>Ga0265298_10000008_pt1 | contig 318216 bp, 241 predicted proteins | sample AusTroGonzalo_MG_3_FD_193486 | JGI IMG/M metagenome (GOLD analysis project Ga0265298, IMG submission 193486) | Bovine rumen microbial communities from tropical cattle in Woodstock, Queensland, Australia - Gonzalo_01 | ecosystem: Host-associated > Mammals > Digestive system > Stomach > Rumen ...
AATAGATTTCAGCTCTGGAGAAATTGTTCCCCTCCTACCCGGACTATATTATTTCCGCTGCGTCCGTTAGGTTAGCTCAGAGTTAGGTAGTAGTGGCAGTATCGCAAAAAAATTTTCAAATATTCAAAAAAAATTATTGATTCTCTCATCCAAAAAGATATAGGAAAAATGTCGGCCTTTTGGGTGTGAGGTATTTGGCGTTCCTGTTTTTTCGGAAAATAAGAACATAAATAGTAAGTTTCAGATTTTAAAGTAAAGAAATTATTAGGAGTTTGAAAATGCAGAAGTCTAGAATGTGTGCTGATCCTGTTGAGAAAAATGTCGGGAAAAATAACACGATTTATTACGAGGGGTATGGTAAAATAGATAGTGAGTGGGTTGAAAAGAATTCTGTTTCGCACGTTTTTACAAGCGGTATGGGGAGAATTGTGCTCAAGAAATCTGTAAGGAAAATCGGTGATTTGGCATTCTTCGAGTGTCCTGAGCTGATATCGATGGTTATTCCCGATTCTGTGACAAAAATCGGAAATAGCGCTTTCGAATACTGCACTTCGATGAAAAAGATCGCTATAGGCAATTCCGTGGAAAAAATCGAAGAATTTGCGTTTTTGCAGTGTTCCGGTCTTGAATCCGTGGTTATTCCTGATTCGGTTACGGAAATAAGTGACTATGCATTTGAAGACTGTGAAAATTTGAAAACGCTGAAAATCGGCGCTTCTGTAAGAAAAATCGGCATAGCTTTTGAAGGCTGCTGTGCTTTGAGCAGTATAACTGTTGCGGACGGAAACCTGAAATACGATTCAAGAGACAACTGCAATTCCATAATAGAGACTGCTTCAGGCACATTGATTTTGGGATCCTGCAATACACTTATTCCCGATTCTGTTAAGAAGATCGGAAATGATGCTTTTTCCGGTCGCAGGAGTCTGACATCTGTTAAGATCCCGCGTAGTGTGACAAAAATCGGAACCAATGCTTTTGCAGGCTGTACCGGTCTGGTGAGGATGGATATTCCCGATTCTGTACAAGAAATTGAAAGTTGCGCTTTTGTAGGCTGCAACAGCCTTAGGTGTGTAGTTTTAGGGGAAAATGTTAAAAAAATAGAAAAAAGTATCTTTTACGGTTGTTTTTCCTTAATGGATATAATGGTGTCAGAATGCAACAGAAAATATGATTCCCGCAATGGCTGCAGTGCTGTGATAGAAACTGCAACAAATACACTGGTGGCAGGATGCAGGGGAACGAAAATACCGGATTCCGTGAGAAAAATCGGAGACAACGCTTTTGATGGTTGCAAGGCGCTGGCATCTGTAACTATTCCGAAATCTGTAAAAGAAATCGGTGAAGAGGCGTTCAGTTCCTGCAACAGCCTGACATCTGTAAGGATTCCTGATTCTGTAAAGAAAATAGGTAACGGCGCATTCAGCTTGTGCACCAGCCTGCAATCTGTGATAATTCCTAAGTCAGTAAAGAAAATAAACTATAGAACATTTTGCAGTTGTTGCGATCTGACTGAGGTCGTAATCCCCGATTCTGTTGAAGAGATAGGCAAACTTGCATTCGCTTATTGCAGCAACCTGAAATTTGTCGTAATTCCGGATTCAGTGAAAACAATAGCTGACGATGCCTTTGAAGGCTGTTCTAATTTAGAAATACGGTAAAAATAAATAAAAACGGAGATAAACAATGAAAAAAATCGCGGTTCTGGTGTGTTTTGTTCTCTCAGCGCTGCTTGCAGGAATTCTGGCTGAAAAACTGATGCGGTCAGATGAAATTTCTAAATCAGATGAAACTGGGGAAACGGTTGCAAAGCAGGAGGAAGTGAAAGAAGCCGGGAACGGCAGAACGGAAAAAATAGGCGGTCTTGAGTGGTCGGAGCTTTTTTCTTTCGATTACGATATTTTTTGGAGAAAGGCTTTTGAGTATTGTGAAAATCTTGAGAAAAACGGTCATACAGACTGGAGGCTGCCGAATATTGACGAACTCAGGACGATTATAAAAAACTGTCCGTCAACTGAAAGAGGCGGCTCGTGCAAGGTGAGCGAAGAAAAGGGCTGCCTTTCGGAAGAGTGCAGAGAGTCATGTTCCTGCGAAATGAAAGAAGATAACGGCGGTTATTATAGCAGACTCGGGGACAGTCTGGCCCTCTGGTCAAATACACCCGATCCGGCTTCTTCGGACAATGCGTTGGTTGTTGATTTCAAGTCGGCAGGTGTTGAGAGTTTGAGTAAAACCAGGTATTTTATAAGCAAGATCCGCTGCGTCCGTCAGGATGAACATGAAATGTGTAAAACTGCGGAAAGATATGCTGAACTTTATTACTGGGTTTTTTATCTTGGACACTTTCCGAACGGCGAATGTGCCGGAGAAGCGAAAGTATTTTTAGATAACGAAGATGAAAAAAAGTGCGCTGCGGCGCGGACACAAAATACCCGCGCATCCTGGGAAAAGTATTTGAGAGAGTTCCAGAACGGAAAATGTGCGGAAGAGGGAAACGCTGTCATAAACAAGTTAAGAATAATAGACGGTATTGAATGGTCCAATATATCGAATGAGGTAATTTCTGGTGACGAAGCAGAAAATTATTGTAAGAATCTCAAGGAAAACGGTCATGATGACTGGCATATGCCGGAAATCGATCATTTGAGAATGCTGATTCAGAATCATCCCGGCACAGCTGTAGACGGAAAATGCAAAATTTTCAAATATAAATCGGCAAATTATGATTATTCAAAGAGCTGTCACGGAATAAAAGGAAGTAATTTCAGCAAGCTCGGTGACACTGTTGAACTCTGGTCGGCAAGTGATGTGGCAAACGTTTCCAGCTATAATGTGCACTGGTGGGATTTCTGGTTTGTGGATTTCAATAACGGCGGGATAGATATGCGCGGTATGGGCGCAGGAATGCATGTCCGCTGCATCAGGTGCGAAAATGAGGAAGACTGCAGTATGTTCTATTCAGAAGAAATAAACAGTGAAAACCAGTTGAAAAAAATCGGTAAATTTGAATGGTCAGCGGCATTCAGAGACGGAAGTTGCGAGGAACTTGTCGAAGACGGTCACAGCGACTGGAGACTGCCCAATATCGATGAACTCAGAACTCTGATCCGGAATCATCACGGTACTGTTTCAGGAGGAAAATGTAAAATCTCAGAAAAGAACGGCCGACTTGACGATAAATATTTCGATGAGAACTGTTACGGTATAGAAGGTGATAATTTCAGCAAACTCGGAGACGCCGGCTGGCTCTGGTCATCTTCTCCGGAATCGGAAGGCGATTTGTATTGGGCTGTTTATTTCGACAATGGCGGTTTGGCTCCTTTTCGCAGAAACTACTTTTCATTTTACCAGCGCTGTGTCCGTCAGGACGACCTTGATGCGTGCGAAACTGCCAGAAAGTACAAAAAACCGTATTACTGGTATTTCTATCTCGAAAACTATCCGAACGGCAAATGTGCAAAAGAGGCAAAGACCACTTTAGATAAAATGGCCTGCAGTAAAGCGAAACAAAACAAAAGCCGGGCCGGATGGGAAACTTATCTGCAAGAGTTCCCAGACGGCAGATGTTCCAAGGAAGCAACGGATTTAGTAGACAGCCTCAGGGAAATTGAAGGACTCGAATGGTCTGCAGCCTATACAGTTGAGTGGGAGAAGGAGGGAAGCTACGATTACGAATCGCGGCTGACTTGGGAAAAAGCTCTGGATTACTGCAAAAATCTGAAAGAAGGCGGCCATAATGACTGGAGAATGCCGAATATCGACGAGCTCAGAACACTTGTTACAAGTGATTCCGATGTGGCTTCCGGAGGTCCCTGCAGAATTTCGGAAAAAAGCGGAAACCTTTCTGAAAAAGATTTCAATCACGATGACTGCGATAATCCAGACTGGGAGGAGGAAGTAAATATTTACAGCAGATTCGGGGATTCCGGCGTATTCTGGTCATCTTCAGCGGTATCCGGAGATGCAAAATATGTATGGTCAGTTAATTTTTATCGCGGCAATATTATAAAGGATGAAAAATCCTCATGGGGTTCTGTCCGTTGCGTCCGTTAGCCGTTTTGGCATTTATTGCAGGTCTTAGCCCTTGTTTTCAAATCGTTTTTCAATATAATCCGCCGCTGTAACTTTGATTGGAGGAGAGTAAGAGTTACAAAGCACTTTTAAAGTGTTTCAATAAAAAATAACTTGATGTCGCTTAATGGAGAAAAAAATGGCTGAAAACAAAGCTCCGGAAACAAAAGTCGTTCCGCAGATGGATGAAAACGAGATCATAGCCCGCAAAAAAGAGAAAGTTAAAATGCTGCGCGAAGAGGGGATCCACCCTTACGCAAACAGTTTCGCGCCCGATTCGACAGTCGAAAAGGTCATCGAATACTGCAAGACCCAGACCAAGGAAGAGCTCGAGCAGACCGGGAAACCGCTTGAATTCGCGATCGCAGGAAGGATCATGTTCCTCAGAGTCATGGGAAAACTCGCGTTCGCAAACCTGAAAGACGAGACTGCTTCGATCCAGGTCCTTTTCGCAAAGGATTTTCTCGGCGAAGATTTCGCGAAATTCAAAAAATCGTTCGATGTCGGCGATATCGTCTGGGTAAAAGGCGAAGTTTTCGTCACAAGAACGGGCGAATACTCGATTCTGGCGCACAGAACGGAGCTTCTCACCAAAAATATCAGGCCGCTTCCTGAAAAATTCCACGGACTTACCGATAAAGAGCTCCGCTACAGACAGCGTTACCTCGACCTCATTATGAATGACGATGTCAGAGAGACTTTCAAAAAGAGAGTCAAAATCATCAATTTCATCAGAAACTACATGAACAACGCAGGTTTCATGGAAGTCGAGACTCCGATGATGCATCCGCTCGTAAGCGGTGCCGCGGCGAAACCTTTCATCACGCACCACAACGCGCTCGACATTCCGCTTTACATGAGGATCGCCCCGGAGTGCTACCTCAAGAGGCTTCTCGTCGGCGGACTCGGCAAAGTTTACGAGATCAACCGCAGCTTCAGAAACGAGGGAATGGACCTCAAACACAACCCGGAATTCACGATGATGGAGTTCTACTGGCCGTATGCGACTTACGAAGACCAGATCCGCTTCACGCAGGAAATGATAAGCAAACTCTGCGTTGAGATAAACGGTTCGACCGAAGTTGAATACGACGGAATGAAGATCGATTTCAAAGCTCCGTGGAACAGAATGACAGTCGAAGAAAGTATCGTAAAATCGGGCGTATGCACCGAAGAAGACCTCAAAGACAGAGAAAAACTCATTGAAATCGGCGTCAAAAACGGTCTCGACAAGGCGACGCTTGAAGGAATGTCACGCTACAAAATCATCATGGAATTCTTTGACAACTTTGTCGAAGAGCACCTTATCCAGCCGACATTCATCACGAAATATCCTACCGAAGTGAGCCCGCTCGCACGCAGAAACGACGAAAACCCGGAATACACAGACAGATTCGAGCTTTTTGTCGCAGGAAGAGAACTTTCCAACGCGTTCAGCGAACTCAACGACCCGAAACAGCAGTATGACTCATTCGCGGCTCAGGTCGAAGCTAAAAAAGCAGGCGACGACGAGACGATCGATATGGACAGCGACTACATCCGTGCCCTTGAATACGGAATGCCGCCGGCAGCAGGACAGGGAATCGGCATCGACAGACTTGTCATGCTCATGACCAACTCCCCCAGCATCCGCGATGTCATCCTTTTCCCCACAATGAAACCTGAGAAGTAGTTTTTCGCCGCCGCCCAATTTTGTCGTTATATCGTTATACCGGTATAACGGGATACCGACACAGGGCGGCGAATCGATAATAACGAAAAAAGCGCCTGTTACGGCGAAACGGCGTGACGACGTTACGATAATAATGGCGCGCATAAAAAAAAACCGCCGCATTACGCGGCGGCTTAAAAAGAAGTGCGCTGGCGCGCCAGCGAGAACTATTCTTCTTTGTTGTCTTTGTTTGCTTCGTATTCGTCGATGATCTTCTTCTGGATGTCAGCGGGAACCTGCTCGTAGTGGTCATATTTGATGGTGTAGGTTCCGCGACCGTTTGTCATCGAACGGAGCTGTGTCGAATATCCGTGAACTTCTTTAAGAGGAACGAGAGCTTTGATGACTGTGAGTCTGCCTTCGCTTTCCATGCCCTGCGGTTTACCGCGGCGGCTGGATATATCGCCCATTACAGAACCTGCGAATTCTTCAGGAACCGTGATCTTGATCTCGTAAATGGGTTCGAGAATGATCGGGTTAGCTCTCTTGACGGCGTCTTTGAAAGCCATCTGTGCAGCTTTTTTGAACGCGACTTCCTTACTGTCGACCGGGTGTTCCTTACCGTCGTTGAGTGTAACTTTGCAGTTGATGAATTTGCAGCCCGAAAGAACGCCTTCAGCCAGAACTTCGCGGATACCTTTTTCAACTGCCGGAATGAATCTGCCGGAGATTACGCCGCCGACGATAGCGTCAACGAATTCGAATTCGCTTTCGCTGTTCGGTTCGAGAACGATGTTGACTTCTGCGAATTCGCCCGATCCGCCCGACTGTTTTTTGTGGCGGTAACGTGCTTCAGCTCTTCCTTTGATCGTTTCTCTGTAAGGAATTCTCGGTTCAAGTATTTTGACGTCAAGTCCGAACTGGTTCTTGATTTTCTTAGCAAGAACTTCGAGGTGAAGTTCGCCGAGACCGTCGACGAAAAGCTGTTTGAGCTCGGGATCGTTGACCATTCTGAATGATGCGTCTTCGATCTGCATCTTTTTGATTGCAGCAGCGACTTTATCGGTATCTTCTTTCGAAGCACCTGCGAATGCGCCGCGGACGATAGCTTCCGGCCATTCGATAAGCGGGAACGGGTAAACTTCAGCAGCTTTGTTGTCGGAGAACTGGTCGCCGGTTTTGCTGTTTTTGAGTTTAACGGTTACAGCGATCTGACCTGCAACGACGTTTTTGACCGGGAATCTGTCTTTTCCTCTTGTGTAGAAAAGCTGACCGAATTTTTCAGCCGATGCGGAAGACATGTTGTAAACGTCTGCGCCTTCTGCAAGGTTGCCCTGGAGAAGTTTGAACGCGTAGACTTCGCCGAACTGCGGGATCGAGTTGACTTTGAAGATGATGCCTTTCGTTACGGAATCGTCATTTGTATCGATCTCACCTTCGCCGAACTGCATGATTTTTCCTTCCGGTGACGGGAAGAAGTCAACAACAGAGTCAAGAACGATGTCAACGCCGATGCCTTTGTTCGGTGCACCGAAGAATACCGGGTAGATCGTTCCGTTCGAGAAAGCCTTGTGGAGACCGGTGTTGATCTCTTCTTCCGAAAGCGAACCTTCGTCGAAGTATTTGGTCATAAGTTCTTCATCGCTCTCTGCAACTGCTTCCATAAGTTTTTCCTTGAGTTCTGCGACTTTGTCTGCGAACTGAGCCGGGATCTCGCTCTCGGAAGCTCTTTTGCCGTTAGCGTATTTAACGAGTTTGCCTTTGAAAATGTCGATGATCGAATCAGCGTTCTGGCCGGTTGCAGCAGGATAGGTGATCGGAGCGAGCGAAATTTCGAGTTCTTTCGCGATGCTGTCGAAAGCCGATTCAAGGTTTATGTTGTCGCGGTCTACTTCGTTGATGAAGAAAGCGATCGATTTTCCGAGTCTTTTCGCAAGTTTGAAAGCTTTTTCGGTTCCTGCGTCTATGCCGGTCGAACCTTCAACGGTAAGAAGAGCTGCTTCGCAGAAAGGCATTGAAGCTGCAAGCTCGCCGCCGAAATCGAAGTATCCGGGAGTATCGATGAAAGTGAGCAGATTCTGTTTGTACTCCACAGCGTTGATCGATGCGGAAATCGAAATTCCTCTGTTTTTCTCTTCTTCGGTGAAGTCCGAAACGGTGTTTCCGTCAGTGACGGTTCCCTGTCTGTTGATTGCGCCTGCGTTGAAAAGCAGCGATTCGACGAGAGTCGTTTTTCCCGATGTGCCGTGTCCTGCGACACAAACGTTGCGTAAAGAGCTTTTGTTGAAATCAGCCATCTGTTCCTCCTATATTGGCTAAAAAAATAACAATTATCAGCTGTTAAGTCATTCCCGATGCCGGAAATCTGTCATCCGGCATAGAAAGTCCGCTAAAAGCGCGAAATACTACTCTTTTTTTAATTTATTGCAATTATTTTTTTATTTGTTGCGACAAACGGAACGCTGCACAGGGATGTTCTCTACGGATTTTTCACATCGTTTTTTATTTTCAGTTTTTTGATTTTCTGCGTCAGAGTGTTGCGGTGGATGCTTAAGAATTCCGCTGTTTTCGAGAGTGATCCTCCGCAGTATTTCAGCGCCTCTTCGATGAAGACTCCTTCGACCGAATCTATGAAAAGCTGGTAAATCTTCCCTGCGTTGGATTCTTTGCCTAAATCATCGAAAAGATTGCCGATTTTTGCTCTTAAAATCTCTGTGGCGCTGTAGTTCGAGAGTATTTTCCCGATATTCTGGTAGGGGAGAAGTTTGTAGCCATCTTCCGTTCCTACGACCCGTTTGAGTTCCTGAATGTTGAACGGCCACCAGTATGACGAAAGTAGAAGAAGAGCATCCTTTTCATACCAGCGTTTTGATACCACGCCACCTTCCTGGATGAAGTATTCGATAAGTTCCGTCAAGTCGGTTTTCCGCTCCCGAAGCGGCAGGAGCCAGAGCGAAGCGGTGAATTTTTCGGCTTTCATGTCGAAAAGAGCGCGGTTTTCGGTGATGAAAACAAGACCGTTTTTTCTGAAATCTTCAGCTTTTTTGACGCGGACAATGTTTTTTTCGGCTTCGTCCTTACCGATTTTTGAAGCGATAAGCCCTGCAAGAAAGCCTTTTCCCGTTCCCGGTTCTCCGCCGATGAGATATGTCCCGCCGGGCTCGGCACTGCGCAGCATTTTGCGCATTTCTTTTGCAGTTTCGCTTTGTCCAAGAATTTTCTTCATAGTTCTATTTTGAAAAAATCGTTAATGATTTCAATAACTTTGTTTGTGTCGTTGTCTAAGTTGAATATCGAATTCCTGAACTCGGCGCTTCCGTGAAATCCCGTTGAATACCACGAAGCATGGCGCCGTATCATTGTGTGTGCGGTTTTCGTATCAAGATCGATATAGTATCTGAAATGTTTTGTCATCATTGCCTTTTTTTCTTCATCGCTCACGGTTTCACCTTTGAGTTCTCGGAAGATCCACGGTTTTCCGAGTGCCCCGCGGCCGACCATGACTCCGGCGATTTTCGTCCCTTTGAATCTGTCGAGATCGCTTTTCTGTCTGATGTCTCCTGAATGGATCACGGGAACCGGCAGTTTTTCGGCAAGTTCGACCGAGACATCGAAATCGCATGTTCCGGCCGTGAACATGTCGGTCCTGAGACGCGGATGGATGGTGAGAAAATCGGCGCCGTTGTCGACCGCCTCAGCCGCACAGCGCTCGTAATTCGGAGTTTTGAACCCTTTTCTTATCTTGACCGAAAGCGGCAGATCTGTGACTCCGCGGAGAGTTTTCACGATCTTTCCCAGCCTTTCGGGGTCATCCATGAGAGCTGAACCTGCACGTGCCGCGACGACTTTTCTGACAGGACACCCTGCGTTTATATCGATACCTGCCGGTGTTACGCGTTCTAAGATCTTTTCAGCAGCCTCTTTGATCACATCGGGATCGCCGCCGAAAAACTGCAGAAAAGTCTTCGGCTCTCTTTCATCGATCTCCGAAAGAGAGATCGTTTTTCTGTTGCGCAGAGTGACTGCTTTTGCAGAAATCATCTCGCTGAAGCATGCATCGGCACCGCCTTCGTAGCTGAGCAGTCTGAATTCCTTTGAAGTTATTTCCGCGAGAGGGGCAAGATATATTTCCAAAACGCACCGCCGTAAAAGAGTCTGCACAAAAAACTGTGCTTTATAGCATAAAATCCTTAAAAAGACAGATAAATGAAAAACCCCATCGTTAAAAATGTTGATTCTACTTTTTTGTTTTTAGAAAATTGTCAATTAGTGAAAAGTAATTGTTGAAATTAAGAAAAAAATATGTATAATAAATCTCAGTTTTTTAATAACGTGGTGATGGGAATATGAAAAAAATAATTTGTTTATTATTTTGTTTTGTGTGTTTTTCGAGTGTCTTGTCGGCAAAATTGCTGACGCATCTTGAATTTGAAAATTCATTGGAAGACAGTGTTGGTGACAATAACGGAACTTTTTATGGTTCAAATTCTACCACCTATCAGGTAGGCAGAAACGGAAAGGCTCTTCTTTTCAATGGAACAAGTGATTATTTGGAATTCGGTTCCAGTGATTTTGATCCCAGATACAGCGGGCGTTATTCCATTTCAATGTGGGTTCTTTCCTCTGAAGCTGCATCATCCTCAAATAGCAACTGTTATATTGGAAAGCATACCGGTTCAGGAGGTAATGCTCTTTTTTTTGGTTATTGGAACAGTCAGCTTCTATCAGTTGCGCTCAAATGTTCCTTATTCAGTATCTGAGACGAAAAGAAGCATGATAAAATCTGAAGATGATGTCGAAGCTGAAATATATTCAGCACTTGGAAAGGAAGAAGGGAAAATCATAGCTTATGCTTTGAACGAAGAAGGTGAGTTTGTTTTATCAGCTGTTGCAAAAGATGATGCAAACGAAACATTTTTAACAATTTCATTGGAGACTAATCATGACTAAGAAATCATTTTTAACACTTGTTTCAGCACTTGTTCTTGTTTTTATGCTTATAGGTTGCGGTAATAATGACAGTTGCACGATCGGTAAATCATTTGGTACTCGTTCTCTGACGAGAAAAGATGTTACTCAAACTTGTATCGAAAAAATAGCCAAAGCTGATTTTGCAGTTTGTAGCTGGAAACGTACGGATAAAGAGGAAACTGCTAAGCATATCTCATATTTGCAGACGCTTGGGATCACTTTCGACAAAGAGTGTAAAGAGAAAGATACAATAGTGGAATGTCCAGATTTTATTCCTGAATCTCTGAAACTTACAAAGCTGACGGGCTGTGAAGTCTATACCATTGAACCGGATACCGATTGTATGGCACCATGTGCCGACCTTTATTTCTCGACCAATGACGATGTTTTTCATACTGTGTATGTGGGCGGATTCGGTGAAGAATCAATAACATCATCTGATAAAATCAAGGAAGCTTCGTTTAGTTCAGAGCTGAAAGTCGGTTCGAATAACGCGGTTTTCACTTGGTCAGAAAAAGCTGAAGACGGAAGCAAAGTCGAGAAAAAGGTTTCTGTCGAGATGACGGTTGCCGATTCATCGGATGTCGAAGAAGAGCCAATTCCAACCGAAGATGCTGATGTCGAAATGAACGACGGAGATGCTGAATAATAATTTTCTTTTCAAATTTGACCGCATAAAACAAAACTTCACGGCTCTAAACAGCTGACAAGCGAAAAGAGTCAATCATACTGCAAATCTGCATGGATTTTCCCGAAAAAGCGGCTATAATGCCGTGCTTTTTGTTTTTCAGAGGTGAAAATATGCCGTTAAATATAAGGAAGGGCTACGATGCTGAGCTGCTTCGGAAGTTCGATATGGACAACGATTTCAGCAACTTTAAAAGGTCGATCTACGTTTCCATTGCACTTACTATCATAAATTTTCCGCTGCTTCTTCTGGATATTTACAGGTTTGTCTATTCGCGTGAACTTTTTTCACAATACGGATACACCGAAATAACCATAATCCATCTGCTTTCATGCATTGTTTTCCCGGCGTTGATAATCATCGGTAAAGTCAAAACCAGAAACGGCCGGCTGCCGGTCGGAAGTCCGTTTTACAAGTATTTCTGGCGGATTTTCTTTTTTATGGCATATATTTATGCATTCACGACGTCAGCACCGTGCCTCCAGCTGTATAGAAACCTGACGACGCTCTTTGTCGCAGTTCTTGTTCTTGCATCTTCTTTCAGGGTAAGGTTGAGTGAATATATTGTCCATTCTGTACTGCTGTGCATACTTGATATTATTTCCATCTGGCTTTTTGTTCCCCGTGTCAGAGGATTTTTTCCCGGACTGATTTCAGATATCACGAGTACTATCGTTGTAGCGGTTTTCATAAATTACATAGCTTACAGCGAAAGTCTGAAATCTTTTCTCAACAAGATCAATTTTGAGAAGGAGCAGGCTGAAAAAATCGTTGAAAGAGAGGCGAATAAGGCGAAATCGGAGTTCCTTGCAAATATGAGCCATGAGATAAGAACGCCGATAAACGGTATTTACGGAATGATTTCGATGCTGCAGGAAAGTCCTTTGAACGAAGAACAGAAAGATTACATAAAATACGCGAAATCGAGTTGCGAAGTGCTCAACAACATCGTGAACGACCTTTTCGACATGGTTCTGATAAAGGCAAACAAGATCAAACTGGAGAACAAGCCCTATTCGATCGAAGAGCTAGTCCGCGCTTCTGTTGCGAATATAGAACAAAGGATGAAAGCCGACGGGATCAGAACCGAGATAAATATTGACGAAAGTCTTCCTGAGTTTGTTGTCGGTGATAAAAACAGGATCGCTCAGATCCTCAACAATCTGCTTTCAAACGCATGGAAATTCACTACGACAGGAACCATAACTGTTGACTGCCGCAAGATATTTTCCGACGGCAGAGAATCGGTCCTTTTCGGAGTCAAGGATACCGGAATCGGCATTCCCGACGACAAGATGCCTTTTATTTTCGATCAGTTCTACCAGCTCGATTCGACTCTCAAAAAGCAGTATCGCGGTGCGGGACTCGGGCTTGCGATATGCAAAAATCTGGTAACGATGATGAACGGAAGGATCGGTGCTCGGTCTAACAGCCCGGAAGCCGGAACGACTTTTTTCTTCGAACTGCCGCTTGTTCTGCCGGACAAAGAAAGTGATATCCCGGTTAAGCAGAATGAATTGATACCTGAGGATTTTCTTGCCGGGAAAAGCATTCTCTGTGTCGAAGACAATGAAACCAACCTCAAGTTCGTTACGGCTCTGCTTGGCAAAAAAGGGGCACATGTTACGACTGCTTCGAACGGTGAAGCCGCTCTCGGCATAATGGAAAAAAACGACTTCGATATGGTCCTGCTCGACATCAGGATGCCTGTCATGGACGGGATCGAAACGATACAGCGGATCCGTGCCGCGGAAGCCGGGAACAAAGGCTATACGCCGGTAATTGCCGGAACGACCTACATGATGAAGAAAAACAAAGACGAAATAATGGAGAACGGTTTCGACGGATATTTGTCAAAACCATTTTCTGAAGCGGACTTGATGATTGAAATTTATAACAATATCAACAAAAAACGGAGCGCTTAATGAAGAAAAAAACTCTTGGAAAAATCTTTTTTGTTATCTTTCTGGTTTTTGTTTTTGCCGCATGCGGAAGCGATGATGAAGAGGAAACAAATTTGAACGATAACGAAACAGGCGACGATACCGAAGAATCACTGCCTGATGCGGCAGTTGTCGATGACAGGGATGAGACTCCTGATGAAGATGCCGGAGAGACCCCGGAATCATTCTGCTATTCAGGCGGAGCGATCCTTTACGAGGGAGCATCTCAGTTTAAAGTCTGCCCCGGCGACAACGGAAAATTCCAGAAACAGCTCTGCAAAGACGGAAGATGGGTCGATGAAGGCGACTGCGTTTCGGGAAGCGTCACCATTTCAGCCGGTTCTTTCAAAATGGGCTGCGACGAAGAGATCGAAGGGAGCTGTCCGGAAGATACTGTTCCGCTTCACGAGGTTTCGCTTTCAAGTTATGTTATGGATAAATTCGAAGTTCCGGTAGAGCTTTTCGAACTCTGCATGGCAGAAAATGTCTGCACTAACGACAACGCCGAAGAACCGCACTACCGCACATCGGCTGAATCAGACAAGTGCAATATCGGAAATCCGGATAGATTGAATCATCCGGCAAACTGCGTGACATGGCGCGGCGCGAATGCCTTCTGCGAGTGGATGGGAAAGCGCCTTCCGACCGAAGCAGAGTGGGAAAACGCCGCAAAATCGGGCAAAGTTCAAATGTATCCGTGGGGAAATGACCCTGTTGCAAGCTGCGACAATACCGTTATGAAGGGAAGTGCCAACGGATGCGGTTCAAATGTCACCTCTCCGATAGGATCCAAAGTTGCCGGCGTCTCCGAGCAGGGCATTTTCGATCTTTCCGGAAACGTTTCTGAATACACAAGCGACTGGTATGAAAAGAAATTCTATTCGACAGAAGATGCTTCGAAGGCTGATCCGCAGGGACCTGCAGAACCTGAGAAGGATAAATTCAAAGTTGTCCGCGGCGGCTCATATCTCTACGGCGAAAACCGCGCACGTTCTTCGTTCAGGAGTTCCACAAATCTTGCTGATCCTGCGATAGATTTCGGTTTCAGATGCGTTTCTTCACCAAAATAGTCGAGGCAGATATGCAGGGTGAAAAATTTCCGCTTGTTTTCGCTGGTCACGTCGATCACGGAAAAAGCACGATAATCGGCAGACTTCTGAGTGAGACGGGTAGTCTCCCCGAAGGCAAACTCGAGGCGATAAAGAATTACTGCAAAATCAATTCGCGTCCGTTCGAATATGCTTTTTTGATAGACGCCCTCAAGGACGAGCAGTCGCAGGGGATAACGATCGACACCGCGCGAGTTTTTTTCAGCACGAAAAAGCGCGATTTTGTTATAATCGATGCCCCGGGACACATTGAATTCCTGAAAAACATGGTGACGGGAGCGAGCAGGGCTGAAGCTGCTTTTTTAGTCATCGCGGCGGATGAAGGGGTCCGCGAAAATTCAAGGCGTCACGGCTACATGCTTTCGATTCTCGGCATCAGACAGATCGTCGTTTTAGTCAACAAAATGGACCTCGCCGGCTATTCTGAAGAGGTCTTTAACAAAATCAGGGAGGAATACAGCGAATTTCTTTCCGAAATCGGCATAACGCCGCTCGGTTTTGTTCCGGTAAGCGGTATAAACGGGGTCAATATCAGCGTGAAAAGTCCCGAAACACCTTGGTACGACGGCAGAACGCTTTATGAATTCCTCGATGTTTTCAAGGCGAAGGAGCATAGTGCGAAACAGCCTTTCAGAATGTTCCTTCAGGATATTTACCGTTTTACAGAAAGCGGCGATAACCGCAGGATCTATGCCGGAACAGTAAGCAGCGGCACTCTACGGGAAGGTGATGAAGTCGTTTTTTATCCGTCAGGCAAAAAAAGCAGGATCGCAAAAATTGAAACATTCCCTGAAAGCACAAAAACCTCTGTCGAAGCCGGGGCAGCCGCAGGTTTCACTCTTACTGAGCAGATCTATGCAGTGCGCGGAGAACTTGTCGCGAAGTCTGATGAGCCTGCTCCGATAAGCGCAACGCGGTTCAAAGCAGCTGTATTCTGGCTTGGCAGCGAACCTTTGAGTAAAAATCATGCATATTTCATAAAGATAGGGACTGCCAGGACGACACTAAGGCTTGTCGAAGTGACCAAACTCATAGATACATCTTCGCTTGAAAGCAAAAGCGGTTCGGAAGTCGGGAAGTTCGAGGCTGCCGAGTGCATTTTCGAAGCCGGAAAACCGCTTGCTTTCGATCTTATCGGCGACAATCAGGAAACAGGCAGGTTCGTGATTGTAGGAGACTATGAGATCAGAGGCGGCGGAATTATTCTGAAACCTTTGTCCGATGCACCTTCGGCGGTGAAAATAGACGAGTCGGTGCGTGAGCGCAGATTCGGTCACAAGGCGGCGGTCATCACGGTTAAAGATGAGAATTCTGCAATAGAACTCGAAAAGAATCTTTTCGCACTCGGTGCATTCGTCTGCTATTTCCCAGATCTGGATGTGGCGCAGGACCTGCATGAAATCGAGCTGCTGGCAAGGTCGGGAATGTTAGTCATCGTTAAATCGGGGAATGAACCTTCCGAAACCTTCAAAAATAGTAAAAACCTAATAATTATGAACCTTTCAGAGGATAAAAACGGTTCTGCCGAAGCTGCAGTCAATGAACTTCGGGCTGCCGGTATCCTCGGACTGTAGCTTAAATTTTCCCGCTTTTTCAAATCCCGGTTTTCTATAAATTGTTTATTACCTAAATAAGTTTTTCAGCCGGCAGTTTTTTCATGAAAATTTTTTTTGTTTTTCAGGTGTTGACTTTGCGGGATCCGTCTTTATATAAAAGCGTGCTTTGAGGCTCATTAGGATTTAGAGTTTAATGATTTCAGGTAGTTACCTTTTGGAGGGGTTATGACTGAAGAAGAAAAAAAATATAGCGAAGAGCTTGAGAACGAAAATAACGGCGCGATAGAGATCGATGAAAATCTTGACGATGCCGGAAACGCTCTTCAGGCTTTTGCCAACGAGCTCGGCGAACACGAAAAGTCGAAAAAGAAAAGATTTTTCAATAAATTTGTAGGAAAAAGCGACGGTAAGGCTTTGAAAGAGGTCAAAGAGCTTGAGGAAAAGGTCGCAAAAGTTGAGGAACAGCTGAAACTTAAAGACGATAAAATCGCAGAACTTGAAAGCAGTGTGAAATCGCTCGTTGCGGAGAACAGAAACCAGAAAACGAGGATCGAAAACGAGTTCCGTTCCAAAATCAAATTCGCGGTTGAGGATTTCTTCAAGGATTTCATAACTGTAAAGGATGATTTCGACAAGGCGATGGAGTTTATTCCGAAGAATGAAGAGTCTGAAAACAACCCTTTCATTCAGGGGATCAGGAACCTCGGCGCGAAATTCGACAATATCTGCAACAAGCACGGCCTGGTCTGCATCAGCAGCATCGGCGAAAAGTTCGATCCTGCAATACATCAGGCTATGAGCATGATAAATGTCGACGGCAAAGAGGCGAACGAAATCGTTGCCGAGTATGTAAAGTGCTACAAACTGCACGACAGAGTCATCAGACCGGCCATGGTAGTTGTCGCAAGCGGTATGCCCGCGACAAAACCTGCCGAATCCGAGGAAAAAGCTGAAGAAGAGATCGAAGCAGAGAAAAATAAAGTTGAAGAGCAGCCGGAAACGACCGCTGAAACTGCGGAAAATGTTTCTGAAACTGCTGAAAATAATGAAGAAAACGGTAATTGTTAACATTATAATTGGAGGAAATTATGGGAAAAGTTATCGGTATTGACCTTGGTACGACAAACAGTTGCGTAAGTATCATGGAAGGCGGAGAGCCTAAGGTCATCGCAAATTCGGAAGGTTCAAGAACTACTCCGAGTATCGTAGCGTTTACAGACAAAGGCGAGAGACTGGTCGGTCAGCTTGCAAAAAGACAGTCGATCACAAACCCGCAGAGAACTCTTTACTCAATCAAAAGACTTATCGGAAGAAAGTATGAGGCTGCCGAAGTCATGAAGATGAAAACGGTCGTTCCGTTCCAGATCATCAAGGCTGCAAACGGCGATGCGTGGGTAAAGATCGAAGACAAAGAGTACAGCCCGCAGCAGATTTCTGCTATGGTTCTCAGCAAAATGAAAGAGACCGCTGAAGAATACCTCGGTGAGAAAGTAACCGACGCAGTCATCACGGTTCCTGCATACTTCAACGATTCGCAGAGACAGGCTACAAAAGATGCCGGCAAGATCGCGGGACTCAACGTTCTCCGTATCATAAACGAGCCTACGGCTGCAGCGCTTGCTTACGGCGTTGACAACAAAGGAAAAGATATGAAGATCGCGGTTTACGACCTCGGCGGCGGAACATTCGATATTTCGATCCTTGAACTTGGCGACGGCGTTTTCGAAGTTCTTTCGACAAACGGTGATACATTCCTGGGCGGCGAAGACTTCGACCAGAGAATAATCGAGTTCCTTGTAAACGAGTTCAAGAAAGATCAGGGGATCGACCTTTCGAACGACCCGATGGCGCTTCAGAGACTGAAAGAAGCGGCTGAGAAAGCAAAACACGAGCTTTCTTCAACAATGGAAACAAACATCAACCTTCCGTTCATCACGGCTGATGCTACAGGCCCGAAACACTTGAACATCACGATGTCGAGAGCTAAACTCGAAAGCCTTGTCGAAGACCTTGCGAGAAAGACTCTTGAACCGTGCAAAAAGGTTCTTGCAGACGCGAAACTCACAGTCAACGATATCGACGAAGTCATCATGGTCGGCGGTATGACAAGAATGCCGATAGTCCAGAGACTCGTAAAAGAGTTCTTCCAGAAAGAGCTCCACAAAGGTGTCAACCCCGATGAAGTCGTTGCGATCGGTGCTGCGATCCAGGGCGGTGTTCTGAAAGGCGATGTAAAGGATATCCTTCTTCTCGATGTAACCCCGCTTTCACTCGGTATCGAAACGTTGGGCGGTGTTTTCACGAAACTTATCCCGAGAAACACCACGATCCCGACCAAGAAAACAGAGATCTTCTCGACTGCGGTCGATAACCAGCCGGGCGTTCAGATCAGGGTCTTCCAGGGTGAGAGAACGATAGCCAACGAGAACAAGCTTCTGGGCGAATTCGAACTTAAGGACATTCCGCCGGCTCCGAGAGGCATTCCGAAAATCGAAGTAAGTTTCGATATCGATGCCAACGGTATTCTTAACGTCAGCGCGAAAGACCTTGGCACGAACAAAGAGAACAAGATCGTCATCAAAGCCGGAAGCGGACTCAGTGATGAAGAGATCGAGAGAATGGTCAACGAAGCCGAGAAGAACAAAGAGGAAGATGAGAAGAGAAGAAAACTCATCGAGACCAAGAACAACGCGGAACAGTTGATTTACTCGACCGAAAAATCGCTCAAAGAATACGGCGATAAGGTATCTGCTGACGATAAAGCGGCTATCGAAACGAAGCTTCAGGAACTCCGCGACGCTAACGGAACCGAAGATATCACGAAGATCGAGACCGCTATCAACGAGCTCAACCAGGCTGCTTACAAACTTGCGGAAGTCATTTACAAATCGGCTTCGGCAGGAAACGGCACGAACCCGATGGACGGAATGGGCGGTGATCAGCAGGATCCGAATCCGGGCGAATACAATCCTGGCAAGAACGATGACGATGTCGTCGATGCCGACTTCACCGAAAAGAAATAATTCGGAGGTGCTTTTTTCAAGGCCGGGCTCATGCCCGGCTCTCTTTTTATAACGGGATCTACGGAGTTTTAACGTTATGGCTGGCAAGCAGGATTATTACGAAATACTCGGAATTCCGAGGACGGCATCTTCAGAAGAGATAAAGAAAGCTTTCAAGAAGATGGCTATGAAATATCATCCGGACAGAAATCCGGGCGACAAGGATGCCGAAGAGAAATTCAAGAAGATAAACGAGGCGAACGAAGTTCTTTCCGATCCCGAAAAACGTCAGATATATGACCAGTACGGCGAAGACGGGCTCAAAGGCGGTTTCGGCGGTGCCGGTATGGACGGAGCCGATTTCTCCGAAATGTTTAAAAATGGGGGTTTCGGCGGCGGTTTCAGCAATTTAGGCGATATTTTCGACAGCATGTTCGGCGGCGGCGGAAGAGGCCGTGCAAGGAATGTGCCGCAGCAGGGCTCTGATTTAGTTTCTAAGATAGTGATTACGTTCAAAGAATCCTATACAGGCATTTCCAAAGATGTCTCCTTCAACCGTTCTTCGACCTGCCATTTCTGCAACGGAACAGGAGCGGAAAAGGGAAGTTCGAGAAAGATGTGCCCCACCTGCAAAGGAAGCGGCCAGCTCAGAAGCGGCAGCGGATTTTTCTCGATTTCGCAGACATGTCCGACATGCCACGGCGAAGGAACGATCATTGAAAAACCCTGCACACACTGCCGTGGAACCGGTTTCCTTAAAGAGACCAAGAAACTCGAAGTCAAAGTTCCGGCCGGTATCGCAGACGGGATGCAGGTACGTGTCTCTGGCGAAGGAAACGCCGGGCTCAACGGCGGTCCGCGCGGCGATCTTTATGTTGAGATAAGAGTCCGCAACGACGACCTTTTTGTCAGAGAGGGAAACGATATTTTCGTAGAAATTCCGATCACTTATTCTCAGGCAGCTCTTGGCGACAAGATCGAAGTCCCCACGATGGACGGACCGGTCGATATGACTATTCCGGCGGGGACCCAGCCGAATACGAAAATGCGGCTCAAAGACAAAGGTTTCCCGGATGTCCACGGCCGCGGAAAAGGAGTTCTCTACGTAATTTTCAAGCTCGAAGTTCCGAAAAACCTTTCCGACGCCCACAAAGAGGCAATTCAGAAACTCACAGAGTTCGAAAAAGAGATCAAAGAACGTCCGACGCTTAAAGATTATCTCGAAAAGATCAAAAAATGGTTCAATAAGTAGATGTCTTTTTCTGAAAGAAACGAAATCGTTTTCGGCCGCGAAGGAGTCGAAAAACTCAAAAATTCAACGGTGGCCGTTTACGGTCTCGGCGGAGTAGGGGCTGCTGCGGCGATGGCGCTTGTGAGAAGCGGAGTCGGAACGATCAAGGCGGTCGATTTCGACACTGTGAGCGAATCTAACCTGAACCGCCTGATTTTCGGTTTCGAAACAAATGTGGGAATGAAAAAAAGTGATGTTTTTCTGAATAGCGCAAAATCGGTGAATCCTGATGTAAATATCGAAGTTTATTCAGATTTTATGCACGGAAACGATGCCGCTTCAACGGTCCTCGACGCTGATTTCCACATTGATGCGATCGACAGCCTTAATCCTAAAGTCAATCTGATAATCGCCCTTCTGGAAAGAGGTGAAAACTTTATTTCCTCGATGGGAACGGGCGGCAGATTGATGCCGGAAAAACTTGAATTTGCCGATATCTGGAAGACCGATGTGTGCTCGCTTGCGAAATTCGTTAGAAAAAGACTCAGAAACCGGGGTGTAAAAAGCCATTTTCCGGTCGTTTTCAGCCGCGAAATCCCGTGTGATCCGATAGAAAACGATGAAGAAAACCACGAAAATTCCGGAAGGATCCGCAAAGTTCAGGGATCTACTGTTTTTGTGCCTCAGGCGGCGGGGCTCATGCTTGCAAGTTATGCCGTAAGGACGCTGCTGGAAACGGATTGAAAAACCATGATATGTAAAAATAACTTGCTTTTTTTATTTATTTGATTACCATACCCGCGATTTTTTTGTTCCATATTTTTTGAAGGAGTTTGAAATGAAAGAAAAAGTTCATCCGAAGCTTGAGCTCATAACGGTTAAGTGCTCATGCGGAGCGGAATATGTTACCCGTTCCACGAAAAAAGAAGGCTACAACGTTGAAATCTGCGCTAACTGCCATCCGTTCTACACCGGTAAGACAAAAATCGTCGACACCGCAGGCAGAATCGAGAAATTCAACGCAAAATACAAAAGAGACACCTACGCAGGCAAAAAATAGCTCTGCTTTTTTCAGTTTTAAAGCCCGTCAATTTCCTTTTTTGTGAGATTGGCGGGATTTTTTTATCAAGAGGAACCTATGCTTGAAATCAAAGACAAACTTGCCGAGATTCACAAAAGTTTTCTGAACATTGAGAAAGAAATCGCGAAGCCCGAAACTGTCGGTGACGTGAAAAAATACACAAAACTCATGCGCGAATACAAACGCCTGAAAAAAATCGTCGACAACTACCTCGAATGGGACAAACTCGAGCGCGAGATCGCAGACCAGAAGGAGATGCTTTCGATCGAGAAAGACCCTGAACTTATCGAGATGATCAAGGCGGAACTTCCCGAACTCGAAGAAAAATACAACGCGATCACCGACGAACTCAACGTACTGCTTCTTCCGAGAGATCCGCTTGACGAAAAAAGCGCGATCCTTGAGATCCGTGCCGGAACAGGCGGCGACGAGGCGGCACTTTTCGCAGAGGAGATATACCGAATGTACTGCCGTTACGCCGAGCTCAACAAGTGGAAAGTCGAGATCATGTCGATCAGTACGGCAGAAGGCGCAGGGATCAAGGAAGTCATTTCCGAAATTTCGGGCGACGATGTCTATGGCAGACTCAAATACGAAGGCGGCGTTCACCGCGTCCAGCGTGTTCCTGTCACCGAATCGCAGGGCAGAGTCCACACTTCAGCAATCACAGTCGCAGTCCTTCCTCAGGCTGACGAAATCGACGAAGTCCAGATCGACGAAAAAGACCTCAAAATCGATGTCTACCGTTCAAGCGGCGCAGGCGGCCAGCACGTCAACAAGACAGACAGCGCAGTCAGGATCACCCATATCCCGACCGGAATCGTCGTTGCTATGCAGGATGAGCGCAGCCAGATCCAGAACCGTGCAAGAGCGATGAAAGTTTTGGAAGCGAAACTTCTCAAACTCGAACGCGAAAAACGCGACCAGGAGGTCAGTTCGCAGCGCAGAAGCCTGGTAGGCAGCGGCGACAGATCGGAAAAAATCAGGACTTACAACTTTCCGCAGGGGCGTGTCACAGACCACAGGATCAAACTCACTCTTTACAGAATAAATGAAATCATGGAAGGCTCGCTCGACATGATCATCGACCCGCTCATCCACTATCAGAACGCGCTTCTTCTCGGCCAGAGCGTCGAAGAGTTCTCCGGCAGCGACGAAGACGAGTAGTTTTTCTCTGAAATCACCGGATTTAAAAGATAAAGAATTGGTGCTGAATGCAAAATACAACTTTGTAGATAAGGAGAATTTATGAAAGACAAGTATTATGAACAAGCCGTAACCTGTGTGAAAGACCGTGTTCTCCCTGCACAAATGGAACTCTATCGGGCCTGCAACGGCGATCTGGACAGAGTTTACGGCGGGGCTATGAACGGAAACGGATACTTCGGGAAGGTGATTGAACCCGGCCATAAATACGAGCTTGGCTATGAAAAATGCACTTGTCCGAAAGTTTTGTCCGGTAAGGTTACTGACCCGGAGCAATGCGAATGTAGTAGACAAAGCATCCTGTTTATTCTCAGCTGTATGGAACCGGGCAGCAAATTTGAGGTGGAGATTTTGGAAACTATATTGCGTGGAGCGGAACATTGCCGGTTCCAGATCAGAAAGGATTGAAAGAGATAAAGTCAATGCCAACGCGACAGCGGCTTAACCCAAAACAAGTTCCCGATTTTTCAACAATTATTTCTTCGAAATTTTAGTCTCAAAAATCCATCTTTTGAGCCATGGAGCGCAGAAATGCGGAAAAGTATAGATTCTTCTGTTGAATCCGATGTTTCTGCTGCAGAATTTTATTCCGTATTTTATATCGTGATACTTCTCTTTTTCGACAAGATTGTTCAGAGAAACGGTCGCGCTGTCCTGTGCTTTGACTTCGACCGGAATCAGCGAGTCTGCATCGCGGACGAAAAAATCCATTTCGAGAGTCGATTTTTCATTTTTATAGTAAAAAAGATCGTAATCCTGTTTTTTCAGAATGTCTCCGACAACATTTTCATAAACAGCACCTTTGTAGATGTTGAAATTTTTGTTCCGGCGTAGATCTGCCTGAGCTTCATCGTCCAGTGAGGCGATCAAAAGCCCTGTGTCGCGGAAATAAATCTTGAAATCATTTGCTTTGTAGTTGCCTTTCAGCGGCAGTTCCGGTGTTTCGAGACAGTGGCAGATGTTGATTATTCCGGCATCACGGAGCCATTCGACTGTTCCGGCATACTCGCGGTTTCTCGCTCCGACAGCGATTTTGGATATCTGGTATTTTTTGTTTTCCTTCGCCAGAAAAACGGGAATATTGTCGAAAACATTGACGATTTTGCCTTTATCAGGGCCGGAGGCATATTTTGTTATATCCTCTTTGTAGGCTGAGAGAATCTGCTTTTGAAGATCGAGCGTTCCAGAATAATTTTTCTGGCCGACAAACTTCTTTACGACTGCCGGCATTCCGCCCAGAATCATGTGTTCCATAAAGTTTTCATTCCAGACCGCGTATTCAGTCTGGCTGAAAGGCTCAATGTTTTCCATGTGTTGCAGTATCGTTCTGATCTGATTTCCCGCGAATCCTTTTGCAATGAGAAATTCCTCAAAATCAAGGGAATGCATCTCTAAATCTTTCTTGTAGCCGACACTTACGGAAGTCACTTCGTTGTAGTTTATTCCGAGCATCGAGCCCGAGCAGATCACATCGTACAGTCCGTCGATTTTAAAGAATTTCAGGCATGTGACACAGTCGGGGCAGGCCTGCATCTCATCAAAGAAAATCAAAGTTTCTTTCGGAACAAACTTGAAATCAGGATTCAGCAGCGAGATTTCTTTTATGACCGAATCTGGCGAGTAACCGCTTGAGAAAATATTTTTATACTTAGGTTCTTCGATGAAGTTTATTTCGACAAAATGCCTGTAGGATTTGGCAAAATTCCTGATTGAGAAAGTTTTTCCGACTTGTCTGGCACCTTTGATAATAAGGGGAAGTCTGTCAGGATTTTTCTTCCATTCAGTAAGAAAATCATCAATTTTTCTGTAAAGCGGCTTTTCCATTTTTGACCTCTCATCACAAAATTCCTGCCATTTTTAGCACAATTTTCACAAAATTCCAGTATTTTTTGATTTGTTTTTCACAAAATTCCGGTCGTTTTCGGATGGTTTCTCACAAAATTCCTGAAATCTAACTATATAATTTTTAAAAAAATAAGTTTTGTTTGACCAAAAAAAATCAGAATGTAAAATCACTCGCTTTTGAAGTTCATTCACTGTCTGAGTTTTTTAATAATTTTTAAAAAAAGGAGAAAATCATGGCAAAGTATCGTATCGCTTGGCTGCCGGGTGACGGCGTTGGAAAAGAGGTTATGGAAGCTGCAAAGATCGTTTTCGACGGTCTTAAACTTGATGCTGAATACATTCACGGCGATATCGGCTGGGAATTCTGGTGCAAAGAGGGCGATCCGCTTCCCAAAAGAACGACTGATATGATGAAGACGACTGATGCCGCTCTTTTCGGCGCAATCACGTCAAAACCGCAGAAAGAGGCTAAAAACGAGCTTATTCCTGAGCTTCGCGACAAAGGTCTCACATATTTTTCTCCGATAGTCAGACTCCGCCAGGAATTCGACCTTTACTGCAACGAAAGACCGAACATCGCGATCCCGGGCAACCCGCTCAACCTCAACGGAAAGGAAGACATCAACATCACGGTTTTCAGAGAGAACACGGAAGGCAGCTATGCAGGTGTTGAATACGGTCCTGTAAGCGACGAGCTCAAAGCAGCTCTTGCAAAGGATTCGCCGAAGATGAAGTTCTTCATGGATACTCCGGGAGAAGATCTTGCGATCTCGACAAGAATCATCACGAGAAAAGGCGCTGAGAGAATCATCAGAGCTGCATTCGAGCACGCAAGAAAGTTCGGAAAGAAGAAAGTCACACTCGTTGAAAAACCGAACGTTCTCAGAAAGACCGGCGGACTTATGGTCGAAGTTTTCGAGAAGATCGCTGCTGAATATCCTGAGATCACCGCTTGGTTCGACAACGTTGACGCAATCGGAATGTGGCTTGTAAAATGCCCCGAAAAATACGAAGTTCTCGTTGCGGAAAACCTTTTCGGCGACATCATCAGCGACCTCTGCAGCCAGCTTGTCGGCGGCCTCGGTTTCGCTCACAGCGGCAACATCGGTTCGAACTACGCTGTTTTCGAGCCTGTTCACGGCAGCGCACCGAAATACACCGGTATGTATAAAGTCAACCCGATGGCTACGATCCTTGCAGGAAAAATGCTCTGCACATACTTGGGCGAGCACGAAATGGCAGCAAGGATCCAGAAAGGTGTCGAGCTTACCGTTAAAGAGCGCAAAGTTGTAACATACGACCTTGGCGGAACGGCAAAAACGCTCGAAGTTGCTGAAGAAATCCTTAAAAACGCACTTAAGTAGAATCATTTTAAAAAAAAATCATGTCCGAAAAATCGCTTTATCTCACCAAAATCCAGCTTCGCGAGGAGCTGAAAAGATGTCTCAACTGCAAAACCCAGCCCTGCATGACTGCATGCCCCGTAAGCTGCAATCCGCGCGAGTTCATCCAGTATTCAAAGGCTGAAGAGTGGGATGAGGCAGTGGCGGCAATAACGCGTGTCAACCCGATGGGACAGACCTGCGGCCTCATCTGCCCCGATAAATTCTGCATGAAAGCCTGCACACGTTCGGGAATCGACTTCCCGGTCAACATTCCGAGAGTCCAGGCGACGATCCTGCACAATTTCAGGGTCGATCATCCCGAAAAAGTCTCGCTTCCGCACAATGGGCACACTGTTGCCATCGTCGGAGCAGGGCCTGCCGGGCTTGCGGCGACTGCGCTTCTTGTCAAAAACGGTTTCAAAGTTACGATTTATGAAGGTCGTCACGAAATCGGCGGCGCACTCTGCATGATCCCTGAAAACAGGCTTCCGCACGAAGTAATCGAGCGCGACTACGAGTTTATCAGCAACAACGATCTGGTTACGCTGAAACTCAACGCAAAGGTCAGCCACACAGTCGAGCTTCTCAACCGCTTTGATGCCGTGATCGTTTCGACAGGCGAGCCCAACTGCCTTGAACTCAAGATCCCTGGAGAAGAACTCAGCGTTTCATACACCGATTTCCTTTACCATCCGGAAGATTTCCAGACTTGCGGTCATGTTGCGGTCATCGGAGGCGGAAACGTCGCGGCAGACTGCGCAGCGACAGCGATGAGAAACGGCGCGGCATCGGTCGAAATGTTCGTCAGACGCCGCATTTCGGATATGCGCATATCGAAAGCGGAATACCTTGACCTCGTCAACCACAAAATCGATCTCTGCGGCATGACAAGCCCCGAAAAAATCGAAAAAATCGGAAACAAACTCTGTCTCACCGTGAGACGCAACTTCTTTGACGGCGAAAAATGGGTCCCGCTTGAAAATTCGTCAGTCTCGCTTCCTTACTTCGACCTCATCATCCGCGCAGTCGGAAGCCGCTCCGACACGAAAAGCGACGACAACGCGAAACTTGTCTATGCCGGCGACTGCAAAACAGGCGGTTCCACGATCGTCGAAGCAATTTCATCAGGCCGCAAGGCAGCTCAGGAAATAATCAGGGTGTTTGAGTAGGATTTTAATCAATAGGGTCGCAGATTTTATCTGTTCCTACCGCTCCTATCAAAAAGTCTGAAAGTGACGGTGTAGCGGAAATATTGTCACCTTTATAATTCAATGGATTGTAAAGTGTTGCTTCACCTCTGAAAGAGAATTCATTTTCACCGTCTATAAAGCCTTTTGTGATTTCGATCTGTCCTTCTGCAAATGCATGGTTACATGTTACGACTCCAGCATCCCAATCAACATCAGAAATAAGCAATACGACGTTGTCTTTATAGCTGTAGTTTATATCATGAAAACCTTCTTTTGCGGCAAGTTCAATGGGAATAGAAAATGAAATCAAAGGATTGTCATAATAATATCCTGCACTTACAGTTATGAATTGTTTCTTGATAAAGATGTATTTGCCGCGAATATCTTCCGAAAAAAAATCATCTGATGTTTGGTATGCACATTCTAAAGTAGAAGTAAGATCTTCCGGTAAAATCGAAGTTGAATTGTTTCCATAAGTTCCGGAGAACAAAAAATCATTTTCGCATCCGGGAGTATAACCTGCAGCACCGACATAGCCTGAAAAATCAAACGATACTGAACCGTATGGTGAATTATATTTTGCCTGACTGATTGAGTCGTCATCTTCTATTTCCGCTGTATCGGAATCTTCATCGCTTTGATCCTGTGAATCTGATTGATCGGACATTTCTTCAATATCGCTTTGTTCACTGTCATCATCTGAAATTTCGGTGTTTTCATCAACTGAATCATCAGGCATAACGGTATTGTCGTCGTTTTCAGCATTTTGCGAACCGCCGCAGGAAACTGCGAAAAACAAAATTAAAAGCGCGAAAACTACAAAAAATTTTTTCATTTTTTCCTCCTTTTTTACTTCAAAATATCCGAATCTATTTTATACACGCATTGTTCAAGCCGTCCCAGCTGTATCCTTCAATGCAGACGCATTTCTGTTCGTAAGGGCCTGGCTGAATGCACTCGCCCGTTGAATTTTCTATTCCGATGCACGGATTCGGGTCGCAGCGGTCTACCTTGAAAACACACTTGAGTTCATCGCTGCTCCAGACATAACCGTCGTCGCAGCCGCAGGTAGCACATTCGACGCACTTTCCGTTTTCCCAGAGTTCGCCGTAAGTACACGGATTTTCTCTTACGCAGACATAGTACGGGTCTGTATCGTCTTTGTACCAAACTTCACCGAAATGCTCTGCCGGATGCCACGGCTTTGTTGTAGATGCTGAACCGTAGCGGAGCCATCTGTCCTCGAGACTGATTGAGTTGAGTTCATGTATGTTTGGGAGACGCCAATCGGAAAATCCTGCAAATTCAAGATCTTCGCAATATTTCATGCGTTCAGACCATGTCTCTATGCCGTTGTAGTACATAAGATTTCTGATATTCCACATCAGATGTGTGGTATGGTTCATGTATAGTTTCTCGTCTTCGTATGAAACTCCGTAGACTTTTCCGTGGTTTTCCTCAAAAATTTCGCCGCGCACGCAGCGGATCGAGCTCATAAGCCGGCTTGTCTCTCCTGTTATGAAATCGCTCAGCATCATTTCGCCCAGATCGGCATCTTCAAAATTCACGATATAGGCACTATCGTAGGAACCGTACTGAGTTATAGTCGATGACCAGAAATTTTCAGGCGGTGTGTCGGGAAAATATTTCGCGTCTATTGTCGGGCTGCTGTTATAACTGAGTAAAGTCTGCAGTTCGTAGAATGTCGGAAGCCGCCAGTCACGGTAGCCGCCGTAATCAAGTTTGTTACAGTAATTCTGCACGTCATACCAGGAGATGTTGTCGGCAGGCATTACTTTCTGCTGCCACTCAAGCCCTGTGATTTTGTCAATGACAATCGGTTCGTCTTCATAGTAATAGTCCAAGACAAGATTCTGCGGGGCACATTCTCCGAGAGCGGCATACTGTGCATCCTGTCCGTAAAACTTTTCGCCTTCAGACGGACACTCGATCTCTTTTTCATTGTCGTAGCACTTTGTCTGGCCTGTGCAGACCCTTGCCTGATGCGGTCGCTCTTTCATGCAGCCCTTCTTTTTTCCCCACCAGTAGAGGTTTTCTTCGCAGCTGCATATAAAAGTAAAGCGGTTCGGAGCGCTGCATTCTCCGGTCGTATGCTTGTAATCTCCGCACGGATTCGGCTCGCACGGATTTTTAGCGCACTCTTTGCCGTCCCAGAAATAATTTTCGTCGCAGCCGCAGTAATAATCTTTGAAATCTTCTGTTCCGCATATCCCGTCGGAATGTTCCATGTTTTTGCACGGATCATCTTCGCACGGGTTTTTGACGCACTTTTCGCCATTCCACCAGAAACCTTCCTTGCACGGCTCGTTTCTCATGCAGAGCGCATGGCCGTAGACGTAACGTTTCTCAAAACTCGAGCTCTCTCCTTTTGCAAAATCAATACCGTAAGCTGAAGGAGATCCTGAGAACGGGTTTGTCGTGGATGACCATGTCAAGGTGCTGTTCTCCGAACTTAATTTTTTTGTAAGCGGAAACTCCGCAAGACGTTCGTATTTGTAGTTTATAAGTGAAGTCAGTTCATAGAGATTCGGCATTCTCCAGTCGGAAAATCCTGCATATTCTGAACGTTCGCAATGTACCATGGCGTCAGTCCAGTCGTATTCCTTAGAATATTCGTTTTGCCAGATAATTCCGCTTTGAGAATCCAGAATCACCTCTTTTCCGTTCAGATTTATGATTTTGAATCTCTCCTCTTCCGGCTTCGATTCAAGAAAAGGGGAGTCGTCGCCTCTTGTGCAGCGGATATTAAATTTTCTCGTTTTGCTGACTGCATAAATATAAAGATTGGCGGTTAGAAACCAGGCAAGATCTTTGTTTTCCGGCAGTGTCATTGATGACCAGTAGAGTTCTTGTGAGGAAAGATTCGGGAGAAATTTAACAATAACCTGAAGTTCTTTCGGCAAAGGGAGTCTCCAGTCGTCGTAACCGCCGTACTGCAGATCGTCGCAATATTTTACAGCATCTTCCCAGGTGGTAACTAAACTCTTGTCGGGCTGGGACCATTCCAAGTGCAACCTGTCGTTTTTGTGTGTCACTTCATCTTTGACAGGATAGCTGACCTTAAAATCTTTTTTCATGCAATATTCCATTTCAGCGTAACGTGCATCCTGACCGTACCAGACACTGTATTCGGCCGGGCATTTCTGTTCCGGGCTGCTTGAGTAAATGTCATAGCAGTCTTCCTGTCCCGTGCAGATGTTTGCGAAAGTTATTTTCTTGCAGCCCAGGTGTCCCCAGAAGTAGCCTTCAACGCAACCGCATTCAAAAGTGTCGTCATTTTTGACTTTGCATGTTCCGTCAACATTGGCGAAATTTTCGCACGGATTAGGATCGCAGGAAGTTGTTCCGGTATTTTTGTCATTATCCGGCGCGTTGTCGTCATCGCTTTCTTCAGATTCTTCCTCGTCATCATCTGTTATGTCAGTATCAGCCGCATCCTCATCCGGCAGAATATCCGCATCGTTTTCCGCTTTTTTGGAGCTGCCGCAAGAAACAACTAAAAATACTAATAAAATCAGGAAAATAATGAGTCTTTTCATATTATTCTCCATTTTCTGAATTGTCGGAATCAGGAGTTTCTGCCGTATCAGCGTCAGAAGTTTCATCCGGTTTTTCATCCTTAACGCATTTTTGTGATCCGCTGTCCCATGAGTATCCGTAGTTGCAGTAGCAGCTGCGTTTTCCGTTTAAATTGAAAATACACGTGTCTGTCGAAGATTCCGACTCTTCGCACGGATTCGGCAGGCACGGGTTTTCAACGCATTTTTCACCGTTCCAGATTTTGTCCTCGGCGCACGGATTTTCCGTTATGCAGACATAATTAAGATAACGGTCGTCTTTATATGAAGTTACCCCGAAATGTTCCTCAGGACTCCATGCGTACGTTGTTGAAGAAGAACCGGAATAGAAATGTACTTCGTCGGCGGTTATTGTCTCAAGCTCGCGGACATTCGCAAGTCTCCACTCCGAAATCCCGATAAAATCGAGGTCTTCGCAGTATTTCAGGCGGGCAGCCCACGAAAACGAATTGTCAAAATTACCAATAAGCCACTTCCAGATCAGATTTGTAGTAGGATTTCCTTGAAAACTCTCTTCCCCTAACTCAATCATGAAGTTTGCTTTGATTTCAGTTTCGAAAGTTTCACCGCGCACACAGCGGACTGATGTCGCAACAGGATATGGAGGTTCAACAAAATCGGATTGCCACACTGAGGATTTGTCGGCTTTTTCAAAATCTATGATGCTTTGGTAGCGCACCTGATAGCTTGAGGTGAAATCTGATGATGTCCAGAACTTATCAGGCGGCGTATCAGGAAAGTATTCCAGGTCTATTGTCGGGCTGTTGTCGTAGTGCAGGATCGTCGAAAGTTCTGTTAAAGTCGGAATCCTCCAGTCTTGATGACCTCCGTAATTCAGATATTCACAGTAGTAGTAGGCCTCGTCCATCGAAATCATTGCGGCAGGCTTGAATTCCTGCTGCCATTCAAGTCCGGTGTTGTTGTCAACGACTGTTTTTTCGCCTTTATCTGAAACCCTGATCGTGAAACTCTGCGGAAGACAGTATCCGAGTGCGGCATACTGCGCATCCTGACCGTAAAACTCCTCTCCTTTTGCCGGACATTCGATCTCTTTTTCCATGTCGTAGCATTTAGTCTGACCGGTGCAGATATGCGGCAGGATTATTTTTTTACATACTGAATGCCCCCAGAAATAACCTTTGGCACAGCCGCACTCAAAGCCGCCGTTCTCTTTTCTGCTGCATATTCCGTCACTGTTTGCAAGATTTTCGCATGGATTTGGTTCACATGGATCGATATCTTCAATCTCATCGTCATCAGCAATACCGTCTTCATCGTCTTCGTCAACATCGACAGCATCCTCATCCAGCAGAACAGCATTGTCATCATTTTCCGCTTTTTTCGAGCTGCTGCATGAAACAGCTAAAAATATCGTCAACATTAAGAAAATTATGGATTTTTTCATCAGCGGATCTCCTTTATACGGTGATTCTAATTTTCATAACATCCGTAGTATGTATCCCAATTTATCCAGCGATATCCTTCCTCACAGCCGCAGTAAAAGGCGTTCATTGTATTTTCATAACACTTTCCGTTACTGTGCTCCACATCATACATGCATTTGCCGCAGCCACAGAAATAAGTTTCTTCGTCTATGACCTTGCATGTTTTGTTAAGACCCTCTTCTGATTCACACGGGTTGGGGTCACACGGATTTTTTACGCATTTTTCACCGTTCCAGAATTTCTCTTCTCCGCACGGGTTGTTGGCGATACAGAAAATGCTGCTCTCAACCTTTTCTTTTTTTGTGTATGACGAAGAAGAACCGTAATAGTCGGAACGCGGGAAATCAAAATCTTGGCTGAAAATTTCCGTTGTTGAGCTTCTCGCTCTGCTGCTTTCGCCAAATCTGATTCCAGCGCTCAGGACAAGTTCCTTGATATTAGGCAGTCTCCAGTCGGAAATTCCGGCATAGTCAAGATTCTGACAGTATTCCAGAGCCTCAGACCATGTGTATTTTGCATTTTCCTTTCTCATCACGATCATAGTGTTGTCGCTCAGCATTGCATTCTCTCCGAAAGTGTCAGGCAGGAAGTAATATTCTGAATCGAAGATTTTGTTGCGGACACAGCGGATATTGAATGAAAAAGCGTAATATGTGGTTTTGTCCGAGTAGCAGTCGCGGGTACGGGTCATTTTTCTGTAAGCGGAAGGTTTGGTGACATCAAATATCGTGAAATAATCATCATCCCAAGGTCCGAACACCCAATCTGTTCCGAAACTGTGAATCATTGACGATGTCCAGAACGGTCCTGACTCCGGGAAATATCCGGTATTTAGTGCCGGATCGTATCTGCCGTAATCGGCGATGGTCATGAAATCTTCCGCTGTCGGCATTCTCCAGTCGTCGTAACCGCCGTAAACAAGATCTTCACAGTAAGCAAGCGCGTCTTCGGCGTATTGTTCTTCAACGGGCGGGATTTTCTGCTGCCACATCAGACCTAAATTGTTGTCAACAACGACAGGTTCGTTTGCAACAGATTTGTCAATCGAGAAATTTTGCGGAATGCAGTATCCAAGCCTTGCGTATTGCGCATCCTGACCGAAAAAGTCTTCATTTTCAGCGGGACAAACAATCTCTTTCTCGTTGTCATAGCATTTATTTTGCCCGGAACAGGTATTGACTGCCGCAGGTTTTTTATTGATGCATCCTTTATCTTTTCCCCACCACCAGTAGCCTTCAACGCAGCCGCAGGAATAATTGAAAGCGTCTGCCGGTCTGCATTCTCCCGAGCCGTGTTCGAACTGGCTGCATGAAACACCGTTGCAAGGATTTTCGAGACATTTTTCACCGTCCCAGAAGTAGCCGTCAATGCAGCCGCATTCATGCATGTTGATTGAGATCGTTGTGCATTCTCCGGTTGAGTTTGTATCGTTTTTACACGGATTCGGGGCACACGGTGAAGTGCACTTTTCACCGTTCCAGAAGTAGTTTTCAACACAGCCGCACGAGTGACTTTCGAAGTCATTCAGATAGCAGATCCCGTTGGAATTTTCCTGATTTTTGCAAAGTTCCTCCGTACACGGTGATTTGACGCACTTTTTGCCGTCCCAGAACCAGCCGCGTTTACAGGGTTCGTTTCTGACGCATAGGATATCTGCACGTTTGTCCTTGTCGATGGCATGGATTTCTCCGGTGTTTAAATTAATTCCGGAGGTTCTGTAATATTGATTCGTCGATGTCCATGAGAAAGTCATGGACAAATCGCGCAGCGGCAGATCTGTCGCCGGAGAGGTTTTTTTGAGATTTACGATCGATGCCAGTTCATGGGCATTGGGAACTCTCCAGTCTGAAAAGCCGCTGTAAGAAGAGTTTTCACAATACTCCAGAGCATCCCCGAATGTGTCGGAACGTCCGGCATAGAGCTGCCATGCAAGTCCGTTTTCGTAATCGAATGCCACAAGTTCATTTAATTTTCCCAAAGTATCGAACGAAACAGTTGTGTCTATCGGTTTGCCGTGAACGCACCGTGCATCACGGTGGAAACTCGTTTTGGATTTGACACTCCACCATCTTCCGTTGGCGGATCCTGTCCATGCTTTGGAATCGTCTCCTGCATATTCGTCAGAAGACCAGAATTCGTCATAATCGGTATCAAGAATGTTTGAAAGCATAAGTTCTTTCAGGCTTGCAAGTCTCCAGTCAGTGCGTTCGGCATATTCAAAATCCTCGCAGTATTTCACTGCTTCTTCCCATGTATTGGCACCAGTATCGATATATTCGTAGGTCCATTCAAGATGCAGAAGGTCATCAACAGCTATTCTTTCGGGGTTTAAATCAATGACTGCATCATCGTTCTTATGATAAACTTCCTTCGAAAAGTTATGCTCTATGCAGTACCCGAGTTCCGCATACTGCGCATCCTGACCGTAAAAAGGTTCCCCCGGTTTCGGGCAGTTAATCTTTTCTTCGTTGTTGTAGCATGTTTTCCAACCTGTGCAGATGTTGGGAAAAGCTATTTTTTTGCATCCTAAATATCCCCAGAAATAGCCTGCATCGCAGTCGCATGAAAAGGAAAAAGCGTCTTTCGGCTTGCATTCGCCTGATGCATGTGCAAGCTGTCCGCAGGAAACATCTTCACACGGATCAACACATTTTTCACCATCCCAGAAATAGTTCTCGACGCATCCGCAGGAGTAACTACCGATACCTGTCGCCGTGCATTTCCCGTTTGAGTTTTCTATTTTATCACACGGGTTATTAAGACATGGATTCAGCAAAACAAAATCCTCATCCTCATCACCGATTTCATCAGCATCCGTCACATCATCGTCAGTTGTCGCTTCTTCATCTTCATCAGGCAAAATATCCGCATCGTTTTCTGCTTTTTTCGAGCTGTGGCACGAAACGGCTAAAAATATCAGCGTGATAAGTAAAAGAAGGAGTTTTTTCATTGGAACCTCCGGCAGAGACAAATAAAAAACGTTATATTTTAGGAATTTTGAAAAAAAAGGATAGTTTTTTACTTCAAAACATCCGAATCGATTTTGTAAACGAAGTTTTTGTCGATTTCCGCATTCTTGACAAACATCAGCATGTAAACGGGGTAATATGTTATTTTTCCGTTCTGCTCAACATTACCGTTATGGAAAACGAAGGCGTTTCTGATTCCATAATCAGGATTTTTGCACACATTGCTGAGGGCTGCGTGTTTTACGTAGTCTTTGCCAGATTTTATCTCTACCGGCACGATTCCACCGTTCTGTTCGATTACAAAATCAAGTTCTCCCTGCTTTTTGCTGTTGAAATAATAGAGATCGAAACCGTGAGCTTTGAGTTCCTGCGCCGCGACGTTTTCATATACCGAGCCAAAATTGATATCGAGCTCGTTGGCAAGGATTTTCCGCTGAATGCCGTTCATATACATACTCGCGAGAAGCCCGGTGTCTGCCAGAAAAAGTTTGAAAAGGTTCGTCGTTTTTGAAAGAAGAAGCGGTGTCTTCGGTTCGCTGACACAAAAGACAGGAAGTGCGACACCTGCATCCTTAAGCCAGACAAAACTGTTGGCAAATCTTGAAAAACGCTGGTTTTCATTAAGGTTTTTTAATAAAAACCGCTTATTTTTAGCATTCAGTTCGCTCGGAATAAGTTCAAAAATATCTTCAAGATAAAGCTTGTTTGCCGGGTCGTATTTTGCAATGTCCTTTTTATAGAGCGTGACGATACTTTTCTGCTCGTCAACAACTTCCGCGATGTTGTTTGTATCGAGATATTTCTGCACGACAGCAGGCATACCGCCGACAACGAGATAAAGCCGGAAAAACTCCATAAGTTTGCTGTGAACCACCGGATCAACAGGAGTTTTGTTTTCAAACGCATCGCGCAGAGCATCGAAAACTCTCTGCGAAATGCCGTTTGCTGTCAAAAACTCCTCAAAATCGAGAGGATACATCTCAATTATGTCCATATATCCGACAGGAACCGAGCGGATGTCCTTGAGATCAACGCCGAGAAGCGAGCCGCTCAGAATGTAGCGGAAGCTTCCTTCTTCGACGAGAAATTTCACCGCTGTCGCAATTTCACGGCACTCCTGAACTTCGTCAAAAAACACAACTGTCTCGTTCGGAACGAGATCCTTCCCGGCAAAGACCGAAATGCGCAGAAGCAGCTCTTTAGCATCGGAAACATTCTCGAAAATCGAAACAGCCTCTTTGTTTTCGATAAAGTTTATTTTCACGTAGTGCTTGAAATGTTCTTTTGCAAAATGTTCGATCGTGTAAGTTTTTCCGACCTGACGCGCCCCTGTAACCAGTAGCGCTTTTCTGTTTTTTTTATCGAAAAATTTCTCCAGAATTTTTTCTATTTTCCTGACTAACATGAGCCCATCCTCTCTAAAAAGCAAAAAGAGCTGAAATTACAGCCAAAATATCACAAACTTAACGGTTTTCCAAGAAAATTTTTGAAAAATTTAACGGTTTTCCATGAATTTTTCGGCAAAATTTAACTGTTTTCCAATAAATGAGCAGTAAGAAAAAGGAGTTCTTTCATGTTATACTTCTTATTCTACCCAGCCGTCCGCATCCACGCAGGCTAGTTCTAAAGAATTCCATGTGTAATCTTCATTGCATCCGCATCTATAAGAAGAGGATGTAACTGTGCATGTTCCGTCGGAATTTTCAATATTTGCGCACGGGTTCGGAGTGCAGTTGTCAACTCTGCATGAATACGACGGGACCCATGCATATCCGTCGATACAGCCACAGACATAGCCCTCTGCCTCATCGTTATAGCAGATTCCGTCGCTGTTCGTTTCGTCGATACATATATCTTCAGCGCAGTTCCTTGTGCATTTGCGGCTGTTCACATTCCAGAAATAAGGCTCGTTGCAGCCGCAGTAGAATCCTTCGACATCGTCATCATAGCACTGTTTGTCGCTGTTTGAATAAGAGCTGCACGGATTGTCCTGACAAGTGCGGACGCATTGCAGTTTTTCTGGGCTCCATTTGTAGTTCTTGTTGCAGTTGCATGAATAGTTTTCTTCATCCAAAACGGTGCATATCCTGTTGGAATTGGTGTCATATTTGCACGGATCTTTTACACACGGATTTTTCGCACATTTTTCACCGTTCCAGAACAATCCGTTTTCACACGGGTCGTTCGCTACGCAGAAAGTGCCGGTCAGCTGGCTTTCTTTCGAGTGCTGGTAGACTACATAGCCTTCTGTTTTGGATGAATAGTCGTAATTTATGTCAGAGAGTGCCGTCGTCGATGAGTGGAAACCGCGTTTCGAATTGAAAAAGAGCTCTTTCACATTCGGCAGTCTCCAGTCCGATATCCCGGCATAATCAAGTTCCGAGCAGTATTTCATAGCTTCAGACCACGAAAGTTCGTTTCCCGTTTTTTCCGCAAAAATAAGATCGTTGTAGTTGTTCCACGTCACGCTGCTGCCGAAAGTTTTTGAAGTGAAATAGCGCGGAGGAATTGTGACACTGTTTCTGCGTAGACAGCGGATGTTGAACGAGTAAGCATAGTTTGTTCCGGAAATCATACTGTAATTGTCGTAGTAATATGTCTGTACGGAAGATGTGGAAGGTTCCGTGAAATCAAATATTGCAGTATAGCCGTAGACCGAATAATAACCATGATTGTCAATACCTCCTCCAGAACCGCTTGAACTGCCGGAAGAGGTCCAGAAATTTTTATAGTCTGGAAAATATTCGGTTTTGATGGCCGGATCGTATCTGCCGTAATCGGCAATAGTCATAAAATCTTCTACGCTCGGCAATATCCAGTCGTCATAACCGCCGTAATTGAGATCTTCGCAGTATTTGCTGACATCTTTACTATAAAGAGTTTCAAGCGGGGGGATATTTCTCTGCCATATATTTCCGGTATTGTTGTCAACTACGACAGGCTCGTTTTCGACGGAATTATCAATCGAAAAATTCTGCGGAATACAGTATCCAAGCCTTGCATAGTGCGCATCCTGACCGAAAAAATCCTCATTTTCTGCAGGACAGGGGATCTCTTTCTCGTTGTCGTAACACCTGTTCTGCCCTGTGCAGACATTTGCAGAAGTAGGTTTTTTTGTAGTGCAGCCAGTTTCTTTGCCCCACCAGAAGTAGCCTTCATCGCAACTGCACGAATAGAAAAAAGCACTTAAAGATTTACAGTTTCCGGAAGCATGTTCGAATTCTGCGCATGAAACACCGGCGCATGGATCGACGCACTTTTCATTGTCCCATACCCAGTTGTCACGACAGATGCACTGGTATGAATCGATATTCAGAGCCATACATTCTCCTGTCGAATTTTTGTCTTCACCGCATGTATTCGGATTGCACGGAGAAACGCATTTCTTGCCGTTCCAGAACCATCCGTTACGGCAGACACACTCGTAGGAGTCAATATTTGAGACAATACATTCTCCGGTTGAATTTTTGTCTTCGCTGCACATATTCGGATCACATGGAGAAACACATTCCTTGCCATTCCAGAAATAGCCTTCAACACATCCGCAGGAATAGTTTTCCAAGTCGTCTATGGAACAGATTCCATCGGAATGTTTATCGTTTTCGCATGGATTGGGGTTGCATAGAGAAATACATTTTTTACCGTTCCAAAAGTAATCTCTTGCACAAGGCTCGTTTCTGACGCAAAAAGCCGACAGCAGGTTTGGTTTTCTCAACTGCTTGCCGTTACCGTCCATTGGTTCTATTCCAAGGGCGTTTTCACTGTTGTTTGAGGTGGAAGAGCACAAGTAAAAATAATTCCACCATTCGTACATAACGGTCTGCATTATTTCTTTTAATCCTGGCGGCAGCGCGGCAGGTCTTTTTATGGCATGATCAACTATGGAGAAAAATTCGTTGATATTAGGCAGTCTCCAGTCGGAAAATCCTGCGAAAGTCAGATTTTCACAGAAAGCGAGAGAGTCCTTCCAACTGCCGTCAACGAACCCGCGCATCCTTCGCCATGCAAGAGAGGTTTCATAATCAACGTCAATAGATTCTCCCCCGATAGTGATAGTTCCGAATGACGATATTATTTCCAGAGGTTCACCGCGAACACAGTGCGCATGATGCATTTGCGTTTTTTCTTCATGTGAAACTGCGCCGGAATTGTTGTCAACATACCATGCGTAGGAATCATTCCCTGTATATTCCTGCATAGACCAGAAATCAGATTTTTCTTTAAAATTCAATACATTACGATAAGAGATCAGTTCTTTGGGAAGTGGAAGGCGCCAGTTATCGTAACCACCGTATTCCAGATTTTCGCAATATTTGACAGCTTCTTCCCATGTATAGGCCGAATCTGAAATTTTATCCGTCCATTCTATTTTCAGGTTGTAGTCCCGTATAGTAGGATTGTCAGAGTCAGCCGTAGAGAAATTTTGCGGAATACAGTATCCGAGTTTTGCATATTGCGCATCCTGACCGTAAAAATCATCATTTTTGTCAGGACAAGATATTTCCTCTTTGTTGTTGTAACATTTAGTCTGACCGGTGCAAATATTTGCATAAGTTATTTTTTTACATCCTGGATTTGCCCAGAAGTAACCTTCGTTGCAGCCGCATTCGAAACTGCCGTCATCTTTATCGGTGCAGGTTCCGTCAACATTGGCAAGATTTTTGCACGGATTTGTATCACAATGAATTGACTCGTCAGCGTCAGTATCCTCTTTTTCTTCCTTTTCCTCTGCTTCATCATCATTTTCTTCTGTCCCGTCAACATCCGCCACATCCTCATCCGGCAGCAAATCAGCATCGTTTTCCGATTTTTTCGAACTGCTGCATGAAACGGTTAAAAATATCAGCGCGATAAGTAAAAGAAGGAGTTTTTTCATTTGAACCTCCTGCGACACAAATAAAAAACGTTATATTTTAGGAATTTTGAAAATAAATTCAATAAAATACGTCATGTTGAACGGATGTGAAACATCTCTTAGATTCTTCGCCCGCTCAGAATGACTTGGTTTTTGCCAACGGCCGTTTAAGTTTGAGTTTTTTGTATTTTAGCAACACTTTTATCAAGATAATTGGACAAAACAGTCCTGAATATTCCTCTTTACGGAATATCGGCGGAGATGAAAAGCTTGTAGTCAGGGTGTTTGAGGGATAGCTGCGATCAATTACAGGAACCGTCTGATCCGTCTGTGCATTCTCCTCTACTGCTCCAACAGTAGTTTTCCTCGCATTCACATTTATAAAGATCTAATGAACCGAGAATGATGCATACTCCTGTCGAAAGTTTCTTATTTTCACATGGATTCGGGTCACAAGGTGTGACACATTTCTTTTTTCCGTACTCATCCCAAACGGCATTTTCAACACATTCACATTCGTAGCTGTCTCTATTAGTCTCCTCATAAGATTGGATACACTTTCCTGTGGAATACTCCATATCTTTGCACGGGTCAGGGTCGCATAGATCTATGCACTCCGTTCCGTTCCATGCAGCATCTCCCTTGCACGGCGAGTCGCTTACGCACAATGTGTAGTAGTCGGAAGTTTGGCTTTTTTTGGAAACAGGTACAACAAAAAGCTGTTTTTTTTCGTCTCTTTTCAATATCCACGATTTTGTCGGATCTGCGGTATACGAAGTCGAACTCCATAAATTCATTTCTTCTTTTTCATGCCAGAAAAAATTATCCAAGAAAAAGAAGGCAAGCTCGCTTATGTTGGGAAGTCTCCATGTCGAAAGACCTCCATAGGTTTTGTTCTCACAGTATTTTAAAGCGTTTTCCCAATCGGATACAGGTTCATAAAATAGCGCTAAAAAAATTTTTGACTTAGGACTTTTGGAATCAATGTAAATTCTTTCGGAATCTCCGAGATCACGATGTTTCAAGTGAATCTTTTCGCTCTTTTCTCCTCTGACGCAGCGCACATAATGCTCATCATTCAATTCAAGCAGAGAGTCAAATGATTCAAGATCAATTACTCCGTCTTTAAAATCAATGCTCCAAATTACATAAAAGCTCTCATATCCGTCGTGCAGATGATCCAAAGAACTGCTGAAGAAATATCCTGACGGTGTATCTGGAAAATAAACCGTATTTATTGCCGGAGAATTTTTGCCTCGGTCAACAATAGAATTAAGTTCGAGAATTGTCGGAACTCTCCAGTCGTCATGCCCGCCGTATTTCAGATTTTCACAGTAAGATTCAGCGGTTGTGTGCGGAAGCCCGTCCCATACTCCGGTATTTTCACAATTTTCTGTCAGTTTGGAAAATCTCTGTTGCCATTCAAGTCCGGAATTTTTATCAATAACTGTCGGTTCGTTCTCAACAGAATCGTCAATAGAAAATTTCTGCGGAACACAGCTTCCAGATGCTGTATATTGTGCATCCTGGCCGTAAAAGTTTTCATTTTCCACGGGACAGATAGCCTCTTTTTCGTTATTGTAGCACTCTGTCTGCCCTGTGCAAATGTTTATTAAAGAAGATCTATCCACCGCATCCTCATCCGGCAGAATATCAGCATCGTTTTCCGCTTTTTTTGAGCTGCCGCATGAAACAGTCAAAAATATCATAGTGATAAGTAAAAGAAGGAGTTTTTTCATGACGATCTCCTGTGACAACAAATAAAAAACGTTATATTTTAGGAATTTTGAAAATAAATTCAATAAAATACGTCATGTTGAGCAAGGCGAAACATCTCTTAGATTCTTCGCCCGCTCAGAATGACGGGATTTTAATTCCGCTTCATTACTGCGCCGAACATGAGGTCTCGTTCGTGCCCCGGTTTGATTTTAAGGAAATCTCCGTCCGTGATTTCGGAAAGAAGTTCTTCGTTTCCGAGATTTTCAAGAAGACGTTCTTTTGCCGGAATCAAAGAAAAATCTTCGTTTTTATTAAGAAAATCCTTGATGATTTCTTCGTTTTCGCATCTAAGGAAACTGCATGTGACATAGATAAGTTCGCCGCCTTTTTTTACTTTTTCGGAAAATTTCTGAATGAGTTCTTTCTGCAAGTTGTTGAGGTCTGAAAGCATTTTTTCGTCTATTTTCCAGCGGTCGCCGGGGTTGCGCCTGATTACTCCGCTTCCGCTGCACGGGGAATCGATGAAAACTGTGTCGAAACTGTCACTTATATCCTGAAATGCTGCTGTTTTTATTCTTGTTCCGGCGCGTGTTGCACGTTCTTTGATCTCTTTGAAAAGGTGCGTTCTTGAATCGCTGGCAGTGATTTCGATACTTTTGAAAAAAGAGGCAATAGATAGCGATTTTCCGCCGCCGCCGGCGCACGGTTCAAGCAGAGTTTGGGTATTTTTGTTCACCAAAAGCGACGCAAGCTGGCTCGATTCGTCCTGGAACTCGAAAAAACCTTTTTCAAAAAGTTCCGAATTTTTAAGGCTTTTATTTGTCGGTTCAAGAATTATCCCGGCAGGGGAGAGCGGGGCGGGAGAATTTGCGAAACCTTCGTTTTCAAGTCTTGCCGAAAGTTCAACGCGTGAAATTCTTGCCAGATTGGTACGCAGATGAGTCTTTGCCTTAGAATTGAACCACGAAAAAACTTCCGGATCATTCAACTCGTTGATTCCATTGGCTAAAAACTCAGGAAAAGATTCGTTGAAAAGTCTGCCGTAAGTTCCGCTTTTTTTCAGATTTTCTATTTTTCCGCTCAAAGTTTCGTCAGGTTCGTCTTCAAAAACCATCGCAATGTTTTTTGCGCAGATTTCAGGATTTTCCGAGACTTCATCGAAAAAAAGTTTATGCCTCAAATAGAAGAAAAAGCGGTCTGAAACCCAGATCCTGTCGCGCTTTCCGAGTCTTTTCGACTTAAAAATATCGTTCAGAAGAATGTCGTATTTGTCGCCGCTGTTTTGTTTTTCCAAAGCAGATGCAAGAATGTTTCCCAAAAACTGATTAAATCTCATTTTTTGCTGCCAAATTTAATATAAGTTGCTGATTCGACTGAGCTTTTGCGTGAAGTTTCACGATTTTTGCGAATTCCTCCGCAGGAAGCGTTTCTCCGAACCATCTTTTTGCTCCGAGCCAGCCCTGAAAAGCAAGCATCATCTGCGAATCTATCGATGCTTTTCCGCTGGAATATCCGATGGTTACAACGTTTTGGCCTTCGACTGCGAAAGGCAGTGTGCTTATCGTCAGAAAGTCGTCTTTCCACTCGGAAAGATTGCGGAAAGAGCCGAAATTTTTTTCCCAGCCTTTTTCGGTCCTGCCGAAAATCGTGATCCTGCATTTTTCTTCAGAAAGTGCCGCTACGATCGAGCGCGCGCTGCCGCCGTTGCCTAAAACGGCACATTTTTCAAGGTCAGCGCCTTTGATTTTAAGCCATTTCAGAAGCCCTTCACCGTCGGTATTGTCGCCGGTTATTTTTCCCTCTGCCTTAAAAATCGTATTCACGCTTCCTGCTTTTTGAGCTTTTTCGGTAAGTTCGCCGCAAAGGCTTAACGCCTCGATCTTATGCGGTATCGTGACATTCGCACCGATACATCTTCCGCTTTTCAGAAGCTGAAGAAATTCATCTTTTTCGCCCCTGAAAATTTTGTACAGGATCCGTCTGCCGGACAGAATGGCGCAGTGTTCCTGAAAAAAAGGTGAAAGCGAAAAATCAAGGGGATATCCCCAGATGTAGATGATTTTTATCTGTTCCGGAAGGATCAATTTCTAAAAATCGATGATGTCGTCGGAAAGTTCGTCAAATTTTTTATTGCCGGAAATGATTCCCAAATCGATATATTTTACGATTTCCGACATAAGAATGAAGTCGTCGTTGTCTGCAAAAGAGTTGAGATATTTGATGACTTCCTTTGAATTTATCATGAACTGAAGCGTATCGAGCTCGTTTTTTGAAAGATCAGAAAGTTTTCCTTTGATCGGGTTAGCAAACTCGAGTTTGCCGGAATTCGCGATATTTCTGTATTTCGTAAGATTTCCTTTCTGGTTGGAAATTTCCATGAAAATATCTTCAAGCTGTCTGTTTGCGACTTCGTCTTTCGGAGCGTTGTCGATTTTGAAAGAATATTCGCCGTCTTTTGCCAGAAGTGCGCGGGAAAGAGCTTTTTCCTGTGCGAAATTCTTGTTCGTGATCGATTCGCATGCAACGATCCCGGTAGCACTGATCGTTACTTCGATCTGTTCTGCAAAAGGTGAAGTTATATTGAGCTTGAGATAACCTGCGGAAGTAGACTGTGCTAAAATTTTGAGCAGATCTGCAACATCCATCGCGGAAAGGCTTCCGGTAGATGAAGTGTTTGCATTTGCAAGGTTGTCTTTTTCAATATCCGATTTTGTCGTTTTCTTGAGGTTGAGTCTGCCGATGTTTACTTTTTCCTGAGATTCGGGCTGGTCAGGAGTGATTATCTGGAGTGATTCATCAAGCGTGAAAGCCTCTTCTTCATCTTCAGCGGGTTGCGGAACGGTTTCGATCGTCTTTTCCTGGGATTTCCTTGCCTTGGTGAAACTGTTTTCCTTGAAGGATACTTCAGGAGCATTTTCGTTCGGAGCCGCCTCATCGCCGACAAGGATCGTCGAATCACCGACTGAGAAGTTCGATCCGATTTTGAGTTCCGTTTCTGTCGAAGGACTCAGTTTTTCGCCGTTGACATAAGTTCCGTTCGTGCTGTTGTGGTCTTCGATGAAGAGTTTGCCGTCACGAGCCGTTATCGAAGCGTGGCTGCGGCTGACTTTTGAATCGACGATAGCAACATCGGAAGAAATATCGCGGCCGATAGAAAGTTTCTGTCCGTCGCGGATGGAAAATTCACCGCCGGAATACTTTCCTTTTATGAAAGTAAATTTGATTTTATCCGTGTCTGTTCCGAGGTTTTTCACTAAATTGCTGTATTTGCCCATAAAAATCTCCTCTCAAAGGTTCAAAAACACCGCCCTATACTATATAAGGAATTTATTTTCAAGAAAATTCACTTCTTATCCTTTTCAGGTGATGCCTGTATTTTTGTCTCGAATGTTTTTTTAGCCGAATCTATGAAAGTCAGAACAAGGTTCGTCTCTTCTTTTGAAACTGCGGCAGAACCTATGTTTTTTATAATAAAATCGGTCCTGTCATAGAAGTTGTCGATTTCATCTTTCGTCGGCATATGTCCTGCATCGATTCTGTTTAGAAGGATGACGATCGAATCGAGATACTTTGTAAGAAGCTCTTTCTTGAGCGACTGTTCCTTGTAGGTCAGGCACTCTTCGTGCTCCGAAAGAAGTGCGATCTTTTCAGCCTTGAGAGAAGCGATTTCCGCATCTTTCGCTGACATTTTTTTCATTGAAACCGCCGCATAAACAACTGCTGCGACCGAAATAACGACAAGAAAAATAACAAAAACTCTTTTCATATTACCTCCAAAACAATCAAGAAACGCAGGATTTTAAGGAAAAAAAGAAAAGAAAACAATTTTTAGCGCCGCTCGGTATAACGTTATAACGGTATCACGGTATATCGACACGACTTGCGGCGCCAATTACAATTCGCTTCCTGTGATTATCGCGAGTTCGTCGAGAGCTGTCTTGTATTTGTAAAGGTTTGCGATCTCTTCGGTTTTTGATTTTTTGACCATGAGCTGCGCGTTCAGAAGTTCGGTTTCGGTGGTCATCTGCTTTTCGTATTTCGCTTCCTGTATCTTGCGTGTTACTTCGGCCGATTCGATCTGAGTTTTGTTCTGCTCAAGCGATTTTTCGAGGACTTTGATGTCGGCCATCAGTTTTTTGACCTGCAGCGTCATGTCCTTTTTGAGCTTGATGTTGGTAAGCTCGGTTGAAACCGACGATGCTTTTACAGCCTGATATTCGTAATACTGACGTGCGGTGTCGAAGCCGAATTCCCATCTTGCGACCGCGCCGAAGAACATTACTCCTTCCGGATTTATCAGCGTCGAATCCCAGTTTTTCTTGAACCCGAAAGTAAGTCCCACCTGCGGAATGAAGTTCTGTATCGCTCTTTTGTTGAGATGTTCCTGGATTTCCGAGTTTTTATCGAGCATGTGCATTTCGGTTCTGTTGCTTGCCTGAGCCTCGATGATTTCATCCTCGCTTTTTGTGATCTCGCGGAATTCCGGCTTGTCGTATTTGATCTCGAAACTCTCTTCGTCGCGGTTCATGAACATTGCCAGAGCCGCTTTGATGACCGACTGATTGCCGAGATATTTCTCTTTTTCGACTTCAAGAGCCGCTCTTTCGACCTTGATTTTGTAGAGCGCCGTTTCATCGATAAGGCCCGCTTTGTGGAATTTTTCGGCGTTTTTCTCGTAGCGGTCAAGCTGCTCGAACGATTCGTCCAAAAGTTTCAGAATGTCGCTCAGCATGTTGTAGGAGTTGTAGATTTTGACGATTTCAAGCTTGATTTTGTCTTTCGTGAGTTCCGACTTGAGCTTTGTGATCTCCGATTTCAGTTCAAGCGCTTTGTAGCCGTGATAGATCCCCCAGAGCGGAGTGAGCGGCTGAACGACCGTGAGATCAAGCGTTCTCTGGTGAGTCGGTACGCCGAGGTCGATTTCTTTTGGCGGAAGTTCTGTCGGCAGATCGATCTGAATAGGGATTGATGAGTTAATTGCCTCTCCAAGTTCTTTAACTGTATCAGACAAATCGACCGTGAGCTTTTCCGGTTCAGGGAAGTATTCAAGTTTGAGCAGTTTCGCTTCGAGTGAGATAGTGGGGAAGAAGCGCATGAAAACGGCTTTCTTCTCATATTCGTCCTTGCCCGATTTGGAATCTTCGGCTTTTATCGCCTCGCTGTTTTCTATCGCGATCGAGATGATTTCGTCAATGCCGAGTTCTTCGGCAGTCAGATTGAGAGAAATTGCTAACAATAAACAAATTATTGAAATTATTGATTTTTTCATCTTATGCCTCCTTCTCTTCATCAGAATAGACATAATCTTCACATTCCCATGATGCCGCAAGGATCCGTTCGTTCTCGTTCACGATTTCCTTGTTCATTCTGCGGACAGTGGAAAGCATTTCGGCGCATTTTTCAGGCGTTACCTGAAGAAAAACGACTGCGTTCGTGCCGGGCCATACCGAAGTATTCATTCTCGGGTTGCCGTTTTCAAAGGAGCCTGCCGTGTCTTCAACGATCTGGAAAGTCTTTATTCCGAGATTTCTGATTTCTTCTGTCAGCTGTTCGAGTTTGGAAATATTGCAGCTTACATATACAAATTTCATTTTGCACCTCCTTCAGCCGCGGCTTTTGCAGCTTTGGCTTCTTTAATCATCTCTCTTGTGTGCATGATGGCGTAAATCGCAGGGATAAGAAGCAGCGTTACGAGAGTAGAAACTGTAAGTCCGCCGATAACCGTGATTCCAAGCGGTTTCCAGATTTCGGAACCGGCGCCGTTGTTAAGAGCCATCGGAACCATACCGATAATAGTCGTGATTGCAGTCATGAGAACGGGACGGAGCCTCGATCTGCCGCCTTCCTTGATTGCTTCGACGATCGTATAGCCTCTTCCGCGCAGAAGGTTCGTGTAGTCAACAAGAACGATACCGTTGTTGACGACGATACCCAGAAGCATGATGACTCCGACGAATGTTACCGCGCTCAGAGTGGTTCCGGTAAGGATGAATGCCCAGATGACGCCGATAATCGAAAGGGGAACGGTGAACATGATGATGAACGGATCCCTGAGCGATTCGAACTGGCTCGCCATAATTGCGTAAATCAGGAAAAGGCTTATCAGGAAAAGGATCTTCATGTCGCCGAAAGTTGACTGCTGGTCAACAACCTGGCCGCCGAGCTCGATGTAGACGTCAGGATCTATAGTCTCGTTTTTGATGATTTCCGTGACGTTTTTCGCAGCTTCTCCGAGCGAAATATTGTTGAGACTGAGTTTCAGATAGACGATTCTCTGCTGCGTCTCGTGGAGAATCTTTGTCGGACCGCTTGTTTCCTCGATGATTCCTACTGCGCTGAGCGGAATGAGCTCGCCCGTTGCCGAAGTGAGCATGATATTTCTCAAGTCACTTATTTTATTGCGTTTCTCCTTGTTGTAGCGGATCACGATTTTGTATTCGTCGTTGTCCTGCTTGTATTCGCCAGATTCAGCTCCGTAAAGGCTCTCTCGAACCGCAAGCGCCGCCATTCCTGCATTGATTCCGAGTCTCGCAAGTTTGACTCTGTCGAATTTTACGGTGATTTCGGGTTTGCCTCTGTCGGCAGTGGATTCGATATCCTGCAAATAAGGCTGTTCCTCAAGTATTTTCTGAAGGCGGTCGCTTGTTTCGGTAAGTTTGTCGAGGTCGTGACCCGTTATTTTGATTTCGATCGGTTTGCTCGAGCCGAGCATTGCGCTCTGGAGAAGCGATCCTGCATTCATCGAGAACGAAACGACTTCCGGGATCTCCTCGGCCTCTTTTCTGATTTTTGCCGCAACTTCCTTGATGTGGTAGGTTCGTTTGTTACGGTTTACAATCTTTGCCATGATTGTTGCGACGTTCTTGCCTTCCGAAAATCCGAAAAGCGAAAGAAGACCGCTGTCAGTCTGGCCTGTGATCGAGTAGTATGTTCTGACATCTTCGGGATTGATGTTCCTTTTGACGATTTCCTCGATTTTTTTTGCAACTTCGACAGTGCGCTCAGGATCTACGCTCGATTCAAGTTCAGCGGTGGCAACCATATCGCCCATATCGAACTCAGGAATGTAGTCGGTTCCTGTGCTCAAGCCCGCTTTAATAGTGAAGAAGAATACTGCCGCAACAAGAATAACGACGAGCCATCTGAACTTTATGTTGAGTCCGAGAAGCGATTTATAGACCTGCTCTACAAAAACAAAAAGTTTTTCCGAAGCGTTGTAGAGGAATCCGTGTTTTTTCTCCTTTATTTTTCTCTTCATAAGGACCGAACTCAGCATCGGAGCGAGGGAAAGTGAAACGAGAAGTGATGCCGCGATCGTGACTGAAGCTACGAAAGCGAGCTGTTTGAAGAGAAGTCCGACGATTCCGCTTACGAAAGCGAGCGGGATGAAAACAGCGACTGTTGTCAGAGTCGAAGCCGAAATAGCCGAAGTCATTTCTCCTGCACCGAAAATCGCCGCTTCCGCAGGACGTGAGCCTTCCTCGATATGCCGCGTGATGTTCTCGAATACGACGACCGTGTTGTCGACGACCATACCGAGTGTGATCGAAAGCGCCATCAGCGAGAATATGTTTATCGTATATCCGAAAACATACATGAAAATAAGACCGATGATGAGAGAGAAGGGGATCGTGAGCGTGATGATGAGGCTTCCTCTCCATTCTCTGAGGAAAACAAGGATGACTAAAATGACGAAGATCGCCGCGTAAGCCGCAGTAGTTCCCAGGTTTTTGATCGACATTTCGATAACTTCAGAAGTGTCGTTGAGTTCTTCGATGACAACGTCGCTCGGGACGTTTTTGCGGATCTCTTCCATCGCCGCCTTGATGTTTCTCGCGACTTCGAGAGTGTTCGCACCGCTCTGTTTCTGCGTCATGATGACGGCCATCGTCTTTCCTTTAGCGCTGGCTGTGAAATCCTGCTCTTTCAGTTTGTCTCTGATTTCTGCAAGAGATGAGAGTTTTACCATGCTGCCGTCTTTTGCGGGGATCATGATCTCGCCGATTTCGTCGACCGACTCGAATTCCGCCGGAACACGCACCGAAAGATCCATTCCGCCTGTTTTGATGCTGCCGCCGGGGACTGAAATATTCTGCGTTTCGAGGAGTTTCGCTATCATCGGGACAGAAATCCCGCTCGAACGGAGTTTTACCGGATCGACAATTATTTCGATTTCCCTTTTTGGCGCTCCGAGAGTGATAAGACCGCCGATCCCGTCGACCTGTTTCAACCTTCCTTCGATCCTGTCGTCGATGATTTTAGCAAGTCCCATCGCGCTTTCTTTTGCCGAGATACCGTACATGATTACGGGGACCATCGAGCTGTCGACTTTGATGATCGCCGGATCGTACGCGTAGGAGGGAAGAACTTTCTTGACGGGGTCGATCCTGTCGCGGACATCGTTTGTCGCTTCGCCGATGAGGGTTCCGAAGTTGAACTCAAGCATGATGAAGCTGACGTTTTCTTTGGAAACCGACTTCAGTGATTTGATTTTCGGAACGCCGGCAAGCTGTTTTTCAAGCGGTTTTGTGACCTGCTGCTCGACATCTTCCGAAGAAGCTCCGGGAAGGATCGTAACAACTGTGAGCGACGGATATTCGACTTCAGGAAGAATATCGAGTTTGAGTGCGTAGAACGCGAGCAGACCGAAAATCAGAATGCCTGTGAATATCATCGATATCGTTACAGGCTTTTTAACAGCAATCTGTGAGAGTCTCATGGCTGCACCTACTTGTTGCTGACAGTAACAGGAACATTGTCTCTAAGTTTTGTCTTTCCGGCGCTGACCACCATTTCGCCGCTTTCAACTCCTTTGACTGCGTAGAAATCACCGAGATCTTCGAGGATCTCTACCTCTTTTCTGAGCGCGACGTTGTTTTCTATGACAAAAAGGTAATGCTGATTCGTTCCGGCTTGACGCGCTACCGCAAGACGCGGGACCATGACTGCCTTGACTTCGGGAAGAGATATTTTCACTCTGCCGAACATACCGGGTTTTATCAGTTTTTTAGCGTTGTTTATCTCGATTTTTACGACAGCTGTCCTTGAAATTACCGAGACAAGCGTTTCTGTCGCATAGATTTTTCCTTTGATTTTCGTGTCGGGGTAAGCGTCGGCAACGACTTCGATATCTTTGATTTTCTGGATTAAAGGAAGTTCCTTTTCATCGACCTGGATCTCAAGGAAAAGCTTGTTCAGATCCATGAAACGGATGATGCCGTTAGCATGAGAGAAACCGGGTGTAAGGCCGGGATTTACAAGCATGAATTCTTCGCCTTCGCGGAGCATGTGTTCTGCTATCATTCCGTCGAAAGGAGCGATGATTTCCATATTCTCTTTTGTCATTTTGACTTTTGCTTTCGTCGCGTTGAGCTTTGCCTCAAGATGGTCAAGCTGCTGCTGAGGCAGAACGCCTGAATCGACAAGGTCTTTAACTCTTTCGTAGTCTTTTTCGACCGCTTCGAGCTCGGCTTCTGCAGCTTCCGCCATTTCGCCGGAAAGAGTTACGATGACCGATCCTTTCTGAACTGTCGCACCTTCGCGGTAGTGGATCTTTTTGATCTTTCCTGGCATTCTTGCCGAAAGGTTTGCCTCTCTGAAAGGCTTGAACGAGCCTCCGAACTCAAGAACAGGTGAGTAACTTTCTTCTTTGGTTTCAACAACTGCAACTACAGGTTTCTTTTCAACCGGAGCCGATTGCTCCTGCGTCTCCTCCTTTTCAAGGCATGCGGTGAAAAGAAAAAGGGAAACAGATAGCAAAATCAATAACTTTTTCATAATAACCTCTATTTTAACAAACCATAATTGAAAACATTGACAAAAGTCTCTTTGACCCGCTCGTAGTCGTCCGATTCGGGTGAAATATCCTTTGTAAGGCAGAAGATCTGCGAAACAAGGTTCAGCATTTTGACAAGGACTTCAAGATCGACATTTTTCACTTTTCCCGCTTCGACACCGCTCTGAAGTTTGTCGAGAATGATCTTCATTTTTTCCCTGTGCATCTCGTGGAAGAAGTTGATCGAGTTCTGCGGCATCTGAAGAATGGCGTTCGCCACCAGCATATAAGTCTCTTCATGTTCGCGGTAGTAGTCCATGTGGGCGTCGAAAAGAACGGCGACGAAATCTCCGTAACCGACATTTTCGAGTTTTTTGCCGATTTCGTCATACATCTCATCCATACAGTATTTGACCGACTCGAAAAAGAGATCCTCTTTGTTCTGGAAATAGCGGTAGAGCGTTCCTTTTCCGACGCCGGCATTTTTTGCTATCTTGTCGATATCGGAAATATGGAATCCGAAAGTCGCGAAACTTACTACAGCCGCCTTTAAGATCTTGAGCTTGCGCTCCAACTGGTTTTTTGTCATCTTGAAAAACATTGCAAACCTCACATTTAGTACGAACAAGTTCCGTAAAACGGAACTGATCAGTTCTGCTTTTTAATACTGGCCGGTCATTTGTCAAGATAAAAAGTGAGAATTTTTCCGTTAGTGTTTTTTAGTGCTGATTTTATTGGTTAATTTGACGACAGATTATCTTTTTTTGATCCTGTTCAGTTTTTGGAATTCGTTGAAAAGGTCGTCCATATAGTTTTCTCGGTTTCGGATCCACATCGACGAGATTCCGAGCCGGTCGAATCCGCTCTTTTTTTCGGCAATGAAACGTTCTTCACCGATCCGGGCTGCATTTGTGAAATCAAGAAGCGCCGTTTCTCCGTTTTCCGGGTCAACTGTACGCAGAGCCCCGTCGGTAAAAGGTGCAAAGAGCATTTCGTCAATAAGTCCGACAGAGACGACTTCGTGTTTTGAAGCGGTCGTTTTTATCGAATCGGGCAGTTTGTCGAAAAGCATGTCGGAAAGAAAAAAAACGAGAGCTTTCCGCTTCATCATTTTGTTGAGAAACGTAAAAGCCGCGTCTGGATCAGTCCCGCGCCCCGTCGGTTCGGCGGTTAGCAGCGAGCGGATAACGGTCAGAAGATGGTTTTTGCCTTTTCTCGGCGGAATGTACTCTTCGACTTTGTCCGAAAAAAGAAGAAGTCCGACTTTATCCGAATTTTTTATCGCGCTGAAGGTAAGTGCCGCTGCTATCGTCGTCATCGCGTCGCGGATCCCGCTCCTCTGTCCGTAGATGCTCGAACCCGAAATATCAGCGACGATCAGGACTGTGAGTTCACGCTCCTCCTGATAAAGTTTGACGAAAGGCTTTCCCATTCTCGCCGTGACGTTCCAGTCGATGAGACGCGCGTCGTCATTTTCTGTGTATTCGCGCACTTCCTGAAATTCAAGCCCGTGCCCTTTGAACAAAGTCTGGTAGGAACCCTGGAAGTAGCTGTCCACCTTCTTCTTTACATTAAGTTCTATGTATCTGATTTTTTTCAGCAATTCTTCATTCAGCATCGCAAGTTCCCGCAATTTCAAACAAAAAACGGTCAAAAAACAGCGCAGATATTAAATTTATTTCAAAATTCGGCAACAAATTTTATGTTGATGAAATTCTGCTAATAAAAATAATCGCAGAAATTAGTTGAAATTTGTGCGGAAAAGTGTATGATTCATGCGGAGGTGATTGATATGAATGCAATTACTGAAAGCAAAAAGTTTGTTACGATCGATGAACTTAAAAATCTGGGATTCTCTTATTACAAGCTTGGCAGGCTTGAAGAAGACGGGCTTCTTCACAGAGTAAACCGCACGACTTATGAGAATCTTTCGTATAAAGGCGACGAGAATGATTTTTTCAGTGCTGAAGCCTTTGTCCGCAACGGGGTTATATGTCTGATGAGTGCTGCACGCTATTACGGGCTGACCAACTTTCTGCCTGATGCAGTGGATGTGGCAATCGAGCGCAGTAAAAAGGTCGTCACTCTTCCGGCATGGCCGGCGATCAGGATTTTTTATTTTGATTCTTCAAGAATGGAGATCGGCGTCACCGAAGTTCGTGACGGAGAAAACATTTTTCATATTTTCGATATTGAAAAAACTGTAGTCGATATTGTCTACTACAGAAACAAAATAGGAATCGAAGAAATGTCTGAAATCCTTAGGAATTATCTTAAACGCGAAGACCGGCGGATCGACAGGCTTTACGACTATGCAAAGTGTCTGCGCTGCGAAAAGATTCTCAGAACATATCTGGAGGTGCTGCTTTAATGAATGCTGAATCTGTAAAAGCAAGACTTAAGAATTTTGCTGTCAAAAACGGCATGACCTTTCAGGAAGCACTGACATATTACGGATTGGAGCGGACGATTTACAGAATTGCCGTTTCAAAATACTCTGAACATTTTGTTCTGAAAGGCGGGATCTTTCTCTATGCGGTTTTTGACCGTAATTATGAACGCGCCACAACGGATATTGACCTGCTTGCACGTAGAATCTCCAACAGCAGAGAGGAAATGGGAGAAATATTCCAGGATATTTTTTCGCAGGAAATCGATGACGCACTGATATTTGCTTCTGATTCAGTCACGATCGAGGATATTGCGGAATTCAAAAAGTATCATGGCCTTCGCATATCGGCGGTTGCCTACCTCGACAGAACAAAGATTCCGATAAGCATCGACATAGGTTTCGGCGATGTCATTTATCCGAATTCTGTAAAAATGGATTTTCCTGTCATTCTCGACATGGAGCCGCCGCGGGTCAATGCCTATTCGCTGGAGTCGTCGATTGCGGAAAAGCTGGAGGCAATTATTCACAACGGGTATCTGAACAGCAGATACAAGGATTTTTACGACATTTATGTTCTTTCAAAGAAATTCCCGTTTTCTTTTGCGGAACTTAAAAATGCCGTAACAGAAACATTCGGGAATCGAAATACTCAAATAACGATGGATTCTGCCGCTTTCGGTAAAGATTTCCTCTCTGACCCAATGCATCAGACAAGGTGGAAAGCCTTTATGAAAAAGAAAAACGCACTAATCCAAGTGTCGATGTCTGATGCTATGGAAAGAATAAAAACCTTTGTGAAACCTCTTCTTGAAGAACAGGCAGATGGCATATCCACGTGGAATCCCGAAGAAGGACGGTGGGTTTGAAAACCTCCTAAAAATCAGATCCTTGTTTTGTGAAACCCGTTACCTTGAACAAAAACGAAAAATCTCAAACTCATCCTAATTTTTTTCTTATAATTTTACTCATCGGCACATAGATCTAGAATTGATGTTGAAGTTTCCTTCGCGCATCCGTATTCGCACATTTCATAAGTTCCTATCCATTCTCCATTGCTGTCACAACGGTAAATATAACCAGCAAGTGCTCCACCGCACAAATATTGTCCCTCTTCGCATCTGATACATTTCCCTGTTTCATAATCGCATCCCAAAGAATTATTGCAGAGATCTTCTTCAAAATCTGAGAAATATTCACCAGGATTGTAATAATTTTGATAATATTTATTTTTACCTATTCGGCATTGATAATGATAAGAGACTATGTAGAGTGAAGATGTAGACTCAATAAATTCAGATTTACAGTGGTATACATCGACATTGTCTTCACATGGTTTACCATAATCATCAACACTATCATTATTGCCGCCGCAGCCGACCATAAGAAGCATCGCAGTAAATACTGCAAGACAAACAAAAAATCTTTTCATAATAATCCTCCCAAAGTGAAAAAAGTTGCTAAAATTATTGAAAAAATTTGAATTTTTTTTGGCTAAAAAACTTGACTTGGGTGAAACGGGACTACGCTTTTTTAATAATGCGTTGCGTTGCGTTGCGTTGCGTTGCGTTGCGTTGCGGCATCATTTTGTCTTCAATTAAGTCATCAAAAAAACGAGATATTTTAGGAAAAGGTGCGGGTAAGGCAAGTTTTTGCGAGATGTTTCACTTTGCTCAGCGTGACAAGTCCATCTCCACAATGGAGAGGGATTTAGGGTGAGGTTGTGGTTTGCGGGCGAGCCGCCCGCGCTCCGACAACACACGCCCTCGTCGCTTTGCGCCACTTCCTGTAAGAGGGAGAATTGAAGATTAAAATTCTCTTTTCCGTTTTTTGTGCTATACACACTCGTTTTTTGTTTTATAAACTTGAAATTGGGGGGAATTATGAAAAAAGTTTTTCTTAACGGTGAAAATCTCACGATTGATGATGTCGTTTTAGTTGCTAAAGGTCAGGCTGAAGTCGCGATCAACGAAAAGACTCGCGCTAAAATGGCGAAATGCCGCAAATTTGTCGATTCGATTCTTAAAAATGACAAGGCTGTTTACGGTATCAACACCGGTTTCGGCATTCTGAGCGATGTCAAAGTCGAGCACAAAGACCTCGAAACTTTGCAGATCAACCTCATCCGCAGCCACGCGATCGGTGTCGGCGCACCTTTCAACAAAGAGACTGTCAGAGCGATCATGCTTCTTCGCGCAAACGTTCTTGCGAAAGGTTTCAGCGGAATTTCACTTGAGACTTTCGACAAACTTCTTGAACTCCTCAACAAAGACATAATTCCTTTCATCCCGTCGCAGGGCAGTGTCGGCGCAAGCGGCGACCTCGCTCCTTTAGCTCATCTGGCGATCGTTCTCTGCGGAGAAGGTTTCGTTATGACGGACGACGGAAAAATGGTTGAGACCGCCCAGGTTTTCAAAGCTAAAAAGATCAAACCCATCACCCTCAAAGCGAAAGAAGGACTTGCTCTCATCAACGGAACGCAGGTTATGACGGCTCTCGGCGCTCTCGCAGTCCACAGAGTCCACAACCTTCTTAAACTTGCAGATATCGCGCTCACTTCGACGATCGAAGGCATCATGGGAACAGACCGCGCTTTCGACCAGAAAGTAAATATCGTCAGAGCTCACCCCGGACAGGCGGAAGTTTCCGAGAACGTTCTCAAACTTATCGCTAAATCGGAGATCCGCGAAAGCCACCGCAACTGCCCGAAAGTCCAGGACGCATACAGCCTCCGCTGCGCTCCGCAGGTTCACGGCGCGGTTCGTGATGCTCTTCGCCACGTTGAGAAAGTCATCACGACAGAGCTCAATTCATCAACCGACAACCCGCTTATTTTCCCAGACGAGAAAGAGACTATTTCGGCAGGAAATTTCCACGGCGAGCCGATCGGACTTGTTATGGATTACCTCACCGCGGCTGTCTCCGAGCTCGGAAGCATCTCCGAAAGAAGAATCGAGCAGCTCATCAACCCGGTTTTCAATCAGGCTCCCGCATTTTTGGTTAAAAACAAAGGTCTCAACAGCGGCTTCATGATCGCTCACGTCGCGGCAGCAAGTCTGGCAAGCGAGAACAAAACTCAGTCTTTCCCGGCAACAGTCGATTCGATCCCGACATCTGCAGGAAAAGAAGACCACGTCAGCATGGGTACTACTGCTGCAAGAAAGTGCACCGCTGTTGTCGAAAACACCGTTAAAATCATCTGCATCGAGCTTCTCACTGCAATGCAGGCTATAGATTTCAGAAAACCGATGAAGGCAGGTGCTGGAATCGAGCCCGTTTACAAACTTATCCGCAAAGACGTTCCTTTCATGGAAAACGACGCTTTCCTTCACCCGATGTTCATGAATGTCCTCAAGAAGGAATACGAGATCGTAAAAACGGCTGAAAAGGCTGTCGGCGCTCTCAAATAATAAAATTTATCGCGTGATGGATGCAGTTCAGGCGTCCGTTCCCTTCATAATTCATTAAGATTCCGTCAGTTTCGACAATAACATTTTGTTCAGTTTCGATCTCTATTTCTCTGCCTTTTATCGTGTGGATCACCGGAACATCGGTGAGATGTCCGTTGAAAAGATTGGGAAGTGCCTTGAAAAGCTGTTTCAGAGTCGGTTTTTCGACAAACATCGCATTGAAAATGCCGTCCCGCGGGTCTGCGTCCGGGTTCTGGCGGATCCCGCCGCCGGAATAAGGTCCGTTTCCGACATTCATCGTGAAAAGTCCCGCCATGAAGCACTCGGTTCCGTCAACTTTCAGTGTGACAGGAAGAGGTTTTTGTTTGAAAAGTGCCGCGATCAGTCCGAAAAGATAGTTGAGATGATGCGAGCCTATAAATGGTTTCAGCTTGTCGGCATAGACGCATGTGAGCGGGTCGACGCCGTAGCCGATAGAATTGATGAAGTGTCTGTGCCGTTCCTCGCCGTTGCTGAAGTAGGTGAGGCATCCGACATCCAGAGGCTGAGGCTTGCCGGCAAAAAATATTTCGAGCGAGCGTTTGTAGTTTTTAGTCAGACCCCAGAAACGCCCGAAATCGTTGCCAGTGCCACGTGGAATGAGGCCGAGCTGAATGTTTTTCCGCTTCTCTTCGGGAATTTTTGCCGTCATTATGCCGTTCACAGTCTCGCTGAGAGTTCCGTCGCCGCCCCAGACCATAATCTGATCATATCCTGATTCTACAAAATCCCGCGCGATTTCCGTGGCGTGGCCTTTGTATTCGGTATCTTTGGATGTGAAAGCTATACTGTGTTCTTCAAGCTGACGCAGGAGATACTGCCGCTGTAACTTCAGGTGTTTTTTGCCCGATTTGGGATTTATGATGACTGCAAGCATGAAAAACTCCGGGTTCGATCGTCATTCGCAACAGACGCGGGATTATGCACTGATTTGCGATTATTTCAAATCGTTCTTATCGATTTACTTTATCTCCCGTATTATCCATACGACGCGTCCGAGACATTCCATCGAACTGTCGAAAAAAATGTCGTTGTTTTTTGTCACGGGTTTATCGTTTGTCAGTTTAAAACCCCAGTTGCCGGTTTTGAAGCAGCGTTTGATCGTTTTTCTTGAATTTATGTCGAATAGGTAAACCCCGCAATCCTGAAGTTCTTTGTCCGATGAGTCTATAACCGCTTTGTCTCCTTTCAGAAATGCCGGTTCCATATTGTCGCTCTCGACTTCGAAGAAAAACATTTTTCCGTTTTCGATTCCGCCGGCTATCTTGCCGAGGGCCTCGGAAGAAATGTAGAGCGGGCTTTTTTCACGGATAAAATATTTCATGTCTTTTTCGCCGCTGCCTGAAAACATCGGGCCGAAGCCGTTTAGAAGCCATGTGACGCTGATGCCGAATTTGGCTGAAAGAGCTATAATAAAGTCGGTGTTCGGTGTTTTCAGCCCGTTTTCGATCCCGCAGAGATACGACTGTGAAAATCCGATGGTTTCAGCCATCTCTTTCTGATTCAACTGAAGCGTCAAGCGTAAGGTTTTAAGCCTTTCTGCAATGTTTGTCACAGATACCCCCGATTCCGGATCACTTAAAAAGATCTGTAAATAAAAAAAATCGATTTTAAATGTATGTTATTAAAAATTTAAAGTCAATAAAATAGCTGAAATGTAGGAAAATATTTTTCGATGCTGTAAATTTATTTTGATAAAAAATCGCAATAATTGCGCGATATTTTGAAAAATTCTCTCTAATTATGAATAAAAATGTTGAAAAAATACATTTTTTAAGTAAATTAAAATTTGATAATTTGCTAATCTTGATATTTGAGAGGTGATATCTTGAAGAAATTTAAATTGTGTGTTTATGCTATTTTAATGATTTTGTTATCGGTTTTTCCTGATTTTTTGTTTGCTGCTGCGGATACGAGCGGGATCAAGTCTAAATTTCAGGAGATGGCCGACACGGTTTTCGACGTCGCGAGATACATCGGGATCTACGGCGGGCTCGGCGGGGCGATAGTCTCGCTTCTTTTCAGGTATATCAATAAAGATCAGAACATCTGGTCGGATGCACTCAAAATTCTCGGCGCCGGTGCGGGACTTGCCGCGTTTTCTACGATTTTAAGTATTATCGCGGGATGGATATGAAAGTTTTCGGGATCTTGGGAACAAAACAGAACTTTGTTGACAAGGGGCAGGCAGCATTGATGACTCTCTTTTTCTTTTTCGGTGCTGTTCTGAAAAGCATTCTTCTCCTTGTCTTTCTTCCTGCCGTGATTTTTGCCGCGACTTTCTTTATACGCGAAAAAGTTTTTTCGGGCTCATCCGAGTGGTGGATTTTCGTCCTCAGGATGTTCAGCGGAGGAAAAGTCTTCTACTGCCGCCAGCATAAAGACATAGTCGGGGAGAAAAAATGAAAAGTATTTTTGATATGCTCAAAGTAGCTGCCATTGAAGATGACTTTATCCTTACTTCTTCAATGCAGCGTTTTTCACTTTGGGAGACTGACGGAGCGGACTGTTACTTTTTTTCGCCCGATTTTGATCCGGCTGAGTCGTTTTTCATGCGTGAAGTCCGCGAGGGAACAACTGTCGAATTTTTTGCAGTCGTCCGCGGCAGCGATGATCTTGTCGAAGAGCGCTATGCTTCAGAAAACGAACCGGTTATAAGGCAGAGACTCGGTTTTCTGTGCAGAAAAGGAGTGAGAAAAAGCCGTTATTTTTTTGCGGTTTCAAGTGATCTTCCGAAAAGTGAAATCCCGGTCGAACCTCCTGACAGCGCATATCACAAAAATCTTGTTCAGAGTTTCGGAATGAAGACCCGCCGCCTTGATACGCAGGAGATAAAAGAAGTCCTTTATGCAATGATTTCTTTCGGCGGAGAGATGAATATCCATCCCGAAATGAGCGTTCGCGAAGAGCTTATACAGAAACAGTGCTCGGCAACTCCTGAATATTTCAAAGTTGGAGATGTTTTCTGCAAAGTCCTTTCTTTAAAATTCATGCCGAAAGAGACTCATCCATTCATGGTTTCGCGTCTCATAGACAACTTTTCGTCTAATTTCACTTTTTCGCTTTCCTTCACAGTGCTTCCGCAGTCGAGGGAGCTGCTTTCTCTCGAGGCTAAAGAGCGGTTCTACATCGCGACAAGCGGCAGAGGAGCGGCAAAGAACGCGAAGGAATCGGACGAACTGATGAATCTTCTGACTGTATCAAAGTACAAAATCGGCTTTCTTTCGGCGAAGATCGTTGTTTCGGAGCATGACCAGAGGCTGCTTGAGAAACAGGCGGAAGAGCTTTGCCTTCTTATGAAGAATTACGGATTTTTTTTCGAAGAAGAGACTTGGGGGCACGATCTCGAATTTTTCAAGTCGATTCCTTCGCAGATGAGCTTTTCGGAACGTCAGATCAGAGTCCTGAGTGCGAATTTTATAGAAATGATCCCTGCGGCAAAGCACGGACACGGCGACTTCGGCGGCAGATTTCCCCTTTTTTTAAGGAACCGTTTCGGTGAAATATACGGTTTTGATGCAGGGTCATCGAAGCGCAACAACAAAAACGGCTCTATTTTCGGTTGTTCCGGAAGCGGAAAATCGGTGACTGTAAACACTCTCATCGCACATACTTTTTTCCCGAACATAAAATCTGACAAAAATTTCCCGGGAAGGATCTTTATCGTTGATTTCGCAGGAGCTGAAAACTCGAGTTACCTGAAAATGGTGAAACTTTACGGAGGTGTTTTCATTCCGATAGATCCGGGCGGAAAAATAGTGATAAACCCTTTTCCGAAACGGGATAAAGTGTATAGCGGCGGGAAGTGGAACAGCTCGGCGCTCAACTTTCTCAACACGATCCTCGATGTCATTCTCGAAATCCGTGAAAAGAACATGAATGCAGACCTTTTCAGAAACATCGTTTCAAAGGCTGTTCGCAGTATGTATGCAGCTAAAAGCGAACCCGTTCTTGAAGATCTTGTCGATTTTATTGAAGACGAAGACACAACGAAAGCCGAAATGATACGCAGGCTGCTGCGGGGTTTTTTAGATGATCCGGTGTCGCGCATCATAAACGGAAAATCAACTGTCGATTACGGCGGAGAGCCTTTTGTGATCTACGACTTGCAGGGGATCTCGGGGCTCTGCGAAAAACTGAAGGAACTTCTGACGTTCATCGTCATTCAGGAGGCAAAGCGGAGCGCTTTCGAGATAACGAACAGTTTCATAGTTTTTGACGAAGCGGCTCAGCTTATCAAGGATCCGCGTCTTGCCGACCTGATCGAAGAACTTTTCGCCACGGCGAGAAAATACAACACCGGTGTCTGGACCGTGACGCAGAATTTCCTCAGTTTCAAAGAGGTTTCTCTATCTTCGAAAATCAAGATCAATACGACGACAACGATATTTTTAAGCCATGCCAACGATGAAGAGGCGAAGCGGGTGATAGCTGAAGATTTTGGTCTGAGTCCTGCTGAAAAAGAGGCTTTCGAGAGCCTTAGAACTGTAAAAGGGGAGTATTCAACGGCTCTTTTCAGAACGCAGAGAGGGGACAAAGTCGAATCGGAAGTGGTTAAGATCGAGCTTTCGCCTTTTGATTACGCAGTAGCAACGAGTGACAAGGAAGAAAACCGGCTGCTCGCAAGATTTGCCGAAATCAAGGGGCTGAACCTCGTGAACGCCTGTGCTGAAGCGGCTATGCTCGCATATAAAAATAATATGTTCGTTATTGATGCAGTGGAAGATTTTCTGAGGGGAAAGATATGAATTTCAATATCTGCTACAACCCTAAAACTCTGCTGGAATCTGCGGGTGCCGGCTGGCTGTGGAGCGTCGTTTTCATTGTGATTTCGGTAGGTCTCGCAATAAGTTTTGTGACTGAAATTTTCAAAATACAGAAGTCTGAAAAGCCCGATTTTGCAGGAGTTGCGTGGAAATCTGCACTGACAATACTGCTTTATCTTTATCTGCCTGATTTTATCGAAAAAATAATGCTTGTAACCTATGAATTTCCGATAGTCGGAGAACTTGACGAGGAGTTTTTCAAAGCCTTTTCTCTCTATTCCTCGAACCTTCTGATGATTTCCGGGCTTTCAAGCAGCATTCCGGAAACGTGTCCGCAGTTTTCTGATCCTCTGCTGGGCGAGGCCGGAACTGCTCTGATCACATCTTTTTATTTCCAGTATTTCTGCAAACTGGCCGTTTTTTTACTCATGCTTTTTGTCTGGGTATCGAAAGAGGTGATTTTTTCATACGGATGGGGGACTCTGATGTCTCTGAATATGGTCGGGCTCTGCTTTGCTTTGGTCTTTCCGGCCTTTCCCAATCAGGGTTTCGCTTCCATCGGAGGTTTTTTCCGCTCGATCGCTGTTTTTGCCCTGTGGCCTGTGCTTTATGCCGTTTTTATCTTCATCACGGGTAAGGCGCAGGTCGAAATAATGAAACTTGCTTCTGAGATATGCGCCTGCCCTTACAGTTTCAGAATGGACAGAGACACTGTAACGGTATTTTCAGGCCTTTTATTTATGGGGACCGGCATTGCGGCGATACCTTTTTTCGCTTCAAAAACGGTCGGTTCGGAGCAGATCAGAAGTGCAGTTACGAATATAAAGACTATAACTTCGGCTTATATTGACCGTTACAGGATGAAATGATGAAAAAAGATGATGCAGTGAAATTTTTTGATACCTTGAAGTACCGCGATATTGAAAAGATGAGGAAATTTTTCCGGATTCTTGCTTTTGCCTTCTGTCTGATGATGTTTCTGATCACTCTTGCAGCCCTTCTTTTCGCATGGTCAATATCGCTGAAACCCGCACCGGTAATAGCTTTCGATAAAGATGGAAGGCGGATAGTTTTTTCCGGGAGCGAGACTTTGGAAACCTCTACAAATCTTGTCAGAATGCACCGCTTTATTGCCGATTTTATCGGAAAATTCGACGGAGTGAGCCCCAATATCGACGAGGATTTGAAAGAGGCCTACAACATGCTGACACCTAAATTCAGGCAGATCCTTCTTGATAAGTCAGTTCACAACGAAAAGATAGAAACCTGGAAAAACAAAAATTTCGAAACGAAGTTTTCTCTGACAAAACTGAAAGTCGTGAAAGGTGCGCTGAATGTAGGTTCTACGGTAACCGTCGAGGGTTTGGGAGAGATGACTTTCGGAAATGCCGTCGATTATTCGGGAGAAAACGAAAAAAAGAAAACTCTTGTCTGGTTTTCGGCGCTTCTTCTTGTAGTTCCTGTCTCGCTCGAACTCTCTCCTGACGGGCTTCTCGTCGATTTTTACGCCGGAAAAAGTTTTGATGATTTCAGGGAACTCAGGGCTTATCTGACTGAAAACGGAAAAGAATATCTTATTGAAGAGGAAAAAGAGTAGACTGAATGAAAAAACGTCTGATTTTATTAGCTTTTTTAGCTGTGGTGAATGTGCTTGGCAGGGATTTCGAGAGCGAGGAAGAAAAGGCGAAATTTATCCCGATCACGGAAAAAGTCGCAGTTATCACGATACAGAACAGCGATACCGTGATTTACAGGACGGTGAACATCGCTTTAGGTGAAGTCTTTGTTTTTGAATTCCCTGAAAATATTTCGCTTACCGAAACTCCGACGGTAGGTGATGCCGGACTTCTTAAAATCGAGGTCGAAACGGAGCCTTTGAAAATGAAAGTGTGGGGACTTATGTTCAGCGAAGCACCTGAAGAGGCTCTGATGTACGGTTTGAGTTCGAATGTGCAGTTCAAAATAAATTCGGGCCAGGCTTTCATCTTTAATTTCGTGATACGTCCGACTGAAGAGGCGAGCAACAGGATAATTTTTTCCTATCCTGAGTGGGAAACTTCGAATAAGGCAGTCAATAAACATCTGGAAATGTTGAGGAAAGAGCTCGAAGGAAAGTACGAAAAGCGGATGAAAGAAATAAAAAAAGAGATAGATAAAAACATGATCGGGATGATGGCGAAGTCTTTCAGTGAGTTTTTCCAGTGCAGCAGCTATTCGGCAAGAACAGAGGAAAATCTTGTCTTTCTGAGGAGCGACCGCATCTGCAAGATCGGGAAAGATGCCTTGGTAACTGTCAATTTTTCGGTAAAAAACCGCTACCGGCAGCGTTTCCACATAGAATCGGTGAAGATCTATTCTACAAAAGGGGGAAAGGTCGAGATCTACAACGCGCAGTATCACATCGACAAATTTTCGATGCAGTTCGATGAGATAGTAAGCGGTGGCATCGCCTTTAAAATAAGCGACGAAGACTATTCCCGCGAATACATAATCGAAGTGAACGAAAGTGCTGGAAAAAAGCGTAAACTTGAACTGAAGGTGTCGTTTTAATGGAAAAAAAGGAAAAATCGCCTCTCGAAATTCTGGCTGAAAGTGAAAAAATCGTTGAGCCGGCATCTGTTAAGCACGAAGATAACGGTGATAAGTATGCCGCCATGCGCAGAAAAGTTACTTTTTATGCGGTGCTTCTTGGGCTTGCGGCGCTAATTCTGGTTTTTACTGCGCTTGCTTTCAGCGGAGGGAAGCGGGAGAATGAAAGAGAGGAAGAAGTTAAATTCAACGATTTCAGCGAGCTCGCGCGCGGCAGAGTTGTCGGTGACATAAAATCGGCGATGAATAATCCGAAATCATCTAAAAATCATGTTTCTGGATCGGAAGAAAAACACGCCAAAGCTCCTACAGATGCGGCTTTGCCGAAGAAAAGAAATAAAAATGAGGAAAAGGATAGGGAGATCCTCGAGGCTTATGCAAAAATGAGCGATGCTGCAGCTTCGGGCACCGTTCAAACAGGAAGGAAAAGGCGTTTCGTGCCCGGAGGGGAAAGCTCAGGCGGCGGAGTTTTCGTCAAAGGGCTTAAAAATGAGGCGAAAAAAGAGAAAATATTTGCTCTGCACGATGTCAAAGTGAAGGTCAGGCTCGATTTTTCGATACGGTCTACTGCTCAATCCACCGTCGTTGCTACTGTTCTTGAAGAAATCGGTGAAATTCCGAAAGGAGCCAAGTTCTACGGATCCGCCAAGAGTTTCATCAACAAGCGGACCCAGCTCGCATTTTCAAAACTTATTATCGGTGCAGACGAATTTGCCGTTAAAGGGTTCGCCGTTTCGGGGAAAGATCCCGGAATCGAATCGGAAGTCACCGATATCGCCGATGAGAACATCAAGTCGGAAGTAAAGCAGGGAATTACCAAAACTGCCGGCGCAGTCGTATCGAGACTCGCCGGAAGTGTCGGAAGTACCGCAGGGACGGCTGCTGCAAACACGGTGAATCCGGCAACGGCAGAGCTCGCCAAGCAGGAAGAGGCCGGCAAAATGAGGCAGGAATACAGAGTTCCTGCCGGAACATCGTTTTTTGTTTATCTGGAATAGCATGAAAAGATTTGTTTTTCTGATTTTATTTATGCTTTCTTTTGTGCTTTTTGCAGAAGAAGGGGAGATCCAGATCAATATAGGCGGAGGCGGATTTTTTCCGTTTTCACTTAAAACCGACAGTAAAACGACTGTCGTATATGCTAGCTGGAATGCGGGAATCAACCTCTTTTTCGGTCTTACCGACAATTTCGATATCGGTCTGCAGCCTTCATTTACGCGGGTCGGCGACACTTCGCGGAAAGCAGAGTTTCAGGATGTCAAAGGGAAGGAATATTTCGATTACTGGCGGGTCCAGACACTTGTTATGCTGAGATACAATATTTTTGCCGGCACTTTTTTCTCGCCTCATCTTGTTGCAGGCGGAGGATTCAAGGTCGAGACATTTTCAAATATCGAATTTATTGATGAGGGCGGGAGAACTATCGCCTCTTACAACAAAGATGACTATGCGAAAGTAAACGGAGTTGTCGCTGCGGGGCTTGATTTTCAGTTCAGAGTCTGGGAGTGGATAATGCTCTCCGCTCAAGTGCTCTACAAGTGGTCACCGCACGATCATTCGCTTGATCTGTTCGGTTTTTTCGGTGCAACATTCTTTGTGAACTATTATAACTGGGGGAAAGTATGAAAAAGATTTTTAATTTTTTCTTTTGTCTCGCTCTTCTTTCGACTGTTGTTTCATGTGACGGGAAACGGCCCGACAACGGTATACTGGAGTTCGATCTCACTGTAAGAGCTGTTCAGAAGAACGCTCAGGTAAAGGTTTTCGACGGAGATACTGAGGTTCTGTCAGGTAAAACGGATGAAAATGGTGAAATGCGCTTCGAATCGGTGAGGAATATAGGGGAACTCAAAGTTGAAGTTTGCGGCGGGACTCTCGATCTCGTCTCATCGGATGAGGCTGTCGCATGGAACGGATGCTGTGAAAGCAGTGTTAAAGCGGCTGAAGAAAAAAACATCGTCGTAACGGTAGATTTTTTCTCTTCGTTTATAGAAAAATACAGATCTGCTACCTCTAAATCAGAGTGGTCCGGCTATCTCGATATTTCGGGTGATGTCTTTCCGGAGCTTCAGAGTTCGCTGACAGACGCTACAAAGCGTTATCTGTGGAGTCAGGCTTTTGCAAAGATCGCCGAAACAGTCTCGGCTGCCAACGATACTCAGGCAGAAACCCAGTTCTCGACAGAAAATCTGCTCAATATGCTTTATGACGATCTTGCCGACGACAATGTCATCAACGGTTCGACTCATGCGAAATTCGGAAGTGCAGCAGTCGGTGCGGCCTTTATGAAAGGACTTCTCGCAGATTTTTTAAGTGAAGTCAGCGACAAATTTTCTGCCGCCGAACTTAAAGAATGGAGTGAAAAAATCAGGAATTCGCAAGCTGAGTTCTTAGGTGGCGAAGAGGCTGGGGAAAGCGGTGTATCTATATATATCGAGGTCTATCCGGAAGGAAACAAGGGAGCCGTGCCGGAGTATTTCAGCGGTGCGGTTGAGGTCGAAGCGAAAGCTGAACCCGAAAATATGATCGTGGCGCTGAACTGTTCCTCAGACGGAGAAAAGCTGGCCGACAAAAATGAAGATGCAGCTTATTTTCATGGGAGCTTCACTACCGGAAATATCGAAGACGAAAAAGATGTGACCGTACGCTGTGAAGCAAGCAACGGTGTAACTGTGGAGAGTGCTGAAAAAACGATACATGTCAACAACGAAGCGCCTTTGATCCACGCTGATTTCTACAGGCACGGAACTCTTGATCCGACTGCGGCAGAAGACGATCCTGCGCACAGCAGCATCGATATAAAGGTCGAAGCGACACACAAAAGATATGTCGTTGAAGATGTTTCCTGCACGCTTGAAGGATATGCGATGGAAAATCAGAGCGGCAGCAGCGGTCAGTACAAAGCTGTAGTGGATACGGAAAAACTTCCTGACGGGAAAAACATTCTTGAATGCAGTGTTCTCGTGAATAAAAGAGAATACAGGACATCTTTTCCGTTTTATACGAAAAATACAGTTTCTGTGAGGATAAAAGCGTTCATAACGAATCCTCTCAGCAGTTTCGAAAGCGTTTCCGTATCATGCGGAGGGAGTCAGAAAAGCAGAAGCGGTGATGATCCCGCCTTGTCGGAAGACGAAATAAAGGTGAAACTCGGACAAGTGTGCATCGTAAGCGTTTCCGGCGGCGTTTACGATCCGGCAGTTTCGGAAAACAGCGGATCACGGCATTTCAACGGCACTTTGTCGGCAGTATTTATTCCGGTAAGCGATGAAGATGTCGTCGTTACACCGCTTACGACTGTCGGGACTTATATTTTTGCGAGCCGCAGAAATCAGGGAAATATTAACGATGAAGAGCTCTTCCACCTTGTTTCGGAGCACCTTTCGCAGCACTTGAGCCATGCTTTCGGGTGGAATGAAGATCCGTTGAATACGAATGCTGCTGACGGCAGGAGCAAATATTTCGTTCTCCTTGCCGGACTTGAATACCTTGCTTACTTTATGGAGACTAATATCGGCTCAGAGCATGGCATTTACGATGTTTCCAATGTTCTGCGGCTTCTTCAGGAAGATTATCAGGATACGGTTTTCAACGGAAAAAACGGCGAAACGCAGCTCTTTTTCGGTGATGATGCTAAAAAAACAGAACTTGACCCCAATTTTTTCAGATACTACTACGCCCTTTCTGTAAAGAGGTTTCTTACAAGTTCTTTCAATGAAACAGTTTTTAACCAGCTGGGAACTATTGTCGGCAAGATCGCATCTAATTCTGATCAGTTCCTTTTTCCGGCTGAAAGTGTCCCCGTACTGGTCGATTCTCAGGGTCCGAAAATAGAAATTTCGGGTTTTCATGATCTTTTTGAAGCGGAAGATGAAGATGGTGCAGAGATTACAGGTGATCTCGGAAGCTACACGAAGGGCGGATTTGTGCAGTATGATCTTCAGCACGGTGTAATGCCGCATTTTGCAAAGGCTTTTCTTCTTAAATTCAGAGTTACTCCGGAAAACGGGAGTTTTGCCGATCTCGATTCTGTCGCCTTGAAGAGCAATGATCCCGATTTCGTTTTCAGAGTAAAGCGGATCGAGCCGCAAACTATCGCGGGAAGCGGATTCTCGGATGAAAGTCTCGTATTCACCATGCTTGCCGAATATTCCGATGAGGGCGCCGTTCCGATGGAAAAGCAGATCCCGTTTTCAATTTCGGCTCAGGATATAGCCTACAATGTTTCGGAAAAGGAATTCCCTGTTTTTCTCGACAACAAAAAACCTTTGTTGAATATGAATTATCCTGAAGGAACTGTCAGGAGCGAAGATGTCGATATTTCATGGAACGCATCCGACAGCCTGATCGAAAGCATAAAATTCACTCTTTCAAAATGGGAGGATGAAGAAACTGTTGTTTTTGAAAATATCTCGGAAAGCTGTTCTGCAGGCGAATGTTCATTTATGGCTGAAGATTTTGCAGAGGCTCTGCTTGAAGCAGGGCTTGCCGGAAGTGCCGCAGACGGTCTTTACAAAGCTGCTCTTACAGCTGTCGATCACGCAGGGAACAGCTCGACTCTTTACGGTTCGTTCAAGGTCGATACGACCCCGCCTGATCTTCCTCTGATAAGGGTGGAATCGGACGGACGTGTGCTTCTTGGAAACGGAGTCACGAATAAAAATTATTTCAGTGTTTCTCTTGTCGATCCGGGTGAAGATGTCGCAAAATGGGCTTTTAAGGTTTCATGCCGCGGTTCTGAGGGAAATTCTGTTCATGACAAGACGCTCGGCTATGCCGCATCGGGCGAAAGTCTCGATTTTTTCAATCTTATAACACCTTCGACTGATTCCGAGGTGGTGAAATGTTCCGGTTTCCTCTCGGTTTGCGATGAAGTCGGCAACTGTACGAATGAGGATTTTGAAGAGGCTGCGGGATCAGTTTTTATTGATGACCGAGCTCCCGGTTTTATTTCTTACGATACGGAAAATTCGATTTTTACGGAATGTGTTCCAGGTGCTTCTCAATTCTTCACAAACAGCTGCGTAGATTCTCCCAACTGCAATAACGGCGGTTATTCGATAGCCGGAAAAAGAAAACCGCAGATCCTGATTTCATACACCGATAATTTTTCTGTTCCCGAAAATATACGCCTCTTTATTCAGTCGTCGGAGGTCGGGTGGATAAAGAGCTGTCTCTATGTGCCGAATGTCAACAGCGGCGGTATGCAGGGTGACTGTAACAAGTTCTACTGTAGCCTTGACGGTAGCGTGAACGGTATGAACAACTTCATGCTCACCGCTTACGACGAGGTCGGCAACCGTTCGGAACATCCCCTTGCGCTGCAGATGGATTTTGCGGCGGTCGAACCTCTGAAGGTGAATTTAAAAGAAAAGTTTTTTACGAGCAACGGCAAATCCTATCTCTGGTGGGAGACGAAAAGCGGAGTCGAGTATAAATGCACGATAACAAAACAGGGAAATGCCAATTTTTCATCAAACTGCTCGAATAACAGTGATATAATCCCTTCAATGCTTTCTGGAAGCGGCTATTACACAGTTACGGTAGAAAGCAGTTCAACTTCGACTAAAAGAACAGATGTCGCGGGATTCAAGTTTTTCGATATTGCAGATTTGAATCTTTCTCTTGAGCCTCAGAAAGGGCAGTTCCTCCATTCAGGGGATCCGTTTAAAGTCAAGATTTCCGCTGATTCCGGCGGTATGGCTGAAATTTCAAAAGTCGAGCTTTATCTTTACGGCCGATATCTTAACGGAGTCCTTCAGGACAGCACGGAGAAACTCGTAGTGAGCCGCAGCTATTCACTGAAACCGGCTTCTTTGAATACTCTTTTTTCTGCCGCACTGCCGATTGATTCCATCGGTCAGTTCAGAAATATGAAGGCTCGCGTGACCTTTTCAGACAGCACGAGTTTTACGAAAAAATTTACGGAAAATTCTGCAAACGCTTTTCTCTACTGTCTTCTTTCTTCAGATGAAACTCCGGACAGCGCCGCGATCAACTTTAAAAACAAAGCACTTTCGGTCTCTTTCAATGCTCCGGAGTGCCTTGCGGCAAACGATTACTCTCTTACTCTGAATGCTGAGATGCCCTCAGCCTGTGAAGGGGTCGAGGCGTTGTCTCATTCAGTTTCCGTGTTAAAAAATTATCAGAACGATTTTACGATCAAAGGTGATTTCGTATTTTTTAAAGACGAACATCATAACCACACTTTTGATTGCAACTCTTTTAATCTGTGTCTGGATATGTATCACTCGTGTGCTGTCGAATCCCACAGCTTTGCATCAGATACAAAACTGAAAATTGCTTACGGCAGCGGAAAAATATTCACGGTTTTGCCTCCTTCAAACGTGCAGTGCAGTAGTTCCGAAACAGAAGTCATTTTTTACGACGGAGAAGGCGATTATGATGAATATGACAACAAAGACTGCAAAAAATGCAGAAACAAGCTAAGCCAGTCGGCAAGCTGCTTCGGCGGAAAATACAAAACAATCGTTTTGGAATAAAATCAATGTTTTCCCATGTTCAGCATATCGGCGACTTTTCCGTTGATATCGATGTCACCGTCGTAGAACTGCGAAACTATCGGAATGTTGTATGTGCTTTTTACTTCCTGGAAAATCGAATCGGTGATCGTTCCGTGCATGCAGCCGAAAGGCGAGACATTGACGATCATCGAGGCTCCCTGTTTCGCGAACATGATGGCGCGTCCGACGGTGAGGATCGCTTCTCCTACAAATTCGGGATGGAGATACTTCATTCCTTCGCCAAGAGTCTCTTTTATCGCAGGCTCGTGACGGTCGTAAAGGATTTTTTCGGTCGCTTTGCAGTATAATTCATCGACATGCGAGACATAGAGGTTTTTGATAAGCGATTCGCCTCTTCCGAAGAGGGAAAACGCCTTCTGTTTCGCCATGAAATCCTGGACCCATACGGTATAAATCATCCACTCGAAAAGCGGTGCAAGCCATGCTTCGCCGCCGTTTTCCTCGATCACGCGGATCAGATTCTCGTTTGCGCAGGCGTTGCTTCTCACATATATTTCGCCGACGATCCCGACAAGCGGCTTCTTCTCGTTGTAACGCGGGATCCTTGCAAGTTCGGAAGCGAGTTCCTCAACGACAGGAAGAGGATTCTTTTTCTGCTCGAAAACACTTTCAAGAGTGCGCATAGCCTTTTCCAGAAAGGCGTCGACATCACCTTTTGTCTTTTCGTACGGTCTTGTCCTTGTAGTCATTTTCATCAACGAGTCGCTCGTGATAATCGAATGCATCAGGTATCTTCTGAGCTGTTCCTCGACTCCCTGATACGAGTTTATGCTTGAAGGAGCGAGGATATCGACATTTTTGAGCCCGAGTTTTTCAAATGCGATCCTGTCGAGCATGTTGTACTGCCCGAGCCTGCACGGTCCTTCCGAAGAAGGCATGAAGAATGTGTGCTGTTTTTCAGGCTCTTTTTTTATCTGGTTGATGAATGCTCCTAAAGTTAAAATCATCGGAAGGCACTCCTGACCGCGTGTAAAGCGTTTGCCCGTCATGAAATCGTGCTTCGTTTCAAGCGGGATCGCCACTGCGTCATATCCGAAACCTCTGAAAGCTGCAGCGAAAAGAGGCGAACCGAAGTGCATCGGCGGGATCCATATTTTGCCGGCTTTGAGTTTTTTGTCCGCAAGATATATGTCGGGAAGGGGATGTTCGTCGGATTCTTTCACCCCTTTCATGTAGCTTTTTACGACATCGACGAAAGCTTCTACTCTTGTGAGGTATCCGCCGTCGCTCGAGTGCTCGTCAAGTTCCAGAATAAGCATCGGCTTTCCTTTCATTTCGTTCTCGGCGAAAGAAAGAATGAAGCTGTCGGGACCGCATGAGAAGTTGGTGAGATAGATCGGGAAGACGTTTTCCTCTTTTTTCGCCCTTTTCAGCGCGGCGATGATCTTCTGACCGTAATTCCAGAAAAGATTCCAGTAGTTCGTGTCGGCAAGTCCACCGACATTTATCTTCATCATGTCTATTGGAAGCACGTCGAAGCCCATTCCCGCGATGGTTTCGGGCAGACCGAGGTTGATACCTTTGTCGTAAAGGTTGTAAGGTCTGCCGACAAGAAGGAAGATAGGCTTTTTCGCATTTTTCGCGTTTTTAAGCATCGCTTCGCCTTCGTCGATAAGGCGCTCGGTCTCTTTTCTGTAGTAGTCGCGCGCCTCTTTCCACGCCTTTCTCACCTGCTTTTCCTTGAGAGTCGGGAAGGAAGGTTCAAGAGCCTTGAAAATGAGAATCCCGTTTTTGTCGTCAGACATTCTGAAATCGATCACAGGGTCGATTATTTTTGTCTTCGGATCCATTCCGTTCTTTTCCATGACGGTCGAAATTATCGACGGATTGCTCTGAACATAAGGACAGAAGAAGCTGATCGCCGTTTTTACGTTGTCGCCGGCAGAAATGAGAGTCGGGTAGAAAACAGGAATATTTTTGTTTGCAAGTTCAAGTGTGTGGCCTATCGAAGTTTTGACCGGGAAGCAGAAATCGGATGCCGAATATTTTGACGAAAGCCCTTTGATCGCAGGTGTTGTCGAAGGTGCCGAGATCACGCTTTCGATACTGAGAAGCGAGAACATTTTTCTCCATAGCGGAAGAAATGTCCAGCTTGAAACTGCAAGCGGGATACCGACTTTTCCAATCGGCTCTTTTTCAGGGAGCATGCTCTTGAAAAATGACGAGTTTCTCTTTTTTATAAGCTCGAATTCCTTGATTTCACGGCGCGTTGTCGTCTCCGCGTCTCTTCCGCAGCCGTAACCCCACGAAGATTCGCGGCCCCCTTTTTCCGAAATGTGGTTTATCCGGCAGAAGTTGCTGCAAAGTTTGCAGGTTTCGGTCCTTGAAGTGACTTCGATCGTCGCCGATTCAGCTCCACGGAACGCAGACTCTTTAGAATCCCTTTTTGCCGAAACTTCTTCCAGCGCTACCAATGCCGCGCCGATGCAGCCCATGACATGACAGTACGGAGAAACGATGATCTCAACGCCGAGCAGATTCTCGAAAGCCGCCGCAAGCCCTTTGTTTCTTGCTGTTGCCCCCTGGAAGAAAATTTTATCCTGGCTGATTTTGCGGTTTCCGACAACTCTGTTGAGATAGTTTTTCGCAACGGAATAAAGCACAGCCGCGATAACTTCCTTTTTGTCGAAACCCTGCTGCAAAAGTGCGCGGATATCCTGCTCCATAAAGACTGTGCAGCGGTCGCTCGTAGCCGGCGGAACAATGTCTTCGGTCATTTTTCCGACCAAATTTATCGGGATTTCGAGTTTTCTCGCCTGTTCTTCTACGAAAGAGCCCGTTCCTGCAGCGCAGACATAGTTCATGTTGACTTCTTCAGGCATTCCGTTTTTGAGACGGATGAATTTCGCGTCCTGACCGCCGATTTCGAAAATCGTCTCGACTTCAGGAAACATCGAGGCCGTTCCTCTCGCGTGAGCCGTGATCTCGTTGATTATCGCGTCGGCTCCGAAAATTATTCCGGCAAGCTTTCGGCCGGATCCAGTAGTACCGAAAGCGCGGATCTTTGTAGTTTCGGGAATCAGTGAATAAAGCGCTTTGAAGAGCTTTTTCGCAGCATTCACAGGGTCACCGCCCGTTTTCCTGTAAATATCGAGAACCGGAACTCCTTTCATATCGAGAAGTGCCAGTTTCGTGCTTGTGGAACCGATATCCATGCCGAGGATCGCTTCAGAAATTTCTTTGTAAGAGTCGTTGTGGATCCTGATTTCGTTGCCGAGCTCGTCGAGAGTAAATTCCGCGAAAACCGGATATTTGCTCTTTTTGAGCGTTAGCGGCGGCATTTTTTCAGTTACGAAAGAATGTCTGAGTTTGTCGGGATCGATCTCCGAAATCTTCACGACAGCCGCTTCCGCCGCACCTTTTGCAAGAAAAGCCTCGCTGGAAGCGGGAACAGTCCACGACGAAGCGGGGAAAAGAGTCCTGAACCAGCGGACGACCTCTTTGTTCAGGCTGACTCCGCCGATAAGAAGGAATTTTCCCTTTATTTCAAGACCGCGGAAAAGGGTGTTCGTCGCTGAAACGACGAGCGCGCGGCACATTCCGGCCCACATCTCCTCTTTCGTGCGTCCTTCCTGCTGGTGGTGGATGAGGTCGCTTTTAGCGAAAACAGTGCATCTGCTGGCGATAGAAGGGGGTTCAGCGATGTCGAGAGCCGCCATGTTTTCAAGGTCGATCGAAAGCCTCTCTGCCTGTTCTTCAAGAAAAAGTCCCGTTCCCGAAGCGCAGAGCGAATTTGAGGAAATATCTGAAATTTTCCCCGATTTTATCACATATTTTTTAAGCGATGAGGCACCTATTCCGATGATCGCGGCATAATCCTTTCCTGTAAATTCCGCACTTTTGAGTTCAGCACTTGCCGCCTCGGCTTCCGAAACAAAAATATCGCTTCTTACTTTGGCAAATTCCGCCGCATTTTTTCCAGTAAAGCGGACACAAGTGTCTTTATCCGCGTCAGCAAAAATTTTCTTAATTATTTCAGTGATTTTTCCGCCATGCCTTGCGCGGAAAACGACTTTATTCTCATTCTTTGAAAAAACAGTGATGAATGTTGACCCGATGTCAATTCCAAGACGCTCCTGCATTTCTCCTCCGATTACAAAAAAACACCCGCAACCTTATATTTTTAAAAAATTTTATTGCAAGTGTAAAAAGGAAAATCTCAGAGGATCTGTTTTCCTTTGACGAACACTTTTTCGCAGTGGTTGTGGGCGAAGTGGTAGATCGGATACGAGACGCTCGGCGAATCCATGATGACGAGGTCTGCGTCCTTGCCAACTTCGATGGAGCCTTTGGTTTTGTCTCTTTTCAGAGATTTTGCGCCGTTTATTGTGATTCCTTTGAGTGAGTCTTCTACGCTGAGACGGAGCTGCGTTGCGCCTAAACTTGCTGCAAGCGGTAAAAATCCGCACATGCAGCTTCCTGGGTTCATGTCGGTAGCAAGAGCGACAGTTACGCCGTTTTCAAGCATTTTGCGCGCCGGAGCAAACGGAAGCCTCGAAAAAACGGAAGTTATCGGCAGAACGCCCGCTACAACACCGTTTTCTGCAAGTTTTCTGATCCCTTCGTCGCTTATCGCTTCGAGATGGTCAACGGAAGCCGCTCCCATTTCGGCTGCGAGTTCGGTTCCACCGAGAGAGTGGAATTCGTCAGCGTGAAGTTTGAGTCCGAAACCGAGTTCTTTCGCTCTGAGCATAAGTTTTTCTGTCTCTTTGAGCGAAAAATAGCCTTCCTCGCAGAAAACATCGGCGAATTCGGCAAGATTTCTAGCCTTTATTTCAGGCAGCATCTCGTTGTTTATGAGGCTGATGTAGCCTTCGTGGTCGTTTTTGAATTCGGGCGGATAAGCGTGCGCGCCGAGGAATGTGGAAACGATTTCAACCGGGAAGCGTTTTTTGAGTTCGGAAATCGCCGTGAGCAGTTTAAGTTCGCTTTCGGTGTCTAAACCGTAGCCCGATTTGATTTCGACCGTCGTCACGCCGTAGGAAACAAGCTGGGAGAGGCGTTTTGAAGCCTGTTCAACGATCTCTTCAAGCGACGCTTTTTTCGTTTTCAAGGTGCTGTTGATTATTCCGCCGCCAGCCGCCGCGATTTCTTCGTAAGTCGCCCCTCTCGATTTCATCGCGAACTCGTCCTCGCGTGTCGCCGCGAAAACAAGATGCGTGTGACTGTCAACAAGACCCGGGAAAACCGCTTTGTTTCCGGCATCGACAATAACTTCTTTGAATTTTGTTTCGAAATCGGGTTCCGTTTTTCTGAAATCAGCGCTTTCACCGGCAAAGCAGATTTTCCCCTCTTCATCAGCTGCAATCAGAAGAGATGAACCTTTTAAAACCGGAGATAAAGTTGTAGCGGTAAAAATTTCAGAAATGTTTCGGAGTATAAGAGAGTATTTCAAAACTTATTTTGAGAAAGTTCTGTTGAACTGGCGAGCAAGTCTTGCGACCTTTCTTGCAGCGGTGTTTTTGTGAAGAACGCCTTTGCTTGCAGCTTTCTGGATTTCGCTTATTGCCGTATTAAGTTTTGCGACTGCATCTTCGCGGTTCTCAGCTGTCTCAGCTGCTGCCTCGAAGTAGTGCGAGAAAGTTTTTACTCTTGATTTGATAGAACGGTTGTAAAGTCTTCTTTTTTCACTTGTTCTAATTCTTTTTTTTGCCGATCTGTGGTGAGCCAAATTATCCTCCATTTATAAACTTAAAGTCTCACGGAACCAAAAACCGCCGTAATATATTCAGAAAAGTTCCGATGTCAAGTTTAAAAGCTATTACAATGTTTTCTCCGGCTGATTCCGCGCTGGTTTCGCTTCAAAATCAACTTTGCTTGTACCGAAACTGAAAGACAAAAAAAATTGCGGGATTTTTTTCTGCTTTTTTTGTGTTTTATGCTAAGATGCCGCGTTTTTGATTTTTTGTTATTGTAAAAACTATTAAAAGGAGTTTGCAAATGAAGAAGGAAATCAAACAGCTCGGCAGAGAACTTATCGATTTTATTGATAAATCTCCGACAGCTTTCCATGCAGCGCAGAATATCGCCGACACTTTGACGAAAAACGGCTTCACCGAACTCGACGAAGCAAAACCGTGGAAACTCGAGAAAGGCAAAGGTTATTTCGTCAGAAGAAACAGTTCTTCTCTCATCGCTTTCAGGCTCGGGACCGACACTCCGGTCAACACAGGATTCAAAATTGCCGGCGCACACACCGACAGCCCGCTTCTTAAGTTGAAGGAAAACGCGGAAAACGTTTCTGCCGGATGTGTCAGAGTAACGACCGAGATCTACGGCGGACTGCTTGTTTACACGTGGCTTGACAGAAATCTCGGAATTGCCGGCCGCGTAATGGTCAAAACCAAAAAAGGCGAAGTCGAAAAGCTTGTCAATATCGACAGACCGGTCGCGATCGTTCCGTCGCTTGCGATCCACATGAACAGAGAAGCGAACAAAGGCTTTGAGTTCAACCCTCAGAACCATCTTCAGGCTGTTCTTACTGCTGACGGCGAGGCGAAGAATGTCCTCAAAACGCTTGTCGCGAAAGAACTCGGCGAAAAACCTGAAAATATCGGCCAGACTGATCTGTTCGTCTACGACCTGCAGAAAGGCTGTTTCGGCGGAATCGACGACGAATTCATTTCGACCGGCAGACTCGACAATCTTCAGATGTGCCACTCGATCCTCACTGCTTTCCTTGCTGCAAAACCGGGCAAGGCAACGACAATAGCTGCTTTCTACGACAATGAAGAAATCGGTTCGAGAACTCCGATGGGGGCTGATTCCTCCTTCACCAGAACGATCCTCGAAAGGATCGTGGCTCTCACTTCCGAAGGCCGTGACGACAGATTCGTCGCTTTTTCGAAGAGTTTCCTTATCAGTGCCGACGGTGCGCACACGCAGCATCCGAATTTCCCCGAAAAACACGATCCGGCATACGCTCCGAAAATGAACAAAGGGCCGGTCATCAAATTCAGCTCGAGTTTCAGATATGCGACGACTGCTGAAACAAGTTCGTATTTCGAACAGCTCTGCGAAGGCGCAAAAGTTCCGTGCCAGAAGATCGCGAACCGCTCGGATGTTCCGTCAGGGAGTACGATCGGTCCGATGTCATCAGCAGCTCTCGGCATAAAAGCAGTCGATGTCGGCAACGCGATGTGGGCTATGCACTCGATCAGAGAAACCGCAGGAACGGCCGATCATTACTACATGACAAAGGCGATTGAGTATTTCTTTGGAAAATAAGGCAAAATTTTTTGATATTTTTCTTTTTTTTTGCTAATGTGCGCCCCGATGTGTTTTTTGTTGCTTTAAATCCATTATTTTTTAAGAGGTTGTTATGAAATTAAAAAGTTTAATGCTTTTGGTTTTGATTCCGGTTGCAATGATGCTTGTTTCATGTAATCCGGAAGACGAGTATCTTGGAAAACTTTACTCGAAAGACACGAGAAACTACGCGATCCAGGGTCTCAAAAAGATGAAAGGTGAGATCGTCAATATGGACAAAGCCTGCTCGAAGCTCCTCAAGCTCGACCAGACTCCCGAAGCAGGTCTCGCAGTTCTTACCGCAGGCGAAATCGGCTGCACTCAGTCGGTAGACAGAATCAGCGAAATCGTTGACAAATGTCTCGCAACGACAAACGTAAGAAACCTTAAAACACTTGAAAGCGCAGCAATGGCTTTCGGTCTTCTTGAACAGCCGTCGGCAGTTCCGACACTTGCAAAGTATTTCACGATCCAGACTCCTGAAGTTATGGCACCCGGTATGCGTGAAAAAGCTGAATCTGTTGCAAAGCGTGCGGCAATCGAAGCTCTTGCAAAGATGCCGAACGAAAGTAAGCACCTTGTTCCTGAAATCCTTAAGGTTTTCGATTCGAAAATCGAAGATTTCGGTACAAAATACACCACGGCAGGTCTTCTCGGCGAATGGCGTGATCCTTCAACGGTCCGTCCGCTCGTAACCGCTCTTTTCTACGAAGAGCAGGGTTTCAGCCTTTTCCCGGAAGCAAGAAAATCGCTCATCAAACTCGGCAAAATGGCTGAAGAAGAGCTTATTAAGGCTTATAACGGCGAAAACCCGAAAGTAAACGAGATCCAGAACGACAACAAAGAAAGAGCTACAAAACAGTTCTGCCCCGAATACATCGGCAACGAAGAAGCTAAAAAGAAAGGCGAATGCCCGAAAGACGATGAATATATGGCAACTATCGCTTCGATCGAAACGACGACCAAACTCAAAACTTCGATCGTTCTTGCCGACATCCGTTCGAAACAGGCAGTCGACATGGTTATCAAAGAGCTCGAAACTCAGCTCGCAACTGACAAGAAACAGCCTTTCCTTGCTGAGCACCTTGCAGTTCAGCTTGCAAAATTCGGTGACTTCAGAGCTACCGACACACTTCTCAAAATGGTCAGCAAGAAGTTCACGAAAGACGCAACCAACGACAAAAAATCCAAAGGTCAGCTTTCCAAAGAGGAAAAAGCTCAGGCTAAGCTTGCAGACAGAGGCCAGGAAATTTCGATCATGATGAAAGGTGCTGAAGCTCTTGCAATCCTCGGCGACCCGAAAGCTCTTCCTTACCTTGAAGAAGTCATCAAGCAGAAACCGGTTTCCGAATATAACGAAATGAACGAGAAGATCATTTTCTACGAAGCTACGGTTTGGGCTGCTGACGCTCTTACAAGAATGGTTTCCGATCCCGAAATGGCTGACAGATTCATCGGAATCGCAAAGGGAATCATTGAAGAAGGCGAAAAATATGTTGCAAACGTCGAAAAGAAATCGGCTGAAAAAGTTAAAAAGGAACTTCCTGTAGGTCAGGAAATTTCGAAAGACGATATGGACAAGAAAGTCAAGACGGAATCGAGACTTGATGTAAACTACGATTCGACCAACAAGACTGTCGAAATGTTCAAGAGATTCGTCGACAGAGCGAATGTTGCGAAAGAGTGCAAAGCTGACAACGCATGCTACGTTGCAAAACTTGCAGACAAAAATCCGGCAGTTGTCGAAAAAGCTGTTTACATGCTCGGTTACTCCGGCAAACTCGGCGACTACAAAGAACAGCTTAAACCTGTTATGAAGCACGCTGAGCCTTATGTCCGCGAAGCTATGTCGATCGCTCTTCTCAAGACGGAAGACAAAGGCTTTGTTCCTATTCTTGAAGAAGTTCTCAAAGCTGAAGGCGATAAAGTTGAATACGCAGCAGCTATGAAGGAATTCAAGGCAATATCCAGCTATCTCAGCTCTGTAAACTAATTCTCTCTTCCCCGTATCCGTTCATTCTTTCACATTTGAGGTTTTCAAATGAAGATAGCCATCGTCAATGTCAATAAGTCAAGAGTAGTCAAAAACACGGAATACCATGTTTTTACCGCAAAGACCTTTGTTGAAGCGAGATCGTGGAACGAAGTAAGCGTCGAAATAGTAAATGTCTACATGACGGACGATATGTCGACTTCCGCCGGAATCATAGAAAACCAGCAGGCGGACATCGTCGTTTTCAGAGTGCTTTACTGGAATGCGTGGTATATCCTGAAACTGTCAAAATCGTGCCGCAGCATGAAGTTCCTCAAAGGGCTCTGGGGCTACGACACCTTCGCAAATCCTGAGGAATACTTTAAAAAGGAGGTCGATTTTGACTTCATCATTCAGGATGAACCTGAACTTTCGCTTTACGAAATGGCAATGCTTAAACGGAACGGGGAAAACATCGGAAAGGCTGCGGGTGTAGTTTTCAAGGATAAGAAGACCCACTCTTTCGTCTACGGTGACAGCCATGTCCTTGCTGATCTGGATACCATTCCGTCGCCTTATCTCAACGGAATGATACCGGTAAGTGAAAAAACAACCGTTTATTGGGAAATAGCCCGCGGATGCCTTTTCAAATGCGATTTCTGCGTCGATTTTTCGCACACCGGCAATTTGCGCTACCATAGTTTCGGATACCTTGAAAAAGAACTGAAATTTTTTGCCGAAAAAGGAGTTAGTCAGCTCACGATCGGCTGTCCTGTCGCAAACCTGAGTCATCAGCACTTCAGCAAGATACTCTCCATGATAAGCGAGTATCTGCCGAACGCGCTGTTTGAAATTCAGGTCAGAGCGGACCTCCTTTCGAAAAGCGACATCGAAACTCTCGCGGACATGAATGTTTTCCTGAATATCGGACTTCAGACCGCAAATCAGAAAGTTCACGAAAATCTTCTCACTTCGTTCAATGTCGAAAAAGCGCTTGCAAACATCAGGTATATGGCGAATTATCCGTCGCTTATGTTCGGGATCGATGTGATCGCAGGCCTCCCGAGGATGTCTTACGAAGATTTTCTTAATGATCTCGAAGTGGTTTTCAACCTCTGGCCGATATCGATAAATGTTCTCCGTCTTTCGATGTATCCCGGTACGAAAATTTACAACAGAATGAGGGAATTCGGCTACATAGTTGAAAGTTCCTATCCGTACACTGCCGTTGAAAGTGCGCAGTTCTCCAAAAAAGATATGGAAAAGGCGGAAGAACTTTCAAACGGAATCGAGATGCTTTACAACAAAGGAAGGATGGTTTCGATAATCACGATGCTTGCGAAAGGGCTCGAAATGCCTTGCCACGAAATCATCATGCGCTGGAACAAGTGGATCAAAAAACAGGCTCCGGATATGGTTGCCGAAGACATAGATTCGATTGAATATTCGCGTCTTTTTGGTTATATTCACGAATTTTTCTCCTACATTTTTGACCGTTTCCAGAAGAAAAAACTCTGGCCTGTCGCATCCGATCTGCTGAAGCACAACCACTTCTTCACGACTTCGCTCATGGTAGAAAGCGAAGACAGGGTAACGATGCCGTATCAGCTCGATTCCATCTGCGATTCAACGGTTTTCGGCATCAACGATTCAGCATTTTTCGATAAGTTTTCATACGATATCGAAGATCTGATCGATACGGGATACGTCGACCTGAAGAAGTATGCCGCCGATGTTGACAAAGAGGAGCTTTTCGGCGTTGTCTACCGCATTGACGGTGCTGTTTTCACAAGAGTCATTGCGAATGAAGAATTCGCAGTGTTCGATTATATCCGCTCTAAAGGCAAAGCTACATTCGCCGAACTCAAGAAAAAATTCAAGAAAGTTGATGTCCTCAACATCGTCTACACCTGGTGCGAAGACGGTGTTCTTTTTATAGACTAAGGTCTTCTTTCAGTAAATACTGTGTTGAACAGATCGATCACAGCTTGTTCCGAAGCATCGGCAGGTTTTTCGGTATTTATAGTTTTCATTGATTCTTTGTCTGATAAATAGAGGAATTTTTTGTCGAAACCTATCGCTTTTTCCTTTCTTTCCTCTGCAAAAAGGCTTTGTCCCCACCATCCTGCCGGTTTTTCAATGCCCAAAATGTGCAGTATCGTCGGAGCGATGTCGGTCTGATTCGCCAGAGTCGTGAAATCGGTTTCGGGAAGCGGCTGCTTCGTCAGAAAAATGAGCGGCATCTTAGCGAGATTGTTCCTCGGGTGCCCCGGGATTTTTGCCGTGACATTGTTGAGCGGGCACGAATGATCGGCCGAAATCACGATTAGCGTCGAATCATCGAAAAGCCCGTCTTTGTCGAGTGTGTCGATGAATGCTGCGATGTCGAGATCCATCCTGTCGACGGAGGTGAGCCAGAGCTTCGCCGCCCGGTCTCTGATATTCCCGATTTTAGGCGGCTGCGGATAGTTGAGATGAAGATATTTCATCTGTCCTGCCGGCGGGTGCGTATCGGTTCCCAGGATCGATACGAAAAGTTTCTCGTTACGGTTTTTCTTAAGATATTCTGCAACTTGTTCGTAAAGAATCCTGTCTTCGAGTCCCCAGCCGTAGATATATTTCTTCAGATTTTCATCGGCAAAAAAGTCTTCCCGTCCGATGATTTCGGAAAATCCCATATTCTGAAAAACAAGGTTTTCGTTGGCGAAGAATTTTGAAGCACTTCTTATGAAAACAGGCTTGTAGCCATGCTTTTTAAGGATTTTCGGAAGAGAATTCATGTGTCCGGTCGGCTCCTGAATGTTGTAGTTCGGGTGCGAATCGAAAGTTACCGTGAGTCCCTGCAGAGTAGGTGAGCCGCTCGTCGTCAGATTTGTGAATGTTCGGGCCTTGATGTCGCTGCGGCAGAAAAAGCGGTTCGCAAAATCACCTTCGATCCTGCTGTTGTGACAAGGTAACGCCTCGAGCGAAAGCGATTCTGCAAAAATATAGATGATCCTTGAGTATTCACCTGCGGCAAAGGTTTTTTCATCATTTTTTCCGAGGTTCAGATCAAGATTTTTTATTGTCTCTCTGTATGGCGAAAAGTCGTTTGTGACGGTAAAGTCATCAGAAAAAAGGCGGTAGTCTCCGACGAATTTTTCGGTGACAGGGCTAAGTACTTTGAATGTCTCTCCCAAAGCCGGGAAAATTACGTCTGTTGTAAAGTCGATCCACTGATTCTGCGTGACGTAGTATATCTGAGCGTTTCTGAAACCTGTTATGACCCGGTCGAACCGCTCATCCCTGTCGAAAAGCGAAGATACAGATATGTTTAATAAATTCAATAACATACAAACGACGAGCCAGAAAAGCGATTTCTTGAAAAGATCCTCTTTCGGGATCTTTCTTATGCAGAAAAATGAGACTGCAAAAACGGCCGAAACAAATGCAAAAATAGCGGCGAATCCGTACCAAGGAACGAAGGAAGTGACGCTGTATGGTGTTATCAGAGCGAAGTGGCTGCGCTCGACGAGAGTGTTGCCGAAGTAGTAAAGCAGAATGTCTGCGACGGCTAAAGTTGCGTTAGCCGCGACGTAGAGTGCCGGAACGAATGCGATTCTGAACACAGCTTTGAGCATAAGCACGGAAAACAGGAAAAACGCCGCGTCGAACAGAAGTTTTACCGCGAAATGGAACAAAATATCGGCGTCGGTTATCGAAAAGCCGTTCTTCTGTGACGCGATAACGAGAAAAATAATGTTGAGAACCGTGAAAAATATGACGGAAAGCACCTGAAAAAGGTCGAAACGGGGAAGGAATTTTTTTAAAAAAGCTGAAATCTTTGTTTTGTCCGGCATGGCTCACCAAATCTAAAACCAGCAGTATTTACAGCAACTGGGATGAAAAAAAAAGTAAATTCGCAGAGACTGTTCTGATTTATCTGTGATTTTTCGGATGAATAGTTATAATCGGCAGTTTTTTGTGATTGGGCGGATCGTGAAAAGACGGCACTACAAATGGTATTCGGCGTTTTACAGGCTGAATGAAAGGATCGAAAGAAAGTTTACAATGTCTGGTCAGGTTCTTGTTCTGTGTGCTTTTGCCCTAGTTTTTTTCGGTCTGAACACCCGTATCAGCATGCTTTTCGTAGTTTTTGCGGCATCTATAGCCCTTCTTCTGACAGATGCGGTCTCTTTAATGTTCAAGTCTTTCGGTTTTGAGTTCGAAAGGTTCCTGCCGGAGTGTGCCTCAAAGGGAAAGGAAGTTAAATATCCTGTGATTCTGCGGGCGGAAAGCGGGAAGGAGAGTCTTGAAAATCTTTTTTACAGTGAAGTTCCGGCTTCCCCGATGCCTGATTTTGAAGTTTTCAATTCGACGAAAGAGCCGGGCGAAGAAAAACGCAACGCGTTCGACAAAAGGATGGGGTACTACCGCTGGAAGTGGCTTGTTTCCAAAAACTGCGGCGGAAAATACGGGGAGTTTGCAGTCTCCGGCAGAAAGACCGGCGGCGGGATCCTTTTCGATGCATCTTTTCAGCCCGAAAGACGCGGAAAAATCGCTTTCGGGGGCGCATATATCTTTCACAAAGGGATTTTCGGTCTTCTGAAAAAAGGAAAAATCATCACAAATCCGGGAAGTTTCCTTGTCCTTCCGGAAATAAAGGAATCATTTGAAATTCCCGAAAACGAAGGGGCTGCGGCTAATGAAAAAAACGAGAAGACCCGGGAAATCCAGGAGCAGGGAAGCGGTTTCGAACTTCGGTCGCTGCGGGATTTCGTCCCTGGTGATTCGATCAGGAACATCCACTGGAAATCGAGCGCGAAAAGCGGTCAGCTGAGGACGAAAGAGTTTTACAAAGAGGTCGATTCGGGTTCTTTGATTTTCATCGACAACTTTTTTGAAGAGCATTACAACGAAGATTTTGAAAAAATTCTTTCGGCTGCGGCTTCACTTTTAAACGCGCTTCAGAGAGATGAAAATCTGCCGCAGATCCTTTTCGTCGGGAGAGAGAGTCTCGAAATTCCCGACAGCTCGAAAAAAAGTTTTTCCAACGCTCTTGCAAAACTGGCTCTGGCTGAGAACTATGCGAAAAACAAGTTTGAAAACTGCCTTGAAACCTTGTTCGAAGCAGGCCGGAGCGCTTCTACGGTTTTCTTTTTTACTCCAAAATACGATGAAAACAGGAAAAAGGCTTTGAAAACGCTTGCCGCTCTCGGCTGCGGCATCCGCATTTTTTATGCCGGAAAGGCTGAAAGCGATGAGGAACTGAGCCGGTACGAAACAAAAATCGATGTTCAATAACTTTATTTAAGGCGGAAAAATGGATACTGAAATTTTCAACTACGAACTTCCCGAAGAGCTGATCGCGGACGATCCTGCGGCGCGCGGAACCGGAAAAATGATGGTTCTTGACAGAAGCAGAAATTCGATAACACACTCCGATTTCAGCTTGATAACTGATTATATCGACGATATGACGACTGTTGTCTTCAACTCTACCAAAGTCATTCCGGCGCGTATTTTCGGGCAGAGGTCGAGCGGCGGAAGAGTCGAATTCCTGCTGCTCAAAGCGCTTCAGAACGGACTCTGGCAGGTCATGGTCAAGTGCTCGAAACACATTGACAAAGGCGAAGTCGTCTATTTCGAAAACGGGCTTACTGCGGAACTTGTATCGAGAAGCGAGCAGTTTGCGGAAGTCAGATTTTCGCTTGATGCAGACAAACTTCTTGCGTACCTCGACAAATTCGGTGACATCCCGCTTCCGCCGTATATTTTGAAAAGACGCAACGAAAAGCACAGCAGACCTGACGACAAAGAGAAGTATCAGACGGTTTATGCCGAAACTGCGGGTTCTGTCGCGGCTCCCACTGCCGGGCTTCATTTCAGTAAAGAGATAATCGGAAAAATCCGTGAAATCACCGGTGGGCACGTTGAAAATGTCGTTCTTGATGTCGGTTTAGGAACGTTTCTTCCTGTAAAAAGCGAAAAAGTCGAGGAACACACTATGCACAAGGAACATTTTGTGATCGATGAAGCGACTGCGGCACGGCTCAATGCCGACAAAGCGGCAGGAAGAAAGATCCTTGCCGTCGGTACTACGACTGTCAGGGCTCTTGAAAGCGCGGCGGTTGCAAAAAATATCATCGAACCTTGCGACAAAGAGACAGGGATCTTTATTTATCCGGGATACGAATTCCGCTTCACCGACCGCATACTTACGAACTTTCACCTTCCGTGCAGCACTCTTCTTATGATGATATCTGCATTCGCCGGACGGGAATTTGTTATGAATGCATATAAAGAGGCTGTTGCAAACAGATACCGTTTCTATTCATACGGCGATTCGATGCTGATCCTCTGAAATTTCCATTCCTGTTTGTCAGTGTAATGCTTTTTTATACATTTTTTTGTCTGAAAAAATTTTTTGTTTTATTTATTTTTGAAAATCGCGGTTTTTTTGTTTATTTTTTTTGTTGACTTTGAAATTTGTGCCTCTACAATTTTGTGTTTTTAAAGGTTCTTTAACTTAAGAGTCATTTTTTTAACAGGAGGTCATTATGACTTATTTACCGCTTTCTTACCTGCTCGGTTCAAGAGCGAAAGTAGACATTATCAGAATTCTCGTCAATAGACAGAATTACACAGGAAGAAAAATCGCTGTTCTTAGCAGCACAAACCCGAACTCGAACAAAAAAGCTCTCGATTTCCTTATAGAAACGGGGCTTGTTCTGAGAGAACAGGTAGGCAATGCTTATCATTACAATCTCAACGACAAACATTTCCTTTACGAACCTATCACCACTCTTTTCAAGGAAGAAGAAAAGACTATCAACAAAATCATGAAGTGCGCTTCGGCTTTCATCGAGGAATTCGCTCCGAAAACACTTGCAGGATTTGTTTCATACCTCAGAAGCAGCGTCGTTCTTACAGTGCTTGCTCACTCCTTCCCGGTAAAAGATCTTGGCGACTACATCTACGAGAAGACCGGTTTCAGAGTTGTTGTCAAAGTTATCGACACAATAACTCTTAACGAAAAATCGGTTACCGATTACGCTGAAAAGATTTATTTCTGGAACAACTACAAATCGATCGTAAAGATGCTCGATTCCAGAAATGTCGTTAAAACTTTCTTTAACTTCTAAGGTTTGGAGGTAATTATGAACAAAAATATCAACGTTCTTATCATTGACGACGAAGAGAGCATTCTTTCCAGCCTCCGCAGACTTCTTGAAGACAAAGGATATAACGTTGTCACGAACAGCGATCCTGCTGCAGCTATCGAATACATGAGAAACAATCTCGTTCACATTGCTCTGATCGACATCACCATGCCGAATCTGGACGGTCTTTCCGTTCTCAGCATGATAAAAGACGTAAACAGTCTCACCCAGATCATTATGATGAGCGCTTACGCTACGACAGACAGAGTTATTGCAGCTCTTGAAAACGGTGCAAACGATTTCCTTCTCAAACCGTTCAACAACCTCGAACACGTTGTTTCGATCGTTGAAGAATCGGAAAAGAAACTCGTTCGCTGGCAGGGCGTTCTTAAACAGCTTGGAGCACTTTAATTGACTATTTACCCGCAGGCAAGACTTACACAACTGCCTATACAGGATATTAATTTTCCTTCTTCTTTCGCTGCCGACTTTGTTTCGGAGTTCGTCAAAGCGTGCGAGCTCGACAATTCCGGCAGCGAAATTTATCATAGTTGGAAAGTCTGCATCATGGCGTGCAGGATCGGCAGAAAGCTGAATCTTGACAGAAATACGATGAAAGAGCTGTTTTTTGCTTCTCTGCTTCACGATATCGGCGGAGTCATGGTAGGAGGTCACGTTATCGACCTTCTGACGCAGATACCCGATGTCTACGGTCAGAAAAGCAACTTCCGCATTTTTGTCCATCCGCACAGAGGAGAGACTATTCTCGGCACTTTCCCGACTTTCAGGAACATCAGTGAAATCGTCGGAACGCATCACGAGTTTTTTGACGGTACTGGTTTTCCTAAAGGTCTGAAAGGTGAAAAGATCCCGCTCTGTTCGAGGATAATCAGAGTGGCAGATGCTGTCGATATAGCTTCTCAGGTCCACTCGGCGGACGATCCGGATGAACTGATTTCGCTTCTCGGTATATTCTCAGGCGAAGAGTTCGACCCGGGAATTTACGAAATTTTTATTGACCTTGTAAAGAACGAAGCTCTTTTTGAAGCGGTAAAGACTAGTGAAGCGGTCGAGGCGAACATGGCGGAACTCAAAAAAGAGATGTCCGACAATTATTTCCTCTCTTCCACAGATACGATCAACCGCTTTTTCAAAATGGTCGCCTCTGTAGCAGACAACCTGACTTCTTCAGAATACAACCACTCTCTGCGTGTTGCCGAGCTTTCGGTGCAGATAGCCTACCTGATGAAGCTCGACGAAAGCGAGATCCTGACGATCCGTTGGGCTTCTTTCCTTCACGACATCGGCAAAATTGCCGGAAACAGGTCGGTTTACCGCAAGCGCGACAAACTTACTGATGAAGAGTGGCTGAATGTCAAGGCTCATCCGCAGAGAAGCTACGACATTCTCAACAAGGTCACCGGAATGGAGAAAATAGCCTATTATCTTCTCTATCACCACGAAAATCAGGACGGTTCAGGCTATCCGGAGGGGCTGAAAGGTGAAAAGATCCCGCTCGCTTCAAGGATAATGCACGTTGCCGACGCATACGACGCAATCACTTCAAACAGACCTTACCACAGAAAAAAACAGCAGGAAGATGCTTTGAGTGAACTTAAAAAGAATGTCGGAAGGCAGTTCGATCCTAATATCGTCGAAGTTTTTTCAAAATTCCTGATTTCGTAAGGCTTTTAAATCTCATATCTTTGATGATCCGGCATTTACTTGACGTATCGCGTTTTGGCTGTTATTTTTTCAGCCGTTTTTTTGAGAAGGTTGAAATTGTTCGATTTTTTTTATAAATTTTTTCACAGTCTAAGTGATTTTATGCGCTTTCTCGGCGACTGCTGCCGCTGGCTTTTCGTGCCGCCTTACCGTATCGGGCAGATTGCGGAGCATATCGAAAGGATCGGGCTTCAGTCGATTCCTATCGTTGCTCTTTCGGTATTTACGACTGGCATGATTCTGGCGTTGCAGCTCATCAACATCATGTATATTTTCCGTGCCGAAACTTTTGCAGGAGCGGCTGTTGCTATCGCGATGAGCAGAGAACTTGCACCTGTTGTAACTGCTATAGTCCTGATTGCGAAAAACGGTTCTGCAATGACGGCTGAGATCGGCAGCATGAAGGTCACGGAACAGATCTCGGCGATGGAAACTATGGCTGTAAGCCCTCTGCGATATCTCGTTGTACCGCGGATTTTCGCGTCAGTTCTCGCTTTTCCGGCACTTACGGCGATAGCGAACGCGGTCGGAGTCTACGGCGGATACTTTGTCGCGGCCTATGTCATGAGCGTGAACAGAGTCGCCTACAACCAGACGATGTTCTTCTTCGTCGATCCCGACGATATTTGGACCGGACTTATCAAAGCGGCGGTTTTCGGTTTCATTGTAACGGTTATATGCTGTTATCACGGTCTTCACACGAGCGGGGGAGCGAAAGGTGTCGGCAGAAGAACTACTGCGGCAGTCGTCATCTCGACGGTTGCCATTCTTGTTGCCGACTATATAATGACTTTTTTGTTCATCAGATTTCTTGGTTTGTAATGGAAAACGCTATCGTAAGAGTCCGCAACGTTTACAAGTCTTTCGGCGAACACAAAATCCTTAACGGAGTCGATCTCGATATAGAAGAAGGGCGCATCACTGCCGTTATCGGAAAGAGCGGAACGGGCAAAAGCGTTCTTCTGAAGAACATAATCGGCATTCTGAAACCCGATTCCGGCGAGATTTTTTTCCGCGATTCCGATATTACGAAGATGAATAAGGAAGAACTACTGGAAATAAGAAAAAATATAGGTTATCTTTTCCAGGATGCCGCGCTTTTTGATTTTATGTCGGTTGAGGATAATATTAAGTTTCCGCTTGTCGAGCAGCTCGGCATGAAAAACGGAAAAGAGCTGTCTGCCAGAGTTGAGGAACTGCTCGAGCTGGTAGGGCTTCCCGGGACTGAAAAGAAGTTCCCATCGGAGCTTTCGGGCGGCATGAGGAAAAGGGTCGGCCTGGCGCGCGCCATTGCCGTGAAACCGAAGATCGTCCTTTTTGACGAGCCGACGACAGGGCTTGACCCGATACTTGCGGAAAGCATTGACGCGCTGATTGATATGGTAAACAAGGAATTGAATATGACCTGTGTTGTTATAAGTCATGATATTGCTTCGGTTTTCAGACACGCTGACAAAATAGCGCTGCTTTATGACGGTGTGATCCAGTTCTGCGGAACTCCCGACGAGGCGCGTGCCTCAAAGCATGAAGTGATGCAGCATTTTATTTCCAATTCGTTCAGGGGAATCGGCAGGTAGCGATGACGAGAGCGCTTAAGATAGGGATTTTCTTCATAATCTGTTCGTGCTGTGCCGGAATCTACATCTATAAATCGGCCGATTTTTTCGAAGGCGACACGAAGACCTACTACGCGCTTGCTGACGATGCTATGGGACTTCTGCGCGACAGCGACATCCTTGTTTCCGGTGTAGTAGTCGGAAAACTTGACAAAATCGGGCTCGAAAACGGCAAGGCAAAATTCACGCTGAAGATCTCGAAGGAAGTTCCTCTTTACGAGAACGCAAAGCTTGAAAAAGTGATGGAAAGTATGCTTGGAACGAACGTCCTCGTTCTTGCGCCGGGTGACAGTTCGGCTCCGCTTTTGAAGGAAAACGACTATATAAAAAATGTGAAGACATCTTCCGGAATGTCTGCCGCGATGAGCAAAGTTTCAGAGATAATGGAAAAAACTGACGCTCTGATGGAAAAGGTGCTTGAACGTGAAAATCAGGAAAAACTCAATAAAATCATAGATATGCTCGTCAGGACGACTGAGAACACGACGCAGAATGTTGAAGGAAGCATGAAGATGCTTTCGTCGGTTTTGAAAGATATGTCGGAAGTGATGCAGAAAGTGAACGCGAAAAGCGACTCGGAAATGGAAAAACTCTCGAAAATATTAGAGAATACGCTCAAAGTGACCGACAGGATCGCCGAAATTTCGGACGGCAAGGACGAGAAGCTAAATCAGACTCTCGACGACCTGAGAAACAGCCTGAAACTTATTGCAGACGAGCTTGCCGCTTCACGCGGAGCGATGCAGGATGTCCGCGATATCACCTCAAATGTCAACCAGATAACCGAAAAAGTGGCGAACGGGGAAGGAACGGTAGGCAAACTTCTTACTGACGAAAAACTTTACGAGGACATTGTCAAAGTTTCCGATAAACTCACCGATTACGCCGATACGCTGCTCGGAATGAAGGTTTACGTCGATGCGCACTCGAACTACATGGTCTTCAACAATTCGTTCAAGACCTATTTCGACATCACTCTTCAGCCGCGTCAGGACCGCTTTTATCTGCTCGGTGTCGTCGATGATCCGCGCGGCAACGTTTCGCACACGGTGACCACACACACGACCGATGTCGACGGCACGACATACATCGTCGAGGATGACAAAACAGTCGTTTCCGACAAGCTGAAATTCAACCTGCAGATAGGCAGGATCTTCGGGCCGGTTGCACTTCGCGGCGGTATTTTCCAGAATAAGGCAGGTTTCGGAATCGACTACAATCCGTGGAAATATGTTTCACTTTCGGCAGAAATTTTCGATTTTTCAAGCGGCGGCGCGCCTCAGCTGCGTGTTCAGGGTCTGGCACGGCCTCTGCTTTGGACGATCGAACCTTTCAGCTGGCTTTACATCACTGCCGGCGGCGAGGATCTGATAAACGGCCAGCGCGACCTTTACTTCGGTCTGGGCTTAAGATTTGACGACGATGACCTCAAAAGCATAGTTTCATCCGTTCCCAAACCATAAAAAACGGTAAAAAATGCGGCCTGAAATAAAAAAAATAGTGATAGATCCCGAGTTCGGAAATGCCGAGCTTCCTCATAAAATCGCGGAAAATCTGGGTTTGAAGCCTGAATTTATGACGAAAGAGGAACTTTTGGACGAAATCAGGCGGAATCCCGGGGAAGATCTTTTCAAAACTGCCAAAAAAGTGCTTTTTTTCACCGAAAACAAAGGGCGTTTCCTCAAAAAATGTCCCGGCAGCAAAGGCGTTGTCTGCTGCAACTACTACACGATAAACAGCGTCACAGGCTGCCCTTATGACTGCTCCTACTGCATTTTGCAGCACTACATCGGCAACAATCCTTTCATAACCGTTTTTTTGAATAAGGAAAAAGCTATAGAGGAAATAGTAAATTTCCTTGCCAAAAACCGTTTCCTCCGCGTCGGAACAGGGGAACTGGCCGATTCTTTAGCGCTTGACCATCTTCTTGACGAAAGCGGATTTTTTATCGGAGAATTGTCGAAACGCTCGCTTTTTGACAGAGTACAGTTCGAGTTCAAAACCAAATCTGCCGAAGTCGAACGTCTGCTTGAAGTGAAGGAGCTTTATCCTGATTCCAATATTGTCACTGGATTTTCTGTGAATATTCCGCGGTTCAGCTCTTGTGAAGAGCCCGGAACGGCAACACTGGAAGAGCGGATGGCCGCAGCGCAGCGGCTTCAGACTGCAGGGGTGAAAGTTGCGATACACTTTGATCCCGTGCTTATGCTGGATGAACTTTTTGATGAATATATGCAGCTCATAGATTCCATTTTTTCGCGTCTTGACCCTGAAAAAATCGCATGGATCAGCATGGGAGGCTTCCGTCACACGCTTGCTCTTACCGAAACGATCATCGAGCGCAATCCGAAGAGTCTGCTTCTTCGCGGCGAGATGTTCCCCTCTGACAGTGACAATAAACTGCGTTATTTAGCTTTTATCCGCCGCAGGTTCTATACTGCTTTCAATGAACGCATTTCGCGGTTTTTCAAAGCGGAACCGCCGCTTTACATGTGCATGGAAAAGGCTTTCATGTGGTCAGACATGAAAATGCCTCTTCCTGAAGATGTTTTCCGCGACAACAGATAGCCGTATTTTTTTCTGCAAAAGCATTGTTTCGCTTCGATCAAACGGAAATTTTATTTTCAGAGCAAAAAAAACCGGGCTCGAAAGCCCGGCTTTAAAAGGAAACGGTCTGCCGATTAGTTGCAGGTTCCTATCTGAACGCTGGTATCAGGATCGACATAGGTGATGTAGTTTCTGTATGTCTCTGCATCCCAGATCGGAATAAGAACTGCATCAGAGTTGTCGTATGTGCATACCGGATGGTTTACAGGATCGATTTCGATGCCTTCTTCTGAATTTGCCTTATCCGTAACATATGCGTTGCCCGGATATTTCGGGTTCGATTCAGGACCTTTCCAGTTGTTGTTCCATTTTACGTCAGCGATGACTTTCCACTCGTTGAGTTTGATTTTGAAATCTTTGGTGGTCGATTCATAGCTGTCAGCGGGACGGTCAGAACCAGCCTTTCTCGGAGCATCTTCGCCGTCAAGAAGGATTTCGACTCTAGCATCGACTTCGTAAGCGCTGTCTTCACCGGTATAATTCAGATCACAGCGGTCAAAACCGTCGCTGTATTTCGACTGGCATGCAACGTAGCCGACAACAACGAGATACTGGTCGTCAATAACAGCTACATCTGGAACACCGTCGCCGTCTTTGTCTTCGATCGGACCAAGACCGAGTGTTTCCGGGTTTTCGTAGTTGTTGCCGCCCCATGTGTTATCGTAGTCGAGCGAAGCGTGCCACTGAATCGTTGCGCCGCTGCTGATTTTATCATCTGTTTTTCCCTGGTCACCGAACGAGCAGTCATCATGACGATAATATTTTTCGCAGGATGCATCAAACGCGAAGTCGCAGGTGTTGTCATTCGTTCTCTGGCTTGTGCCAAGAAGACCTTCTTTGTTTGTCATTGCATCGTTGCCTGCTGCTTCGATACTTGTCTTCTTTACAAGGTGGATATCGAGGTCGATTGCGGCTCCGTCTTTGGAGTCTGCTTCAGCTTTCGTTTTGAAACCCTGTTTCCAGGTAAGCTGTGCAACTACACGAGCCTGCGGGATGATCTTCGGAACGATCGTTATATCAGCCGTGTCGCTGACAAGGTCTGTCTCTTTGTCGACAGTTTCTGCCTGAATGTTGATCTTGTAGTATTTGGTACGTTTTTCTTCGCAGTATTTCTGACGGCAGAGAAGGTGCTCGGAGAGAGTGAGGAAATAGTATTTGTCTCCGTTATCTACCGGTTCGTCGCCGCATTCCGAAGCACATTTTTCCGCATTGTAGGAATCGTTGTCTTCAGCATATTTTCTCGGGGTGATCATGAGTCCCGTGAAAGCAGCTCTCTTGGGATTGTCTCTGGTTCCGTTGTCTGCAAGCCACTGACCTGCGGAAGCATCCATATCGGTAAGTTTGAGTTTTGACTCTTCAAGAAGAGGAGTCGGAGACTCTTTCATTTCCCATTTATATTTAATGTAATATCTCGACTGCCAGTCTTTAAGGCACTGTTCAGGTGCATCAGGGTCAGAAACACATGTTTCTTTAAGGTTCATCTGAACTTTATCGTAAATGTTTCTGTAGGACATAGGCGGAGCAACCGGATATTCAAAGCCGACGTGGATTATCGGTTTTGGCGGTTTGTTGGGCTGTCTGGTGATCTGTATACGATAGCTTGTCGAACTTTCGCCGCAGGTGTCGGTTTTGCCTTTCGTCGGATCGTTCGTGCAGATCTCGATAGAGAAGTCACCGTTCTGTCTGTATTTAAGGACATCGTTGTCAAGTCTTTCTGATGGAGGATTGTCCTTGAGTGAAGTTGCAGCTGCTTTGTCGTAGCTCAGACGGATTTTGAACTTTGAATTGTATTTATTCGGATCAAAGCCTTTTTTGCAGGTCTTTTCAGCAGAGTCGAGCTGAAGCGGGCAGAGAGAAGCGATTGAATCATCCTTGTTTTCGCCCATATAGTCGAAAGTAAGTCCTTTTGCATTGTAACCTTCAGCTGCAATGCCGTTTTCCATCTTCTGAACTTCGATCTGGAAAAGTTTTTTGTATGTTTCATTCTCAAGGCTTGCGATAAGCTGACCGTTCGGATCGATCATGTTGATCTTTCTGATCTTGAGCTCGCCGGTAACACCGCGGTTGTAAATTTCGAACTCTTCGGTGATTACATCAGCAACAGCAGCTCTTACGGTTTTTACATAAACCGGAGCTTCTTCTATCGCTCCTTCACCGGTATCAGTCGGATCGGTCGGATCAGTCGGATCGGTCGGATCTGTAGCATCGGTCGGATCTGTAGCATCAGTCGGATCGGTCGAATCGGTCGGATCTGTAGCATCAGTCGGTTCTTCAGTCGGTTCTTCGGTCGGTTCCTCGGTCGGATCTGTAGCATCAGTCGGATCGGTCGGCTCTTCAGTCGACTCGGTGGGTTCCGCAGTCGGTTCCGCCTGTTCGCTTCCGTCATCCCACGGATAGTAAGCGAAGACCATTTTTGCCGGGTTCGACGCAATTTCGGGTTTTCCTTCAACATCGTAGCTGTTGCATGACGCGAGAAGTGCAATACCAAGCAACAACAGCGTAACTACCAGTAATCTCTTCATTTTTTCTGAACCTCCAATAAATATTCCAAGAATCACATAGCCAAACTTCGCGTAATTATAGGTATAAGCGTTTAAAAGTCAAAAATAAAAAAGGGAATCTTGAAAATTATTTCGTACGGACTTTTTTGCCCGTGATCAGCCGGCATTATTCCCTCACGCATCTGACAGAATAACCGTCGGCGCGTCCTCCGACTGCCTTCGGAGAGGCTGAAATCTGATCTTCGTACTGGAAGGCGAGTGCGTATGATCCGCACGGAACTGAAGAATCCTCCGAATCGTCGGCATCGGCATACCAGTAGTTGCCCCAAAGCCCGGCTTTGCTTCCCATAAGCATCGCGTATGAGCCGTCGTAGCGCGTCGCAGCAGGAAAATAGGAGTGTGAACCCGATTCCGGATCGAGCAGGATAACCCAGCCGTTTTTGTAGTCATTTCCGTCAATTACGCCGTCAAAGGAGATGTCGAAAACGGAAAATCCGGCGATATCGGTCTCGTAGCCGCCGCTTGAAGTGAAAAAGTCAAAAGTTCCTGTTTTCGGTACTCTGTAACCTGCAGGGCACGGGTCAAAAAGGCTCTTTCCGCCGTCTGAGCCGCCCCAGAGCGCCGGATTCGAGAACTCTTTGCGCAGCCAGTCGCGGCACTCAGCATACTGGGAGTAGTTGCTTAAAACTGTCGTCGGGTTGGAAATCGCATATTCAAGCGTGTTGCTGTCGCTGTTTTCCCAAGATGAATGGGCGATCTCAACTTCATTTCCCTCCGCATCGTAAACAGGAACAGGCATTGTCGAGGTAGTTCCGCCCGAAGCAACAGGTGAAGCCGGAAAAGGATCCTTTCTTCCCCACTGGTAAAGCAGTCCGTGGCTTCCGAGATAATTGAAAGAAAGCGACGTCGCGCCGAGATTTCTGTCCATCACCATAACGCCGTCTGCTGTTTTTACGTCTGTTATCTCTTCGTCCGAAAGCCAGATATGCCAGCTCCAGATTATGTTTCCCGCCTCATCAAGCGCGGCTACAAGAGCGTTTCCGCTTAGATTTTTTGCGGAAAAATGTATCTGTCCGTCTTTAAGAGTGAGAGAATCGATCAGACCGTTTTTATCGCTCTGCCAGATAAGTTTTACATCTGCGGGATCAAGTTTTTCGTCAGTAAAATCAATGTTTTCAACTCCTTTGCCGTTTCCGCGAACAGTTGCGTCAAAGCTGTATTCTCCCAAGGTTTGGACGATGTAGCAGTTCGCCGTACCGGCTTCGGAAAGGTCGGGACCTGTCTTGCGCAAACAAATACCGTCATTTTCGCTCCATATAAAGCCCGCCTTACAGACAAAATGGCAGGCTCCGGGCTTTTCGTTGTATTCGGGAATCAATTTTTCCGGTTCATACTCCCAACCTCCGTTGGCATATTTGTCGCTGTAATGGTCAGAACCGTTCCACTCACTGTTTGCCGGTTTGCTTTTACACTTCCAAGTACAAATTAAGGTCGTTTCATCCCAGGATCCGCCAAAATACAGACAATCATTCTTTTGTTGTTCAGGGGGATAGATGCCATCCTCTGGTTCCGGATAGTTTGTATCCGTATCAGTCTCTGAATTGCTGTCATCTATCGGATCCGTTCCGGTATCGGCTGCGTCTTCATCAGTTACGGAATCTGTGGTGTCGGTTTCATCTTCGTTTTTCGAGCTGCTGCCGCATGAAATCAGAAAAAACAGACAGAAAATTGTGAAAGCAAGAAGTGATTTTTTCATTTTTGTCTCCGTGGTTGCTTGCGGCGGCGCGGGAATAGGGAGTTTAGGGAGCCTAGCGAGTATAAGGAGTTTAGAGAGACGCCGCCAAAAACTATTTTGCATTATTTTGTCTGGACTTTTTTGCCTAAGATCTTGCAGCCGCGCGCTTCGAGGTCTGCGACGCTGTCAAAGGAGTAGATCGAGTTCATTTCGACATCTACGAGTTTGAGTTTCGGGTGGTCGTTGATCGGCGCGAGGTCGCGGAGCTGGTTGTCCTGCATGTAAAGTTCCTCGAGAGCCATGAGTTTGCCGAGAACGAGGATTATGTCAATGCGGTTGATGTTGAGGCTCAGGACTTTGAGTTTCTGCAGAGGTTTGAGCGGGAAAATCTCGATAACGGCGTTGTCGTTGAGGTAAAGGTATTCGAGCTCGGTGAGGTCGGCGATCTGCGCGACGTCACTGATCCTGTTGCTGTTGAGCGAAAGTTTTTTGAGCTTTTTGAGCTGCGAGAAATCGGCGAGACCCTGGATCCCGTTGCGGCTGATGTCGAGTTCTTCCAGATTGACGAGATTTTTGACCGGACGTATGTCGCCGATGTAGTTTTTGTCAAGGTTGAGATAGGTCAGGTTCGTCAGATTTTCAAGCGGATACATGGTTTTGATCTCGTTTTCGCTGAGATCGAGATACTTAAGTTTTGTGAGCTGGGAAAGCATAGAAATATCTTCGATCTTATTTTTTTTGAGAGTGAGTTTTTCGAGATTCGTGAGTTTTTCGATGCCTTTTATGCTGTTTATAAGCGATTCTCCGAACGGATTGGCTTTAAGTGTCTCTTCGGTATTGGAACAGTCAAGTTCCTGAATTTCCTCAAACTTCTTGTCAAGTTTTTTAATGCAGTTTATGAAAACCTTGTCCTCGAAGCCTTCAAAATTCTGCCCCGAACTGCACGAAACGAACAAAAATAAAACCGAAAGGACGGGAATGAGTGAAAATTTCATTTTTTACCTCTTATTTTTTCTTTTTGTCAGTGTAGGAGAAAGCCGTGCCGCTCTTCTTGACGATGATTTTTCCGTCAGTCTTGTCGGAGAAGAATCCCGCTTTTACGAGCGCGGTAAGGATCCCGGTACGCTGTTTTGTACCGATGACCATGTCTGAGATCTCCATCGTTTTCTTTGCAAAACCGTCTTTGGTTTTTGTCATTTCGCGGCAGTTAGAGATCGTTGCGCCGCTTGCACCGGCCGACATCGCCGCGTCAAGCATTTCTTTCGACTGTGTGTCGTTGCAGATGAGCATGATATTTTCAAGGTCTTTCATGTAAGTTCTTTCGACTGCGTTCTTGGCGTTGAGAGTCCTTTTTCTCCACTCGGTGCCGCCCTGGATCGAGTCGATCACGCTTATTATCTGACCCATGCTGGCAGCCGCGCGGTTCGCTCCGAAGAAGGTTTTTGTGTCTAAAGTCGCCATGCTGACAGGGTATGAAAAGATGAATCCCATGCCGGGACGGTCAAGGTGTCCGCCTTCGATGAGAAGATCCATCATTCCCTGTGCATCATGGTTCGCAACGATGATGTTTATCGTCTCTTTTTCAGCCGGGATCGTGATCCTGATAAGCCCCATTCTGTCGCGGATCCCGCCGCCGATGCCGTAGGATATCATCGGAACGCTCGAACCTTTGTCGATCGCGGTTTTGGCAAGGGCAAGGCCTCTTCCTCGCTGAGTGATGGCGCAGATCCCCATGTAGTTCGACTGCGCGCTTTCAAACTGGAAGTCGAATCCGTCGAAATTTTCGTTGTTTTCACTGCTTTCGATGAGAACGGCCGGTTCGGTGAATATCGAGCCGCGTCCTTCCTGCGAGAGGTCTGCTGCATAGACTATTTTGTCAAAAATCTCTTTTTCTTTCTCTGCCGGAACATAGAAATGGTATGTTTCGAGAATGTTTTCTGCGACGCCTTTGCGGTTGAAGAACCAGTGTTTGTCAGTCGAAACGATCGAACTGCTGCGCTGGAAAATGTATTCGTCAATGCAGCATTCTTTCATGGCTTCAACGATTTTCGGCGAGATGTTCTTGTAAACACTGCAAGTGAATTTCGCTATATTTGTGAATTTCATTATCTGCCTCCATTGGTTGCGTTCTGCATTTTCTTAGCCTTGCGGCTCGCGCTGATCCCCATGAGAAGAACGGCGAGGATCGGGCAGGCAGAAGCCATGCTGAGGATGCCGAAACCTTCGACAACGCCTTCAACTCTTGCACCGAGTCCGAGTCCCATCGCAAGAACGAGCGGGACGGTGACGGGACCGGTGGTAACGCCCGCGCTGTCCCAGCCGATATTGACGTACTGCTCGTCAGAAATCGCCGTGAGAACAAGAAGGATCAGGTATGAAGGTATGAGCATCCAGAAGATCTGAATGTTCCAGATGATCTTTACTGCTCCGAGCGCGATTCCGAGTCCTACTCCGAAAGCGACCGCGTAGATGAGTGTCGTCTTTTTGAAAGTACCGACCGAAAGTTCCTCGACTTTCATTCCGAGCGCATTGAGAGCGGGTTCGGCGAGAGTCGCTCCGAAGCCCATGATGAAGGCAAAAAGTATGACGATCAGGTATCCGCCGCTGCCTCCGTTCTTGCCGAAAATGGGGCCGATCTGCGGGATGTAGCGGTAGATTTTCTTAGGTTCGTCATAGTTTTTCTCAACAAACGGGATCTGCGAATATTTGTTGTCACCCTCTTTTTTGAAGAAGAACTCGTTGACTTCGCCTTCAGGAGTGATCGATTTCTGGACGATATCCTTGTCGAAGTTGTGCATCGTTTCCTGGCTGTCGCTCAGTTCTATCGCGCTGAAAGAAGCGGGGAGTCTTGAACCGACCTGGGTTCCGATCTTGGAAAGGCCGTATTCCATACCGATTCCGAATAGTCCCATTCCGAGGATCGAAATGAAGATCCCGAGGAAAATTTCGTCCTTTTTCGGCAGTTTTTCGCGGAGAAGAACGACGAAAACGAGAAGAATGAAGATCGTGAGCGGAAGGATCGCCTTTGCCGCTTCGAAGAACTTCGTGCTTGCGACATTGACAAGGTTTATCGCCTCTTCGACTTTGTCGCTTGCCGAAAGAGCCGCTTCAGTAAACTGCTGCTTTACAGCTTCGAATCTCTCTTCCGAGCCGACTATCTGAAGAGCTTTTTCGTGGTTTGCCGGGTTGAAGAAATCATTCTGCGACATCGGGGCAGGAAGGCTCATGTTGAGTGCCGCGCCGAAAATGTAAACTGCCAAAATCGGGAACGCGCTGGCAAGAGTTACGACACCGAAACCCATCGAATCGCTGTCTTCGCCGCCGACTGTCCTGCAGATACCGATACCGAGAGCGAGAACAAGGGGAACCGTTACCGGGCCTGTCGTTACAGCGCCGCAGTCCCAGGCTAAACCTGTGATGTAAAGCAGGTTCTGGTCAAAAACGCCCCAGATCGTGAAGAGAAGAAGGAGCGGAATAACTATTAAAATAAAAGGTTTGAGCGAAATTGACTTCATGAATCTGAGCATACCGGCTATAACCGCGATGCCTACGCCGATCCCGACAAAAGCAACCAGATATTCGGCTTTCTGGTTCAGCATAACGAAGAGAAGAGGCGCTTCCCACGGTTTTACAAAAGAGCCGTTTGCCTTCAAAATCGCGATCGAAGGCTCTGCGTAAGTTGCACCGAAACCGAGGATAAAGCTGAACGCGATGATCGTGAAAAGTCCGCTTTTGAGCGGCAGTTTGATACCCAGAATTTCACCGAGCGGCATGATTCCGAGGAAAAGACCTTCAAGGAAGAAAGCCAGACCGAGAATTACAAGGCCGATACCGACCGAAATGACTCCGGCTTCGTAAATCGGCATTCCGAGGATCATCGACTGGAAAAGAATGAGGTAAATAACAACCGGAAGAACGGAGACGAGCTGTTCCTTCAGCTTGTCCTTGCAGAAGCCGAGCAGCATCATCATTGACTGTTTCAACGGAATTTTGAGTTTTTCCTGTTTGTTGGAAGACATGTTTTTCTCCATAAAAGTTCCCAAAAAGCGGGCGATTATACGCGAAAACCGATCGAGTTCAAAAAAATCTGAGGGAAATGATATGTTTTAAGGATAAAAACTTTTAAATTTATTTAAGGATTTTCAGCAAAATTAATTTCTACTGTTTCTATGTGGTTATTATTTGATACTACATTTTTTATTTTTTTTCTGTTTCGCTTGACTTGGCAAAAATAAAAAGTAATGATTTTTTTACCTGTTTCTTTGTGTGGAGGTATAAATGCAAAGACGTTTAAAAATGTTTTTGGCTCTTTTAGTGATGCTTTTTTTCTTTTCCTGCTCTTCTTCGCACTCATCAAACGATTCTGACATTCTGTCGGATGCCGATGCAGACACGCAGGATTTTGAAGGTCAAGACGATGATTCCGACACCCAAGAGGCTGAAATCGTTGATGATTCGGATGCGAAGCCGGATGCCGACACACCTGAAAAAGTCGAATGCCTCGATCTTCGCTACAACGAAAACACTATCAAAACCCCCTTTCCGTTCAAAGATGCAAACGGAAAACCGACTTTCTGCCGCCCGGGCTGCGACACTCCGACAGAAAACGATCCGCAGTGTGTTCGCAACATCTGGGAATGGGACAACTGGAGCGAATATCAGGTTTATCTTAAAGCAGAAAAGGAAAATCCAGGGCAATACGGTGAGCGAGAATGCTATCCGTGGCCATGCAAACTGCCGGATATGACATCAGCAACAGATACAGGTCTGAAAACTATTTGTGACAGGGATCTTACAGTTCATGGATTTCGCGCAACTCTGGGAGCTGTTTGGAATCACGGAATGAGCAGTAATATTGTCGGTATGGGATTGACTCATACAGGAAGAATAATTGAATACTTACCAAATGAAGATTACTATGTTGCGGTAGGACAAAATCAAGGTTTGGTATCTTTTAATAAGGACAGATATATTGCTGTTGCTCAAACAACACCTTCAGTCTATGATACAGACAATAAATCTTTTATTATCTCTATCTTAAAAAAAGATGACGAATATTTTTATGAATTTGTTTACGATAATGAAAACCATAATGCTTTCTTATCTAGACCTTCTTTTGTCAGCAGAGACTGGGTTTTGATTCAGGTATGCGACGGTCATGACGGTAGCTGTGATGTTAAATATGCAAAAGCCGATAACTGGGAATGGCACAGTCTGAATATCGGCAAAGTTCAGGAAGGAAATATTGTTGACGACAGACTTTCTTTCATCATTCATGATGGTATTGCGGAAAGACAGATATACTACTGCGACCTGAGCAAATATCCTTCGAGCATAAAAGAGTGCACAAAAGTGACGAGAAAACTTGATAGCGGCTATGAACTTGGTCACAGCCCCAGAATTGATGAAAATGACAAAAACAAACTTGTTTTTTACAGCTACACCAGAACAGAAGGAGTTCTCGTTGAAGTAAAATTTGAAGACGGAAAAGAACCGGTTTACAAAGAAATCGTTGTCGGAACTTTGGCAAGTCCGCAGAAAATAGAGGGCAATCTGATGATGGTGACATCTGTTCTTCCTGAAGAATATGACAATGCTAATCTGACAGCTTGTTTTTATCGTTTTGACAAGAAAAAACTTTACTGTCCTGTCGAACATGACTGGCCTACAGAAGACATGGCTTTCCCGACATTTTCTGGAAAATGGCAGCTTTATAAAGGCCGTGTCTCTTATACTCTGCGAGATTGGGAGTGTTACTGCAAAGAAAATAATGTTTGTCCGTTTGAAGATGATGAGGAAGAAAATTCAACTAAAACCCCATTGCAAAGTATGCAAAAACTGCCGGATATTAAGGCAAAAATTGAGCAACTTGTAACAGAAAGCAAAACTTTGCCGGTGTTTGACGAGAGTAAACTATATTTTTGTATATTTGATGAACGCTCGCTCAATGAATTTGGCATTTTCGGTCATTGTCCGACAGCTGAACAAACAAACAAGTATTTAAAATTGTTAGATAAAAGTGAAGAACGGCTGAAAGATTTGTTCCTTGGTTCAAAATCTCACTGGAAAAGTGAAAAAAGTTTTGCTGACCTTGTTAAAAACCACAAAAAACATTGGGATAACTGGCATGAATGTTACCGAACTAAAAACAACCAAGCCTGCGAATACGATGAAGAAACTTCGACATTTGACAGTGACAGCGTGATGTTTGCGACAGTAATCGATCACGGCAGAGCGCGTGACGGCATATTTTTCAGAGACAGATTCTACGAAGCGAACGGCAACTTTGCCAAAGTTATCAAAGAATTACGCCAAAAGTTTGGTGCAAGTTTGAGAGGAATGCCGAGAATTGAAGTGAAGGAAAATGAAGATGGAGGTGTACGATGAATAAATTGCTTAAATTATTGGTTGCGATGTCGGTTGCTCTTCTTTTTTCCTGTTCCTCCTCGCACTCATCAAACGATTCTGACATTCTGTCGGATGCCGATGCAGACACGCAGGATTTTGAAGGTCAAGACGATGATTCCGACACCCAAGAGGCTGAAATCGTTGACGATTATGATGAAAAACCTGATCAAGACACCGACCAAGATTCAGATTCCGGAAAAAACGATTCCGACACTGACACAAATGATGAAGACTACGGGCCTCTCCCCGACAACTGCATTGAAGTTTATCCTGGGAAAGCAAATTCCCGTCTATGTTTGGGACCTAAAAAAACCAATGTAAAATGCAAAGCAAATCCGAAAGAAAACGAGTATGTTAGTGTGCTTGAATTAAAGAATCCAATCGGTGATTCTGAAGGTCTGATGAATATAAACGACGACTTTGTATTTTTCGTGTTGAATCCGAAAAATTCTGACTTATGTTTTGAAAATCATACTTATTGCCCTAATATCTATGGATGCAACAGAAAAGATGAATATATTTATGAAATAGTGGTTTCAAAATTTATTCATAATTTTTTTGCTGTTGACAACAATATCATAGTATTTAATGTTTGGGACGGAACATCATCTGATTTTCACAATTCCAAGAGTAAAATTTTTACTGTTGATTTAGCCACTATGAAACTATCAGAAATCACTGCTGATTGGGGAGTATATAGTCAAATGGATATTGTATTTCCGTATGTCGCCTTAAAAGACACTTCAGATCGACCAATAATATTTAATTTAGAAACAAACACCTCTATTAAAATTTCCAATTTAATGTGTGAAGTCTCACCGAAAATCGACGGCAAACACCTTGTCTGCCAAGGTCGATATATTGGAGAAGGATTGTCAAAAGATGAGTTGAGTGAAAGCGCATGGGTAGTGGATGTGGAAACATTAAAGATTAGCCCTATTAGTGTTTTTACTTATGAAGGCAATCTTCCTTATGTTTCCGGTGATTATGCTGTTTTCAGTTCAAGCAGAGATACGGTTTACTATGAAAATTTCCCAGAAAAATTCAGCGGTATGGAAATTTACAGTTTAAATCTTAAAACCAAGCGCGAAGAAAAATGGACTCCTGAAATAAAAGGTATTTTTGAAGGAAATTTCACGATGCCAAGTTTTGAATATCCGTATTTCGTTTATTTAGCCAACGATACGGAACAGACTTCAACGGGAGTTTGTTATGCTTTAAACATTGAAACAGGGAAACTTATCGAGCTTTGGGAAAGAACCAGCGATAGACCCGTTATCAAAGACAGATATATATTTGAAGACGGTTATTTTCCGGATAAACTAGCCAAACTTCCAGCCTTACCGAAACTGCCTGAAAATGTAGCTGAGCTTTGTGAAGACAACAATCCCTGCACAGACAACAGATATTTTGTGACAGATGGAGAATGCCACTTTATTCCGAACCATGAAAGGTGCGACGATGGAGACGACACAACTCTTTTTGATGTTTGTATTGATGGCGAATGTAAAGGCTTTCCCGGAACAAGCACTGATGAAGAAATGGTGACAGTTGAAGCAGGAAAATTTATCTATGACGGCAAAGAATATGAAATCGAAAAGCCTTTCAAAATGGATGTTTTTGAAGTCACAAACGGCAAATATGCCCAGTGTGTTGCGGCAAAAGCGTGCGTAGAGCCTCTGAGGAAAAGGTCTTTAACAGTCCTGAATTATTATGAAAATCCATTCTATGAGAATTTTCCTGTTCTTTATATCAATCAGTTCGAAGCGCAGAATTACTGCAACTGGCTTGGCAAGCGACTCCCGACCGAATTTGAATGGATGAAGGCGACATGGGATGGTAAAGAAAAAACATATTTGTGGGGAGAGGAAGAGCCACAATCTGAAACATATCCAGATAGTTTTTATGCCAATACCACTTGGGGCTATCCAGGATTTGTTGGCTGGGATGTCGTTGAAGTAGGCACTTTCCCGAAGGATAAAACAATCGGCGGCATCATGGATATGTCAGGCAACGTAAGCGAATGGACGACAAGCGAGTGGACAAAAAATCTGTGCGAAACACCGCCGTGCCATGGCAAATTCGGAAGCGACTTAGTTGTCACAAAAGGCGGAGGCTATTTCAACGGCGGCCCAGAATTAAAAATAAGAAGACCTTCTACTCCTTGGAGTCACTCGTTTAGCACAAGTTTTCGCTGTGTGAAAGATATTGAAAAATAATCACATTTTTTGGAGGTACGTCATGAAAAAGATGATTTTTGTAGACGGCATATAGAAGGTGACGAAGTCTGCGACGGAGGACAGATCGACTGTACGGAATTAGACGTTTCAGGAAACGTCTCTACAAATTCAGGGTTGTCAGCGGAATAGCTGCATGCAATTCTACATGTGACGGATATGTTCTTGACAACTGCACCGCTGGAAACGGCGGCGACGGATGGTAGTTAGCAATAATCTCAACTTTTCTGAAAATCTGATACGCCTGTTTTTAGCGGCAGCAAAAATCTAAATCTTTTGCTATTTTTTCAATCGTATGTAAAATCCGCCCGTTTTTTTGTTTATTACCTTTTATTTTATGGTGCTTGATTATGAAAATAAGTGAAATTGTTACTCTTCTCAATGCAAAAATCGTATGCGGCGAGGAATTTACCGACCGCGAAATCGAAAGGGCGTTCGCATCGGACCTGATGAGCGACGTTCTTACAACTCCTTTTGACAACGGCGTTCTGATCACCGGGCTCGCAAATCCGCAGTCTGTAAGAACTGCCGATATGATGGATGTTTCGACAATCATCCTTGCGAGAAAGAAAAAGGCGACCGAAGAGATGATAGAGCTCGCAAGGGAAAACGACGCCGTAATTATGGAGTGTCCGCTTTCTGTCTATCACATTTCGGGCATTCTTTACACTCACGGTCTTAATCCGGTTTATTGATTTTTTCAGGGTGAGCCATGAAGTTCGAGTATCACGTGGAAGGCGGAGATTTCCTGAACGCGGGCAATGCTTCGGGGAACATCAAGAAAGTTCTCAAAAAACTCAATGTCGATCCGGGCGTGCTGAAACGTGTTGTCGTCGCGCTTTACGAAGCCGAGGTCAATATCGTGGCACACGCATACCGCGGAAACATCACCGCAGATATTTCGCCGCAGAAAATAGAGATAGTTCTTGACGACGAAGGTCCCGGAATCCCCGACATCGGCCTTGCGATGCAGCAGGGTTATTCGACTGCATCTACAAAAGTGCGCGAAATGGGCTTCGGAGCCGGAATGGGGTTGCCGAACATCAAGGCAAATACTGACGATTTGAAAATAGAAAGTGTTGTAGGCAAGGGGACGAAGATCACTCTTCTGTTTAATCTTGCGTAAACGGAGGTCTCATGGTGACGCGTAACAAAAAACCTTTTTTTCACCACGCGCTCAGAATCAATAAGAACAAGTGTATAGGCTGCACGCACTGCATGAGGACTTGCCCGACGGACGCGATAAGGATCCGCAACGGCAAGGCTTCGGTCAACCCCGACAAGTGCGTCGACTGCGGAATGTGCATGATTTCGTGCAAACACAACGCGATAATTGTCGAGCAGGACGATTTCCAGAGAATTTTTGACTACAAATGCCGCGTCGCCCTTGTTCCTTCGGTCCTGATGGGGCAGTTTGACGAAAATTCGGGAACAAAATCGATTTTCGAAGGTTTGAAAAGCGTCGGTTTCACCCATGTTTACGAGGTTTCACGCGCATCGTCGCTTATCGAGGAAGCCCAGGACGAATATGAGCAGAGGAGCGATATCGAATTTCCGATGATTTCGTCGTTCTGCCCCGCTGTCATCAGGCTGATCCAGGTGAGATTCCCTTCGCTTCTCAAGCACATAACCCTGATAAAGCCGCCTCTTGACATCGCAGCGGCGCATTGCAGGAACGAACTTGAAAAGACAGGAATAGAACCCTCTGATATCGGTATTTTCTACGTTTCTCCGTGCGCAGCAAAGATCGTCGCGATAAAACACCCCGTCGGCGAGAAAAAATCGGCTGTCAACGGCGTCATCAACATGGATCTGATCTACAATAAGATATATTCTTTCGTTTCGAACGACAAAGCCGATTCCGGCAAACTCTGCCGCCCGGCCGACAATACGCATGTAACCTGGGAACTTACCGGCGGAGAGTGCATCAGGCGTGACAACCACGCGATGGCGGTCGACGGGATCCACAATGTCATCGAGATCCTGGACAAACTCGAAAACGGCGAGCTTGACGAAAACATCACTTTCCTCGAACTCAGGGCATGCGACGAAAGCTGTGCCGGTGGAATCCTTGTTCCCGGCAACCGCTTCCTGACGGTGCGTAACCTTATGCAGAGGGAAATTCTTCCTCCGTGCAGAAAAACGGCTGATAAAAACGACGCCGCGTGCCAGAACTGCCGCCTTTTCGGAAAATGCGGAAGCGAGTATCTGCAAGAAGCCTTCAACCTTGAAAAACTTCAGCCGAGATCGATGCTTTCCCTTGACGACGACTTCGAGAAAGCGCTCGAAAAAATGGAGCATGTCGATACGATCATGCAGGTCCTTCCGAATATCGACTGCGGAATGTGCGGTTCCCCCTCATGTCAGTCGCTTGCCGAGGATATCGCCCGCGGTGTCGCGGAACTTGATCAGTGCGTTTTCCTGAGACTCACGGCGACAAAAGACGCCGAAGACCTAAAAGTTCTCTGTGAATCTGTCCGCAACGTCTGGGGAAGGATTAATAATAACGAATAATCGATAATAACGATTCTGATCGTTCAGAACGATTCGCGCCGTCGGAATAACGGTATAACGTGATAACGGTATAACGATCCTAATCTCGGCGCGTCGAACCTGATCGATAAGAACGATTCGCGCCGTCGGTATAACGGAATAACGTGATAACGGTATAACGATCCTGTTCTCGGCGCGTCGAATTTAATCGAAAAAAAACGACATCACGCCGTCACGAAGACACGGCGCGGCGGACGCATTTCACAAAATGCGTTTCGCTTTTAAGTGCTTTATTTTCTTCTGTTTCTTCTGAAATCATGAAAACAAAAATTTTTCCGTTGTGGAAAAGGGTCTTTGTCCAGAAAGTGCCGTAATCTATGGAATTATCGTATTTCACGCACTTTCCGCAGAGTTCGTTTTCGCAGTTGTTCCACTCGCAGCTGTCGGTTTCGTAGCAGAAATCCTGATTTTCTTCTTCAATGCAGAAATTTTCAAGCGTTCTGATTTCATAAAGTTCGGGAAGGTGCCAGTCGTCAAAGCCGTTTTCTTCAAGGTTGTCGCAAAATGCGACAGCTTTTTCAAAAGTCATGGCTTCGGCAGAACTTTGTGACCATGAATACGGATATTGATAAGATTTTTTACGCAAAAAAAATCCTGCCGCGACTACGACGACAATCAAAAGAACCATAAAGATCCTTTTTTTCGCCGAACGTCGGGCAGGATATGAAAAACCGGAATTTCTCAATGTTTATGCGTTCATAGCCTTGAGGAAATCCTTGTTGGATTTTGTCTTGCTCATCTTGTCAAGCATGAATTCCATTGAATCGATGACATTGAGCGGATGAAGGAGCTTTCTCAAAATCCATACCTTGTTGAGAACATCGGGCTCGAGAAGGAGCTCTTCCTTTCTTGTCGCCGACTTGTTGATGTCGAGACACGGGAAAATTCTCTTTTCCATGAGCTTTCTGTCAAGGTGAACTTCCATGTTACCTGTTCCTTTGAACTCTTCGAAAATGACTTCGTCCATACGGCTACCGGTATCGATAAGAGCTGTCGCGATGATGGTGAGCGATCCGCCTTCCTCGATGTTTCTTGCAGCGCCGAAGAATCTTTTCGGTTTGTGGAGAGCGTTTGCGTCGACACCGCCGGAAAGGATCTTGCCTGACGGCGGAACGACTGCGTTGTAAGCACGCGCAAGTCTTGTGATGGAGTCAAGAAGAATAACGACATCCTTGCCGTATTCGACCATTCTCTTAGCCTTTTCAAGAACCATTTCAGCGACCTGAACGTGGCGTGTAGCCGGTTCGTCGAATGTTGAAGCGATGACTTCTGCCTTAACGCTTCTCATCATATCGGTAACTTCCTCGGGACGTTCGTCGATAAGGAGAACGATGAGGAAAATATCGGGATGGTTTTCGGTGATCGAGTGAGCGATGTCCTGAAGAAGGACGGTTTTACCGGTTCTCGGCGGAGCAACGAGAAGACCGCGCTGTCCCATGCCTATCGGAACGAGGAGATCCATGATCCTTGTCGACATGACTGTGCTTTTCGTCTCGAGATGGATCTTCTGAGTCGGGTAGAAGGGAGTGAGGTTGTCGAAAAGCGGTGTGTGTCTGTTCTTTTCGATGTCTTCCGACTCAAAAACCGATGTGATTTTCTGAAGTGCGAAGTATCTTTCGCCTTCTTTCGGGCTTCTGATTTCACCGCTGATCGTCTGACCTGTGCGGAGACCGTATCTTTTTATCATTGACGGCGGAACGTAAATGTCGTCTGGACCCGGAAGGTAGTTGTATTTCGGGCTTCTGAGGAAACCGAAACCGTCCGTGAGGATCTGAAGGACGCCGTCCGCTTCAATAATTTCATTGTTTTCAACGAGTTTCTGCAGGATCTCATAAATAAGTTCCTGGACTCTTTTCGATGAAGCCTCTTCGATACCGAGCTGTTCGGCCATTGCGACGAGTTCATCAGGCTTTCTGTTCTTTAACTCTTGTAAATTCATAAGTTTCTCCAAATGGTTGATAAAATATCGAAATTAAAGGACTCTTTCAAAGAAATTACCCATTTCTTCCAAAATAACGAGAATCAATTTTTGATTTTTGTTAAAACACCCAAGCATATTGGCTGAGAGTGAACAAAACGAAATTCACGGGCTGGATAGATAGTAAATAAAAGGCGTTTGTCAAGATTTTTTTACTTGCATCCTGCAAATAAGCGATATTCCTAAAAATTTTTTAACAGTTTTTTACTCGACTTTATTGTAGTATATCCTTGCTGTGACGCGCAGAGGCTTCACCGATTCGCCGCCTGAGACTGAAACGCGGTAGGATATCGGTCCGTTATGACCTTTCGCTGCCTGACTGACGTATGCGATGAAATATTTGTAGCCTTCGCCCTCTTCTTCGGGGAAGAAAATACTGACCGGAGATTCGACAAGCTGAGACGGGAAATAGCCCGAGACCGTGCCGAATTCGACATTTATTTCAGGCATCGGGTCGTTTTTTGCCGCGTTTTCGTCAAGGTATCTGATCTCAAGAAGCATTTTTGCGTGCTGGTCCGGATCGGCGTCGAAATTTCCCTTAAGTTCGTAAGTGCTAAGTTGGAACGAAGGATTTTCGCTGTTTACGATGCCGGATTTCTTCATGACTCTGTAGCCGGTTTCGTCGGGATCGCCGTAATCCCACACCGATTCGAGGTCTCCCTCGAAGTTGACGCCGTTCAGTTTGTACTGGACCGGGATCCCGAGAGTCGGGCTGAAGTAGACTTCACCGGTAAATTCGGTGTTTCCGAGAAAATCGCCGAGAGTCCCTTCGCTTATCTTTCCGCTTCCAGTGTAGTGGCGGACTCCCGAATACGAGCCTGACGGAGTATCTATCGAAACATTCTCCTCCTCAAGTTTGAGTGTCCAGTCGAGCGGAACATCGACTTCGACCGGCATTCCCGGGAGTTTTACCGTGAATTCTCCGCTTCCCTCCGTCGTTTCGCCGAGATCCGGCAGATCGACTTCTATTGCCTCTTTCGGTTTTATCCCTTCGCCGCTTTTTGAAGTGTAGCCGCCGAAAACGATCTTTTTTGTCTCTTTCGTGACCGGAAACGGAGAGAAGAGCATTTCAGCCTCGCTGTTGCCATTTATTTTGACGTCGATCACGTCGAAAACCCTTCCTGAAAATTCAGATGTTCCCGATCTTTCCAAAACGTGGAGCTTTTTTTCATTGGTGAGCATCCCCGCGTTGATCGCCGCGACACTTGTGACTGTCGGGTCTCCGTAAGGGCTTTTTTCCGCGTTGAAAGAGCTGTCGCTTCCGCCTCCGCAGGCAAACATAAAAAGTGCGAAGATCGCAAAAAATGTGAATTTTTTCATGTCATCCTCCAAACAATATACATTTTAAACTAACATAATTTGAAATATGAGCAACTAAAATAATTCTGATGCCTGTTTTTCAGAACATCTGAAAAAATCCTTGCCAATCCGTATAAAACACCTATAATTTCTTCGGGTTTTTGTGGAGGGAAAGATGAAGAAATTTTTCGCGTTTTTCGTGTTCTTCGTGGCTTTGATTTTTGCTGTTAGCTGTGGCGGAAGTTCAAAAAGCAATGATCAAACGGAGGCAAGAGACGGCGATTCTCAACCGGATGACACAGATACAGACACTGCTTCGGACGATGATTCGTATGCCGTTCCGGATGATGACGCGGATTCAGGAAGAGAGCCTTGGCCGCCTGATGATTGTTTCTATACCAGGTGCGCTAATCCGCCTGAGCCCGAACCCGAGCCTGAGTGTGTACTTGATGAAAGTATTATCAACAGCGATGCTGAAAAGTATTTCGGATTCAAAGGTGTCGGCAAAATCAATAGCGCAGACATAAGCGATCCGGATTGGGCAAATCTTGTAAAAAAGGCTCTTGAAGGGGTTGACGGCAAAGATCTTGACTATGCGAACAGTTATTCATTCTTCTTTGAAACAAGCTTCAACGCTTATGGCGGATTATACGTTCCTGCTGTAGCACTTGAAGCTATAGGAGACCCAAATATGAGTACCGGCCGCTTCACGACCATCGCTTATGCAATGATTCCTGTTCAGTTCATAGACATTCTTAAAGAGCATAAAGAATTCGGAGGTATATTTCCTGTTGCCCCGGTCGTTCAGATCTTTGATCTTGCCTACACATCGGATGATGCCTATGTAAAAGAGTGTCTCATTGCTGAAAACAGATATGCAATGAACGAAGTTTTCGGTCAGGAAACGGCAGTCGGCAAAACTCAGGCCTGCTTTGGTAAATACAACGACAAAACATTCGCGGCAGGCGAACCTTTCCAACTTGCAATGAATGCCGAACTTGTACTTGTCGATACGGATGAAGATGTAGGATCCGCTGACCTCTGCACATGCTACAAAACAGAAGACTGGTCGGTTGTTGACTGCCCGGAAATATCCTGGGAATAAATTCAGACATAAACAGATTTTCGGGGTCAGCCCTCTTTTTTCTCTCCCAAACTTGCTTTGTATTGGAATATTTTGTCGCGCAGTATTGCGGCGTATTCGAAATCCCATTCCGAAGCCGCTTTTTTCATTTCGCTTTCGAGTTCGGCGATGAGTTTTATGGTCTTGTTGCGCGGCATTTTGGTGACACCTTCCTTTGATTTGCCGGGGATGTGCGATTCGATGTCGAGTATCGCCTTTTTGGTGACGCTGTGCGGCGTGATGCCGTGCTCGGCGTTGAATTTTTCCTGGATCTGTCTGCGGCGCATGGTTTCGTAAACTGCGTTTTTGAGGGAATCGGGCATCGTGTCGGCAAAAAGGAGAGCTCTGCCGTTTTCGTTTCTCGCGGCTCGTCCTATCGTCTGTATCAGTGAGGCTTCGCTGCGCAGAAATCCCTCTTTGTCGGCATCTAAAATCGCTACGAGCGAGACTTCGGGAATGTCCAGGCCTTCTCGCAGAAGGTTGACTCCGACGAGGACGTCGAACATGTTTTTTCTGAGTTCCATAACGATTTTGAGACGCTCGATGCTGTCGATGTCGCTGTGGAGGTATCGCGCTCTGATGCCTCGTTCCTTGAGGAAATCGGTGAGGTCTTCCGCCATTTTTTTCGTGAGGGAAGTTACCAGAACTTTGCCCCCTTTTTCCGTTTCTTTCACGATTTCGTCATAAAGTGTGGCGATCTGGTTTTTTGCCGGAAGTATCTGCGGAAGCGGGTCAAGTAGTCCGGTCGGCCTATTTATAAGTTCAATGATTTCAGAAACCTGCTCTATTTCATATTCTTTCGGAGTCGCAGAAACGAACATCACTTTATCGGTTTTTGCGATAAATTCGTCGAAATTGAGCGGCCTGTTGTCAAGCGCGCTCGGAAGTCGGAAACCGTATTTCACGAGGACCTCTTTTCTCGCGCGGTCGCCCCTGAACATTCCTTTGATTTGCGGCAGAGTGACGTGCGATTCGTCAACGATAACAAGGAAATCGTCGCCGAAATAGTCCATGAGAGTAGGGGGAGTCTCGCCCTCTTCGCGGTTCGTGATATATCTCGAATAATTCTCGATCCCCGAGCAGTATCCGGCAGTTTCAAGCATCGCAAGATCCTGTGTCACGCGCTCTTTTATCCGCTGCGCCTCGATAAGTTTTCCGCTGTTTTCAAAGTATTTTATCCGCTCGGCGAGCTCAACTTTTATCTTTTCGACCGAACGCTTCAAAGTCTCTTTTTCGGCGACATAGTGGCTTGAAGGATAGACGCTGACCGAATCCAGACTTTTGATTTTCTGCCCGTCGAAAGGGCGGATAAGCGAAATTTCCTCGATCTCGTCGCCGAAGTAGGAGATCCTGACAGCAACTTCTTCTTCATAAGGCGGGAAAATATCGACAACATCGCCTCTCACGCGGAATTTGCAGCGGGTAAGGTCGGCATTAGTACGCTCGTACTGCGTTTCCACGAGGTCGTCGCACAGTTTTTTCATCGGGTAAGTGTTCCCGACAAAAAGTTTTATCGTGAGATCCTTGTAGTATTCAGGCGAACCGATACCGTATATCGCGCTTACCGAGGCAACGATCACGCACTGCCTGTTTTCAAGCAGGTGAGCCGTCGCGTAGTGGCGCATCCGCTCGATATCGTCGTTGCGAGCCGCGTCCTTTTCGATGTAGGTGTCGGTCGTCGGAATGTAGGCTTCCGGCTGATAGTAGTCGTAAAACGAAATGAAGTAACCCACCGCGTTTTCAGGAAAAAAGTTCTTGAATTCGCCGTAAAGCTGCCCGGCAAGCGTCTTGTTGTGGGCGATAACGAGAGTCGGCACGTTCAAAGCCTTGATGAGATGCGCCATGACGAAAGTTTTGCCGGTTCCCGTCGCACCAAGGATGAGCTCGCGCTTCGAGCCGTTCTTGAAATTGTTTATGACCTTTTTTATCGCCTCCGGCTGGTCGCCCGCCGGCGCAAAGTCCGAATGAAGCTTGAATTCCATGAAAAATCCTCAAAAAACCGAAAGACTATACACTTAAAAAGAAAGATGTCGAAAAAAATCAGAAATTTTTTCTAATTTTTATTCTAAAAGTCTTGACATTGAGATTAAAGTGCGTAAAATATTCGGTGCAAGTAACTTAGTGTGCTTGCTTTGCGTTGATCCAAAGTTCTGGGCTGGCATCCAGTCCTTTGGGGAGCTCTAGAGGGTTCGGCATTCAGCCACAAGCCAGCAAATAAAATGTCATTATTAAATATCCAAAATCTCAATATTTTCCGTTGTAAAAATCTGATTTTTGGGTAAAATAGTTGCCGCGATTTTGACGGAGGAGTTTCGATGAAACGCTTAAAAATATATCTTGACAACTGCTGTTACAACAGACCTTACGATGATCAATCCCAGCTTTCCATCAACTTGGAGGCTTTGGCAAAGTTGTCGATTCAGCAGGAAATCAGGGAAGGCAAGGTCGATTTGGTGACTTCCTATATCCTTTTGGCGGAAAATGCGGCGAACCGTTTTGAAGCGAAACGAAAAGATATTCAGGCGTTTATTGATAAACAGACTCACACTTTCGTGAGCGAAGCAAGCGGCAGCAAAGTTAAGGAAATTGCAAAAGAAATTATGAATTCCGGTGTGAAACTCATGGATGCTTGCCACATAGCTTGTGCGATTATCGCGGGATGCGATTATTTCATTTCAACTGACAAACGCTTGCTGAAATATCACTCAGATCAAATAAAAATAGTAAATCCAACAACTTATGTTTTGGAGAGGGAGGAAACAAAATGAATTTGAGCACAGTTGAAATCATAGACAGAGGCATGAAATGTCTCTCCGATAATTTAGGGGCCGGCGAAACTGAAATCTTTATTTCCACGATTCTGAAAGAACGCTTCGACTACACAAAATGGAGACATTCTCTTGTCGATAGTATCGAGACATTCGATGAATTGGATGCTTTTGTGGAAAAATCCAAAGAAAAAGCGCAGTTTCAAGGCGAAGCCAAATATATTCTTTGAAAATTCGTAGAACACTGCTCCCCGCCGCACAATCCATTATTGCAAACACATTTTTCCGAGCCGGTTTCAGGATCAAACCCCATCTTTTTTAATTCTGTAAAAATCAATCTTCACTTTCTGAAAAATTTCCGTATCATAGCGCGGTTTTTTTGATTTTTGACGGAGTGAAATATGAAAGTTAAGGAACTTGTTGAAAAACTGAATCTTAAGGTTTTTACCGAAAAAGGCGATCTGGAAAAGGAAATTTCGGGCGGTTACACGGGTGATTTGCTCAGCGACGTAATGGGAACTGCGAAGGACGGAAACGTTCTGGTCACGGTTCAGTCGCATAAAAACGTAACGGCGATAGCTTCTCTCAAAGAGCTTGCTGCGGTCGTTCTAGTCAAAGGGATTAGTCCGGAACCCGAGATGCTCGAATCGGCTGAGGACGAGGGGATCGCGGTTCTCGGCACTAAAGAGAACGCATTTACGATTTCCGGTAAAATTTACGAACTTATAAAGTAAAGCGATGAACCAGTACCGGGCGGATCTTCACATCCACACGCTGCTTTCCCCGTGCGGCTCGCTTGAAATGAGTCCTGCGGCTATCCTCGAAGCGGCGGCTGAAAAGGCTCTCGACATCATCGGGATAGCCGACCACAATTCGACGAGGCAGTCGACGATCATCCGCGACATGGCGAAAAAATACGGAATTTTCGTTCTCTGCGGTGCCGAGATCAACACGAAAGAGGAGATCCACTGCCTTGCGTTCATGGAAGATGATGAAAAACTCGCGATTTTTCAGAATTATCTCGACGAACACCTGATAAAAGTGCCGAACAATCCCGAAAAAATGGGATACCAGGTCGTCGTGAACGAGGCTGAGGAGATAATTTACGAAGAGGAAAATCTTCTCATTGCCGCAATAGACCAGGATATCGAGGCGGCGGAAAAGTTCGTCCACTCGCTAGGCGGGATCTTTATTCCGGCGCACATCAACAAGACCGTGAACAGCCTTCTCGGGCAGCTCGGTTTCATTCCGCCTGACCTGAAACCTGACGCGGTCGAGATCTCGAGGCACATCACGAGAGAGAAATTCCTCGCCGAAAATCCGTTCGTGCAGGGTTTCAACATCACGACGGCAAGCGACGCCCACATTCCGGGCGATGTCGGAAAGATCGCGTCTGTTTTTGAAATCGAAAAAAGAAGTTTCGCCGAAATAAAAATGGCGCTTCACGGCGAAAACGGAAGGAGGGTTATCACAAAATGAAGGAACTTGCTCTGCATATTCTCGATATTCTTCAGAATTCGACCCGCGCAAAGGCGAATAAGATCGAACTCAACATTTTTGAAGACACCAAAGAAAACGTCTATTCAATAGAAATAAAGGATGACGGCTGCGGAATGTCGCCGGAACTTCTGGCGCGCGTCACAGACCCCTTCACGACGAGCAGGACTACCCGCAAAGTCGGGCTCGGCGTTCCTCTTTTCAAACACACGGCGGAGCAGAGCGGCGGACACCTTGAGATCACTTCCGAAGTCGGAGTAGGCACCGTGATCAAGGCGACGATGCAGCACGACCACATCGACAGGCCGATTCTGGGAAGCGTCGCCGCGGTTTTTGTCCAGACAGTCGCCTCAAACCCCGAGATCCGATTTGTCTACACGCACACAAAAAACGGAAAAAGCTACGTTTTCGATACCGACGAAGTCAACGAGGCGCTTGACGGAATGCCGATACAGAGCCCCGAAGTCATCAACTATCTCATCGGAATGATCAACGAAAATCTCAAAGAGATCGGAGTGGATTAAGGTCGCCGCGGCCGCGGCAAATCATTGATTTAATTATTAAAATTATTTTTTAAAATTAAAGTTGACAGCCGCCCTTTTATTGTTGTATGTTTCGCCGCGGTTTATTAGTAATTGAGAGTTTCTTTATTTTCAGACAAGGAGGCTTGTTAGTATGGCAACGATTAAAATCAATTCTCAGTATTTGAAAGAAATCAAAGAAGTTTGCGCTTCTTTCAATTACGAGAAAGGACAGCTTATCAATGTCCTTAAAAAGACTCAGGAAAAGATCGGTTACCTTCCGGCAGAAGTCCAGATGGTCATCGCGGAAGAGCTTAAAGTTCCGGTCGCAAAAGTTTACGGTGTAGTTTCATTCTACTCCTTCTTCACAATGGTTCCGAAGGGAAAACATCCGATTTCGATCTGCCTTGGAACGGCTTGCTACGTCAGAGGCGCAGAAGGCATCCTTCACGAAGTCGAAAGAATTCTTGGCATCAAGCCCGGCGAAGTTACCCCGGACGGTCTTTTCTCGCTTGACTGCCTCAGATGTGTCGGCGCATGCGGTCTCGCTCCGGTTATTTTGATCGGCGAAAAAGTTTATCCGCGCGTAACGCCGAATCAGGTTAAAGCAATCCTTGACGAATACAGAAAGTAGGAGGGTAAAATGGCAGTAAAATCACTTGCTGATCTCAAAAAAATGAGCTCGGAATTCAAAAACACCGTTTCTCTCAGAGAGAACGGAGACAATGTCGATTCCCTTATCCAGATCAAAGTCGCTATGGCTACATGCGGAATCGCAAGCGGCGCGAAAGAAGTTATGGATTTCTACCTTGAAGAACTCGACAAACAGGGAATCAAGGCGGTTGTAACCCAGACAGGCTGCATGGGATACTGCTATGCAGAACCGACGATCGAAGTTAAACTTCCCGGCAAAGATCCTATCGTTTTCGGTCATGTAAATGTCGAAAAAGCTAGCGAAATTCTTGAAAAATACATCAAGAACGGCGAGCTCGTAGAAGGTATCATCCCGGTTAATTACGAAACGGTTAAATAAGGGAGTTTGAGCATGACACATTACAGATTTCATATTCTCTGCTGCGGCGGTACAGGCTGCAAAGCTTCGAACAGCGCAGGCATAGTAAGAAAATTCGAAGCCGTTCTTAAAGAAAAGAACATCAACGATGTACAGGTCATCACCACAGGCTGCTTCGGCTTCTGCGAAAAAGGCCCCATCGTTAAAATACTTCCCGACAATACTTTCTACGTTCAGGTCAAGGAAGAAGATGTCGAGAACATCGTAAATGAACACATTATTAAAGGTAGAAAGGTCGAGAGACTTCTCTATACCGACCCGAAAGCAAACGCTCACATTGCCGATTCAAAACACATGGGTTTCTACAAGAAACAGATGAGAGTCGCTCTTAGAAACTGCGGTTTCATCAACCCCGAAGACATCCGTGAATACATCGCAAGAGACGGTTACGCTGCTCTTGGTAAAGTCCTCACCGAAATGACTCCGGAAGCGGCTATCGAAGAAATGAAGAAGTCAGGTCTCCGCGGCAGAGGCGGCGCAGGCTTCCCGACCGGCAAAAAATGGGAACTTGCAAGAACACTCGTTCCGAACGCTGAACAGAAATACGTCATCTGCAACGCTGACGAAGGCGACCCGGGTGCATTCATGGACAGATCGATACTCGAAGGCGACCCGCACTCGATCATCGAAGCTATGGCTATCTGCGGATACTGCATCGGCGCAACGAAAGGTCTTGTTTACATCAGAGCTGAATATCCTCTTGCAATCAGAAGACTTCAGATCGCTATCGACCAGGCTCGTGAATACGGTCTTCTCGGCAAAGACATCATGGGAACCGGTTTCGAGTTCGACATCGAGCTCAGATACGGCGCAGGCGCATTCGTATGCGGCGAGGAAACAGCTCTTATCCACTCGATGGAAGGCCAGAGAGGCGAACCGACGATCAAACCTCCGTTCCCGGCTGTAAAAGGCTACAACGGAATGCCCTCCAACGTAAACAACGTCGAGACTTTCGCTAACGTTCCTGTCATCTACCTCAAGGGCGCTGACTGGTTCAGCAAGATCGGAACCGAAAAATCGAAAGGTACGAAGGTTTTCGCGCTTGCCGGCAAGATCAACAACGTCGGTCTTATCGAAGTTCCGATGGGAACGACTCTCCGCGAGATCATTTATGAAATCGGCGGCGGAATCAAAGGCGGCAAAAAATTCAAAGCTGTTCAGACCGGCGGACCTTCGGGCGGCTGCCTGACAGAAAAACACCTTGACACTCCGGTTGACTACGAGAGCCTTGCAGCGGCTAAATCGATCATGGGTTCCGGCGGTATGATCGTTATGGACGAAGACAACTGCATGGTTTCGATCGCAAAATTCTACCTCGACTTCACAGTCGACGAATCCTGCGGCAAATGCACTCCGTGCCGTGTCGGCAACAAGAGAATGAACGAGATCCTCGACAAGATAATCAAAGGCAACGGAACTATGGAAGATCTTGATACCCTCAAGAATCTTGCAAACGTCATCAAAGACACCGCTCTCTGCGGACTTGGTCAGACGGCTCCGAACCCTGTTATTTCTACTCTTGACAACTTCTACGATGAGTACCTTGCTCACGTAAAAGACAAAAAATGCCCGGCTGGACAGTGCAAAGACCTTCTCAGCTATGTCATCAATCCTGAGAAGTGCATAGGCTGCACGGCATGCGCAAGAAAGTGCCCGGTCAACGCAATTACCGGCGTTGTAAAACAGCCTCAGACGATCGACCAGGAAAAATGTATCAAATGCGGAACCTGCATCGATACATGTAAATTTGGCGCAATTAGCAAACAGTAGGCAAAGGAGAAACACATGGATATGATAAAAATTACAATCGACGGTAGAGTTTACGAAGTCGAGAACGGAATAACGGTTCTTGAAGCCGCAAAAAGAAACGGCATCAAAATCCCGACGCTCTGCCACATGAATCTTAAACCGATCAACTTTGTAAACAAGCCCGCTTCCTGCCGTGTTTGTGTCGTCGAAATGGAAGGCGGAAAAGGAAACCTCGTTCCTGCTTGTGCTACGGACGTTAGAGACGGTATGGTCATCAAAACGACATCCGCAAGAGTTCTCAACGCAAGAAAGACAATCGTAGAACTTCTTCTTTCCGACCATCCGAATGATTGTCTCCAGTGCGCGAAATCGGGTGACTGCGAACTTCAGAGCCTCGCAGCAACACTTGGCATCCGCGAGATCCCGTTCAAAGGCATCCAGTCGACATACAAAAAGGACAGCACCCTTTCGGTTTACCGTGATGTAGACAAATGCATCATGTGCCGCCGCTGCGAATCGATGTGCTCGAACATCCAGAGCGTCGGTGCTCTTTCGGCTGTTCACCGCGGTTTCCCGGCAGTCGTTGCTCCGGCATTCGAAGCTGCTCTCGGCGAATCCTCATGTGTAAACTGCGGACAGTGCGTCCAGGTTTGCCCGGTAGGTGCTCTTACACTCGTTGACAACATCGGCGATGTAGTAAAAGCTCTCAACGACCCGACCAAGACAGTTGTCGTTCAGACAGCTCCGGCAGTCAGAGTCGCTCTCGGCGAAGAGTTCGGCATGGAACCCGGAACGATCGTTACCGGCAAAATGGCTGCAGCTCTTAGAAGACTCGGCTTCAACTATGTATTCGATACCGACTGGTCCGCTGACCTTACCATCATGGAAGAAGGAACTGAGTTCCTCGGCCGTGTAAAGAAATTCCTCGCTGGTGACAAAGATGTCAAACTTCCGCTCTTCACATCATGCTGCCCGGCATGGGTAACATTCTATGAGAAGAATTTCCCGGATCTTCTTGACTACCCGTCAACCGCTAAATCTCCGCAGGGTATGTTCGGCGCAGTCGCAAAGAACTACTTTGCTAACAAGATCGGCGTAAAACGTGAAGATATGGTCGTTGTTTCCATCATGCCGTGCCTTGCTAAGAAGAGCGAAGTTGCACGTCCTGAACTCGGAAACGGCAAAGATCAGGATGTCGATTTCTCGCTGACAACACGCGAGCTCGCTCACATGATCAAACAGTACAACATCGACCTCAAAGAACTTCCGGAAGAGGATTTCGATTCTCCGCTCGGACAGTCCACAGGTGCAGCTGTTATCTTCGGAGCAACAGGCGGCGTTATGGAAGCTGCTCTTCGTACCGCTTACGAAGTTCATACCGGCAAGACCCTTCCGAAAGTCGACTTCATGGAAGTTCGTGGTCTTGAAGGCCTCAAAGAAGCTGTCATCGACGTTGACGGTCTTCCTGTTAAAGTCGCTGTTTGCTACGGCCTCGGCAACGCACGCAAACTCATGGAAGAAGTCCGCGCAGGCAACCCGAACGGCTATCACTTCATCGAAGTCATGGCTTGCACAGGCGGCTGCATCGGCGGCGCAGGTCAGCCCTACCATCACGGCAACGGCGAGATCATCGCTAAACGTATGGAAGCTACCTATCGTGAAGACGCTGGCAAACCGATCAGAAAGTCTCACGAGAACCCGGACATCATCGCGATCTACAAAGAGTACTACGGTGAGCCGAACAGCCATCTCGCACACGAACAGCTTCATACTCACTACATTGACAAGAGCGTAAAAATCGAAGAAGTCAAGTAGTTGATTCAAGCTTGATCCACTTTCCAGCCCCGGTTCGCCGGGGCTTTTTTTTGTCTTGGAAGTTTGCCTTTTCCGTATTTTTTCTTTAAAATCCTGCCGTTTTTGTTGCTGTATGCGGAGGAGTCAGGTATGAAAAAAATCATCATTTTGATTATTTTTATTGCTGCGGTTTTTATGACTGCAGGTTGCGGCAATTCTTCTTCGGGAGGTAAGCTTCCGGAAGGAAACGATGATGACAGTCTGCACGGAGAGAGCGGAAAAGACGAAGATGAAGAAGAAACCGAAGACGAAGATTATATAGTTTATCCTGCGACGAATGAAGCCTTTGTGTGCCGGAATTTCGATTCGTGCTATGACAACGAAGGTGAAATAGTTTGCCCTGAATACGGAGAGAAATTTTATGGCCAGGATGCGCAGTATTCAAAGCGCGGTTTCTGCACTAAAAGACATTTTTCGGTAAAGTCAGATGTGGAAAACGAAAAAGTGACAATTGACAACTATACCGGACTTGAGTGGACATCTTCATTTTTCCCCGAAAAAACTTGGAATGAGGCCTCTGATTCCTGCAAAAATCTTGAATACGGCGGCTTCAGTGACTGGCGCCTTCCCACTCTCCCGGAAGCTTTTACTATTGCCGGATTGAACGATGAAGAGGCTGCTGAAAGCGGTTTTGAATATCGGCAGAACAGTTCTAAGGATCTTTATTTCTGGACTTTATCATCGGATTATTCCGACTATTCGGGCAATTATTACCCGTATATTATCAAAGACCACAACGATTCAGGAGAGGGGTCCGTATATGATGTTGAAACAACTATTGCACAGCAGGATGAGACACACATCCTGCGTTGTGTCAGGGGCGAAAAGTATGATACTTATTCATTGCTTGTAACGAAAAGGATAGCTGGAGACGAGGTTCTGGAAGGATCCAGTTACAAATTGCTGTGGCAGAAAAATCTAGAGACGGAAAAAAACTGGAAAGAAGCTCTTTCCTACTGCGAAAATCTTGAATATGCAGGGTTCAGCGACTGGAGACTGCCTAGCATAAACGAACTTTTCACGATGTACAATTACGAAATCAGAAAATTTGCAGTGGAAATTACCGACTATCCTTATCTTTTCTGGTCTTCTTCGACAAAAATCGGTTCCCCTGAAGAAGCTTATACATTTTCGGCGCTCGGCGGCTACACCGAAACCCGGGAAAAAAATATAGAATACGGAACTTTCTGCGTCAGAGGCGGCGGACTTTGCGACGACGGCTTTTTCTGGAACGGCGAAGGATGCGTCGAAGATCCGTGCAGATCTGATCCGTGCAAAGATGTGGAAAACGCTTTGGACGAGTGTTTCCCGAAAAGTGCGAAAAGATACCGCTGCGCCTGCGCTGAAGGTTTTTTCTGGGACGGAAAAAAGTGTACAAGCCCATGCAAAGCCGATTCGTGCGAAGGTGGAGAAAAGTGTATTGCAGAAGACCTGAAAACTTATACCTGCGAATGTAAGGACGGTTATCGGATAAACGGCAAAAAGTGCGAAAAAGTCGATGTTTCAAAAAATATCTGCACGGGGCAGAAGCTCTGCTACAAAAAAGAAAATTATAAATCTACAAGTAAAGGAGCAAAAGATTACGAAATGCCGTGCGTCGAAGAAGGGGAAGAACTTTTCGGGCAGGATTCGCAGTATGCAGGCAGAACCTGCACGCAGCTCGATTTTACTTCATCATCAGGAATTATAACCGAACATGCTTCAGGTCTTAAATGGATCTCAACTGAAAAACAGCTGAAGTACGAGGATGCAAAAGCGTACTGCGAAAATCTTGGAGATGGATGGCGGCTGCCCGAGATATGGGAACTTGTGAACCTTGTCGATACAAACGATTACAGCGGTCCTGAATTCTGGTCTGAGTTGGGAATAAGCGCTTACCGCCTTATGTCAGGGACTTTGTACGGAGAAAATGTTCTGGCGGTTTGGATCGGTATGGTCGAAGTAAGATCCACCGGGTATGAGATAGATTTTATGTGTGTGAAAGGAGAAAAACAGGAGCATTCTTCAAAGTTTGAAATATCGAAAAACAACGGAGAGAAAATAGTAAAAGACCCTGCGACTGATCTGATCTGGCAGAAGTCAAGCGCTCCGTCATTGCTGGATTGGGCTGACGCTCTTGCCTACTGCGAAAACCTCGAATATGCAGGTTATTCAGACTGGAGACTGCCGAACAGAAACGAACTTTTTTCACTCGTAAACTATGAAAAATCTGATATGGCCACCTATTTCCCTGATATGGAAAAGCTGAATTCCATTTTCTGGAGTTCCACAACCAATATTGCAACAACTGATGATTGTTTGAGAAAAGTGCGCGACTATGATGATGACGACGATTATTATGACGAGTATGATTACTATTATTATGACAACGAAGCGTGGTACGTGGACTTAAAGAGTGGAAAGATCGAACGGGAAGACAAATGGGAGCTCCATAGTGTAAAATGTGTGAGATAGATTTTCCGGTTTCTGTGAAAAGAAACAAATTTTTTCATTCTTGGAAAAATCAAGTATGATGTGTTGTTGTTTTTTTGAAATAGATGGGGGTTTTTCATGAGAAAAATCAGAGCTTTGTTTGTTTTGCTTTTCTGTGCTGTCCCGCTTTTTGCGCAGCAGCAGGAAGAGGAAATGTTCAATCTGCCGATCAAAGAGTTTACTCTGGGAACGGTTGACGAGAACGCACTTTTGAGTGCCGATCCGCAGGCTTTGAAACTTTACGAGGCGGCGGTCAATGCCGAAAAACAGCCGGGAGTGTTCAAAATTCCGGGACCTGCGGTAGAGGCATGGCAGGAAGTCGCAAAAATCACGCAGAACAATCCTTTCCTGCAAGTTGCTCAGAAAAGGATCGAAGAATGGAAAGTTCTGACCGATTTTTACGAAAAGCATAAGGCAAACTTTGATAAACTCAAACTCCTTTTCGCGAGCCCGGCTCTTCCTGCGGCGCAGAAGTCGAGTCTGGCATCGAAGTATCTGGAAGAATTCGGCGTTACTTTCGGCACTTCCGGGATCGTGGATCTGATTTCAACAGTTGTCGACAAGAACGAAATCATGGGAAACGACGCTTTTAATGCTAAAATCAAAGAAACAAAGCAGAAACGCTGCGATCTGGGGTCAGGCAGAGATTGTTACGATATGGGCAAAAACTTCGTGACTGTCGATTACGAAAAAACAATGATGTTCAATAAGGCGTGCGAACTGAAATATCAGCCGGGCTGCGACGAAATCCAGCCGAAAAAGGCTGAACAGCCTGAAGCAGGACCTGCTCCACAAACTGACAAAACCTATGCTTTTGCGGAAGATCCGCTCGGGCTGCTTCCGCCTTTTGCAGAAGCTGATGATGCGACGAAACAGGGCGCAGATCCTGAGGTCCTGAAACTTTACGAGGCTGCTGCGGCTCTCGAAAAATCGAAAGAGACTCTTTCTAAGCCCTCAGTTGCGGTCGCAGCATGGGAAAGTGTTGAAAAAGCTGCCGGAAAAAACCCGTTCCAGCCTGTTGCACAGCAGAGAACGGCTGACTGGAAAAAGGCCGCAGCCGATTTGGAGGCTCGCGATGCAGCTCTTGCAGAACTGGAGAAAAATATCGCAGACAATTCGATTGAAAGCAGCCGCAAGGTTGAACTTATGACAGGTTATCTCGATAAGTACGGTGTCGTTTTTGGAACAGCTGACGCTCTCAGTCTGATTGCGCCTAAGCAGAATCAGGCTGCCGAATCGGGAGATCTTTATCAGAACTATGCCTTCCATATATCGGAAACAGTTCATAAAGAGATCGCCAACAATGAGTCGTTCAAGGCGAAAGTGAAAGAGACGGTGAACAAAAGATGTGAGCTGAAATCGGGCGCGGACTGCCGTGTTTATGCTGAAAATCATGCCGCAGACGAAACTGAAAAAGCGGCTTATCTGAAAAAAGCGTGCGATTTCGGTGTTCAGGACAGCTGTTCTCTTCAGGTAGCTGAGGTCCAGCAGGAGAATAAAGAAGAGAAAAAGGAAGAAAGAGATCCGTTCAAAGAGGAACTCTGGAATGCAGGAAAAAGGACAAGGATCGCGGTGGCCGCGACGACTCTTGCTGTCGGAGTAATAGCCGGCGGACTCGGCGGATGGTCTTTTTATGAAATGAGCAAGGCCGAGAAAGACCGCAAGAAATATTATGACAAGTACAAAGAACTTGACGAGTATGATGCGTTCGGGTTGTTTGAAGGATATAAGAAAAAAGCGAAAGATGCCAGAAAGAAACGGGACAAATATATGATCCTTGGTGCTGTCGGTGCAGGTGCCGGAGTGGCTTTGATCGCGACAGGAGTCACCCTTTTCTGCATCGAGTTCGACGGCGAGAAGGAGGTCAAGAAAAAATACAATGTCTCTTTCGGTGCAAGTCCGCTCAACGGAACGCTGCAGTTCGCACTTAACTGGTAAATCGGAGGTCCAGGATGAAAATTAGATTTTTGATTTTATCGGCGGTTTTTTCGCTGGTCATAATTTCCTGCGGTGACAGCATGAAGTGGAACAATCCCAACGATCCGAATGCCGACATTTACGGAAAATGCGAAGAAGGTTCGTACAAATGTTTCGGTAATGACGGGGATTATACTTCTCTTGTCTGCAAAAAAGGAAAATGGGAAAAATACGAGGATTGCGAGGAAAACTGCAACGAGGAAACCGGAAAGTGCGAAGCCGAAAAGGATGGAAGTGATTCTGACAGTGACTCCGACAGTGTACCGGACACCTCGACTTACACTGAAAGCCACCGTGTGGCAGTTCAGCTCGCGTGGAAACAGGGGTTTGCGTCAAGATCTGAGTATGAGCGCAAAGAGGGCTCTCTGGTCGATCTGGATCTCCATCTGGTCAAAATGACAAGCATAGAGGCTGCAAAATACAATTTTCAGCGCAAGGCCGGACTTCTTGGAACAAACTATCGTTCAGAGGATATGGACAGCTGTTCTATGAGCAGGCCTGAATGCGAGCAGTACTGGCGCCATGATGACTGCTCTTTTGCTGACAAGGGATTAGAGGATGCCGTCGGGGACAGAGCAATTAAATGGGGAGCCAAGTTCATTTTTGACAATTCCTGGGGCGGCGGCGGAAACTACGAAAATCCGGAAACAATAGTCATGGGACCAACCGATGACGAAGACGGCGACGGACTTCCCGATAAAGTGATTATGGATGACCAGTATCTGGTTGTCGTAACTTACGTCAACTGCGAATCGAATTACGGCGACGGTAACAACCGCTGCGATAAAACTTACGGGAGTGATGACAGTGTCTATGAAGTCGATGCGAGGGTTTCGATTTTTGTTGACGGCGAGGAAGTTCCCAGACAAGCAGGAAGCGACCGCCCGGCTGATCACTACTACACAACAACGAAGGATTTCAAAATCAAACTCAACGAGTGGAAAGTTGTCGCACTTATAAAATGGGACGGTTCTCTGGCCGGGCCTGAGCTGAAACCTGAATATAGCGGTAACGCAATTGTTACCGATGTCTCCATGGCTGAATACGGGATCATAACTGACCCTGTCCGTCACCCGGTATGCGTTTTCGATACATCCGACGCGGTTCTTATCCCGGTTTGGGATCCGACAACTTATAGAAATTACATTGAATTTCCAAGTTCGGCTGGAAATAAAGCAATAGGGCAGTGCTATGACCCGGAAGAACCCGATCCTATTGCCGGAGACAAAAGAAAGAGAAACTGCGAAGGTCTTCCGAATGCCGGTGCAGAGTGGAACACTGCTTCCGCTATCACGCAGGAATATGACGGTGAAAAGTGGCAGCCGCCGCTCAAGGGAACTTACAACGAAGAAGCCAGCACAACGGAATGCCGTTTCAAGTGTAAGGAGAACTACAGCTGGGATGAAGATACTTCAAAATGTGTTGCGGATACAAGACAGGCTGCGTGCGAAGGACTTCCTGAAAATGCGGAGTGGAACACTGTTTCGGAGATTACTCAGACATGGACTGGAACGGAATGGTCGCCTTCATCCCAAGGAAGTTACAGTGACATTTCGAGCGGCGATCGCTGCTATTTCACGTGCAGGGAAAACTACAACTGGGAAGGTTACGAGTGGGATGATTCCAGTTATGTATGCAACCCCGCGACACGGGACGCTGACTGCCCTGAGAGTCTGCCGAATTCGGTATGGAACGACAACGGTCAGCTGGGAACATATACGCAGACCTGGAACGAAGAGGCAGGAGATTGGCTGCCGCAGTACAATGAATCAGTCTACAGCGAAGATTTCGGAGACTGCCGCTTCGTCTGCGATACGCACTGGTACGGCTGGAACGGTTCAGAATGCGTTTTGGATCCGTGCCTCTATCCGCTAAATCCCTGTACAAGTCTTGCAAATACAAGCGGAATCTGCACTCCGATATCCAATTTCACAGCTTACGAATGCGGCTGCAAGAGCGAATACACATGGAACGGCAGCGCATGCGTCCTGATAGCAAACTCGCTTCCGGAATGCAGCGGAGCAAATACTTTCCCTTGCAAAGATACAGAAAACGGACTTATCTGGGCTCAGAAGGAAACAGCCACAATGAACTGGGAAAGCGCGAAATACACCTGTGAAAACGATTACAATACTGCAAATTACGGCGGTTTCGGCGCAGGATGGCGTCTGCCGACAATCAGTGAACTCAGGACTCTCATCAAAAACTGCACAGACACCGAGAGTGACGGAGACTGCAAAGTCCGTGACGACAGCGTCGTCTGCCTCACAGAATCGGATGATTGCTGGGAAGAAAACTGCTATTCATGCAGTGATGGCGAACACAGCAAGTTCGGAGACAACACTTGGTTCTGGTCATCTTCATCTGTCACAGGCGGAGATGACAGCAAGGCTTGGGGAGTCGGCTTCAACGGAGCTGAAGTCGATGCCAGCAGCAAAACCGGTAGTCATAATTTCCGTTGTGTAAAACCGATATGTGGAACCAATTACACATGGAATTCGTCAACATCTGAATGTAATCCTGACAAGCGGTGGGTTGACTGTTCTCCGAAACTCTCCAACACCGTCTGGAACGATTACGGCAACAACGGCAAATTCATGCAGTTCTGGGACGGCGAGGGATGGAAACCGACTGAATATGCCTCAACTTACGACGAAACTACACCCGGAACATGTGTATACAAATGTGCTGATGACTACCATTGGGAAAACAACAAATGTACCTATAACATAAAAACATTCACATGCAGCGGAAAACCTGAAAATTCAAGCTGGAACACTGTTTCGTCTTACAATCAGTACTGGACAGGTACCGCGTGGTCTCCAGGGGAGAGCGGCGTCTCATACGACATTGAGCCGAGTGAGACAAGCTGCCGTTTCAAGTGCGACGACAACTATGAATGGGACGGTTCCTCCTCCTGTGTCCCTCAGTCTGAATGAAGTCATATTCTGTCAACTAATTCAGATAGTGCACGACTCCGCTGTATAAGGTAACTTTCCACTCGCATTTTCAAAAAATATCATTATAATTCCGCAGTTTTTTTGATTTTTGGAGAAAAAGATGAAAAAAATCGTGCTTTTAACTCTTGTTTTTATGTTTTTTATTGCCTGCAACGAGGCAAAAAAAGAGGCTCCTGCCGCTGAAAAAGCTGAGCCGGTAAAACCTGCGGAAACGGCGAAAACAGAGGACGAGATCGAAGTCAAAGGGCTTGAAAACGAGATTTTGGGCGAAGATTTCGAAAAAGGGAAAAACATCCATGCGTTTGAAATGACTTCGATAAAAAGCGGCAAAAAGGTGAAGTTCGGCTATTTCAAAGGAAAACGGATACTCGTCGACTTCTGGGCAAGCTGGTGCGAGCCCTGCATCGCGATGTTCCCCGAGCTCAACAAACTGAAAAAAGAGTATGAAGACGGAAAGCAGACGCTGAAGATCCTTTCGGTGAGCGTTGACCCGATGCCCGGGAAGATCAAAAAGATCATCGCTGACAAAAACGCGCAGTTCGATGTCCTGCAGGCTCCGGAATCGCTTGCTGAATCGGGCGTTATCATGCCGTATATGGTTCTTGCGGACGAAAACGGGAAAGTTATCGAGACGATTTCGGGCAAACACACCTACGAAGAGTTCGAAAAAATCGTAAACAGCGGAAAATAACTTGTTTTCCGTTCGTTTTTGTGCGATTTATTCAGGCAGTTTGGCTGTTTTAACAATTTCATATAGGAGAATGACATGGTAAAAGTCGGTGACAACATCAAAGCTATTTCCCCTTACAAACCCGGTAAACCTATTTCGGAAGTCGAAAGGGAGCTCGGCCTTACTTCTGCCATCAAACTTGCGAGCAACGAAAACCCGACAGGCATCAGCCCGAAAGTGCGCGAGGCTCTCATCAACGCCGTTTCGGAACTTAACTACTACCCGGACGGAAACGCATACTACCTCAAAAACGCGATCGTCGACTACCACAAAACAAAAGGCGAAGAGATAAAATTCGAAGAAGTTTTTGTCGGAAACGGCTCAAACGAAGTCATTGACATCGCGATCAGGACCCTCATCAAAGGCGACGAGGAAGTCGTTCTTTCGGAGCAGGGATTTGTCGCTTACGAACTCATTCTCAAAGCTGCCGACATCAAAATGAAACTCGTTCCGCAGACTAAAGACCACGTCGTCGATATCGACGGGCTCATCGCGGCCGTAACGCCGAAAACAAAGATGATCTGCCTCATCAACCCGAACAACCCGACCGGAACTTACTACACGAAAGAAAAGTTCGAAAAACTTCTGAAAACTGTTCCGCAGGAAGTCGTTCTCGTTGTCGACGAGGCTTACTTCGATTTCGCCGACGCTCCGGACTATCCGAACGGTTTTGACTACAGGAACATGCACCCGAACATGATCATCTGCAGAACGCTTTCAAAGGCTTTCGGACTCAGCGGAATCAGACTCGGTTACGCAATTTCAACTCCTGAAATCGTTGACTATATGAACCGCGTCAGAGAACCTTTCAACACGAACCTTCTCGCTCAGGTCGCCGGAATCGCCGCTTTCAAGGATCTGGATTACCTGAAAAACGCGATCAAAGTCAACAAGGAAGGGAAGGAGTATCTCTACAAGGAATTTACGAGACTCGGTATCGAATATCTTCCGACGCAGGGCAACTTCATGCTCTTCAAAGTAGGAGAGGCACAGACTTCCGGTCGCGACTGCTATGACTACCTGCTTCACAAAGGTGTAATCGTCAGACCCGTTGCGAACTACGGCTTCCCGAACTGGCTCAGACTTTCAATCGGTCTCAAAGATCAGAACGAGACTTTCATAAAGTATTTTGAGGAGTTCCTTAAAACTGTCCGCTGATCTCCCGAAAAATCGGCTTCCCGATACTAAATTCTTATAGCAAAAATCTTGCCGTCATCTTTTTTTGGCATTATAATTTTCCGTTTTTTGGGCGGGTGAAGTATGAGTTCTTCGTTAAAAATACAGCAGCAGCAGAATTTAGTGCTCAAAACCGATCTCAGGATGACGCTTCAGATGCGCCAGAGTATCGAGATGCTGCTGAAAAACCAGATCGAACTGAGAGATATGATTCTCGAGGAAGTTTCGGAAAATCCGTTTCTCGAAATCGAAGACTGGGGCGGAGAAATCGAAGAATCTGTCCCGGTCCGCAATGAAAATGCCGTTGAAGCGGAAACTGAAAACGGAGACGTCACCGTTCCGCTTAAAATCAACGACAATACCGAAGATATGAGCTCTATTCTCGCCGATTTCGACTGGGAACAGATCAGGGAGACTTCGTCGAACAATTTCGGCGAGACTAACCTCAAGAAATCGAATGATCTGCCAAACGATTTCAGTTTCGAAAACACTGTTCCTGCGGAAGAGAGTTTCGCCCAGTCGCTTGATTTCCAGATTTCAGTTTCCTCTCATCCGGAGAGCATGAAAGACGTTCTCATCTATATGGCCTACAATCTCGATGCGAGAGGTTTCCTTGCCGACAGCGACGAAGATATCGCGGTTCAGATAGCAACAGATGTCGAAACTGTGGCAAAGGCAAGAGAGATACTTAAAAATTTTGAGCCTTTGGGCTGCGGATGCCGCAATTTTCCGGAATATCTGAGATTCATTTTTATCGAACACGGCTCGGTCGATATCCCGGAAAAATTCGAGAAATCGGTCCACCGCCTTTTCAGCGACGAGACGATGCTCGATCTGCTCGTAAAGAAAAATTTCGATGCGCTTTGCGGAAGTCTCGGGATCACGCAGCAGGAGCTCACCGAACTTCTGCTTTTCTTCAGAAGCGGCGTTGCATCGCCTTATCCGGCGTTCGGTTACGAGCAGGAACGGACGGAATACGTCAAGGCAGATCTCATGGTCTTCATACGTGAAGGCGAGCCTGTGATCTATATCGACGATAAAATGCTACCGACAGTCATTCTTAAAACCGAGCTCTTTGAAGACAACATGAAAAACGTCAAAAGCCGCAGTGAAAAGCATTTTATCCGTGAAAAATACAAAAACGCAGAGTGGATAATCAAGTCCGTCAGCGACAGAAACCGCACTCTCTACCAGGTCGCGGCAAGCATTTTCTCGCATCAGAAGGCATTTCTGGAGCACGGCGACAAATTTCTGAAGCCGCTCACTCTTAAAGATGTTTCGGACGACATCGGCCGTCACATCGCTACTGTTTCGAGGCTCACGAACGGCAAATACGCGCAGACTCCTCACGGTATCTTCGAGCTGAAATACTTCTTCGTAAAGCAGGTGAACGATAATCTGACGACCAACAAGCGTCTTGAACAGAAGATCGTTGAGATAATAGAAGGGGAGAGCCGCGAAAATCCGTACAGCGACGACGATATCGCCCACATTCTGAGCAAAGAGGGGATAGAAGTCGCCCGCAGGACCGTCGCGAAATACCGCTCGAAAATGAACATTCCGCTTGCAAGGGAGCGCAAAAGAAACTATCAATTCGAAGTCGGGAGCTGATCATGTGCAAAATAGGAAAATTTCTGAAAAAAGAGCTTGTTGCCTGCCGCGCCGACATAAAGACGAAGGAGGAACTTTTCGAATATATCGCCGGAAACGTTGAAAGCCGCGCCGGCATTTCCAAAGATACGGTGCTTAAAAGCCTGACTGAGCGCGAAACCTACGGATCTACAGGGATAGGCCGGGGCGTAGCTGTTCCTCACTGCCGGATAAAAGGTTCTAAAGAAGTCGTCGTGCAGCTGATTTCGCTTGCCGGGCCGATGCCTTACGGAAGCAGTGACGGAGAGGATGTCAGCCTCGTTTTTACGCTTATCGTGCCTGAAGGGAACAATCTGCTTTATCTCAAGCTGATAAGCCAGATCTCCGTTCTCTGCAGCAATGAAAAGATACGCTCAGGGCTCATTGCGGCGCGGAATCCCGAAGAAATGATCAATCTAATCTCAAATTTATAGGAGGAAGTCATGGTTTTCAGAGTTGAAGTCGGTTTGAACGAAGATGTGAAGGACGCACAGGGTCTGACTTGGAAAAGAAGGATCGAGACAGATCTTGGAATCAAAACGGTCACTGATGTCAAGATGCTCAAAGTCTATCTGATCGACTGCGAGAATGTCACTCAGCAGCAGGTCGCGGCGTTTGCATCGGAAGTTCTTGCAGATCCGATAACCGAAGTTTTCGAGACGCGCGAAGTTCTGGCCGACAACTACTCGTTCGACTGGATCGTTGAGACGGGTTACCTTCCCGGCGTTACCGACAACGAAGGAAAAACGGCTCTCTGGGGACTCAAGACCTTCCTCGGTCACATCGGTGAAAACGACATGGTCTTCTCCGGCAGGAAATATCTTATCAGCGGAAATATCAGCGAAGACGAAATCAAAAAAATTGCGTCGGATCTGCTTGCAAACGGCGTTATCCAGCGTTATTCGATACTCAGTTCCAAACAGTGGCGCAAAGGTCAGAGGATCGGCGACGCGGTTCCGAGAGTCGTTGACAAAACGCAGCCTGTTGTTGAAAGAATGGCGCTTGACGTTTCCGACGAAGACCTGATGAAGATCTCGAGATCGCGCGTTCTTGCACTCAATATCGACGAAATGAAGGCGATACGTGATTATTTCAGCCGCCCTGAAGTCATCAAAAACAGAGCCGCTCACGGAATGTCTGCCGAGGCTACCGACTGCGAAGTCGAGGTTTTTGCCCAGACATGGAGTGAACACTGCAAACACAAAATTTTTGCGGCAGATATCAAATACGAAGACAAAACAGCTGATAAAGCTGAGGAGATCCACTCGCTTTACAAATCGTGCATCAAAAAGACGACAATGGATCTCATCGACAGCAAACCGTGGATAAAATCGGTGTTCGATGACAACGCCGGCATCGTACAGATCGACGACGACACACTTTTCGCAATGAAAGTCGAGACCCACAATTCTCCGAGTGCGCTTGATCCGTACGGCGGTGCACTTACCGGTATCGTCGGTGTAAACCGCGACATCATCGGTTGCGGAATGGGTGCAAAACCGATCCTCAACACTGATGTTTTCTGCTTTGCAAGTCCGTTCTTTCGCGGCGACATTCCTGAAAAGCTGCTTCATCCGGGCAGGATCTTCCGCGGCGTCCACAGAGGTGTCAAAGACGGCGGCAACGAAAGCGGAATCCCGGTAGTCAACGGCTCTATCTACTTCGACAACCGCTATCTCGGCAAACCTCTCGTATTCTGCGGAACGGGCGGACTTATGCCGATGGATCTGAACGGCAAACCGTCATGGAAGAAAGAGGCGAAAGCGGGCGATCTCATCGTTATGTCGGGTGGCAGAGTAGGCAAGGACGGTATCCACGGCGCGACTTTCAGCAGTGAGGAACTTCACGAAGGAAGCCCCGTTACGGCAGTCCAGATCGGTGACGCGATCGTTCAGAAGAGAATGCTCGACTTCATTCTCGAAGCGCGCGACAAAGACCTTTTCAATGCGATCACCGACAACGGTGCGGGCGGACTCAGCTCAAGCGTCGGCGAAATGGCTCAGGATACGGGCGGCGCAAGAATAAATCTTGAAAAAGTTCCTCTCAAATATCAGGGACTTCAGCCGTGGGAGATCTTCATTTCCGAGGCTCAGGAGCGCATGACCCTTTCGGTTCCTAAAGATAAATACGAAGAACTCAAGAAAATTGCGGACATCCACGAAGTAGAGATCACTGTCGTCGGCGAATACACGAACACCGGTTACCTTGAGATCTACTACAACGACATCCGTGCAGCTTATCTTGAGATGGAATTCCTTCACAAAGGAAACCCGAAATACAAACTTGAAGCAGTATGGAATTTCCGCGAAAGACAGCCGGAAAAAGAGTTTATTCCGGCTGAAAAGAGCAACCTCAACCACATTCTGCTTGACATGATCGGCCGCGTGAACATCGCTTCGAAAGAGGACTGGGTAAGACAGTACGACCACGAAGTTCAGGGCAGAAGCGCAGGCAAGCCTTTCTGCGGAGTCGAACACGACGGTCCGAGCGATGCAGGTGTTCTCAGAGTTTCTCCGTTCAAGAAAAACGCGATCGTCGTTTCACACGGGATCAAGCCTTCGTTCAGCGACATCGACTGCTTCCACATGACTTCCAGCGTCATCGACGAAGCCGTAAGAAACGCAGTCTGCGTCGGTGCAGACCCCGATTTTATGAGCGGTCTCGACAACTTCTGCTGGCCTGATCCGATATACGACGAAGAAAAGAACGGCGACGGAAAAGCGAAACTCGCGCAGCTTGTCCGTTCAAACAAAGCGCTTTACAAATACTGCACTGAATACGGAATTCCGCTCATCAGCGGCAAAGACAGTATGCACAACGACTACGGCAGCGGCAAAAACAAGATTTCGATTCCGCCGACACTCCTTTTCACGCTGATTTCGAAGATGGACGACGTCGAGAAGATGGTTTCTATGGATTTCAAACACGAAAACGACAGGATCTTCCTCATCGGAGAGACAAAAGACGAGCTCGGCGGCAGCGAATATTACCTTTACCACGGCATAAAACACGAAGGTTTCGTCCCGAAAGTAGATTCTGCGAAATTCATGAAGAGTTACCGCGCTCTGCATGAGGCAATGAAACAGTCTCTCGTTGAAAGTGCACATGACCTTTCGGACGGCGGTTTTGCTATCGCTGTTGCTGAATCAGCCTTCTCCGGCGGCTTCGGTGCGAAAGTCGACCTCAAGAAAATGGCTAAGAGCAGTGACGTAACGAGAAACGACACGCTCCTTTTCAGCGAATCGAACGGCCGAATCCTTGTTTCGGTAAAACCCGAAAATGTTGAATCATTCAAATCTGTTATGAAAAACTGCGAATGCACCGAGATCGGTGAAGTAACTTCCGGAACATTCCTGAAAATCAACGGCCTCAAAGACGAAAGCGTCGTCGATCTCGATGTCGAGGAACTCAAAAAGAGCTGGAAAGGCCTTATGAACAAGATGAAATAATCAAAGAATCCCGTTTCCCGCAAAAGAGTAGCATCCGTTTCCCTTGGTAAAAATAATGTGATCCAAAAGTTCGATTCCCATGAGAGTCCCGATTTCGCGCAGTTGTTTTGTCGCGAGTTTGTCTGCGTCAGAAGGCATCAGAGTGCCGGAAGGATGATTGTGTGCCACGATTATCGAAGCGGCACGATCGGTGCATGCTACGGCAAAAACCTCTCTCGGGTGGAGCGGCGCGTAGTTCAATGTTCCGATGAATGTGAGATGGACGTCGATCACCCGTCTCGAGCCGTCAAGAGTTATCGTCAGAAAGTGCTCCTGCTTTTTGTCTGCGTAATCTTTTAAGAGCGGAAGGAGGTCTTCCGGAGTTCTTATGAGCGGCTTTTCGCTTTCAATGTAAAAGCGTCTGGCGAGTTCGAATGCGGCTAAGATCTGGCATGCTTTCGATGTGCCGACTCCCGGAATTGCTGAAAGTTTTTTGATGTCGAGAGCGTCAAGTTTCTCGTTTTCGAGCAAGGTTCCAAGCTCTTTTGCAATACTCATCAGCGGGTGATTTTTGCCGCCGCTTCCGAAAATCAGGGCGATGAGTTCGCGGTTGCTCAGCGCGGAAACCCCTTTCAAAATCAGCTTTTCACGTGGCTTATCCTTTTCATAAAGATCTTTTATCTGTTTCATAATGACCTCCGTTTTTTAACTTATGTTTGAATAAATTGAAAGTCAAGAAAAAAATATTCCATTAATGGTGAAATTTTATAGAACGGCGTGTTGGCAACTGTTGCCCGTTTTTCTTGACTTTTTGTTTAAAATTAGTAGCATATCGCGTTTTTTTGTTTAAAAACCCGGTGTTTTTATAAAAAAGATGATGTACGGTAAACAAACAAACAAACAAACAAACAAACAAACAAACAAACAAACAAACAAACAAACAAACAAACAAACAAACCGTTTCTAGTTTAACATTACTCCAAAATCGCTTTTCGTCAAGTGATTTCTCAATAAAATCAATAATTTGTGTGATTTTTTTCAGAAGGTGAGGCAATATGAAAAGATTTTTTGTGATTTTTGCAGTTTTCTGTCTGATTTTCACTGTTTCATGCGGTGGAAACGGTGGAGAAAGTTCTAAACCCGACACTGACGCAACTGATAAAGATGATTCGGATGAAAGCGGCAGGAAACCGGGCGAACTTTATGGCGAATGCTACCCGAACAAAACATGCAACGAAGGTCTTGTCTGCGACGAGGATAACAATATCTGCATTAAGGATCCGGGAAATAATGAAGAGCCTGAGGATGACACCGACAAAGATGACAACAGGCATGATGACGACACCGACACAAGTGCCGTAGTAGTTGACGATGACACCGACACAGATTCTTCAGACACGACTCCCGATTATGACACCGATACTGATTCCGGTGATACGGTTCCGGATCAGGACAACGATTCTGATAACGATACCGACACTCCGGAAGTTACCGAAAACCATAAGATTTCCGGCCTCTACCAAATTGGCGATAATGTTTCGGGAATAGAGACCGCTCTTTACGAATGCGGAAAAACAACAAAAATCGCTTCGGCAAATACTGATTCAAACGGAAAATATTCTTTTAACGCAGACATTTCGGCAGAAAAGACTTACTGCGTCAAGGCAAACGGTTTTGCAAGCTGCTTCAAGGGAATGAGTGACCACACGGCAAACATTTCTGAAATCACGAATGCTGTTCTGATTGTTGATTCAAATTGCGAAGATTTGAGAAAAAGCGAAACAAAAGTCCGTGCTTACGCAAAACTTGGAACAGGAAAATGGCTCGGAGAGCTCGATTATTCCAAGCTTTCAGGTATTTCGGAAGGACTCAGACTTCTTTCAAGCTATCTCAAAACAACTGATTCAAAAACACTTTCTGAAAAGATTGCGGCCGATGTCAAAAAGAGTGAAAACCGCGAATTTCAGAAATTTTTCAAAGGTTTTAAGATTTCTGCATCAAAGCACGAAGTCGTGATTGACGCTACCAATTTGGCTAACAACGAGATCCCGCTTTCGATCGAGGGGGAAAGCAGTGTCGCAGCTCCCGGATTCAGGATTTTATGGAGAGCAATGAACAGTAGTGCCGAAAGTGCGGTGCACAAGATTTCTTCAGTAAATCCAGGTGAATACATCGTCAGAGCGAAGCTCGTCTATGGCGGCGGCGATCCGATTATGGGCGGTGACCCGATCATGGGCGGAAACGGAGACGACGGCGGTGATCCGATCATGGGTGGAAACGGAGACGACGGCGGTGACCCGATCATGATTTCGGAAGATTCATCGACATTTCGTTACCTGCTTGCAACTTTGATAGGAACAATCGATGTCAGCGACATGTCGAAGGATATCTCGCACTACATCGACAACGGAATTTATGTTGTCATCCCGAAAAACACGGTCATCAAGAAAGGCAATAACAAAGTAAATACGCTGACTTACAAGGTTTTGACCGCAGGGGATGCAAGTCAGATTTCAAAGATAGATTTCGGTCCCGAAGGAACGACATTCAGCGGCGATTCAATGTATTTTGTCTATGAACTCGGCACAGTTTTCGGCGGAGATCCGATAATGCTTTCGGCTACAAGAAGCAATTCCGACGGCTCGAGCAATGTTCTTATGTCTTCAGGCGGCGATCCGATTATGCTTGAAGCAGGCGGAGACCCGATAATGTTCTCTGCGGCAGGAGATCCGATCATGCAGATTGCAAGAAGTGCCGGAGGAGATCCTATCATGATTTCTGCCGGAGGAGATCCTATCATGTCAACTGCGGCAGGAGATCCGATCATGCTCGCGGCTGGCGGAGATCCCATTATGATTTCTGCCGGAGGTGACCCGATCATGTCAACTGCGGCAGGCGATCCCATCATGCTTGGCACAAGCACAAGTGTCATGATTGCGAAAACTGACCACTATTCGGGTTTCTATCTTAATTCTCATCCGCTTCAGACTGCCCTTGACATTCTAATTGAAAAGTGGTGCAGAGGCTCCTTCTACCACGGTTACTCGCCGCTTGAATTTATCCGTCATGGCATTCAGAAATACAAACCAGAAGGCGTAGCGAAAGAGAGACTTCTTTCCTACTTCAGCTGCAATAAGTTCGGTGAACTGGGAAGCGATCTCTTCGAACTCATCAACAAGCCTCTAGGACACCAGATGAACCTCAATCTGATTGAAAACATTTTCTATATTTCGGAATTCTACAACAGGCTCCAGATCAAGAGAACACTTGGCGGCGAGGCTTCGTTTGCGGCGGTAAGAAACGGTCTTGAACTGCGTAGCGCGATTGCGGCTCTCTACACTGCAACAACGGCTTACAACAGAAGCTCGACTACGGCGGATTCTTTTGATCCGGCGATGATTCCGCTGACTTATTCAGGTTCATCCCCTGCCGATTATTCGACAAATGCACAGCTTGCAATCACGGGACTTTCTGAAATTGACGAAAAATATGTTGCAGGCAAAAAGGAGCTTATGATCTTTGCAAACTACATCACGACTTCTTCGAAAGGTCCTGATTTCAGCGCTGTTACGCAGGTTCTCACTCCTGACCAGCTCATCTGTGCATGGTTCAACCCGGAAATTATGCCGCAAAACTGTAATAAAATCTATACTTTGAACAACAACGGTCATGTTGCATTTAACGGAACGGAAGTCAGTGTTGAGGATGCTAACGCGATATTCTCCAAATTCTTCATGCCGTTCAACAGCAGGCTTAAAAACAAGGAAAAACTTGAGCTTTTCAGGACATTTTACCTTGTTCTGCGTTATGCTGGAACGATTTTTTACAGCGGCGCGAATATTGAAAATCTTAACGACAATCTCCTTGAGACTGCATACATGGTTTTCGACGGGATCGACGGCAACGTAAACGCCGTCAGCATAGTTGACACTTTCGATGCATCGGCTCACACGGTTCAGGTTCTTGACGGCGTTGACATGACCACAAGACCTTACATCACGAAACTGAGTGCGCTTACTGATAAAATCTCGCTTAAAGTTGCGGCTGAAAGCGCAGATGTTGAGAAAGTTCTTGTCAAAATCGAAGGTTATGAGTTTGAAAAGAAGCAGGAAAACACACGCACTTACTATAAGCCCAAAGGTAATTTGAAGGAAAAATCGATAGTTCTGACTCCGGGAACTCTCCAGAACGGCGAAAAACCGCTCAAAGATCTGCTCGGATCGAACAATGTTGACGAACTGGGCAATATCACAGGAAAAATAACAATAGTCGCGACATCGAAGATCGACGGTAAAACCTACACGACTCAAAGAACTTACGAGTTCCTTGCAAATACTGACACCGACGGCGTCGAAACTAAGCCTGTTCCTGCAAATCTCACTGTTTTCCTCTTCGATTCTGATGGAAATCCGATTCAGGAAAGTGCAAATCCCGGCATTATCCTGAACCCGGGCAACAGAGCGTTCTATCCTGAAATTAACGATGAAGGATTTACTGACGGAATCATCAACATCACGGAACTTGCTCCCGCTTCTTACATGATCGACGCATTTGCTGACGGTTACTACGCGAAAAATGTCGGTGTGAATGTTCCGGAGAACGCAACACTTTCGGTAGAAATCAGGCTTGACGAAGAGATCACGAATTCAGCAGAAGCACTTCTCACAGTAAAAGTAAAGATTAATACGGTAAAACACCCGGACAAAGTTTATCTCCAGATCTATGATGAAGAGATGAACCTTGTGGCAAACGAATCCGCAAAATTTGATGAAAATACAAGCACTTACGAAGATGTTGATATCGACATCAATTTTGGCAGATACACGCTCCTTGCCGTCGGAGAAGAGATGTACAACTACATCGAAACAATTACTGTCAACGATGAAAATGCGATAAAGGAGATCACGGTAGTTGCGAAGAACGCATGCGGAAACGGCATCGTCGATTCCGGCGAAGAATGCGAAATATCAAGTTCCGAAGTGCGCTGCGGCGACATTTATCCGGCATCGATGAATCCTGAGAACAAAACGGTCTGCGACCCGGCAGCATGCGTCTACGACAAGGCTCAGTGCGGAAAGGCGGCTCTTTGCGGCGACGGTATAACCGACCTCGGTGAAGGCTGTGACGGCGGTGCTAAGGACTGCTCGGAGATCGCCGGTTTTGCAAGCGCGAAAGGCACAGCTCCCTGTGCTGCGAACTGCTCCGACTGGATCGTCACAGACAACTGCTCTAAGGCAACTGAAAGCTGCGGCGAACTTCCGCAAAACGCTCTTTGGAATGACGGAATCGGGCACTTTACTCAAGTCTGGAACGGCTCTGAATGGGCTCCGGCTACAAAGAGCGGCATTTACGGAACGACGAGGGAAGAGTGCGTTTTCTCGTGCGAAAAAGGCTATAAGTGGAACGGTTCTGAATGTGTCGAAGAATCGCTGTCGCTTGGAAATATCTGTACAGGTCAGACTTCATGCTTCGACAGCACCTCAGCGACAACCGAATGTCCGGTCTACGGCTCATCTTTCTTCGGTCAGGACTGGCAGTATGCGGCTGCAGGCTACTGCACGCAGAAAGATTTCACGCAGGAAGGATCCGGCGCAGAAGCAGTCATTATTGACAGTTTCACCCACTTCAAGTGGCAGAAAACCGCCTCGGCAGCTGCGATGAACTGGGCTGACGCAGATGAATACTGCATGCAGTCGACTTACGGCGGCACGATGGACTGGAGGCTTCCGACTCCGACTGAACTCCTCACTATCGTTGACAATGAGGCTCTTGCAGATGTTTTCCAGACGAGTGGCAGCACTTTCTGGGCGACTGAAGACGCGAAAAACGATGCAAACGCATGGAAACTGAGCAACGGTAAAGTCACAAGTGTCGCGAAATCGACTCAAAACTATGTCATCTGCATCCGTCAGTATGACAAAGACCCGTCAGACGGAAGATTTGTGCAGAATGAAAACGAGACTGTCACTGACAGCGAGAGCAATTTGATCTGGCAGCGCAGCTATACATCTTCAAAAACATGGCAGGAAGCTCTTTCATACTGCGAAAACCTCACCGCATCAGACCATTACGACTGGAGACTTCCCAACAGGAACGAACTTGCGTCACTTATAGATTTTGAAAAAACAACAGGTGCGGTAAGCAGTTTCCCCGGCATCGCGGCAGAAAAATTCTGGACTTCTACTTCGACAGACTCGGCGCCAGAAGCTTTTGCAGTCGATTTTGCAGGCGTCGCGATAACGGCTGAAACAAAGTCAAACACGAACTATGTCCTCTGCGTCAGAAGTGAAAATCTCTGCCTCGGCGATGAATCGGAATGCGTCAACGCATGCAAATTCGAACCGTGCGGAGAGACAGAACATTCGACCGGATTCTGCACATCTGCAGGCGGCTCGTTCTACTGCGGCTGCAAGTCGGGATTTACCTGGAACATGATTAACGCGACATGCAGTGTTGAAGAAACAAGATACACCGCATGCGAGGGACTTCCCGAGAATGCAAAATGGAACACAGTTCCCGGCATCAGCCAGATGCTTGCGGGAGACGAATGGTATCCGTCAAGCATCGGAAAATACAACGAAAACCCGAGCACGAAAGAATGCCGTTTCATCTGCGACGGCTACTTTGAATGGGATGAAGACCTGCAGCAGTGCGTTCAGGCCACCAAACTCGTAAACTGCATCGGGATACTTCCGCAGAATGCTGAATGGAACACAGTCAGCCAGATCACCCAGACATGGAACGGCATGGAATGGCTCCCGAGTGCAAACTTCAGCTACAACGAAGAACCTTCAGATGAAGAATGCCGCTTCAAATGCAAATTCCACTACAGCTGGACCGGATCTGAATGTGTGGAAGATACCTGTCCCGCTGATCACTTCTGGAACGGAACAGAGTGCGTAAATCCGTGCGATGCGAATCCGTGCGCTCCCGGAACATCCTGCATCCCGCAAAGCGATACCGCTTATTACTGCGGATGCGAGAACGGATACCGCTGGAACGGATACGAATGTGAAAGAACAGCTCTCGGAAACATCTGCACCGGTCAGATGCTGTGTTACAACGATACGAGAGACATAGAATGTCCTCTTCCTACAGCCAAGAATTATTTCGGACAGGATGCTCAGTATGCAAAAACCGGAGTATGCACGGCAAACGATTTCACAGATCCTGAAGATACGCTGATCATTACCGACAAGAGCACCAATCTGATGTGGCAGAAAGGATATGCAGCATCAAAAACTTGGGCAGAAGCAAATACTTACTGTTCCGAACTTACTCTTGAAGGGAAAACCGGATGGAGAGTTCCGACCCCGATGGAACTTGTTTCGATTCTGGACAAATCAATGTCCGACCCGGCAATAGACAGCGATTACTTCGACTACAACTCTGAAGTGGTCAATTTCTGGACATCGCAAGCACTTAGTTCAGATAACGCCCAAGCATGGAAAATGCAGATCGCACAGGGAACGCTCTCGTATTCTGCAAAAACGGAGAGATATGCAGTCCGCTGTGTAAAAGGCTCGCAATACACATACACAACCAAGTTTATGAAATCAAAATCCGGCGGAGAACTCGTAATAGTTGACGAAAACACGCATCTTATCTGGAAACAGAATCTGGACGCAAAAAGCGGGCCTTGGAAAGCTGCGATGAAAAGCTGTGAAGCTCTGAATTACGCAGGGTATGACGACTGGAGACTTCCGAACATCAACGAACTACTTTCGATCGCCAACTACGCTACGACTTCACCTGCTACGAACTTCCCAGAACTCAGGAAGGAAAAGAAATACTGGAGCTCGACTTCAAGCGACAGCACTTCAAAAGCAATGGTTATGAACTTTGAAAAAGGAGAAGTTTCAGAATCAGCAAAAGGAGAGAATGCTTTCATGATCTGCGTCCGCTCAAGCCTTTGCAACAGTCACGATTGCGTAAGCGCATGTGCAAACAATCCGTGCAGCACGATTGCTCATTCAGACAACATCTGCACTCCTGACAGCGAAACCAGATATTCCTGCGGATGTGAGGAAAACTACTTCTGGAACGGAAGTGAGTGCAAAAATCCGTGCAATCCTAATCCGTGCAACAGTGTAGCAAATTCTACTAAAATCTGCTTGCCAGAAGATGATACAAACTATTCCTGCGGATGTATTGAAGGGTATTCTTGGGATGACGGATTATGTACAAAGGATTCAGGTGACACTGGCGATACTGGAGACACTGGCGATACTGGAGACACTGGCGATACTGGAGACACTGGCGATACTGGAGACACTGGCGACACCGGTGATACTGGTGACACCGGTGAAATCCCGACATCTTGCGATGATAACCCGTGCGATGACATTGATCATTCAACCGGAATATGTATGCCAAAAAAGAACGATAGTTACAAATGCGAATGTGATGAAAACTACTTCTGGAATGGTGAGACTTGTGTTAATCCGTGTGATGCAAGCCCGTGCGAGAATTCTGATCATTCAATTGGGAATTGTGTTGCAAGATCTGCCGATACTTATCTCTGTGATTGTGAAGATGGTTACTACTGGTGGGGAAAGCAACAGGGCTGCACAACACAAGCTCACAATTTAGGCTCGATTTGTACAGGACAAACAAAATGTTATAACAACAGCAAAGAAATAGAATGCCCTGAACCGGGAGAAAAATTCTTCGGGCAGGACGCAACTTATGCAAATTCCGACAGTTGTATTCCGCATAATTTCTCGATTGAAGGTTCTATGGCTATTGACCATAATACTGGATTGCAATGGTTCTTGGAAGTACATTCTTCTACATGGGACGAAGCAATAAGTTATTGCGAAAATCTTGAATATGAGGGCTATAATGACTGGCGTTTGCCGACACCGCATGAAATGCTTTCCTATGTTAACTATGCCAACAACACAACATATTTTACAAATTTAACAAGCCTTTGGACATCGCAAACAAGTGATTCAGATGGAGCTATATATAAAGATTATTACGGCTTACTATATGGGTCGAAGACGGAAAATCATCCATTTGTATGTGTTCGGGGGGAAGAACTTCCAACATCATCATTCGCAGTCTCAACCATAAATAATGATACCGTAGTTACAGATTCGACTTCAAGACTTATGTGGCAGTCAACTACTCGTGTCTCAGACAATTTTGGAGGAGCCATTTTATATTGTGAAAATCTGACTTATGCAGGATACAATGATTGGAGACTTCCAAACATTAACGAACTAGCATCACTTTTTTATCATGATTTACTGCCTGGAGGATATAGTTATTGGACTTCTTCAACTTCAATTTTCATTTACAATGGTATTACATGGAAAAATGTTGCATGGAAATGGTCTGGCAGCAATAATGGCATAGGTTACTCTCCACAATCCAATGAGTTCAGAGTTCTTTGCGTAAGATCTGATATATGCGAAGAAAACGAATTTTGGGATGGTTCGGTATGCATGAAAAATCCATGTAAGTTTGATTCCTGCAACATTCCCAACTCAACCGGTAACTGCCAACCTCGAACATCGACAACTTACGAATGTATTTGCAACGAAGATGCTTTTTGGAACGGAGCTGCTTGTGTCAGTCCTTGTGACACAAATCCATGTGCAGATGATGCCAACTCTAACGGAATTTGCACAGTAACAACAGCCAGCAGTTATTATTGTGGATGCAAAGAAGGAAACTCATGGAACGGATACAAATGTATGCCTCAAACAATAAATTTAAACATCGGCAACATATGCACTGGCCAGACAGAATGCTATAAAGATACAACAACAGCAACTGATTGTCCTGATTTCGGAGAAGATTTCTTCGGACAGGATCCTCAATATGCAGATCTTGGTTTTTGTATTCAGAAAAGTTTTGATATAAAAGAAAACAATCCAAATGAACAAACAGTTTTTGATAACAATCTGAACTTAGAATGGCAAAAAGTTATTTTAGAAAACACATATAGTTGGAATGAGGCATGGGATCATTGTCATAATCTTAATTTCGGAGGATATTCAGATTGGCGACTTCCAACACCACAGGAATTGTTAGCAACATTTGACAACAGCAACCATAAACTTGCAATAGATGCCGTGACCCCCGATTTAACTCCAAGTGTTTATAGTAAAGCCAATGTGTGGACATCCAAAATTTATCAACCAGATACAAAAAAAGCATTTTATTTTAATTATTATTTTGGATATAGCACCTCTTCTTCAAAAACAGCATTGTACAATGTAATTTGTGTACGTGGAAATGAACTGCCGAATTCTACATTCACAACTTCAACAATAAGCGATAACATAATTGTAACAGATAATATTACAGGACTTATTTGGCAAAAAAATTCACCCTCAAGTAAAATGAACTGGCAAGCGGCTCTTGCATATTGTGAAAATTTAACTTATGCAGGGTATAATAATTGGAGACTGCCAAACAAAAATGAATTGGCATCACTTGTGAATTATGATAGACAAAACCCTTTTTCAGATTTTCCAGATATGCCGTCCCAAAATTTTTGGTCATCTTCGACTTTTAATCTTTTTAGTGATGATGCTGGCGCATGGCCTGTTGATTTTAACAAAGGCCAAATCGGGATGTATACTGTTTACGATAAACAACGAGAATATTCTGTCCGTTGTGTCCGCTCGGAGTGAGGAAGACCCTCTCTAAGTCAGCTTTTAGCTGCCAAACTGCTGTTATTTAGAAATAAGTTTTTGGGACAAAAAACAGACTCGATCACAAAATATATTTTCGTAAAATTTCAATCTTCTATCTTAAAAAAAATATTTAACAACATTTTCTTTTATTTTCTAATTTTAAAATTATGATATTAAAGAAATTTGCTTTTAACATTTGAAGAATGAATCAAAGGAGAAAGCAATGGAAAACAAAACCGGTGAAATCATTATTTATCAGACGGAGAACGGTGTCACTCAAATTGATGTTCGCATCGAGGATGAGACAGTCTGGCTCACACAACAGCAAATGGCAGAATTGTTTCAGACAGCAAGAAGCAATATTGTCGAGCACATCAAGCATATTTATGAAGAGGGTGAACTTGATGTAAATTCAACTTGTCGGAAATTCCGACAGGTTCAAAAAGAGGGAAATCGAAATATAACCAGAGAAATTCCTTTTTACAATCTCGACATGATTATTTCGCTCGGCTACCGCGTAAAATCAATGATTGCAACACGGTTCCGCCGCTGGGCAAACAGCGTTTTGAAAGAATATCTTCTGAAAGGTTACGCCGTGAATCAGCGTTTCGAGCGTCTGGAGCAGCGGGTGAGCCTGACGGAGGAGAAAATTGAATTCTTCGTGCGCACATCACTGCCACCGGTTGAAGGGGTGTTTTTCGACGGACAAATCTACGATGCCTATGAACTTGCTGGCAGATTAGTTAAGAGCGCACACAGACGAATCATCCTGATTGACAACTATATCGACGAAAGCGTTCTGACATTGCTTGACAAACGGGAGGCGGGAGTCGCGGCTGAAATATACACTCATCAGCCGAATGCTCAGCTGAAGCTTGATATAGAGCGCCATAACAGCCAGTATGCACCGATACCGGTTCATGTTCTCACACGCTCTCACGACCGTTTTTTGTGTATAGACGATATGGTGTATCACATAGGAGCTTCGCTAAAAGATCTGGGAAAAAAGTGGTTCGCTTTCTCACGCATGGAAATCAAAACCGAAACATTAACGGCAAATTTGCCAAAAGACAATTTGATCCAACAACAGCAATAAAATATCAAATTATGTCCTCGGTGTCCGCTCGGAATAACAATTTGGAGCGTATGATGAATAAAATTTGAATTGTCCGGTTTCACCTCTATAATCCAATGCTTTTTATCTGATGGAGGAAAAATGCAGTTGAAATCGGTTATTTTTGATATGGACGGAACGCTTCTCGACACGCTCGATATCATTTCAAGGACGAATAACAGGATTATTGAAAAACACGGCTTTCCGGCACACACGATCGAGGAATACAAAGGCTTTGTCGGTGACGGGATGCGGATGCTGATGCGGCGCGCCCTGCCCGAAGGGACTTCCGAAGATGTGATAAGCGCGCTTCTGCCTGAAGTTCTCGACCTTTACCACGAAGAAGGAGTAGGCACGATCCCGCCTTTTCCGGGGATCAGGGAAACGCTTTCAGGGCTTGTTGAAAGGGGGATCAAAATCTCGATTCTCACCAACAAAGAGCACAAATACGCGCTTCTAAACGCTGAAACTATTCTCGGAGAATTCAAGTTCAACGCTATCTTGGGCGAACGTCCCGGCAAGCCGCTGAAGCCTGCTCCGGACGGGATATTTGAAATATCTGAGATCACGAAAGTGCCGCTTTCTCAGACTGCTTATGTCGGCGACATGAAAGCCGATATCCTGACTGCAAAAAACGCAGGGATCACTTCGGTCGGATGCCTCTGGGGCTTCGGCAGAAAAGAGGATCTGATCGCTCTTGGAGCCGATATTCTTATTTCTGAGCCGAAAGAACTTCTTGAACTGGCTGATAAAAATTAGCTAAAATAGGAAATTTTTTGTAAGCGGATATAATCTTCCGTTTTTTTGTGTTTGATAACCGTTTTTGGAGGAAAAAATGAAGAGAATCATCAGTTCACCGAATGCTCCGGCTGCCATTGGTCCTTACAGTCAGGCAGTTGAAGCAAACGGCACGATTTATGTTTCTGGGCAGCTTCCGGTCGATGTGAAAACCGGGAAATTTGTTGAAGGCGGCATAAAAGAGCAGACAGAGCAGTCGCTTAAAAATATCGGTGAGATCCTGAAAGCAGCTGGCTGCGGCTATGAAAATGTCGTAAAAACAACGGTCCTGCTCAGTGATATGAACAATTTCAAGGACATGAACGAAGTTTACGCGAAATTTTTTACTTCGGAATGTCCCGCAAGAGCCGCTTTTCAGGTCGTAAAACTTCCTCTCGGCGCAATGGTCGAGATCGAGTGCATTGCGGTCAGATAGCGTGATTCGTGCATGAGAAAGTTATTTTTATCATTTTTCGCACTTTTTCTTTTGATTTCCTGCTCAACTCTGCCGCAGAAAACGGTGGACGAGAAGGGGAGTTATGCGTGGAAGCCTGAAAAATTCGAACTTAATTCTCAGAATCAGGCGTTTTCGGCGGAAGGTGCCGTCACTATGTGGATAGATGTCGAGCAGTTCAAAGGCAAGTTCACGGGCGACTACCAGATCCTTTCGTCAGATCCTGAAAAGTGGCGGATGATAATCACCGGACCTTTCAATATTTCGGTCGCAACCGTGATAATAAACGGCGAAACCGCGAATATTTTTCACGAAGGGATCTGGGACAGTGGTCCGTGGAACGAGATTTCAAAGCAGCTTTTCAATGCATCCGTTGACGGAGACCTCTTTTCTGTGATGCTTGGAGGCAGATTCCGCTTCGAAGGGGAGTGCGCTGAACTCGGAAACGGCGGGAAACTGTGCCGCAAAAACGGGATTTACTACAAAATCGCAAATGAAAAAGTTGTCGAAATCGTGAGCGGCGACCTTTACATTGTTTCTGAAAAGAAAGCCCGCTTCCCGTCTGGAAAAGGGCGTGCCGGAAAAAATAAAAAAGCAGGCCGGAGTGCTGTTGAAAAAAACAAACGCTGGATCGGAGTAAGCAGAGGAAAACCTGCTTTTATCTTTGAAAACAAGTACTTGGATGCTTCCGCAGATCTTCCTGAATCGCTGTTCGAGGCTCCCAAGTCTGATGAGCCTGACATCTTTGATGAATTATAATTAACATTGTTACGACGAAACGGCGTGACGGCGTTACGACAAAATTTAGCGGAGTCGAAAAACGTCAGAATGCCCCGCGCTTTTTTGACAACTTTTTCAAAGTGAATATTATTCTCACGTTGGTTGTGTTGAGGTCTTATGACGCCAAAAGTTCTTGATAAAATAGTCAGCTTTTTAAAAAAAGATGTCGGACATATTTTGCCGGCAGATACTCTGAAAAATATAGGTAAACTCGCGAACACCGACGTTTCAGATATTATAAGCGACTCGAAGGCTTCAAAACTTCTTGCTGAAATCGAAAAGAATCCGGAGAAAGTCGAAAATTATATCCAGCTTGCAGAACTTTACCGCTACAAAAACAAAATCGACAAGGCTGTCGATATCTATCTCTGTATGGCGCAGCGCGAGCTTGATGTCAAACATCTTGATCTTGCGGCAAGTTTTGTCCAAATGGGGTTGAATGTCGCTCCTGACAACGGGCTCCTGAACAAATTCAGTGCCGATATAGACATTCGTAAGGGCAAATTTTCCGATGCAGCCGACAAATACCGCGCAGCTGTCAACTATTATATCAAAAAGGGCGACAGGATGACGGCGATTTATCTTCTTCACACGATAAAGGAGATGAACAAGGCTACAGTGCGCGATCTTCTCAATCTTTCGAGCATTCTGATCCACGAAAATATGACCGACGAGGCCGAAAAGATACTCATGTCGATCAGGGAAAGCCACCGGCGCGGTGAAATCAGCAACATCAGAGACCTCGAAGCGTGCCTGATGATGCTCTATTCGATGAAAAAGGACGACGACGTCATTTTAGGTGAACTAATCGAGGCGAGGATTGAGATGGGACAGTATGAAAGCGTCATGGTCCTGCTGAAAAAACTCATCGCGAAAGATCCCGAAAACGTCAACTTTCTGAAGCGGCAGGCTTTTGTCTACAAACAGATGGGTGACATAAACAACTGCGTGAAAATATTCAAGCTCATTGCGAATATATACGCCAAGGAAAACAACCTTATTTACAGGAACATCTACTATCATAAAGTTCTGAAGTACGCTCCCGACGATGTCGAAGCTCTTACAGTTCTGAAAATGGACGACCAGATCCGCGAAAAGCTTGACAGCAAGATCGAAAACACCGATTCGAAGATCAAAATTTTCGACCATCTGTAAAAAAATCACTTTTTTTAAATTTTTTTCATTTTTGAGTCAGAAAAATCGGACCTTGGTGGAACTAAATAGGTGTTATTAACTTTTTTTGTCGAGGTCTTTCCATGAAAAAATCAGTGATTTCAGTGCTTTTTGTTGTTTTGCTCCTTTTTGTCGCTTCATGCGGCAGTGCTTCCAAAAATGCTGACGGCGACATCGTAGATTCTGATTATTACGATGCTGCTGACACGGAAGATTCCGGTTATTACGAGAACGGTGATGCCGAATACGATCCGGGTTATAATGGCGGATATGACTCCGGTGATACCGGTGCTCCTTATGAACCGGGCGACTCTGTTGACAGCGATGCCGGAGACTGGGAAACCAACGATTCAGAATATGACGGCACAAATCCTACAGAACAGCCTGAGCCGGGCGATCTCATTGAAAACGAATGGGTCGAAACAAAAGTTGAAAATACTTCGACTTTCTCGATCGACGTCGATACTGCAAGCTACACTCTGATCAGAAATTACCTTATGACCTACAATCAGCTGCCGCCCAAAGACAGAGTCAGGATCGAAGAAATGGTCAACTATTTCGAATACGACTATCCGCAGCCTGAAGAAGGAAAGCCTTTCTCGGTAACGATGGAAATGGCCGATTCTCCGTGGAGAAGCGATACTAAACTCGTTATGTTCGGACTTCAGGGAAAACAGCTCGCGGCGAATGAGATCCCTGTACAGAATCTGGTTTTCCTTATCGACGTTTCAGGTTCGATGTACGGTGCTGACAGGCTTGGTCTCCTCAAAAAATCGTTCAAAAAGCTCGTCGAAAAGCTCAATGAAAATGACAAGGTCTCGATCGTAACCTATGCCGGCAGCGCAGGTGTCGTTCTTGATTCTGTAAGCGGTGACAAAAAGGAAACGATAATTTCGGCTATAGATAATCTCGAAGCCGGCGGTTCTACTGCAGGTGCGGAGGGAATCCAGACAGCATACGAACTTGCTGAAAAGAATTACAGCAAAGATGCGAACAACAGGATAATCCTTGCGACCGACGGTGATTTCAATGTCGGAATTTCTGATACCGACGAACTTGTTGCGTACATCGAAACCGAGAGAAACAAAGGCATCTTCCTCACGATCCTCGGCTTTGGAATGGGCAACTATCAGGACGACAGAATGGAACAGCTTTCCAACGCAGGAAACGGAAACTATTTCTATATCGATAGCGAAAGAGAATCGGACAAGGTTTTCACGGTCAACCTTATGGGAACGATGTTCACGATCGCTAAAGACGTAAAACTTCAAGTCGTTTTCAACCCCGCGAAAATCGCAAAATACCGCCTTGTCGGCTACGAAAACCGCGTTATGGCAAATGAAGACTTCAACGACGATACAAAAGACGCGGGAGAGATCGGCGCAGGTCACAGAGTTACGGCATTCTACGAAGTTTTCCTGGCAGAAGAGAAACCTGCTGAAAATCCGGAAACACCTGAAACACCTGAAACACCTGAAACACCTGAAACTCCGGAAACTCCCGAGACTGATCCTGAAGAAGGCGAAGAGCCGGCAGAACCCGCTCCTGATGAAGAAGAACCGGCAGTTGAACCTGCTGATGAATTCGGCGAAGATGACTTCATCATTCTCAAAATGCGCTACAAAGAGCCCGACGAAGATATCAGTAAGTATATGGACACCGTAATGACCTCAGCCAATATTCTTGCCGAAATGAGCCAGAATATGGGATTTGCTTCATCTGTTGCAGAGTTCGGAATGCTTCTCAGAGACTCGAAATTCAAAGCTGATTCAAGTTTCGATGCAGTTCTTACCCGCGCAAAGGCTAATATCGGCAAAGACACGCTCGGTTTCCGCGGCGAATTCCTTGAAATCGTCGAGAGAGCTAAAACTCTCAGCAAATAATTCATTTTATTCCCGAAATTTTCCTCAATACTTTTCCCTGTCATAAATTGAAAAAATAATCTTTTCTGCTAATATATTTGGTTTTTTAGCGGGCTGCTTGTTTTCCGTTTTCCGGGAAATTTGCAGGCTCTAATGCAAGTTATTTAATTTATTGAAATTTTGGAGGAAATCATGGCAGAATGGACGACGGCTGTTACTTCTATCAAACCGAACGAAATTTTGATCAGAGGCTATGCGATAGAAGACATCATGGAAAATCTGAGCTACGCGGAAACTGTTTATCTCATTTTGAAGGGCGAGCTTCCGACAAAAGAGGAAGGACGCGTTTTCCAGGCTGTGCTTGTTTCTTCCGTTGACCACGGCGTAACTCCTCCGAGTGCACTTGCTACTCTCAACGCAACTTCGACAGGTGCACCGCTCAACGGCGCGATCGCTTCGGGACTTCTGGCTATCAACGCTTTCCACGGCGGAGCGATAGAAAACACGATGAAAATGCTCAAAGCTGCGGCAGAATACTGCGGAAACGAGCTCAATGAAGCAAAAGTAGAAGAATTCGTAAAAATGAAATTCGAGCAGAAATTCAGATTTCCGGGAATGGGTCACAGAGTCCACACCGAAGATCCGAGAAGCGTCAAACTTGCAGAGATCTGCTTCAAAAACCTTCCCGAAGAGAAACTTTTCTTCATAAAGCTCGCAAAGATGATCGAAGCGAACATTTTCAAAGTAAAGGGAACGAAACTTCCGGTCAACGTTGACGGAATGATCGGCGCAGTCCTTCTCGCTCTCGACATCCCGGCTGAACTTGCTAACGGAATCTTCATGATTTCGAGAGTTCCGGGCCTCATGGCTCACTATGTCGAGGAAAAGACGACGCAGAAACCGATGCGCAACATCGACCAGAAGGCAGCGATATACAACGGACACGAAAAGAGGAAAATCGGAGAATAGAATGGAAATCGATAAAAAATACGACCACCTGTCAATCGAGAAAAAATGGTACACTTTCTGGGAAGAGAAGGGCTTTTTCAAGGCTGACCCGAGCAGCAAAAAACCGCCTTACACGATAGTTCTCCCGCCGCCCAACGTCACGGGCGTCCTTCACATGGGACACGCCGTAATGGTCGTCGTTCAGGATGCGATGAGCCGCTACAAAAGGATGTCGGGTTACGACGTTCTCTGGCTTCCGGGCACGGACCACGCCGGGATCGCGACACAGATGGTCGTTGAAAGGGCTCTCAACAAGGAAGGGATCTCAAGACACGATTTAGGCCGCGAAAAATTCCTTGAAAGAGTCTGGAAATGGAAAAAGGAAAACGGCAGCACGATAACGCGCCAGCTCAGATGCTTAGGTGCATCGCTTGACTGGTCGAGAGAGCGTTTCACGATGGATGAAAACCTCTCCAAAGCGGTCAGAGAAGTCTTCGTTTCACTTTACGAAGAAGGGCTCATCTACAAAAACACATATATCATCAACTGGTGTCCGCACTGCAGAACGGCTCTTTCAGACCTTGAAGTCGATCACGAGAATGTCGAAGGACACCTCTGGCACATCAAATACCCGATTTCTGGAAGCGACGAGTTCCTGACGATCGCTACTACCCGTCCCGAAACACTTCTCGGCGACAGCGCGGTAGCAGTCCACCCCGATGACAAGCGTTACGCCCATCTCATCGGCAAAAAGGTCAAACTTCCGCTTACCGACCGTGAAATTCCGATAATCGGAGACTCGATTTTGGTCGATATCGAATTTGGAACAGGTGCCGTAAAAGTCACGCCTGCCCACGATTTCAACGACTTCGAGACTGGCAAACGCCACAACCTTGAAGAGATCAATGTCATCAACGAAAAAGGCGAGATCAATGAGCTCGGCGGAAAATACGCCGGCATGACGACGACCGAAGCGAGAGAGGCGATAGTCGCCGACCTTGACAAATTGGGACTTCTCCTCAAAGTCGAAAAGCATCTTCACGCTGTCGGCCATTGCCAGAGATGCAAGACCATCGTTGAACCGATACTTTCCGACCAGTGGTTCCTCAAAATGGAAGACCTCGCGAAACCGGCAATAGAGGCGGTCGAAACAGGCAAGATCGTTTTCCAGCCCGAAACCTGGAAAAAGACATACTACGAATGGATGTACAACATCAAAGACTGGTGCATCAGCCGCCAGCTCTGGTGGGGACATCAGATCCCTGTATGGTACTGCGAAGACTGCGGCGAGATGATCGTAAGCCGCGAAGACCCGACGAAGTGCCCGAAATGCGGTTGTGAGAAACTCAGACGCGACCCTGACGTTCTTGACACCTGGTTCAGTTCGCAGCTCTGGCCGTTCTCGACTTTGGGATGGCCCGAAAAAACGCCTGAACTTGCGAAATATTACCCGACGACCCTCATGGAAACAGGATTTGACATCATTTTCTTCTGGGTTGCGAGAATGATAATGATGGGATACAAGTTCATGGGCGAGAAACCTTTCGGAAAGGTCTTCTTCCACGGTCTTGTCCGCGACAAATTCGGCCAGAAGATGTCAAAGAGCAAAGGAAACGTCATCGATCCGCTCGTCGTCACCGAAAAATACGGCGCGGATGCTCTCCGCTTCACCTTCGCGATGATGCCGCTCGCAGGGCGCGACGTAAAACTTTCGGATGAATGGTTCGAAGGCTACTGGGCTTTCATAAACAAGATATACAACGCGACGAGATTCTGCCTCATGCAGTTTGCTGACGGTGAGAAACTCGATTTCAACCCGATAGAATACAAATCCGATGATTTCTCGTTTGCCGACAAGTGGATCCTTTCGAAGCTTGAGGATGTCACGAAGGAAGTCCGCAAAAACCTCGATGAAATGAGGCTCAATGACGCTGCGGGAGCAATCTACCACTTCTTCTGGCACGAGTTCTGCGACTGGTATATCGAGCTCATCAAACCGACATTCTTCGGCACTGACGAAAACGCGAAGACCGTCGGCAAAAAGGTCCTTCTCAAAGTCCTTGACGCAAGCTTCAAACTGCTTCACCCCTTCATGCCGCATGTCACCGAAGAGCTTTGGCAGAGCCTGCCGTTCAGCTTCGACGGACGCGAAGAATCGATAATGATAAGCCGCTTCCCCGAAGCTGGCGACTGCCCTGTTTTCGAGAAAGACGCGCAGACGATGGAAGAGATCATCGAGATCATCACCGTCATCAGAACGATCCGCGCTGAAAACAACATCAAACCATCGGCTGAACTTCCGCTCAAACTTGCACTTGTTGAGGGTCTCAAGAACGCGCTCAGCGAAAAACTTGAATACATAATCAAGCTCGCAAGAGTAAAAGATGTTGAATTTGTTGACACTTTTACACCAGACAAAGAGACAGCAAGCTCCCTCGTAAAAGGTGGCACGCTCTACATCCCGCTTGCAGGATTCATCGATTTTACCGACGAGATCAAGCGTCTGGAAAAGGAAATCGCAAAAATACAGAAGGATTTCGACCTCTGCGACAGAAAACTCAACAACCCGAATTTCCTTTCGAAAGCTCAGCCAGAAGTCGTTGAGAAAGAGAAAGCGAAACACACCGAACTTTCTGAAAATCTGGCGCACCTCAAGGCGAGATTAGAGGAAATCAGCAAATAAATCCCTAAATGCAGAGCCGTGACCCGACACGGCTCATTCCCCTCGCCACACTGGAGAGGGAATCAAAGGGTGAGGTTTCAAAACACCTATTCTTCTGAAAAATCGGTGTCCAGAACGATCTGGAACTGATAACCTGGAAATTCTTTGCTTACATCCTTCAGGATTTCCGTGTAGATCCTTTTTCTGTCGTCCGCTCCGAGGCTGACTACGACATCGAATCTCATGGTTTTCTCTTCTTTCACGAGATAGAAGCCGTGAAGTTGCAGCACATGCTCTCTGGAAAATACGATATCATGGATTTTATTCCTGATTTCAATGGTTTCGGCATCGTGAGTATTCACGGAATAGACTCCGATCGCGGTCAGGATCACGTTGTGTTTCGTGTAGACGGTGACCTGAATTTCGCGGATCAGTCTGTCGAGCATATCGGCTGAGTAGGTGTCGGGAACTTCAATGTGGATCGAGCCGTTCCACGAGTCGGGGCCGTAGTTGTTCAGCACGAGGTCATAAGCTCCGCTGACATCGGGAAAACTCAGGACGGTCTCTTTTATGCTGTGGGCAAGGTCGGGGTCGTTTCTTTCGCCGAGCAGCCGCGAAACCGTATCTTTCAGCATTTCGATGCCCGATTTTACGATCACGAGCGATATCACTGCGCCGAGCCACGCTTCAAGCGAGATCCCTGCGATCAGAAAAACTGCCGCAGCGACAAGTGTCGAAGCCGAGATCACGGAATCCAGCGTCGCGTCCTCGCCTGAGTTTACGAGAGAATCGGAATTTACCTTGAGTCCGACGCTTTTGACATAACGCCCGAGAACTATTTTCACCAGAACGGCGATACCGACTATCACAAGCGAAGTCGCCGTGTATTCCGGAGTTTCAGGAGTGATGATCTTTTTGACCGATTCAACAAGCGAAGTGACACCGGCGTAAAGCACGATCACGGAAATCACCATCGCGCTCAGATACTCGATCCTGCCGTAGCCGAAAGGGTGCTTTTTGTCTGGTTCGCGCCCAGCCAGCTTCGTTCCGATGATGGTAATGAGCGAACTTCCCGCGTCCGAAATGTTGTTCACCGCGTCCAGAACGATCGCTATCGAGTTTGACATGAGGCCGATCGCCGCTTTGAAAGCTGCAAGAAAAATATTCGCGACGATTCCGATAATGCTTGTTCTGACGATTATTTTTTCCCGCGGCGTTCCGCCGTTTTCCGCGTTCACGATTTTTTCTTTGTTCATCATTTTCTCCGTCAAAAAAAGATCTGCAGGAAGATATAAAGTGAACAGGAAAAATGCAATAATTTAGAGCCGAAGGACAAGTTCAATAAAGCGTAGTTAAGAATCAAAGCGCAGCAAAGAATCTCAGAGATTTTTCACATTCGTTCAAGATGACAAAGATATTTCGCTAACGCTCAATATGACGAATTTGTGGCGTTTCGTTAAGATTTTACCCCTTTCATCGAAAGCGAGATCCGTTTTCTGTCAAGGTCGATATTTTTGACCATAACTTTGATTTTCTGCCCTAATTTCAGGCATTCAGCGGGACTTTTGATGAATTTGTCAGATATTTCTGAGATGTGAAGAAGCCCCTTTTCCTTGATCCCGATTTCTACAAAGGCGCCGAAAGCGACGATGTTGTCTACGATCCCGTTTAAGATCATTCCTTCTTTCAGGTCGTTTATCGTGCGCACTTCATCGGAAAATTCAGCCTGCTCGAATTTTTCACGGGGGTCGAGCCCGCGTTTTTTCAATTCTTCGATGACTGAGGGCGGCAGAAGTTCCTGAAAGATTGTGTTTTTGTCGATGATTTCGGGGGTTTTAACGAGAGTTTCAAGCGGAATTCCCGCTTTTTTCGCGGCGTTTTTCACTAATTCGTAGTTTTCAGGGTGTACTCCTGTCGAATCGAGGATCTCGTCTCCGCCGAAGATACGCAGAAATCCGGCGCACTGCTCGAAAGATTTCGCACCGATCCCTTTGATATTCTTAAGTTCTTCGATGTTTTTGAAGCGCCTTCCGCTGCGCCTGAAAGCTGCGATCTCAGCCGATTTTTTGCTGTCGAGCCCTGAAATGTAGGCGAGAAGGTAAGGGCTTGCGGTATTGAGGTTTGCTCCGACGCGGTTTACAGCCCATTCGACCGTTCTTTTGAGCCTTTCTGCAAGTTTTTTGACAGGTATATCGTGCTGATACTGCCCGACACCGAGGCTTTCGGGCGGAATTTTGACAAGTTCGGATAGCGGATCCTGAAACCTGCGCCCGATCGAGATAGCGCCGCGGACCGTGATGTCGAGATTAGGGAACTCTTCTCTGGCGACGGCACTCGCGCTGTAAACCGAAGCTCCGTCCTCGCTGACAGAGGCGACGACAACCTGTTTTCCGAAGAAACTTTTCAGGATCTCGTGCGCCTCTCTGCCGAAAGTTCCGCTTCCTACGGCGATCCCCGCAACTTTGTATTCCGTTATCCATTTTTCGAGTTTTTCAGCCTCGTTTTTGTCGAGGTGGAGATTGAGGAGAGTCGAAGCAATGAAGTTTCCGTGTTCGTCAAGGAGAGCCGCCTTACATCCTGTTCTGATGCCGGGATCGACGCCGATCACCGGTTTTTCGCCAAACGGCGGCATGAGGAGGATCTGCTCTAAATTTTTGTGGAAGACATCCAGTGAAGCATCTATTGCAAACTCTTTGATTTTACTAAAATTTTCAGTTTCTATGCTGCCGAAGATCCTGTCGGTGAGGGCAAGATCCGAACACTCGCCGAAAAAGTCGGAATGTCTTGCGAAAAATATCGATTCAATGCCGTTCGTGAGCTCTTTTTCTGTTTTATTAGCTTCTGCCGAAATCGTGAGAAATCCTTCCTTTTCGCCGCGGTTGAGCGCCATGACGCGGTGCGGCGTGATCCTCTGTGCACTTTCCCTGAAATCGAAGTAGTCGCTGTAAAGAATGCCGCTTTCCTTTTTTCCGCGCTTTACCTTAGAGACGATAAATCCGTTTTCGACACTTTTTCTCACAAAATCACGCACTTTCGGATTGTCTGCGATTTTTTGTGCAATTATTTCCTTGGTGCCGTTCACTGCAGAAGTGCAGTCATTAAACGCTTCACAAATAAAATCTTTAGCTTTTTCCAGGATTTTAGTGATCGGTGGGTTGTTCAGCATAATATATTCCGCAAGAGGCTGCAACCCTGCCTCGATTGCTTTGTCGGCCTTGGTTTTGCGCCCGGGCTTGAACGGGGCGTAAATATCTTCGAGAACAGTCATATCTGCCGCGTTTGCGACCTCTTTGCCAAGTTCGTCGGAATAGTTCCCGGTCTCTTCAAGCGATTTGAGAATAGCGCGTTTCCTTTTGTCGAGATTCGCTGATTTCTCTGAAAAATCAATGATTTCAGATATCTGCACTTCGTCAAGGTTGCCAGTCATCTCTTTGCGGTATCTCGCGATGAAAGGGATAGTGCAGCCCGATTCGGTGAGTTCGAGCACTGCACGGACAGATTTTTCAGCTATTTTCAGGGCTTTTGACGTTTCGCCCGCAATATTCAGTTCTTTAAGTTCGATCATTTTTTCTCCGGATGATAAAAAAAAGGCCCTCCGAAGAGGGCCGAAAAAAGCAAGGCTTACGGAATTAAGCTTTGATAGCTTCTACCGGGCAGCCGTCTTCACATGCGCCACAGTCAACGCAAGCGTCGGTTACTTCGTAGCCGCCGTCTTTTTCGATGATAGCTTCTACCGGGCAGGTTCCAGCGCAAGCGCCGCATTTTACGCAAACATCCTGATTAATCTTGTGCATTTTTTTTCTCCTCGTACCGTGTTAATAAACGCTAAAAAGCCGTTATTTGTAGTTTTAGAAGGGGCGTTTGTCAAGGAAAAACTCAGCGGATCCTGATTTCTCTGATTTTCTGGAGGAAGTTCTCGACCTGTGTCGATTCGCTGACACCGGTTTTGCACCATATCGCGAAGTGTTCGCAGTTGTTCGTAGCGATGTTGTAATCTCTTTCTCCGAGGCGGCTTTCGGCTCGTTTAACCGTCTCTTCCGGTGAATATATGTGATACTGAGTGCCAAGGAGAAGTTTGAAGAGATTCCCAACGTTGATCCCGAGCGGAGTTATGATGTCGAAAATGTTTACTTTGTTTTTCTGGATGAATTTGTCAAAATCTATGACGAAAAGATATTCCGAATCCTCTTTGAATGCATCAAGAGTGGTTCTGTGGACGACGATGTTCGTGCCGAAATCGCCTGAAGGATCGGCATAGTGGATCATTCCGCCGTTTCCGGTATAGATCCCGTAATGGTCGTAAAGACCGCGCATCCTGTGGACTCCGACGACATCTCCGAACATGATTTCGTTGTCTCTGACAACCCTTTTGATATTGTTGCCGTTTTCATGATGTAATATTAAGTCACTCATTTCTCCTCCTGAAACTTGTGCTATCTTATAAGTTCATAATCAGAAAAATCAATATGAAAATTGACATTCCTGCAAAATAACAATAAGCCTTTCAGGTATGCGGTTTTGTCGGGAAATCGTTCCTGACAGATCTTTTGGCTTGATTTAGAGGAGGAAGTTATGACAAAAAGATTCGTTTGCAAGGTTTGTGGTTATGTTTATGAAGGTGAGAGCGCTCCGGAAAAATGCCCGGTCTGCAAAGCTCCGTCAACAATGTTCGATGAGATCAAGGACGAGCTCAAACTCGCTGCTGAGCACGAGTTCGGCGTTTACGAAAAGACTGTAAAAGACAACGCTAATGTTTCCGAAGAAGACAAAAAATTCATTCTTGAGCAGCTCAAGGCAAACTTCACCGGCGAGTGCTCCGAAGTCGGAATGTATCTCTGCATGGCAAGGATCGCTCACAGAGAAGGTTATCCTGAAATCGGTCTCTACTGGGAAAAGGCTGCTTTTGAAGAAGCTGAGCACGCTGCTAAATTCGCTGAACTTCTCGGTGAAACACTTGAGCCGAATATGAAAAATTCGACCAAAGCAAACCTTAAATGGCGTGTCGATTGCGAATTCGGCGCAACCGCAGGCAAAGTTGAACTCGCAACACGCGCAAAACAGAACGGTCTTGACGCGATCCACGACACAGTTCACGAGATGGCACGCGACGAAGCACGTCACGGCAAAGCTCTCAAAGGACTACTTGAAAGATATTTCGGGAAATAGTTTCTAACGGCGCTGGTGCTCCAGCGCCGTCATATCGTCATATCGTCACGTCGTTACGCCGTTACGTTAATTCATCCAATTCTTGACATCATTGAAAAATTTCGCCGGTTGGTTCACAGAGACACTGTGCGAACTTTCGGGATAGAAGGGGAATGTAATTTTTGCCCGGCAATCTGAGAAGTTGACTGTGAAAGAGTTGTCTTCCATGTCTACGCTTGAAACACTGCTGAATTTTTTTACTGCCTCAGGAGTTGCTCTAGCATAAAGGATGATATCTTCTTCCGCGTTGGTTATGAAAGTTTTGACGGTCCTTATGTTTTCAAGGAACATTTCACCGTTTATATCGCTGTAAGGAGAAGTCGAAGCATTGTAAAATGTTGAATTTATTGTGTTGTTCGTGTCAACATAGTATTCGTCGTAGCTGGGAAGTGTTCCGAAAACGCTTTCGAGGTTTCCGCTTGCAAGAGGATGGGCGTTGCGCTGTTCGATCCTTGCTTTCATTATGATTTTTACGCTTTCGGGAAGATTTTTGAATTCGTCCAGGTCGGCGATATTTCTCGAATATCCGTTTGCGTTTTTGTATCTGAACGCGCCGGTTCTGTTTGCCGCATAAAGATCTTCTATTTTGGCCGGATCGTTCATTATGGACTCTTTGAACATCGAAAACTGGAGTATCTTCGCAATGCCGTAATCGGTGTAATCGAAAAGCCAGTTGTATTCGTGACGGTAAGCATAGATATCGCGGTTTGCATTCTGGACATAATTCAACGCGTTGCTGTGTTTGTCGCAGTTCCATGAATTCCCGCATGTTCTAAACTGTCTTCCCGTTTCTGCCTGAATTTCGTAAAGCGGACTGTCGCTTTGTTCGAGCACTTCACCGACTGCATCAAGCTGCTTCTGGCCCATGGCGAGCGGCTGGATCATGATTTGTCCTCTGAACTGTTTTGCAACCTTTTCCTTAGAGGGCATTCCGGTTACAGCAGGGTCGATTTCCTGGAAGTGCTGCGCGATTTCATCAAAAAGCGCCGCGTCGTAGAAAGTCCTGTTGTTTCCTGCATAGTCGGCTACATTGAGAAGAATATTGATGACTGCGGTAGTTCTTGTTCCGCCGTAACTTTCTCCGGCGAGAATAACGGGATTCGATTTGATAGCCGGATGATTGCCGAGAAAACGCAGAATTACGCGGATAAAGTCAGCCGCATCGACGAAAACATTGAAGTTCGCAGTTGAAAAATATTTGGAACGTGCGCTGCTGTTTGCCGGATTGTCAACTATGCCGTAGGAAAATCCCGTTTGTCTCGCATCGATGTAAAGAAGGTTGCCGAGCTGGTTCCAGTTGTATACATTGTCTGCGATACCTTCGCCGGCAACGTTTTGATCAGCCGTTTTTTTGGAAGTGTTGTAGAGGAAAATAAGCGACGAAGAAGAGCCGGGACCGCCGTTGTATAAGACGAATAACGGTTTGGTCTGCGGATTTTTGTCTGCCGGCTGGAAATAATACCACATTTTTGCTTTGCCGCTTGTATTGCTGCGGTTGTCAAGAGTGTAGCTGTTTTCTTCCAGATCTATAAAACCCGATTCGTAATCGAGATCGACGGTTTCTCCGCTGTTTTCAGATCCGTCATCCGGATTTTCCTGCGAATCCTCGCCGGAAGTTTCATTGCAGTAGGGGAGACCGGTGTCTGTCGGGTCAATGTCGTCAGGCGTTTCAGTGTCTGTATCGTCGGTATTGCTGCCGTCGGGTGTTTCAGTGTCTGCATCAGCGGTATTGCTGTCGTCGGATGTTTCGGTGTCTGTATCAGCGGTATTGCCGCTGTCAGGTGTTTCGGTATCACCGTCGCTTTTACTATCCGGTTCTTCTGCCCAAGGATCACTGTCGTTTTCGGATGGAGGTGTAATTCTTGACGGATTGTTGCTGCACGAAACTGCAAAAATCATGGCAAGTGCCGCAAATAAGAGAAACTTTTTCATTTTTCCTCCAGTAAACAATTTAATAATGCTATTCCAGCCACTTTTTTACGTCGCTAAAGAGTTTTGCAGGCTGGTTTACCGGTACGCTGTGCGAACTTTCGGGATAGAACGGGAAAGTCACTTCAACGGACTGGCCGTCGGAGAAATTGACGGTGAAGGAGTTGTCTTTGAGTGTTACGCCTGAAACGCCTTCGAAACTTTTGAGCGATTCAGGGACTCCTTTTGAATAGATGATAATATCCTCTTCAGCCTGGGTGATGAAAGTTTTTACGGTTCTGATGTTTTCCAGGAACATTTCGCCGTTTATTGTGTCGTAATGGTCGATCGGTGCACTTGAAAATGTTAAATTGATTTCATAGCTTAAAGCGACGAAGTATTCATCGTAAGGCGGCAGTTCTCCGAAAACGCTTTCAAGATTACCTGTCGAAAAAGGCTTTGCACTGCGCTGATCAATCCTTGCTTTCATGATGATTTTGTCGAGTTCCGGAAGGTTTTCGAAAGCCGGATCGGCTGTAATATTTCTTGAATAGCCGTTTGTACTGCCGTATCTGAATGCCCCGCCGCGGTTTTCTGCGTAAAGTCCGTCTATTTTTGTCGGATCGTTGAGGATAAATTCGCCGAACATCGGCATCTGGAGCATTTTTGCTGCTCCGACATCGGTATAGTCGAAAAGCCAGTTGTACGGCCTGCGGTATGAGTAATAATCGCGCCCGGTCCTCATAAGATAGTAGAGCGCGTTGTTGTGTTTGTCGTGTTTGTCGCACCTGTCTCCGCAAGGGACGAAAGTTTGTCCGGTCTCCTCCGCGACGATGTAAAGCGGACTGTCGCTTTGTTCGAGAAGTTCTCCTTCCGCGTCAAACTGTTCCTGGCCTGCGATGAGAGGCTGGATAAGGATCTGTCTGCCGAACTGTTTTGCGACGACCTCTTTCGAAGGCATTCCGCTGACAGAAGAATCGATTTCCTGAAAGTGGGCAGCTATTTCGTTGAAAAGAGTCTCATCGTAGAACTGCCTGTTTTTTTCCGCATAGTCGGCAACATTGAGCAGAATATTGAGAATAGCTGTTGACCTTGTTCCGCCGTAGCTTTCACCGGCAAGAATGACCGGATTTGATTTAAGGGAAGGATGCTTTTCCATGAAACGGAGAATGACTCGGATAAAGTCGGCCGCATCTGCGAAAACATTGAAGTTCGAGGCCGAAAAATAGCTGCTTCTGGCGGAATTGTCAGTCGGATCGTCAACGATTCCGTAAGAAAATCCTGTCTGCCGCGCATCAACGTAAAGCAGATTGCCGAACTGAGTCCAGCTTGACGCGTTCTCTGCAAAACCTTCCTCGGAAAAAGCCTGATCGCCGGTTCTTTTTGCCGTGTTGTAAAGAAAAACAATTGCCGATGCCGAGCCGGGCCCGCCGTTGTAAAAAACAAAAAGCGGTTTTTCTTCCGGATTTTCGTCGGCAGGCTGGAAATTATACCACATCATGGCTTTGCCGGTGGTGTTCTGGTCATAATTTTTCAGCACGTAATCAACACTTTCGAGAGCAATGAAGCCTGATTCAAAATCAAGGTCTTCAACGATTTTGTCTTCATCAGGAACAGTGTCGGATGGATCTTCGTCATCATCAGGCTGTATATCGCTGTCATCGACTGTGTCGTTGTCAACAGTCTCCATATTATTTACCGAATTGCTGCAGGAAACAGCAGAAATCAGCACAAGAGCTGCCAAAACAAGGATTCTTTTCATTTCGATCTCCATCTATAGTTTTATTCTGCCGTTTGCGATCGCTACTCCTGTCCTGAAAATATTTTCCTGATCGAAGTTTTTAACGTCCGGGATTCTGCCTCCTGCCATGTCGAGGTGACCTCCGCCGGAACCTGTTCCTTCGAGAAGTTTCTGCACTGCGGTATTAGCCGGAATCTCCGGGATCTCGCTGCGGACGCAGAATGAAATCCCTTCGACGGATTGAGCCGAAAGGACTGCAAATTTAATTTCTTCCGCCGAAAGAAGGTAGTCGGCAAGAATCGCCAACAGGTCTTTGTTGCAGCCGTCAGGAAAGTGACAGTATGCGAAGTTTCCTTTAATGCGGATCTTTTCGAGAAGGTATCTGTACTGTCCGAAATCGTCTATTTTTATCGAATTTCTGACGAGCGAATTGACTAAATTGACGTCACTCACGTTGTAAAGCATTGCGACGGTTTCGATATCTATCGGATTAGCATTCCGTGCGAACTGGTGCGTGTCGAATACTATGCCGGTATGAAGCGCGGTCGCGACTTCTCTTCCCGGTTCGAGCATTAGTTCTGCGAAGTATGAAAAAATTATGCTGGCGCATGCACCGTATTCCTTTCTGATGTCGCAGAATTCAAGGTCTTCGTGTGCTATTCCCGGATGGTGGTCGATAACGGCGACGACATTTCCTTTCAGTGTTGCGACATTCTTGTTTTTTTTGTTCGCATCGACAATGACTATCGTGTCCTCGTCGTTGAGTTCGTATTTGTAGTGCGGAAGTATCGGTATATTCAGCTTGTCGATCATTCTCTGGAGCGAATCACGCAGAATATCGCCGTGAAATATGATGTTCGAATCGATTTTAAAACTTTTGAGGAGATAGTGGAGCGCGAACGCCGAAGCGACAGCGTCGTGATCGGGATAGTTGTGCGTCTGAATAAATATCCGCTTTTTGTTTTTAAGCGCTTTGATCAGTTTTTTTATTTTCTGCATTTAATTTACCATTGAGTTGTTCCATGACGAGCTGAATATCATGCCAGCCGGGCTGCTGATAAAGTCTGAGTCCGAAAAATACAGCCGTAGAAATGAGGTGGTCGAAAATATCGGATTGGACTGCTTCGTGTGCGGCCCAGTCGGTAGCCTTGGTGAAAGCATAGATCTGAAGCGGGAGACCGTGTTCTGTCTGCTGCATCTGTCTGACTAAAAGCGGAAGATCGTGTCTCAAGAGATCGTTGTGCAGAAGATACTGCCTTGTATATTCGCGGAAAGTTCCGATGTTGGTGAGTCTGCGCATATTTACGGGTGCAGAGACGTCGGCTTTTGCGTTCCACTTTTCGATTTCTGCCGTTTTTGCCTTGATGTAATCTGCAATAAGGTCGATTTTTCCGAGTCTTTCGATCTCTTCATCGGTCAGTCTCCGGACGGACGAAATGTCAAAAAGCATGTTTCTGCTCATTCTTCTTCCGCCTGATTCGACCATGCCGCGCCAGTTGATGAAACTCTCTTCCGTGAATTTGTGCGTCGGGATATTTGCAATCGTTTTGTCCCAGTTCTGGATCTTTACAGTGTGGAGCGCGATATCGATGACCTCGCCGTCGGCGTTGTTCTGCGGCATGACGATCCAGTCACCTTTGCGTATCGAATTGTTTGCAGCGATCTGAAGACCTGCGACAAAGCCGAGTATCGTGTCCCTGAAAATCAGCATGAGAACTGCTGTCATGGCACCGAAACCGCTCAGAAGCAGGGCAGGGGACTTGTCCAGCAGGATCGATATTATCGCGATAAGACCGACACAGTAAATGACAATCAGGACGATCTGCATAAGTCCTTTGAGAGGTTTGTCCTTCGAAATTTCAAAAGTATCGTAGATTTCGAGCATCGCCTTGTTTGCAGCGCGCAGAATGTCCATGATAACGAGGATTATGATGCAGAAAGAGAGCTTTTTAAGCCAGTGTCCGCCGCGCTCGAACGAAAATGCCGACCAGTAAAACACAAGTGCCGGAACCATATTCACAAATTTCGAAAATACGCCGTGGTTGAAAAATACGTCGTCCCATTTCGTTTTTGTCCGCGTTACGGCGAATTTTATGATGATATCAACGATTTTTCTTGCAGCGAATGTGAGGAGTATCGCAATTAAAGTTACAACAATGAAGTTGAATAGTGCGTGCAGAAGCGTGTGGGCCGCAAAAAAGTCGGAAAAAACATCGGGCGTGACTATTTTAAAAAGCGGTTTCATTTTTACCTCCGGAACAAAGACGGGGGATTATAACGATTTTTTCGGGAATTGAAATTAAAGAAAAAACTACGGCTCGGTAGAATCGGTAGTCGGATCTGACGGGTCGCTTGGATCTGACGGGTCAGACGCAGGATCGCATCCCGACACCTCGTCAGGTTCGACTCTGGCAGGATTATCAGGACAAGCGTCTATACAGTCCGGTGTCCCATCACTGTCACTATCAGTTTCGGCTACTCCGCATCCGCAGACACCGGATGTTGTTGTCTTTGCAGGATCCGCAGGACAAGCGTCCGTACAGTCCGGTGTCCCGTCTTCGTCAGTATCGGTCTCGGCTACTCCGCATCCGCAGACGCCGGGTTCTGTTTTTGCAGGATCCGAAGGACATCCGTCTTCGCTGTCAGGAGTACCGTCCCCGTCGCTGTCAGCTTTTTCAAACGGTGATTCGTCGCATGCATCACCGATTCCGTCCCCGTCACTGTCAAGCTGCGAGCCGTTGAAATCGTCCGGACAGTTGTCAACGCAGTCAACAACTCCGTCAAGGTCCTTGTCGTTTTCAGCTACTCCGCATCCGCAGATGCCGGCATCAATAGCCTTGTCTTTGTCTTCCGGGCAAAGGTCGCAGACATCGCCAGCACCGTCCTTGTCTCCGTCGAGCTGATCAGCATTTGCATCGTTCGGGCAGTTGTCGTTTGCATTCGGAATGTCGTCACCGTCTATATCATCGTCGCATGCATCACCTATTCCGTCACCGTCCATATCAGGCTGTTGTCCGGACGAAAAAATAGAGCCGCCCTCTTTCGGATTTGCTACTTTAACGCAGTTGTCTTCGATATTCTTTACACCGTCGCCGTCGATATCGTCGTCGCACGCATCACCGATGCCGTCATTGTCGATATCCGCCTGATCAGCATTTTTGTCTTTCGGGCAGTTGTCAAGGCAGTCGATGGTGCCGTCTCCGTCAATGTCGGAATCGCTGTCGACTGCGCCGCAGCCGCAGAGTCCCGGTTCGGTTTTGCTGGGGTCTGCAGGGCATCCGTCCTCGCTGTCAAGGACTCCGTCGCCGTCGCTGTCTCTGTCAACAGAAGGATCGTCGTCGTTCCACGGATTGTAGTCTTCATCTCTTCCCGGACGCCAGCTGTCATCGTCCGGTCTTTCGTCCGGATCGTCTTCTTCGCCGTTCCAGCCGTCGCCGCCGCTGTTACCCTCATCGTCGTTTGAAGGTCTTTCTCGGTCGTCGTCTCTTTCCGGAGCAGTATCAGTTTCTTCTTCTGCGTCGGAATCATCAGATAATTCATCGGAATCATCGTGCTGCGGATCTGTGACTTCATTGTCGAAAGTGCCCGAACTTACGAGCTTTGTCGTCTCAAGGCAGCCGAAGAAGAAAAATGAAAGGAAAATCGCGAAAATTACTGCTTTTTTCATTGTGAACCTCAAATAAAAATCAAAAAACGAAATTAAAATATGATACTAACATTTTAAATCAAGTCAAAAAATCCTGTTGTTTTTGTCAACGCCGCCGCCTAAATCAGATTCGTTCTTGCCGATTAGGTTCGACGCGCCGGGAATCAGGTTCGTTATTGTCGCCGCCGCCGCCGGATTTTTGTCGTCACGTCGTCACGCCGTTTCGTCGTAACGATGACAGGGCGGCGGTAATCTTAATAAAAGATAATATTGCTTTCTAAAATTAAAGTAGTAATATATTCAGCCTTTTTTTTGGAGGAGTTGCGTTGGCATTGTATGCTGAAGTCAACAGGCTCGTTTCCGAGCGCATTTCCCTTGACAAGTTGATCTCGAAGTATGCAAAGTTGGAACCGACCGGAAAAGGGTTCAAGTGTCTGTGCCCCTTCCATAATGAAAAAACCCCGTCTTTTCACATAAATACCGACATGAATTTTTTCTACTGCTTCGGCTGAGGCATATCTGGAAATGCGATAACTTTCCTGATGAAAAAAGAGGGTTATTCCTACATCGACGCTGTGAGAAAGCTGGGCGAGGATTTCAATATTCCAGAACTTCTTGAAGATGAGCCGAAAATCGACAGGGAGGCCGAGAAGCTGAGAAACGAGATTCTGGAGGCGAACAAGATCGCGGCAAGAATATTCATGCAGAACCTCGAAAACAGTCCTGAAGCGCTCGAATATCTTAGAAAACGCGGCGTTTCTGACGAGATGAAGCGGCGTTTTGCGATCGGTTTCATCGGAGACGGCGATGCATTCATCGAAGAACTGAAGAAAAACGGCGTCAGCCTTAGTACTGCGGCACGTGCTGGGCTCATCAAAATCGACGAAAATTCAAGGGCGAGGTCCTTTTTCTTCAACCGCCTGATGTTCCCGATAATAAGCCGCAAGAACGTCATCGCTTTCGGCGGCAGGGTCATGACCGGCGGAAATTCCGGTCCGAAGTATCTCAATTCGCCCGATACACCTGTTTTCAACAAAAAGCACAACCTTTTCGGAATAGATTTTGTCCGCGAATCGCTGAAGGATTTTCCCTATGTCGTTCTCTGCGAGGGTTACTTCGATGTCGTAGCGATGCATCAGAACGGCTTCCAGACTGCGGTCGCGGCTCTTGGGACCGCGGTAAGCGAAGACCATCTCGAAATTCTGAGCAAGTTCAACAAACCGCTTGTCGTCATGCTTGACGGAGACAGTGCGGGGCGCAAGGCTGCAAAAAGGATCGCGACGCTGACTGTACCGGACAAACTCGATCTCAGGGCAGCGTTCATCCCTGACGAAGGCGAAGATCCCGATTCCATGCTGAAAAAAGAGGACGGAGCAGAGAGGATACGTGCTCTTGTTGAGAATTCGAGACCGCTTTTCCAGGAACTTCTCGACGAGCAGCTTGCTATTTTCAATTCGCTCGACAATGTCGAGGAAAAATTGAAAATCGAGCGTGTCATCCGTGATCTTTTCAAGAATATTCCGGCTTCCAAGGTGAAAGCTTACTCGAATTATGTGATTAAGATGTCGAACGGTGAGATCAGGATATACAGACCTGCTGCCGTCTCTCAGGTTAGAGCGCTTGTTTCAAAGGCCGATAAAGGCGAAGTCAGACAGCGTGACCCGTACGAAAGATACAGCTTCGAAAACCTGAGGAAATTAGTCGTCATAGCGCTTATGCATAATGAATTCGTCCGTCCGCTCGAAAGTGTCAGGGATTATTTCGTCTATTCGGGCTACGGCACGCTGATCGACGAGATTTCGTCTGTTTACGACGATGGCGGGCCGATGGACAGCATTCTCGAAAGAGTTGATGCATCGGGCGAAATCGCGGCTGAATTTAAGGATAAAAAAGAAAGTTTTATCGACAAATACTTTACGAGGGAGATCTCGGGGATAAAGATCGCCCAGAACGAAATGCTTTACAAGACTCTGTGCAGTGATGCGAGCGAGGAGGCTAAACAGAAAATAGCTGAGATCATCAAGGAAAACAGAGAGCTTGAGAAGATAAGACGAGACAACAAAATTACGTAGGATAATTGATCCAGGAGGAAAAAATGAGAATTCCGCCTTTCATGAAAAAAAGAAACGTGATCACGAGAGATTCCGAGGCTTTGACCCGCAGGAAAAAAGAAGAGCAGATTTCCGACAGAGTCAGACAGCTTCAGCAGGAGGGGAGAAACCCCAAAGAATCGCTTGAACAGGTCGCTAAAGACGTTATGCTGAATGCGGACAACTTCACTGATCCGCAGGATTTCAACAAAATGGTGCCGGACGACTTCAATGTGGATGATATGGAGATGCTTTTCAACGTCCTGCCTGATGATTTCAATTTAGACAGAAAGATAGGTATATCCTCGAGCGTGCCGGATGAAACGGAAGTTTCCTCGGCCGATACTGTTGCCGCGATAATGAAGAAAAGTTCATCTTCGACGCACGAACGCGGAAGAAAGGATCCGCTCAGAATGTATATGCTTACGATCGGTTCCGTTCCTCTGCTCACGAAAGAGGGTGAAGTCGATATCGCAAAGAAGATAGAAAGCGGTGAAAAGGATATAATCAGGCTTCTCCTCGATTTCTTTATAACTTTCAAAGAGATCGTTACGATTCCTGACAAGGTGAACAACGGTCAGCTGAACATCAAGGAGATCGTCAGAGAGCAGGACGAAGAGATCGGAGGCGATGCCGACGATATGGCAGATGACGATGACGACGACGATTTCGAGAATGAAAAGGGCTCTTCGGATATGGATGACGATGACGACGATGAAGAGGTCGCCGATTCCGAAGCTCAGAGCAAAAAGACAAAACAGCCGAAAGTCCCGACACAGAAGGAGATCCAGAACAGTGAAAGGAACCAGTCTCTGATAGAGGCTACTATCAACTGCATCGAGCGCCTTAAAACCAAGAACAGAGAGAAAATCAAAGTTCTTAAAATGCTCGAAACTCCGCACCTCAGATCCGATGCGAAGAAAAAATATACTGCAAACCTCGACGCTGTTGTCGATGAAATGGTCGATATCGTCATCGAAATGAGGCTCAACAAGGCTTATCTGAACTCTCTCTGCGAAAAGATCAGACTTTACGAGGAGAAGGCTAAACAGCTGCAGAACAATATCAAAATCATCCAGGACGAGATGAACATGACGTTCGAGCAGATGGGGCAGATCATTGCAAATCCGGACAAATTCCCGCTTGTCGATGCGAACGCAATGCACATCAACGAAAAATACGCCCTTATCAACCAGACGAAACGCAGCATCAAGAAACTGGAAGCCGAAACGACTCTTTCGATCGAAGAGCTCACGGCAAACTCCAAAAAGCTCAGAGCGGCCGAGGAGGCTGTCCGCAACGCGAAAAACCAGCTTATTCAGGCAAACCTGAGGCTTGTTGTCAGCATCGCGAAGAAATACAACAACCGCGGACTTGACTTCAAAGACATCATCTGCGAGGGCAACATCGGTCTTATCAAGGCTGTAGATAAGTTCGAATATCACCGCGGGTACAAGTTCTCGACTTATGCGACATGGTGGATCAGGCAGTCGATAACAAGAGCTATAGCCGATCAGGGCAGGACAATAAGGATTCCTGTTCACATGATCGAAATGATGAACAAAATCAACAAGACCATCAAGGAACTCACCAACAAAAACGGTTTCGAGCCGAGCATCGCCGATGTCGCTAAGCAGATGAACCTTCCGGAAGACAAGATCCGCAAGGTATGGCGCAGCGCGAGAGAGACGATTTCGCTTGAGACCCCCATCGGAGAAGATGAAGACAGCCAGCTTCAGGATTTTGTGGAAGACCCGAAGACTTTAAGTCCCGAAGATTACACTGCACGTCAGAATATGGCTGAGATCATCCGCGAGCTTTTCCACGGCCTCACTCCGAGAGAGGAGAAAGTTATCAGAATGCGTTTCGGTATCGGCGAAACAGATTCGTTCACTCTTGACGAAATCGGCAAGGAATTCGGCGTGACCCGTGAAAGGATCAGACAGATCGAAGCGAAAGCGGTCATCAAACTCAAAAAGATGCTCAAAGGCAAAAAGACTTCATGGGATGATTTTATGTAGGAACGGCGCTTAATCTTGACTTAGAGAGGACTTTGGCTTTAATAATGCGTTTTTTATTTTTTAGGAGGTCATTATGAAAAAATTTTCAGTTGTTGTCTTATTCGTTTTGTTACTGACTTTTTCAGGCTGCTGCAACAGTACCGGAAGTGTTAATCTCTATCCGAATGACGGCGGAAAGACGATAGCGGAATTCGGCGGCGTAAAATTGAGTGACAAGTATATAAAAACTTATGTCGATAACCTTAACGACTATCTCAAAGCCCGCTACAATACGCCGGAAAGAAAGGAAGAACTTATGACGAAAATCACGGAAGGCGAGCTTGTCGCAATGAAAGCTATCAAAGACGGCGCGCTCAACGATCCGATCCTTCTTTCCCAGATTAAAAATACGATCGCGAGATATTACAGCGGTGCGAAGATGAAAATTCAGATCGAAGAATCTGTTAAAGTTTCCGAAGACGAGATGAAAAAATACTACGAAGAGAAAAAGGAGACTTTCAATACTCCGGCAAAGGTCAAGGCAAGTCATATCCTTATTAAAGTAACAGAATCGAGAGATAAGGAAGCGGCAAGAAAACTCGCCGAAAAGATTGCTGCAGAAGCTGAAAAATCTGCAAAAGATGCAGGAAGTTTCGCTAAACTCGTCGAAAAATACAGCGAGGACGAAGGTTCGAAGAAAAGAGGCGGAGATCTTGGTTATTTCCAGAGGACCGAAGAAGGCGGAAGCATGGTTAAGGAATTCAGCGACGGCGCTTTTGCTCTTGAAAATGTCGGCGACATCAGCAAACCGGTAGAATCGGAATTCGGTTTCCACGTTATCAAACTGACGGGCAAAAAAGACAAGGTCGAAAAGAAGTTTGAAGACGTCAAAACTCATATCGAAAACACTCTTAAAACCGAAAAAAGAAAAACGGCTTACGAAGATATTCTCGAAAGTTACAAAAAGGAACTCGGTTTCAAATTCGACAAGGATGCTGCTCTCGCTATCGAGATTTCAGTTTCAGAAAATGCTAAGAGTGCTTCTGAAAGTTTCGACAAAAATCAGCAGAAAGGTAAACTTCAGAAACCGGTTCTTAACAGAGAACAGCTTGAACAGCTCAGAAAGCAGCAGGAAGAGCTCAGAAAGAACGGCGGAGACCAGGACCAGAACGTCAAAATCCAGCTCAACAAACCCGCTAAAAAACAATAAGCCCGTATGAAATCAAAGCTCGTTTTCATAATCCTTTTTATTGCGTTTCTCTCGCTGTTTGCATCTGAACAGCTTGTAAACAAGATGGTTGTCCGCGTAAACGGCAAAGTCTACACGATCTACGACTGCAAAAAGCTGCTGCGTTTCGACGATCCTGCAAGCGTTCCTACCCAGGCGGTCCTTGACAGAAAAGACAAGCTTATTGATCAGCTTATAAACAACGCCATCTCAAAGCAGGAGGCTGAGGCGCTCGAAATCGATGTCCCGGATGAAGAGATCGATGCAGCAGTCGAGTCAGTTCTTGCGCAGAACAAGATGACGCACGAGCAGTTCGAGCAGGAACTTTCAAAGAGCGGTATGAGTTTTGATGTTTACCGGAACGAAGTCCTGAAGGAACAGCTTCTCCTCCTCAAGCTCAAAAAGAGGATCATCGTCACGATGGATGTCGACGAAAGGGCTTTGCGTGAGATCTACGAAAAAGAGTTCAGCGGCGAGCAGGAGCTTTATTTCACAGCTTCACACATCATTATGCAGGCTGACGACAGCAATGATGCAGAAATCAAAGATGCCGTTACAGCTATTTATAAAGAGATAACTGAAGGAAAAACGACTTTTGCCGAAGCTGCGAAGTCTTATTCCCAGGACGGTTCTGCGGCTAACGGCGGTGCGCTCGGCACTTTTTCCGCGAGGGACATGGTTCCTGAATTTTCGGAAAGACTTGCCGAGATGAAGGAAGGCGATGTCAGCGAACCTTTCAGAACCCGCTACGGCTGGCACATCGTAAAGCTTGACAAAGTCGAAAAGCACGATCCTCCGACATACAACGAGTCATACGAAATGTTGCGGAATATCTACTATCAGCGCAACGTCGAAAAAATGTTTCAGACATGGCTGAAAAAGAAACGCAGCGAAAGCAAGATCGATATTCTTCTCTGATTCCCGAAAATAAAAAGTGTCGTTTCAATGGCTGTTTCCGGTGTTTTTTGACCTTAAAAACCGCAAAAATAGCGAAAAAATGTTCCGGCGGACAAAAAAATGACAAAAAAGTTAAAAAAATGGCTCGATTTTACTTAAAAATATTTGACAAGCGTTGAGACACTCTTAAAATGACGCGTCGTTTGTAAACTTTTTTTAAGGAGAAAGTGTTATGGCAAAAGCAGCAAAGAAAAAAAGAGAGTACCTCGTAGCAACAACGAAAACCGATTTCGTTAAAAAGATGAAAGAAACGGTTAAATCTGTTGCTCTCACCACGGACCAGGCAAAAGAGCTTTACGATGTTTTCACAGCTATCCTTAAGGATACTGTTATTTCTGAGAAAAGACTCAGCCTTAACGGTGTAGGAACTTTCAAAGTAAACGAAAGAAAAGCTCGCAAGGGCATCAACCCGAAGACCCGTAAGCCGATCCAGATTCCGGCAACGAAGACAGTTTCTTTCAAACCGACACCTGTTTTCAAGAAGGAACTCTAATTCTCGGTTTTTAGATCCTTTCAGAACGGCGGCCATGCGATTTTCGTGTGGCCGCTTTTTTTTGCCCTGATTCAGGCTTGACCGCAAAACCGTATGGTTATCCGATTTATTGGCTGAAAAATTTTTGTGTCAGATTTTTATTTGATTCTTTCGAGAAACTCTTCTGCGAGTTCGAGATACTTTTTTGCTCCGATCGAAGCTACGTCGTAAAGAAGTATCGGCATTCCGAAGCTTGGAGATTCGCTGAGTTTGACGTTTCTCGGAATGACCGTCTGGAAAACGAGGTCGCCGAAGTGTTCTCTGACATCATTTTCGACTTCGTATGTCAGTTTGACACGCTTGTCGTACATGGTCAGAAGGATCCCGTAGATTTCAACTGAAGGATTCAGATTCTTTATGCTTTTCATCGTCTCCATTATCCGGCTCAATCCTTCAAGGGCGAAATATTCGCACTGGATCGGGATGATTATGCCGTCGGAAGCGACCATGTTGTTTACTGTAAGAATGTTGAGTGTCGGCGGCGAATCGATGATTATGAAGTCAAACTTGTTTTTCAGTCTGTCAAGCGTTGTTTTCAGGACGAATTCACGGTTTTCGACTTCGAGAAGTTCTATCTCGGCGCCCGTCAGGTCTGAATTGCACGGAATCACCTTCAAAGACGGAAGTTTCGTCGGATATACAGCTTTGATGTCGGGGGCCGCCATCATGTCGTAGATCGTATTGAAGTTTTCTTCTTTGATCGAGCTCATAGAAGTTGCGTTTCCCTGCGGGTCCATGTCGATGAGAAGCACTTTCTTTTCAAGCGCGCTGAGCGACGCTGCGAGGTTTACTGCGGTCGTGGTTTTGCCGACGCCGCCTTTCTGATTGATTACGGAAATTATTTTTCCCATTTCTATCTCCGTTAAGGCATTGGATAAATCATAAGTTTCTGCCGTTTCAGAAGGTTTTTCTTCCAGTCTTCCACAGCTTTTCGTTTTTCTTCTTCCGAGATATGCTTTTCTTTCGGAAATTTCTGCTCAAGAAAACGGTTCGTCATTTTATCGGTTATGAGCCGCATTTTGATTATGGTTTTAAATTCAAAATCGGTAAGTTCGTATTTTTCGATGAACGCCTTCATGTTGACGTTTTTTTTGTAAGTTTCGACTTTCTGCCGGACAAGTTTTTCGTCGACTGTTACTTCGTGTTCGCGGGCCTCTTCGAATGTGATTATCCTGAAGAATATCAGTTCGAGTATCGTCTGCTTCATTTCAGGCGAAAGCGGTGTTTCGGGCGGGAAGTTGTTTTCTATGTTGAGAAGTTCTCCTTCCTGAAGTATCTCGGAATAAGTTATTGCGCGGTTATTCATGCTTGCGACGACTGTTTCGAGCGGAACAGTCTGTGAAAAAAACATAAGCGCGAGCATTGTGAAAATCATTCCGCTTTTTCTCCGTTTTCGAGAACTTTGTCAATGTAATCAAGTAGTTGAATTTTCCCGCTGCCGTCGACTGCACTTGCAAAGAAAGAGTCGGGATTTTTTTGTTTGACCGCCGACAGTTCCGTTTTCGTAAGTTTGTCGGTCTTTGTGAAAACCGGCGTGTAACCAATCTGGTAGTGATTCAGAAACTCTATCATCTGTTCGTCGTTAGGCAGGATCCCGTGACGCGAATCAATGAGAAGAAATATGCCGGCGAGGCTTTTTCTTGTTCTAAGGTACTTTTCGATGACGACACGCCATATATCCTGTTCTGATTTTGAGCGCGAGGCGAATCCGTAGCCGGGAAGATCGACAAAGTAGAATGAATCATTCACGTTGAAGTAGTTGAGAAGAACTGTTTTACCCGGTTTTTTCGAGGTTTTGACCAGATTTTTGCGCCCGAGCAGCATATTCATCAGACTCGATTTACCCACATTGGAACGCCCGATGAAGGCAAATTCAGGTCTGCCGTCTTCCGGAAGCCCTGATATCGATGAAGCGCTTTTTAAAAATTCCGCTTTTTTTATCTGCATCAGTTCCTTTCTCTTTCTCTGTGGGCGATGTCATGCCTGTAATAAGCCTTGTCGAAGCTGATTTTTTCGACATTCCTGTAAGTATTTTCAACAGCTTCGTTTATGTCCTTGCCTGCCGAAGTGACCATGAGGACTCTGCCGCCGTCAGTCACGATGTTGCCTGAAGCGTCAAATTTCGTTCCGGCATGGAATACTACGCAGTTTTCATCGACAGAATCAAGGCCGGATATGACTTTTCCTTTTTCATAGCTTTCGGGGTAACCGCCGCTTGCGAGGACGACGCACATTCCGTATCCGCTGCGCCATACGAGTTCAGGCAGCGCTTCAAGTGTTGTGAAGGGCGGGATCTTGCCGTTTTTTGTATTCGAACGCTCTTCTTTTCCTGAAACAGCCCAGAAGTAAGGAACGATGTCGCTTATGAGCATGAACATCAGCGGCTCTGTTTCGGGATCACCGAAGCGGACGTTGTATTCCAAGACGAAAGGTTCTCCGTCAACGATCATAAGCCCGATGTAAAGGATGCCGCGGTAGTTTATTCCCCGTTTTTTCAGTTCGTTGAGAAGCGGCTGAGTGATAGTTCTGTCGACTTTTTCGTAAAGTTCATCGGTCCCGGGTTTTACCGGAGTATATGCGCCCATTCCGCCTGTATTCAGGCCGGTGTCGCCGTCGTTGAGTGCCTTGTGATCCTGCGAAAAAAGGAGTCTTTTGACGTTCGTGCCGTCGGTAAGAAGGAGAAGCGACAGTTCTTCGCCCTTCAAAAACTCTTCGATTACGACTTTGGAGCCTGCTGATTTGAATTTGCCGCCGAGCATCTGCGAAAGTTCAGAGCTTGCCTCCTCGTAAGTTCCGCAGATTATTACGCCTTTCCCTGCCGCTAAGCCGTCTGCCTTCAAAACGACAGGATATTTCGAGGTTTTCAGAACAGTATTTCCGCTTTCAAAGTCGGTGACGGTGGAATATGCCGCAGTCGGGATTTTCGCCGCTTTCATCACTTCTTTTGCGAAAGCCTTGCTCGATTCAAGGCGGGCAGCCTCTTTGTTTACGCCGAAAATGCGGAGTCCTTTTGCTTCGAAAGCGTCAACTATCCCTTTCGCAAGGTAGTCTTCAGGGCCTACGACAGTGAGGTCTATCGATTCCCTGAGTGCGAAATCGAGCAGCGATTCGACTGAATCATCAGCGATATCTGGTATTTCTGCAATATTGGCGATTCCTGCGTTTCCAGGAAAGCAGAAGAGTTTTTCGACATAAAAACTCTGAGAAATTTTCCATGCAAGAGCGTGTTCGCGACCGCCTTTTCCGACTACCAGTACTTTCATTTTTCCTCTTTTATACAAATCAGTAAAACAAAGCATTTTAAGGAATAGTTCGGCTATGTCAAACTTTGTGATATGCAAGAAATTTCAGCCGCTTTACAGGTTGACATTGTCGTGTAATCAACTAAATTTATAAGTCTTTTATTTTTTAGGGGGTAATTATGAAAAAGATTGTTTTTTTAGCGGTTTTAATGAGTCTCTTTTCAGTTTTCGGAGGTGAAAAAATGGACAACGAAACAACGAAAACCATTTTCAGCAGAAAGAGTGTGAGAAACTATGTCGAAACAACTATCTCGCCGGAAACACTGGAATTTTTAGTGCGTGCCGGAATGGCTGCTCCTTCTGCAGTCGACAGAAGACCGTGGGAATTCATCATCATCAACGACAAGAAGATCGTGAAAAAACTCAACGATGCTCTTCCTTCGGCAAAGATGGCCGAGAAAGCGGGATATGCTATCGTTGTGGCGGGAAACATCGAGAAACAGGCCGGCGGAAAGGATTCTACTTTCTGGATCATGGACTGCAGTGCGGCAATCGAAAACATTCTGCTTGCTGCTGAATCGATCGGTCTCGGAGCTGTCTGGACTGCGGTTTATCCTGCTGCAGAAAGGCTCAAACCGGTGATAGAGACACTAGGACTTCCTTCGAATATCGTTCCTCTCGCATTCATTCCGGTCGGAAAACCTGCCGGAAGCGACAAACCGAAAGAGAAGTTCGACAAAGAAAAAATCCATTGGAACAGCTGGTCGAACAAGGCTAAACCGGCAAAATAAAGATCATATATTCAGTTTCAGACCGATCCACGGCGTGATGCCGGCCGTTCCGTATTCGACAGAGTAGGCGTAGTCGTCGTTGTCAAGCATATTTTCGATTTTTGCGAATAAAGTCACGAAATCGTGTACTTTGTAGGAAATCGCGAAATTGAGGATAACGAAGTCGTCGACCGTGACGATATAGGGCGTTTTCGGATAGTTGTAAACTTCATCCTTCCGCTTGCCGACATAATCGACTTCCAAGGAAATATTCAGTATTTTATCGTAGTTATAGTTGAGGATGGCGTTGAATGAGTGCTTCGGACGTCTTAAAGTCGGAGTTTTCGCCTTGTATTTTTTTCCCTGAGATTCGACGACCTGGTATTCCTGCATTTTGAAGATCCATGTGTAGGAACTTCTGAGACTTAATCCCCAGAAAGGTTTCGTATGGAGCGAGATTTCAAGTCCGTGGTTTTCTATTAGGTATCTGTTTGAATATATTCCTCTTTTGTCAAGATCAATGTGATCGTGCTTCTGTTCGTAGAAGTATCCCGCTTCGAGAAGTATCTTTCTCTGCACGAAATACTGCTGTATCGCGCCGTCGAAACCATAGGCGATTTCCGGTTTAAGTTCCTGATAAAGATTGGCGTATCTGCTGAATCTCTGGAAAAGAGTAGGGGTTTTTGCTCCTCTTGCGAATCTTGCCTTAAAACCGAGTTCGATCGGAGTTTCGTAAGCCGCTCCGACGGAAAAAGTCGGTTCCAGATTCTTCTTCGTCTCGTCGGGAAGCGGTGCATCAGTGTTTTTGTCTAAAAGTGAGAGCTGGTAGAAGTTGTTCTGCAGACGTCCGCCGATATTCAGTTCGAGTTTGTCAACGGGCTTGAAAATATTGAAGGCGTAAGCGTCGAAACTTATGTCGGGATTTGGAACGAAATCCATGTTGAAATAACGTCCCGCCGAGTAATCTTCGTAGTCTGCTGTTCCCCATTCGGTGTCGAAATCGATTCCCGCAACAAGTTCGTACCACTCGACAGGTACGACGCTGTTTTTCCAGTTCAGAGCAAATGTGAGCGATTTATAGCGGCTTTTCAAATTTCCCGCCATCTTTCCCTTGTCTGCAGGGTCGTTGTCACGCAGAGAACTGAGAAGAAGAGAAATGTCAAACTTCAAGTTCCATATTTTGTTAAATAAATTTGATTCAGTTCCTGTCTTGAAAAGCAGGTATTCATTTCTTAAAAATCTGTTGGGGTCATCCATTCCGAGTCCGGGACCGTCGTCTATATCAGCTTTTCCGATGTTTCCGCGGAGTATCACTTCCCACGTATTGTCGCTGTTTATATCGACTCCGCCGCGGAAATAGAGCGAACCTTTGATTACAGAGTCGTTATCAGGCGTTTTTGTGTAGAGATTTTCTTTCACATCCTTGTAGGAATCGGCCATCGAGATCCCTTTTGTGTAGAAAAACGAGCCGCCGCCCGAGTAGTAGAACCGTTTTTTTGAGCCGCTTACGTTTGCGCTCACATTTGCTGTATCGGGAATGTAGCGGCTGCTGCTCATGTCGAGGACTGCCGTAGACGCCGAAGCCGTGAATTTAGGTTTTCCCTTTCCTTTTTTTGTTCTGATGTCGAGAACTCCGGCAAGTGCGCCGCTTCCGTAAAGAACAGGCTGGGGCCCTTTCAGAAGTTCTATCCTGGCGATGTTTTCAGGACTCATCGAAAGGTCGGCTGCGCCGTTGGGGCTGAGCGGGTTCCGCATTTCTACGCCGTCGATCAGCACTAAAACGTCTGCACTTCTGAATCCCCGCACAAAAAGAAACTGCGACTGTCCGGTCCTGCCGTCACCGTTGATGTAAACGCCCGGCATCTCCTTTACCGCATCACCGGTAGTAATTGATTGCTTTTCATCTATTTCCTTGGCGTTTACTGAATTCTGCGCAGCAGTGCCGTCGCTTGACGTTTTTTTCTTGCGCGAACCTTTCACCACGATTTTGTTGTCGTCAGATTTTTTCGCCTTTTGTACAGACGTTTCATTTTGAGACGTTTCAGGAAACGTCTCTACGGATTGATTGGTTTTTACGGATTCATCAGAAAAAACAGGGAATGTCAAAATCAGGAAAATAAATAGGAGTAAAAATCGGTTCTGCACGGCGGTTAAGCGTTTTTGCACTCTTCCAGAATTTTAAGGAAAGCCTCTCTGCGGTTTTCTGCAGCCGTGATCGGGCGGCCGATAACGAGATAATCTGCCCCTTTTCTAAGAGCTTCTACCGGAGTCGCGATGCGTTTCTGGTCGTTGACTGCAGCAAATGCCGGGCGTATCCCGGGAGTGAGGATTTTGAAATCCTTGCCGCAGGTTTCGCGGATAAGTTCGATTTCAAGCGGACTTGCGACTACTCCGTCCATTCCCGAATCCTTGGCTAATTTCGCGAGTTTTGCGATCTGCTCGGGTATAGAGCGGTCGAAGCCGACTTCGCGGATGTCATCTTCGCCGAGACTTGTTAAAATCGTTACAGCAAGCACGAGAGGCGGATTTGTGAGCTTGTTCATTTCTTCTCTGACTGCTTCCATCATTTTTCTTCCGCCCGAAGCGTGAACGTTGAAGATCTTGACTCCAAGCTCAGCCGCCGCGACACCTGCTTTTGCGACAGTGTTCGGAATATCGTGATATTTGAGGTCAAGAAAAACATCTTCACCCATGCCGACGATCTCTCTGACAAGCTCGGGACCGGTGGAAGTGAAAAGCTGCTTTCCGATTTTGAAGCATGCGCCAAGCCCTTTCAGATCGCCGACTATTTCAAGAGCCTTTTCTTTAGTTTCGACATCAAGTGCGACAAAAATTTTCGATTTCATTTTTCCCTCAAAAACTAATTTCCGATGACCAAGCTGCCGTTTGCGGGAACTGTTACGCTTCCGTTTGAAACAGTGACGGAAGATCCGTCGTAGGAAGTGAACGAGCCGCTTTCACCGCTGCAGGTAGTTGTGTATGCGGACGAGCCTTTGTTGATTCCGACGATAACGGTTTTACCTTCATATTTGAATTTATAAACCCATGCGTCGTTTGTGCTGCTGCATGTCGAACGTGTTCCGTGCCTCAAAGCCTTGTGGTCTTTTCTGAATTTACCGAGTCTCTTGACATGCTGCAGAGCGTTTGTTTCATCGTTCAAAAGGTTGTCGAACTTCATTACAGCGCGTCTTCCGCCGTCAAAACCGTTTTCAGCCTTTCCTGTCATTCCGATATCGTCGCCCTGATAAAGCATCGGAATGTTGATCGGAGTCGTGAGAAGGAAAGTCTGTGCGTGCTTGAGCAGCGTGTAGTTGCCGTTGCATTCATAGAGCGCTCTGTCCTGATCGTGGTTGCCGAAGAAGTTGCCCATTACAGCACCGGCGAAACCGCCCGTTCCGCCCTGAGCCGCTTTCGGAGTAAGGAACGCTGTGTCTGTAACGTCGCCGTTAGCATCATTCATTATTCTGCCGGCAAGAGTTGAGTAGTTGCCGCCATGAAGAATGTTGTCTCTGATCGCATAGTAAAGTTTGTCGTTGACCTGTCCCTGAACCATGTCTGCACGGGTGTGGTAACGTGCCCAGTCGCCGCCCAGTGATTCACCGACCGTGTAGAAAATTTCGGCTTCGTCGGGCATATCGTGGTTTGTGACTGTCGTTTCTACTTTTGCTTTGATCGCTGAACGGAGCTCTTTCACGAAAATGTCGTCGATATGCTTGAGAGCGTCTGCACGGAAACCGTCAAGGTTGAAATTCTCGATGAGCCAGAGTGCGTGCGCGATGACAGCTTTTCTCGCATCGGCGTTGTTGTAGTTGAAATCGGGCATGTAAGGAGTGAACCAGCAGTCTTTGATTACGCTGTCGGCCCAGCCATTCTCAGCACAGGATTTTTCCTCATAGAACCAGCCGTCGTTTTTGTGCAGCTGATAAAGCGGAGCATCTATGTAAACATGGTTTACAACGAAATCGGTAATGACCCTGATCCCTTTTTTGTGAGCTTTTTCTACAAGTTCACGGAGTTCGTCTGCAGTTCCGAAAGCAGGATCAACGCCTTCGTTGTCAAAATCGTAATCGTTATCAAAAGAATATCCAGTTGCAAGCGGATGGTAAGCATGATAGCTCGTGAAGTAGGTGTTTTCCTGCGAAGAGGCTGTGCCACCTTTGCTTTCGTAGTGAGGATTGCGGACAGGTGAACTTATCCAAAGGACGTTTACACCCATGTCGGTGAAGTAGCCATCTTCAATTTTTTGTATTATGCCTCTGAAATCACCTCCTTTCCACTGCTCAAGCTCATTTGTTACATGTGTGAATTCGCTTGCAGGAACATCGTTGCTTGTATCGCCGTTCAGGAATCGGTCGGTCATGATCTGATATACGAACGCATCACGCCAGCCGAAATCTGCAAAATCAACACCTTCACCTATCCAGAGCGGAACGAAGAAAGGCTCGATTTTATCGCCGTTTTCATCCACAAGTCTGAAAAGCCAGCTGTATTTGTTCGGCTCTAAACCGCTCTGCGAAACTGTGAAAGTCTTCGTCGTTTCGTCATACTCGTAATCCGAGGTCTCGACACCGTTCAGAGTGATGACCGAAGCTGCGAAGTCGATTGCAGCCGTACCGTGGTAGGAAAGGGTGAATGAGTAGGAATTTGCTGTTTTTTCGTGGCTGTCGAGGGTGAGGAGAGTCTCGGGGATAGCTTCGATATTTGCTTTTCCCGGATAGTTCGTTGCCGATTCTATGAATTTCGGTCCCGGCTGATTATTGTTGTCCGGACCGATACCTTTGTCGCCGTACCACCATGTTGCGCCGTTATCAAGCGAGAACCTGAAAATATAAATGAAGCTGCCGGCTTTGTCTGTCGGGAAGGGGATCATATATTCGTGGTTCTGGTTGCCGTCTGCGCAGTCGTAACCGCTGTTGAAGTTCGCATCGATCCACGTCCATGTTCCTGCGATCACCGGATATTCAGCGCTGCCTGTTCCTTTTCTGTAGCCTAATTGAGCCTTCCAGCCGTTTTGCTGCGGATGGCTTGAAAGCGGACAGCCGGTGATTCCTTCGACGTAAATTCTGCCGTAAACCATGTCGGATTCAGTGTCGCCCTGATTTCTATCGATCGTGAAAGGCCACTGGACTCCGACCCAGCCGGGATGCTGAGATGTTATTTCAACGCATGAGGTGTTGCTGTCATAGAAACCGTGCGGGCAGTTGCAGACTGCTTTGCCGCTTTCGACAGTGCATACGCCGCCGTTTCCGCAGTTTACGCTTTCGCATTTGTCTTCGACGCATTCATGTTCCGCAAGGTCGCATACTTCGCCGCTTTTGCAGTCAGTGTCGCCGTTGCAGTTAGGGTAAACGACGATGCAGTTTCCGTCAGCCTGAGAGCATTCTTCCCACTCTTCGCAGGTGACGTTTCTGCACTTGTCTTCAATGCACGGTTTCTTCGGATCGTTGTCTTCATTGAGGTAACCTTCCGGACACTGGCATTTTTTGTTTTCCTCTTCGAAGACGCAGCTGCCGAAACCGCATTCAAGGTCGCACGGATTAACGGGTTTTTCTTCAATGCAGTTTCCGTTCTCGTCTTTTTCGAATCCGTCGATGCATTTGCAGTATTCTTTGCCGTTTCCGTCGATGTCGCAGTATGAGTTGTCGCCGCATTCAAGCGAACAGTTCTCGTTTATGCAGGTAGGAGTTTCGCCGACAGTTTCCGGCTTGTAGCCCTCCTCGCAGTCGCAGTAGATCCCGCCGCTCTGGTAGCTGCTTCCGCTGCCGTAGCCGCTTCCGTAGCCCGAACCTTCCCTGCATTCGCCGTGGTTGTTGCAGGTTACGCCTTCACAAGGACCGGTGTATTCGCAGGTATGAGATTCCATGTTGCATTTATTGCTCTGGCAGTCGGAGTTTTCGCCGCATCTTCCCTGTTTGACATGGCATGTGCCGTTTGCGCAGTATTCCCATTCGTCGCATTCGATGCCGGCGCAGGAATCGTCAGTAGGATCGGCAGGAACGCACTCGAGTGTGCCGCTCGGAACATAGCCTTCGTCGCACTGGCATACTGCTCTGCCGCTCGAATCGTCGCAAACGCCGTGCTCGCTGCAGGTCTCGCCGTCACACGGGGAAGATTTTTTGGATTTACTGCATGCAACAGCAAAAACCATTAAACAACAAACTAAGATCAACGATAATTTTTTCATTTTAAGCCTCCAACATAAAGACGCATTATTATGCGAAAAACGGCTTTTTAGTCAAGGATTCGGCCTGATTTTCAAAGGCTCATTCTGTAAATTGCCACGATATCTTCTTTTGAAAGCGGTTTGAATCTTCCGATAGGACAGTTTTTCAGTGCCGATGCCGCCATTTCTTCAAATTTCGAATCGTCTATGCCGATTTCGGAAAGTTTCTGCGGAAGTCCTAAAGATTTAAAGAAATCCGACGTTTTTTCAATAGCCTGCAGAGCAGTTTTCATATCGTCTTTTTCGGTTATACCCCAGACGTTTCTTCCGTATTTTGCGAATTTTGCGCAGTTTTTATCGTCAAGAACGTGCCTCATCCAGCTCGGAGTGAGGATCGCAAGTCCGACACCGTGCGTTATGTCGTATTTCGCGCTGAGTTCGTGTTCTATCATGTGAGTTGCCCAGTCTCCGTCCTTTCCGAGTTCTAAAAGTCCGTTCAAAGCAACAGTCCCTGCCCACATGATGTTTGCTCTTGCTTCGTAGTTCTCAGGCTCTTTAAGAACTATAGGCGCGTTTTCGATCACGGTTTTAAGCACTGCTTCCGACATATGGTCCTGCAAAGCTGCATCGGGGTAGCTGAAATACTGCTCGAAAACGTGGCTCGTGATGTCTGCGATGCCCGCGACCGTCTGATTTTTCGGCAGTGTGAAAGTGTAGGTCGGATCAAGAATGCTGAATTTCGGTTTAAGTCTGACGCTTCCCATCGGAAGTTTTTCCTGCGTTTTTTCGTTGGTCAGGACGCATCCGCCGTTCATTTCGCTTCCGGTCGCTGCCAGAGTGAGGATCGTGCAGATCGGAAGAGCCTTTTTCACGCTCGTTTTTCTGATGAAGAAATCCCACGGATCACCGTTGTAGTATCTTGCTGCGGCGATCGCTTTGCAGCAGTCGATCACGCTTCCGGCACCGGCTGCGATGATGAGATCCACCTTGTTTTCGCGGCAGAGTTCCGCACCTTTTGCGACGCTCGTGATCCTCGGATTCGGGTCGATCCCGGGAAGTTCCGTGATTTTGACCGAATTTTCATTCAGGATCGAGACGATTTTGTCGTAAAGGCCGCTTCTTTTGATGCTTCCGTGACCGTAGGCGAGAAGAACAGATGTAACTTTCTCTTTTTTTAGCTGTTTTGAAAGAACTTCTATCTGATCTTTGCCGAAAAATATTTCTGTCGGCATATTGAGCCAGAAATTTCTCATGATTTTCTCCTTGATTTGTCGAATTTGTTATGATTTTTTTGAAGGATCAATAGACACGCGATTAAAATTCGCCGGTTTTGTTGACGCTGTAACCCTGATCTTCTTTCCAGCCTTTAAGTTTTTTGAGTTCTTTCAGAGCTTCGTTTTTAGCGTCGTCGATCGATTTCGAGCTGAAACCGAAAGTGAAACTGTTTTTAAGAACGCCTTCAACCCAGTAAGCTGTCTGCAGAACAGCAAAAAAACCTTTGTTCAGTGCAGTTACTGCGCCTGCTTTTACATTTGCGTGACCCTGCTGCTTGAGTTGTTTTATCGCGTTGTTTTTTGCTTTCGTGACATTTTTCCCGTCTTCAAACGAGAAAGTCCAGGTTACCGAGTTGCCGTCTTTGTCAAGCGCTTCGGCAAAAGCCGCCGCTCCAAAAACAGGAAACGTGAAAACGAAAAGCAGAACCGCGGTAAGAAGCGATTTTTTCATGGCTTTCTCCTGAAATTATAATTTTTCCAAAAGTTCTTTTGCCTTTTTGTAGCGCTTGCTTTCGGGATCTACTGAATTGATGATCTTCTGAAGAAGTTTCTTCGCCGTTTCGGGATCTTCGTCTTTCATGGCGTTTGCTTCCATATAGAGTTTTTTAGCTTCTTCTTCGCTCATCGTAGCCTTTTTAACCTTCTTTTCGGGAGCCGGTTTCGGTTCAGCCTTCTTCGGTTCGGCTTTCGGAGCCTCTTTCTTGGGCTCAGCCTTCGGAGCTTCTTTCTTAGGCTCGGCTTTCGGTTCAGTTTTCTTCGGTTCTTCTTTCTTCGGAGCTGCCTTTACTTCTTCCTTTTTCGGTTCTTCCTTCTTCGGAGCTTCCTTTACTTCTTCCTTTTTCGGCTCTTCTTTCTTCGGAGCTTCTTTTACTTCTTCTTTCTTCGGCTCAGCCTTTTTCGGTTCAGCTTTGGGCTCCTCTTTCTTCGGAACGGAGAGAAGAAGGTTCTGCGCATCTTTGTAGAATATCGATGAAGCCGGTATCGATTTAAGAAGATCCTCGCCTTCAGGATTCTTTTGTGCGAGTTTTGTTTTGCCGTTTTCGAAAGTTATCTGGTTCGTTTTTTCCCTGCCTATAAGGACTATCTGCTCGTTGAGCCATGATTTGTAGGGATTGTCGCCGGAAGTCCTGTCGTTTGCGGCAAGGATTTTCTTTTCAGCGTTCTTAAGGTCTTTTGACGCGATGAGTTTTTCTATCGCAGCTTTGTCGTTTTCACCGAACGGAGCCGATACTGCAGTCGTTTTTGCCTGAGATCCCTGATTGTCGAACAGCAGGAAGTATGCAACTCCGCCTATACCGATGAGCAGAACGACGATGATCGCAACAAGAACGAGCGGGGAAGAACCTTTCTTTGCTGACGGTTCGTCATCATCTTCAGGCTCGTAATTCGTCGGCATGGTTTGTTTTGTCGTTCTCTGCGGTTTCTGTTTGAGGTCAGGATTGAGTATTTCGAACTTTATCTGACGTGCACCGACTGAAATTATGTCGCCGTCGGAAAGAGTCGCGGAAGTCGTTTTCGATCCGTTTACTTTGATTCCGTTTCCGCTGCCCATATCGGAAATTATGAAACGGCTGCCTTCTTTCGTGATCTTGAAGTGCTTTCTCGAAACGGAGATGTCGCTGATAACGAAATCGTTGTCGAGGCTTCTTCCTGCGAGGATCTCATCTTTCGTGATCTCAATGTTTTTGCCTGAATCCTTGCCGTCTACGATCGTAAGTTTCGCATCGGCAGCGTGACCGGAAAGAGCCGACAGATCTATGATCGCGGTCTTTTCGGAAGCGATTTCCTCTTCGTCATCGTCCGAAAGATATTTCGACGATATCGATGAAATAGGCGGCGGAGTGGGCTCGGATTCGGCCTTTTTGCCGAGAGCTTCCTTTCTCGCTTTTTCAGCTTTGATTTTTTCGGCAAGTTTTTTCAGATATTCCTTGTCGATAGTCGGTTTTGCGTTGTTTTGATTGTTTTCGTCCATTTTTTACTCCCGAAATTGAACAACTAACAAAAAAATACCGATGTAAATACTTTAAACATAGAAAAAAGTCAAATAATGCGCACTATTTTTCGAATTATGAGGAAAATATTCTCAGGAATCTCTCTTTTCAGATCCTCTGTGCACTTTTTTCAATATTTTTTTATGTTTGCCGAAAATATTGATTTGTTCCGGTCTTTCTGTAAAATTATGCGCTCTTTTTGTGGAGTTTTTATGTTTAAACAGGAGAAAAAAATGAGAAAGAACATTGTTTGCATGACGTTGCTGGCGCTTATCGCCTTTGCAGGCTGTGGTTCGGTTTCTCTTTTCGAGAAGGGAAACGCAGCGAGAGAAACGGACAAAGTCAAGGCTCGCGGCTACTACGAAGAAGCGTGTGAGAAAGAAAACCATTTCGAAGCGTGCCACAATGCGGCTGTGCTTTGGCAGAACGGTGACGGTATAAGCGAAGAGAACAAAAAGGCGCGCGAACTCTTCAAAAAGGCGTGCGACGGCAAATTCGACGAGTCCTGTTTCATTCTTGCCGATATGTGGGCGAACGGAAAAGGCGGCGTTTACAAAGACACTGATTCTGCGTTCAATCTTTATAAGGAAACATGTGAACGCGGTCTCGGCAAGGCTTGCAGAGGTGTCGGTCAGATTTATGCCAAAGGGGGCGGTTCGATTGCAAAAAGCGTTGAAAAGGCAAAGGAATATTTTGCTCTCGCATGTGACAAGGGCGACATGAAGACATGCGTCGATCTCGGTCAGACCTGGTCGAAAAAATTCGATGAGGCTGAAGGTTATGAAAAGACTGTTACTTTCTGGGGCAAAGCGTGTGACGGCGGAATGCTCGATATCTGCGAAAAACTTGCTGACATGATCGTTGCGACGAAAGAAAAAGAAGAGAAAGTTCCCCTTTCAAAAGGATACTACGAGAAAGCATGCGACGGCGGTTCGAAAGAGGCCTGCTACAAACTTGCACGCGCAATGGTCGATAATGTCGAAGGTGCCGACGGCGAAGCTCAGGCCTATTACAAAAAAGCGTGTGATGCCGATCATGCTGAATCGTGCTACTACATCGGCGTTTATCTGAGCGAGGCTTATGGCGAGACAAGGGAACTCGACAAACTGAGAGAGATGCACTCTTTTTACGACAAATCCTGCAAAAAAGGTTTCGAGGCTTCATGTTCGAGCGCAAATTCGCTTCAGGCTTCGATAGCTGAACAGGAAGAGGAGATCCGCAAACAGGAAGAAGAAAAGAGACTTGCTGAAGAGGAAGCCCGCAAAGAAGCTGAAAGACTTGCTGCCGAAGAGGCTGAAAGAGAGAGACTCGAGCGCGAAAAAGCCGAAGAAGAGGAAAGACGTGCTCAAGAAGAGTTCAAGAGACAGCAGGAAGAGGAAGCCAGAGAGCTCAAGAGACAGCAGGAAGAAGAAGCCAGAGAGATGAAGAGACAGCGCGAAGAGGCTGAAAGAGAAGCGGCTGAGGCTGCTGCAGCTGAGGAAGATGAGGAGGAAGAGGAAGAAGAACCCGCTCCGAAGAAAAAGGTCAGCAAGAAGAAAGCTCCGGAACCTGAAGAAGACGAAGATGAAATAGACGAAGATGAAGAAGAGGAGGAGGAGGAGGAAGAGGAAGAAGAACCTGCTCCGAAGAAAAAATCGAAATCAAAACCCAAAAAGAAAAGCGCTGAAGAAGAATTCGACGATCTTTTTGATGATTAAAATTCCAGATTAAATCCAATCAGAACCAGTCTTTTTTCTTGAAATACCAGACGACAAGTCCAGAGAACATTATTGAAATTATTACGAAAACAGCGAATGCGTAAGGTGATTTGTCACCTGGAAGCTGAATGTTCATGCCGTAAATCGAAGCGAACATGACGGGAACGGTGAGGACAATGGTGATGATGGTGAGAAGCTTCATGATGTTGTTTAGTTTGTTCGAGATAATCGAGCTGAACGCAGTCATCATCTCGCTGACGATGTTATTGTAGATGGACGACATTTCGATTGCCTGCTTGGTTTCGGTAACGATGTCGTCGATTTTGTCATCGTTTTCCTCGGTAACCGGAACAAGCCCGATTTTTCTGAGCCTCATCGCCATGAACTCGTTCGATTTGAGTGCCGTCGTAAAGTAGACAAGACTTTTTTCGAGGTTCAGAAGTTTAGCAAGGTCTTCGTTTCTGCTCGTTTCCTGGATCTTTTTCTGGACGATCGTGATGATGTTGCTGATCTGTTTCAGGTAAAGCAGGAAAAGCTGCGTGGTATCGAAAAGAGTCGTAAGGACAAAGTCATCCTTTGCGAGGCTTCCCAGGTATTTTTTCTGCATGTTTTCTATCATTTTCGAGATGAAATCGGTCTGCATCCCGCACACAAGAAGGATCGTGTTTCCGGCAAAAATTATGCCGAGCGGGATAGTTCCGTACATCTCGTCCTCGTCTGTCGAATCGTAGTATGGGATCTTTACGATGACGAGTTTGTTGTTGTCGTCCTCTTCGATGCGCGCCCTTTCATCCATATCGAGAGCATATTCGAAAAAGTCTGCCGGAATGTTTAGTTCCTTGCAGAGAAAGTCGATTTCCTCCTGACCCGGGTCTGTTACCGTGATCAGGGTCCCTTTATCCAGTTTGTTGATCTGTTTGAGTTTTTTTGCAAAAGGCTTGTAAACACGGATGCTTTCGTGAATGTTGCCTTCGCGGTCACGGATGATGCCGGGAATGTTTCCGAAAAGAGCTTCCTGCGCCTGCCTGGACTCTTTGTCGATCTCCTCGATAAGTTCGTGGATCTCTGCTTTTTTCTCATCGTCGAGAGTCGAAAGGATCTGCGGATGTGTCTCTTCGGGCAGCTCGTAAAGCAGTTCGGCAAGCTGTCTGCTCGACATCTGCGAAGTGATCTGATTTTTGACTTCGTCTTCGAATTCCGTGAATATGTCGGCAACTATTTCTTCATCGATAAATGAGAAAATCTGAATGATTTCAGGAATTTCTAGTGCTTCAAAGAAGTTCGCGACAACATCCGGAGGATTCGACTCGGCAAAATCTTTGATATCCTCAAAGAGACCGTCTTCGAGCATCTCCCTGATTTCTTTGACGAGCAGTGTATTTTTCATGATTACCTCCCATCGGACGCGGGAGGGAAGGGTGCAAGGCTAATCTCTCCGGCTACCGACTAAAAATTTTGTCACGCTACCTAAAGGATCTTCCATTTTACCCTCAAAAAAATAAACCGCGGCATTATAGAGAATTTTGGCAGTTTTGCAAGAAAAAAGTTGTGCAGATGTCCTTAAACGAACGCGAAATAGGAGACTTTTTCCCCGTTTTTTTCGACTATGAGAAAAACTTTTCCGTTGAATTCAAGAAGGTTAAGTCCTTCTTCCAAATCGAGATTCAACTTGCTGATATCGTTGCCGTTTTTGAGATAGTCAAATCCTTCTTCATCAACAGTGCAGGTGTTTTTGCCCGAGAGAAATTCGGGAACTGAAAGGATCGCTTTGCAGACGTTTTCGGGATCTTCCTTGAGTTCCTCCATCGAAACGGCGTTTTCAAGTCTGAACGGGCCGACTTCGCGCCTGATCAGCTCGGTGAGAACAGCTCCGCAGCCTAAAAATTCGCCGATATCTCCGGCTAAAGTACGGATATAAGTCCCTTTCGAGCATCTCACAAAAAACGAAAGCTCATCGTGAGCGGTTCGTGTGATCTCAAGCGACTTTATTTCGACGTTTCGAGCCTTCATTTCGGGAGTTTTTCCGTTTCTCGCCAGTCTGTAAGCTCTTTCTCCGTCGATTTTTAGCGCGCTGTAAACCGGCGGGGTCTGCTGTATAACTCCCTGAAATTTTTCAACTATTCTCTCGCAGTCGATAACTTCCGGAACAGGGCCTGACTCCACAAGTTCCGTTCCAAGATCCAGACTCGGGCTCGTGAAACCGAGCTTGATTCTTCCGGAATAAACTTTGTCGAAATCAGTTGCTAAAGAAATCAGTTTTGTCGCTTTGTTCACCGCGACTACAAGAACTCCGCTGGCCAGAGGGTCAAGAGTTCCGCAAAAACCTGCTTTTTTGATTTTCAGCAGTCTTTTCAGGAAGTTAAGCTCTCCGTTAGAAGAAAAGCCTTTTTGTTTGTTGAGGATAATAAAAAAAGAATCTTCGGGATTGAAAGTCATTTTTTAAGACTATGCTTTCGAGAAATTGTCCTTGCTTACTCCGCAAACCGGGCAAACCCAGTCTTCTGGAATAGCTTCAAAAGGGGTTCCGGGAGCGATTCCACCGTCTGGATCGCCTTTTTCGGGGTCATAAACATAACCGCAGATTCCGCATACATACTTGTCCATAGTTTCCTCCTAGTTTTTATTGTTGATCTTTTCTCCGATCTCTTTACCGAGTTCGAAGCACTGTTTTTTTACTTCTTCACTTGGAACATAAAGCGATTTTATGCTTCCTATAACTTCGCAGCCCATGTCAGCCAGCATTTGGGAAAGGTATTTCACGCTTTCGCCGCTCCAGCCGTAAGAGCCGAAGGCCGCACCAAAAGGCGTTTTGAACTTGAGCCCTTTGATGTAGCACATAACGTCCGACATCGAGGGGAAGATCTCGTTGTTGATCGTCGGAGCGCCCGCGATCACTGCCGATGCGTCAAGCATTTCGGTAGCTACTTCGCTTCTGTCGCATGACTGCAAAAACAGCGATTTTACCTTGATCCCCTGCGATACAAGACCGTCTTCGATGCAGCGCGCCATTTTTTCTGTCGAGTGCCACATCGAATCGTAGACTATGACAGCTTTTTTGTCGGTTTTTCTCGCAGACCATTTGTCGTAATACTTCAGCATTTCCGCGAAGTTATCCATGTTTCTCCAAACCGGGCCGTGGTCGGGAGCGACAACTTTGAAAGTAAGTCCGCTTGCAGCCACTTTTTTAAGCAGATTCTGAACGAATGGGCTATAAAGTGTAATGATATTCGCGTAGTAGCCTGTCGACATATCGACAAGAAGTGACCACGGAAGCTCGTCGTCGAAACGCTCGCTGGTAGCGAGATGCATTCCGAAAGCGTCCTGACTGAAAAGGACTTCCTCTTCGGCAAGATACGAGAACATGCTGTCGGGCCAGTGGAGCATCTTTGTTTCCATGAATTTCAGCGTTTTGTTGCCGAGGCTGAGTTCGCCGCCGTCCGCAACTGCTTCGACCGGAAGTTCGGGATAGTAAGCCGCGAGAGCACGGACTCCGCCTTTTGACGCAAAGATCTTCTCAGGTTTTACGATTTCAGCGATTTTCGGTATTCCGCCGCTGTGATCTGGTTCCGCGTGGTTGGAGACGATATAGTCGATCTTCTGCGGGTCAACGACCGAAGCGACTCTTTCAAGAAGTTCGTCTTCAAAACCCTTTTTCACGCCGTCGATGAGGGTGATTTTGTCAGCCATGACGAGGAAAGCGTTGTAGGTCGTTCCTTTTTTGGTCGAATATCCGTGGAAATAGCGGATGTTCCAGTCGATCGCGCCTACCCAGTAGACTGAATCGCTGATTTTTATTGCGTTGAGATTCGACATTTAAACCTCTATTTTCTGTTTGCCCACAGTCCGTGGATGTTGCAGTATTCTCTTGCTATGATTTCATCGGAAAATTCCATCGGGAATTCCGCGCTCGGCGCATCACCGGGTTTGAGATACTTTCTCATGACGACATCGCCTTTAAGAACTTCGATCCATTCGATGTAGTGGTTATCCATCATCGGATGAAGCGACGAACCGACCGTGACTTTGATGCCGTCTGCCGTTTTTTCGATGACCGGAACATGCTTTTCAAGTGTCTGATCGGCTGTTTTTACGGGCATAAGCTCCATTTCCTGGCCGCAGCAGACAAGTTTTCCGCCCGCTTCGTGCGAAACCGTGACGATGTTGCCGCAGAGTGCGCATTTGTAGACTTCGTTCCTTTTTGTCATATCAGTTCCCCGGAATTACCAGTTAGTGTTGAGAACTTCGAAGTAAGCCTGCGGGTGCTCGCATGCCGGGCATTTTTCGGGAGCTTCTTTGCCGACGTGGATGTAGCCGCAGTTGAGGCAGCGCCACGTAACTTCGCGGTCTTTCGCGAACATTCCGCTTGCTTCAAGGTCTTTGATGAAAGCGTTGTATCTTTCTTCGTGATGTTTTTCTGCAACAGCGATCTTTCTGTACATTTCAGCGATATCATGGAAGCCTTCTTCGTCAGCGATGCGGGCGAATTCGGGATAAGCTTCGGTCCACTCTTCGTGCTCGCCTGCAGCGGCAGCCTTGAGGTTTGCGAGCGTGTCGGAGATCATTCCAGCAGGATATGTCGCGGTGATTTCGGCATCGCCGCCTTCAAGGAATTTGAACATTCTCTTTGCGTGTTCCTTTTCCTGATTTGCAGTTTCTTCAAAAATAACAGCTATTTTCTCAAATCCGTCCTTTTTAGCCTTGCTTGCGAAGTAGTTGTAGCGCATTCTTGCCTGAGATTCGCCTGCGAAAGAAGTGAGAAGATTTTTTTCTGTTCTTGTTCCTTTAAGTGACATGATTTCCTCCATTAAAATTCAATAAACCAACCATAAACGGTTTAAAAACTGCTAATCATATTTAGCGGCTGTTTTCTGTCAATTTTTGGGGTTGATCTATCTATATTGTTGCAGAACATTTAAAAAAGATTATAGTTTTGTGCTTATTTATGGAGGCTTATATGAAGAAAGTATTTTTCACGGTTTTTGTTTTTACGGCGGTTTTACTTACATCAGGATTTCTTGCCGCACAGACATCGTGTGAGATGGATGACTCGATTCTCGGGAGTAATGCAGTGCATTATTTTGCATTCAAGGGTGTCGGACAAATCAATGCAGCGAATGAAGAATATCCGAATTATGTATTTTCAGCGACACCTAAACTTGTAGGAATCAGTGGAAGGGATCTGGATTATGCAGACGAATTCTCATTTTTTGAGGAATACGACTCCGAAAATGAAGGCAGCGGCGTGCTGTTGACGGCTTTGGGAGATCCAGACATGGATACTGCTTATTTTACAACAGCTGTATTTGCCCGTATCCCTCAAAGTTATTTTGAACGTATGCAGGAAACAAATAGTGACACTCTTTCGGTCGCACCTGTTGTCGAAGTCTATGATATTGCTCTTTCCAAAGATAATAATTACATCAAATTATGTTTGATAGCCTCAAACAAAAAGGCCGGTAACGATGAATTCAGCAATGCCGGAGTCGGCAAAATTCAAGTTTGTCAGGGTCAAAATACTGAGTTTTCAGTTGGAGAAAAAATCACTCTTGCAATGAACGCTGAACTTGTCACAGGCAACGACATCCTTGGCAATTACGAAGATGCTGAAACTTTGGAAGACCTTTGTGAATGTTCCAGTCCACAAGATAACACGCCTGTTGACTGCTCGGCGATTGAGTGGGAAGACAACAATACTGACCCTGAGAGCGGCGATGCCGAGCATTATTTCGCATTCAAAGGAAAAGGACGTATAAACCGTGAGGATCTGAGCAATCTCTATGACGCAACAGTTGAAACGGCAGAACTTGTCGGAGTGGAAGATAAAACACTCTCTTCCAACATATTTTTTCATGAATACACTATTCAGAATACAGATCCCGACACAAGGAATTGGGTGGCATTGAGCGCGCTTGGAGATATTGACCACTCAGGTTATGTTTCGACATTTGTTTTTGTTCTTATTCCAGTTTATTACCTTAATTACATGATCGAAGATGAACTTGACAAAATGCCGTTCGCTCCTATCACTCAGGTTTATGATTACCGTTATACCGATGGTCATGTTTTTGCCAGAGAGTGCCTTGTTGCCTCAAACAAACAGGGTTCCACAGAATATGGTGAAGCAGGTGTTGGTGAATTTCAAGTTGTTTTCGAGAACAATATCAATTTTACGGCCGGAGAAACATTCAATTTGACAATGATGGCTGAACTTGTTGTCGGTCAGGAGTTGATAGACAGTTATGAAGATGTCGAAACAGCTGATGATTTATGCCGGTGTTTTAAAGTTAATGGAAACGATGTCAACTGCTCGGAAATCGACTGGGGAGATGGCGAAAGCAGCAACGGTGGTGATGATACTGATGCTTCTGATACGGGGAAAACTGACACAGACAGCGATGTTTCGGATAGCGGTGAAAACGATGAAGATTCGGGTAATTCTGATGTAGAAGATGCTGTTGATACTGATACCCAGAATGAAAATGGAGATGTCACCGATAAAAAAAGTAAGTCTGACGGCTGTTCTATGCTGTTTGTCTAATTTTTGAAATTATTTCCCGAATTCGAAAACGCCGGGGAAAATATCGGATAAAAGGAGATCCTGCTCGACTTTTTTGGTTTCGCTGTTGACTAAAATGACGCGCATTTCTGGGTTGAAGTCGGCAAGAACCTGGCGGCAGATCCCGCACGGAAAGACCGCTTTGCCGCTTAAGTTCGACGCAATGAAAATTGCTTCGAAATCGCGGTATCCTGCTGTAACTGCCGAGAAAAGTGCTGTTCTTTCGGCGCAGTTGGTTGCTCCGAAAGAGGAGTTTTCGACGTTGACTCCGGTAAAAATCGTTCCGTCTGTTGTTACGATCGCCGCTCCGACTGCGAAATTGGAATAAGGCGCGTAGGCGTTTTTTCTCACTTCGAGCGCGGCTAAAAGTGCTTTTTCAAATATTTCGTTCTTCATTTGTCCTCTAAAACCAAAGAGATAAAGCGTTTCATGAAGGCTGAGAAAAGTTTTTCCGCTTTTGCCGCATTTTCGCTCACTTCTTCGTGTGAAAGCGGTGTCGCCGAGAGTCCAGCCGCCTTGTTCGAGATGAAGCTGATGCCCGAAACTTCGATCCCCGCGTGTTTTGCCGCGATGACTTCCGGAACGGTCGACATTCCGACAGCGTCCGCTCCGAGTGCCGCGAGCATCCTTACCTCAGCCGGTGTTTCGTAGGTCGGCCCCGTCAAAGCGATGTAAACACCTTCTTTTAGCGAGATCCCGTGTTCCATCGCCGCTTTTTGCATGAGTATCGCCATTTTGCGGCTGTATGCGCTCGACATGTCGGGAAAACGCGGACCGAAATCGTCTTTGTTTCTGCCGATGAGAGGATTCGTCCCCATCAGGTTTATGTGGTCGCGGATTATCATGAAATCGCCTGCATCAAAGTTCCTGTTTATGCCTCCGGCAGCGTTCGTGACGACGAATTTTTTGATTCCGAGAAGGATCAGAGTGCGCAGCGGAAACACGACAGCTTCCATCGGATAACCTTCGTAATAGTGGATACGCCCTTGCATGATCCAGAAATTTCTGCCGGAATCTTTGTCAAAAGCGAGGATCAGTCTCCCTTTGTGCCCTGCAACGGTCGAAGACGGAAAATCGGGAATTTCATTGTAGGGAATGACAAGTTTCTGCTCCGCATTTTCGGCAAAAGCGCCGAGACCACTCCCCAGAGTTATGAGCAGTTCCGGCATTTCAAGATTTTTCTCTTTTACCTTTCCGGCAATGTACGAAGCCGCGTTTTTCAGTTTTTCCATGATTTCCTCCATTATTTTATAAATGTCCAAAGAATGAAAGCTAATATGTTCGAAACGACGTGGTAAGAGATGCTGTAAAAGATCCTTCCTCTGCTTTTTTCGGTGAAAAGCCCGAAGAGAAGCGACGGAAAAAAGGTCGCCGCCCGCGTTATGTCGAGGAATGCGAGGGCGTGCACAAGCCCGAAAACGAGCGATGTGAAGAGGTTTTTGAGCGAGATTATTTTCAGGATCTTTTTGTCGAAACCGGCAAAAACGTGTTCCTGAAGATATCCGCGGAAAAAGAATTCCTCGGGAATCGCAGCAACTGCAATCGCGATGAGCCCTTTTGTGACAGCGTTAAGAAGCTCTTTTGAAGTCGGATCCGCCAAAGCGCGGTGCATGAATCCGAGGTTGTATGCGAAAAATAGCGGCGGATAAAACACCAAAGTCGCGAGAGTTACCCACAGAAAGAGTTTCAAACCTTCTTTTGAAGGAAGGAAAAGCTTTTTTGGCCTGAAAGTCCTGTCAAAAAGGAGCGGAAGGATGAAAAGCGCCGCCGGAAAAATGAAGTGCCTTGCAGAAAAGCGGTATTTGTTCATAAAAAACGACAAAACCGAGATCGCGGCGAGAAGCAGAAACGGAATTATGATTTTCGAGAGTTTTTTTTCAGCCATTTATTTATCCGTCAGCGTGTTTTTTGAGACCGGTCTGATGTAGAAAATATAGACGATAGTTATGAAAAACGAGGTCAGGACTATGACTGACGAAAGTTGCGGCGTGACGATCCCGAACGATATCGCGAAAAGCTGGAAGAGGAATGGAAGCGAGCAGAAAACGGCCCCTTTTACGATTTTTTCGGGAATGTTCCTCGAAACGATGATGAAGTTGAAAAGCGTTTTCATGAAGGGTTTGGTGATGAATACATCTCCTTTCGCGCTGTCGGCTCCGCCCCAGAGCGCCTGTATCGCCGCGGTGTTTTCGCGTTCTTCTCCTGAGATCAGGATGTCGTTACGGCTTAATTCGAGTTCGTCAAGCGAAGTCTTAGTTTCGATATTCTGCCAGAGCTGCGGTTTTACGGGGTTTACGATGACAGTCTTTATGCCGAATTTTTTGTCGAAAAGTTCGAGAAAGGCGGCATTTTCGCTTGGTTTTATCTTGTCGATCGTGTAGTAGCCGATGACTTTGTTGCCTTCGGCGAGGGCGATGTGTTCGCTGTCTGCCTCTTTTTTCGGGATCGAAAGCCCTTCCGCCGAGCAGTGTTTTTCCGAGATCAGAACGTGGAGCGGCGCCATCGTGAGGGTCCTTCCGTCTTCGAACGTGTGGGAGAAGCACTTGTTTTTACCGATATCTTTCGTCTGTTCGGGGTCGTTTTCGGCGGCCTGGTTGAGTTTGGCGATCATCTGCATGAAATCTTCTTTTTTGAGACTTTCGACTGTCTCGATCCCCGAAAGATTGAGGTGGGGAATGTTGAGATATTTGTCCGTGTCGAAGACGAGGCGCGAGATCTTTGCTTCGTTGTTGAAAAATTTCATGTTGTTGAGAAGCGCTGAAACAGCTGTCGTCGTAACGATGAAGTTTATGAAAAGGGCGGTCGCTGCGGCGATCGGAGCGGGGGAGTAGAGCGTTACAACGAGAAGAATGGCGTCATAAAGCGATTTCGTCTTGAAAAAGTGGATGATCCCGAAAAGAAGAACTATCGCTAAAAACCACTTTATGATCTTGGGCATGACTCTGATCCCGAGCGGGGTAGGCGAGCCTTGTGAACTTTTGAAAAGATACGATGCCAAAATCACTACCGGAATAAAGCCCGAAACTTCCCAGCCCTGGAAAGGATGGTCTGCGAAAGTGAGGAAGACTGAAAGGGCGAAAGGAATTAGCGCGAAAAGCGCTACCCACGGCAGTTTTTTGATCCCTGTCGAAAAAAGTTTAATGAAAACAAATATGTAAGCCGGCGTAAAATAGTAAAGCCCGAAAAAGTAATCTGTCTTTTTGATGAGCACGAAATAGATGATATAAAAAATGTAAGCAAGCAGCGAATAAAGAAAAAAATGGACTGAAAAATTGAGTTTTCTCATGTGTAACACCTGAAATTGTTAAAAAATATCAATATCGCCTTTCCCTTCGCGGACGATCTCGTATTCATCACCCGAAAGCTGGACGATGGTGGTCAGTTCCATCGAGAGGTAGCCGCCGTCGACAAGAAGGTCGACAAAGCCGAGCCAGTCGGGGCTGTCTTCTTCCGGGTCGCAGAATTCCTCGCCTTCGTCGCAGGATGCTGTCGAAACTACGAGCGGTTCGCCGATCTCTTCGACAAGTGCACTGATGAAATTGCTGTCGGGGATCCTGATTCCGATCTCCTTCCTGTTTTCGAGCATGATCTTGGGGATCTCGCGGCTGGCGGTAAGAATGAAGGTGTATGCGCCGGGAAGGCAGCGTTTGAGGAGGCTGAAGTGGCGGTTATCGATGTCGGCGTAGCGTGAAATGTCGCTCAGATCCTTGAAAACGAGAGAATAGAACTTCCGTTTTTTCGTCTGTTTTATGCGGTTGAGCTTTTCCAGCGCCCCTTTTTTGCCGATCTTCACCGCCAGAAGATAGGACGTGTCACCTGGAATAAGGGCGACTCCGCCGCTTTCCAGCACGCTGACAGCCTTGTCGATCACCCTTTTTTCGGGATTCTCGGTGTGGACCTTGATTCTTTCCATTTTTACCTCTGAAAAATCAAAAACGGGCAATTATAGGATAAATAATTAAAAATTAAATAAATCTTTCGGTCCAATGTGGCGAGGGAAAAATAAGAGATTTCACGACGTTTGTCATCGTTTCTTCGAAAGAGGATGATTTCAGCTCGCATTCCTCAGCTTTGCGGCTGTTCTATATGCTGTTTCGCAAAAACTCGTTCCGATTTGTGTTGGCATCTGATCCGAGCTCTAAGTTTTGCTAAAATTCACGGATTCTTGGCACAAATGCCGAAAAAAAATTGCGGATTCTTGGTATAAATGCCAAAAAAAATTTGCGGATTCTCAGTTTAAGATGTATTTTTGTCAGGAATTTCAGGGGGACGGAAATGATCTTTCGACGAAAACTTTATGATGAAATGCTTCGCTGGAAAAAAGAAGCCCAAGGTAAAAGTGCCCTGCTTATTGAGGGGGCAAGGCGTGTCGGCAAATCGACTTTGGCGAAAACCTTCGCGGAAAACGAATATGATTCCTATATTTTGATTGATTTCTCAAAAACATCCAGGCGAATCAATGAATTGTTTGAAGATATGATGGATCTGGATTTTTTCTTCCTCAATCTTCAGAATATATTCGGGATAACTCTCAAAAATAGAAACTCTGTTATAATTTTTGACGAAGTCCAGTTCCAACCGCTTGCAAGGCAGGCAATCAAGCATTTGGTAGCGGATGGACGTTATGATTACATTGAAACAGGTTCGCTTATCAGTATTCGGCGTAATGTCGAAAATATTCTGATCCCGAGCGAGGAGCACAAGGTGACTCTTCACCCGATGGATTTTGATGAATTTTACTGGGCGACCGGAAAAAATGATATGCCGTTGCTGCTTCGTCAGGCTTTTGCCGCGCAGCGTCCGATGGGCGAGGCTGCTCATCACAAACTGATGCGGGATTTGAGGTTGTATATGCTTGTGGGAGGTATGCCCCAGGCGGTTGACGCCTATATAACCTGCAACGATATGCGCCGGGTCGATGAGGTAAAACGTGAGATTTTAGATTTGTATGAAACAGATCTTCGCAAGCTTGACCCGATAGGAAATACGGCATCGCGCATGTTCCGTGCCATCCCGAACCAACTCAACAGCAATGCATCGCGCTTTATGGTGAACAGCGTGGCACCCAATCAACGGAAAGAAAAAATATTAAGTATAGTCAACGACTTAGAGGATAGCAAAACAGTGGTTTTAGCCCGCTGTCTTAACGACCCGAATGTCGGAATGGGTATGTTTCATGATTTTGACTGCTATAAAATGTTTCTCGCTGATACCGGTCTTTTTATCACATTGGCTTTTTTTGAAAAATCTTATACCGAAAACATTATCTATCAGAAGTTGCTTTCCGATAAATTGTCGGCAAATCTCGGATATGTCTATGAAAATCTTGTAGCTCAGATGCTCTGTTCACAAGGGAACCGGTTGTTTTACTACACTTTCCCCGTTGAAAACAGCAACATGAATTATGAAATAGATTTCCTGCTCTCGCGCAGCAACAAAATAGTTCCGATTGAAGTTAAATCTTCCGGCTACAAGAGACACAAATCTCTTGATGTTTTTTGTAAAAAATTCTCTTCCCGCATCGGTGGACGCATTCTGCTCTACACAAAAGACTATGCAAAGGACGGAGAAACTTTGTGCATTCCTGTTTATTTCACGGAGTTGCTGTGATTCAGATATCGCAGAAGCTCTTCGCCTGTCTTGTAAAATTTAATGTAGAGGAACCTTACCCTTTTGGATTCCCCTCTCCAGTGTGGCGAGGGAGTCGTCATGTTGAGCGAAGCGAAACATCTCTGACCTCTCCGTCACTGCGTGACACCTCCCCTGCCTCAGGGGAGGCAAGAAGCGGTAGAAATATCTTATAACTTTAAACGGAAATGGAAATTATTTTGGGGAGTAGGGTGCTTCCTGTTCCGCAATGGCGAAACCGCTGTCAGGAGTTGGGTATTCAAAAGGTTTTTGCGGGTTTTTGCCGATTTTGGAGACGACTTTCGCCATCGTCTCTTCGAAAGAGGATGATTTCAGCCCGCATTCCCAGACAACGATGATATTCCAGCCGCTTTCCTGCAAGGTTTTGTAGTTTTTGAGGTCGCGTTCGCGGTTGCGGGAGATTTTGGACTGCCAGAATAGTTAAATTTCTTTTATTCCAAGGGATTTCAGGTAATCGTAAGTGCCGTCGTAAAATTCGGGAAGTCTTGTTGAATCTTCAGGATTTCCTTCAGGCACACAAATAATCATTCCTTGTCTTGCGCGGGTCAACAAGACGCGATATGCGTTCAGTTGGTATGATTTGCGTTCTTCTTTGTTGATGCGGTTCCATTTACTGCCGCCGTTAAACTCGTAATATTCCCAAGAATTTATGCCACGCCGCAAGTCTCCATCCCAAACCAAGCAAGTCCAATCTAATTCCAATCCTTGAATATCAAATTCTGTGGCAGCATCTTCCAGAAATAATGAAGAACGGACATCGTTAATATCATCCAAAAACCAATGAACGGTGTCGGGTTTACAACGTACATCAATTGCCAAAGGTTTTAAACGATAAGCTTTCGATGAAACAACAATGCCATATCGTTCGTTTCCACGAGCTTTTTTGCGTAGCCATTCTTTGGCAGTTTTTATATTTCTTGTGAGGGCAATTGGATAGCGATCTTCGATGGAAGCATAGATTTCGCGGGCTTTGTCAATGTCTCCATCTAACAGATAATGGACTAAATTCGATAGACTTTCGGCGCGAAAACTCCGCATAGATACGGCAAGATGTAGATCATCCGAATAAATAACATGATGATTATTTTGTAATAACTCTTCAACCTTACCTTCAGCGTATTCGCGAGCTGTGAGTTGGCTTGAAATATAAATCTGCCAATCAGGAAAAGTTTCATTTAGAGCTCGAATCCATTCGCCAATACCTGCTTCTCCGGTATTGATTTCCTGACCGCCACCCACAAGACAAACTATTACAGCCCAATCTTTGCGTTGATCGAGTGACCAAATGAGAAATTCTCCCTCTGACATGGGAAAATTTGCAAAATCTTTCTTTCTATTAAGCCATGATGCGATATGTTCTTTGTCCCAAGAGCGTTGCGCTTCATCAAAGATGGCAATATTTTCTACTTCTCCATAACCGGCTGCTTTGTCTTTCAATTCTTTTGTCGGATCTATTTCCAGTTTGCCATCAACCAATTTAACTTTGTTAAGCATATTGTCGCGGTAACGATGTATAATTTGGATAAAACGCTTAACTTCACTTTCCGCAATTTTCTTAGTTATTTTGTTTCCACGTGCTTTTTCCTGTTCTTGTTTGTCTCGGGTTAGTGCCTCTGTAAGAACGGCGACTAACGGACCGTTGCCGGAAAGATAAACAGCTAAATCTTCATTGGATTCTTGTTGTACTGCAACATTAAGGCCGACTAATGTTTTTCCTGCTCCAGGAACACCTGTAACAAAACAGATACTTTTACCGCCTCTCGCTTTTGTTTCACGTATTACTTGCTGCACATAACTTGTGGTGCGCTCAAGTTGTTCTCCTTCAGCTTCGTGACGGGTAATATCTTCCACGCTGTGATTCAAATAAAGTGATCTCGCAGCTTCAATAATAGTTGGAGTCGGTGCATAGCGGCTTCGAGCCCAATCTTCCAAGGCAATGCTATATGTTTTAGGTTCGATTTTATCAGATAAAACCATGTTTATTATCTCTTGAAGATGTTTGACATCTGTCAAAAGAGGCTCATAAATTCCATCGTTGTAATGTGAAAGTCTATGTTCAGTTGAGTGTTCTGGCGCTTCCGTTGCAACCAATATAGGAATTATCAAGCGATCGATGCTGCCTTGATGAAAGTTCTTTAAGTCAAGAGCATAATCCAAAACTTGATCAACATCACTATGCTGATACTCTGTTTTTCCAACCTTAAATTCAAGAACAAAGACTCTTTCTCGTAATAAAACAACGACATCTATTCTTTTGCCAAGTCGCGGGATTGAATATTCAAACAGAATTTCTGCATTTTCTTGTTGCCATGGAATCAGAACTCGTTTCATAATTTCAATTTCTTCAGACCATGCAAATTTCTGAGTAGCCACGGTGTCCATTTCGTCAGCACGTGACATTTGGCCAAAAATGTTGTCAACGGAAGAATTTAAGAAATCCAAAAGAGATGATTTGCAAAAATAGCGGTTAATCATTAGTTGAAATTATTTTCCTTTTTTGCACTTTGTTTCGGCTGGAAGCCTTGTGTTCCACAAGCAGTTTGTATGTTTCAATCTCCAACGCGTCCGCGATTCTCTGAACATTTTCGAGGGAAACGTTACGTCCACAGCGTTCGATGCCGCTGATGTAGGTGCGGTGCAACCCGGATAGTTCAGCCAATTTTTCCTGAGAAAGATTCTTTTGAATACGAATCTCTCTCACATTATCTCCGAATACTTTCACGATATCCATGGGTGAAAACCTCCAAATAAAACAGGTATAATTTAATGAATGAATTATATTAGTCGACAGACTATAAGTATCATTTACGAGGAACATTGATAAAACCGCCATAAAAATTGGTGATAGGCTTTTGTGGGTGTATGTGAATTTAAAGGAAAGAAGTATTTATTTTAATTTTTTTGGGAAATTATTGTTTTTATCTGATTTGTCAGCCGTATTTGGAAATTACTCCGCAAGTTGTGGAGCAATTAGGAAAGTGTTGCAAAAAATGCAACAGTTGTGGGAATCCGGCTATTTCGATTCCTCGTCTTCGTCAATGACTGAAGGCTTGTTGTCATGCAGTCGGTCTTGTACATCTTGCCGTCGGAAGACAACATTTTCAGTTGGTTACAATTTGTAACCAACTCGCTTCCTTCGCCGTTCAAACGATGTTTTAAAACTTTCCAATAGTTTCTCGGATTGGGACTGTCAGTCAAAACCGCGATGACATCGACTACCGAAAAATACCATTCCTCTGTTTCTTTGTCCCAAAGTGTTCGGACTTGTTTTTCTTCAAAAATCTTGATTTGAGTGTTTTTTACTTCTTCCATTGTGTAACCTCCAAATAGAAACGTGTAATTATAGCTTGATAAAATAAAAAGCTGAATTATTTTTCTTTGAAAATTTATTTTAAATTCTGAAAAATTTAGTATGATGATTTGAATTTCGTTGTTTGACGAATAGAAGAGTTGATGTTTGTGATAACTTGACAAAATAGGATAAATCCTATAAAACAATCTGCGGAGAGGTTCTGTGACAAATTTTGAAGTAGAATTTTATGAAAAACCAAACGGAGTTAAACCTGCAAAAGAATTTCTTCTTTCGCTTGATGTAAAAATGAGGGCAAAAATGGCAGATATGATATCGATCTTACAAGATAACGGTTCGGAGCTCCGCGAACCCTATTCCAAACATTTGTCTGAAGGAATTTTTGAGTTGCGGGCAAAAGTCAAAACGGACATTACAAGGGTCCTATATTTTTTCTATGTTGACAGGCGCATCGTTTTGACTCATGGTTTTGTTAAAAAAACTCAAAAAACGCCTGCCAAAGAAATTGAAACGGCAAAAAAATACAGGAGAGATTATCTTGCCGGTAAGGAGAAGAAAAATGGTTGAAAAATTTAACGATTTTCTCAAAGAACAGCTGAAAGATCCTGAATTTAAGGCAGAATATGAAAAACTCCAGCCGGAACATGCCGTGATCCAGGCGATCATAGACGCCAGAAAACGATCAGGTCTCACCCAAAAAGAGCTCTCGGAACGTACCGGGATCGCGCAAGGGGACATCAGCAAAATAGAAAAAGGCAACGCCAATCCATCCATTAGAACACTTCAGCGTCTTGCGACCGGAATGGGAATGAGGCTGAAAATAGAATTCCTGCCGGAAAATTAACTTTTAATATCTCCCGAACTAACGGTTACTCAACAAGTTGTTGAGCAATTAGAGAATTTAATTTTGTGCGGGGTGGGAATTGTCCGATTTTCTCGTACAGTTGGCGTTTAAAGATCTTCCAGAGCTTTCTTTTCTTTGTCTTCGACTGTTTTGACGGCGTCGTTGAGCTTCTTCTGCGCTTCATCTTTCATTTCGATCATTTTCTGAGCTTCGGTTGCGGGGGTCGGCGGCTGCTTTCCGCATGAGGAGAGGCTAAGGGAAAATAGAAGAACGAAAATAAGTGCGATCGATGATCTTTTCATTTTTTTCTCCGTGATTCGCATGGTAAAAAACAAAGCCGGAAATTGTATCGTATTTGTTCTTTTTGGCAAATTTGAGATTTCTTCTTGACTTTGCTCTTTTTGCGCTTAAAAACACTCCCGTCTTAAGTTCTTGATAATTGATGCATGGAGATTTTACCGGTTCTGTCGCGAGGCGGATACTTCATTGGCAAATACATCACGGAGAGTGGTGGATCGGTAAACAAGCCGTGGTTTTGATTGAGCGTTTCGGCTTGAGGGGCTTTTGCAGATCGTCAAAGACTCTTTTCCCCGCACGAAATTATCAAAAAAGTTTTTTATTAACGTTTTATCGCAATGAATGCGGGGGTCAAAATGGATCGTTTTTCCAAATTTTGTGAGATCAAAGAAAATTTCTTCAAAATTTTTGTTTCAAAGTCGCCGGAAGATGAAAAGGGAACAAGAAAACTGGTCAATGAAATCTTCAAAAATGTGCCGCAGCTCTACGGTTTTGCAGAAATGTGGCTCTCCAAAAGTGAAGTTCATGAAGTCGGTGGATCTGACGAAATCAGAAGGATCTGCATCGATCTCTTGAATGATACCGCTTTTTTGAAAGCCGCTTTGGATGACGGTGCGCTCAAGCCGGGAAGTTATTTGGAAGTGCTTAAAAAACTTTCCGAAACAGGCTTCAGCTCTCTCAGGAGCGATGTCAGGACAGAGATCGCAGGGATCCTTTCTTCAAACGAGAAAGTGAAAAAATATCTCGAAGACGGCTGTGACTATAACCGTTACCTTTCTTTGATAAAGTCGCTCGATCCTGAATATGACGTGATGGATATCATTCGGCGCATTGCGGCAATGGCACTGAGAAATATTTCTGTGAAAGACGAGAAGGATCTTTTTGAAATCACGGGCACTGTATGCGCATGGAATTTTTACAGCAGATATTCAAAGTATATGTCTCCAGACGATGACTTTAAGAAATCTGATGAGATATTTTCGTATTTCAATATGAACTTCTTCCGTGAAAAAGTGCAGGGTAACGAGTGCTTTAAAAAACTACCGGAATTTTTTCAGAAGATCATCAGGTATGAACACGGTGCGCTTTTTAACGAACCGGGGAGCGATGTGGAGAAGATTGCAGAGGATCTGAAGAAGGATATTGACCTCTTTCTGTCTGAGCTCAATAAGATCGCCAGAAACGGAGGAAAACCCTCGGATTACTATGCGGGAAAGCCTTTTTGGCCGCAGGGCCGGATCTCAGACCCGAAATCATATCTTGTGACACTTGTCTTTCGTGATTCGATCTTGATTCTGAAACATTATTACGGATGCTGGAAAGCGTTGAAACCGATGCTCACCATTTTCAGAAGCCTTAAAGAACAGGCTTATTATATGGGGCTGCAGCGTCAGGATGCCCATGTGTTCTCATGGTCTTTCGTGCCGGTGAGTATAACTCAGCTTCTGGGTTCCATGGAGGATGCTGAAACTAAAAAATTGTGCGAAAAGTGGTTCGAATATATCGGAAAACAGCTCCATTCGGCTGATGATTTCGAGGTAAAAAAACGCACTGAAAATCCAGAGAGAGTTCCGGAAAAATTCAAGAGCGGCTACGACATAAGAGTGATAGAGCCGCATCCTGTCTGGCGTGAAGCATACTGCGAAGCGGCAGGCGACCTGCGTGTGAACTTGGGCTTTGACAAGTGCAGGATATTCAACTATCTGCAAAAAAACGATATCGATGAAAGTGTGAGAAAGGCGGCAGGAAAAACTCTCGAACGAGTCGAGAAGATCAAAGAAAAGTTCGATTCCGCTTCGAGAAAAAGGGCTCTTCTCAACGCATGGTGGTGGTACAGAGTCGCGCATCTGAAAAGTTTCGGCATCGATTTCGACTGGAATGCGGCGCAGGACCGCAAGAGGAAGGAAGTCACCTTCTACTATCCCGGGGTTTAGGTTTCTGATTAGAAGCTTATTTCGCTGCGATCGCTCTCACTCTCTTCACGAATACTTCTGGGCACGAGAATTCCGCTTCCATTTTCTGAATGTTTAAAGCCGTCTGGGTGCTTTCGGCTTTTGTTGTCAACTCTCCTTTTTCATTGAAGATCTCGTACTTTATTTTGATCATGTTCTCGTATTCGACAAGGTGTGAGACTATCTTCGCGTGCTCGCCGAAATAGAGCGGTTTTATGTATCTCACTTTGATGTCGGTGACGGGGAAGGCGTAACCGCTCTTCACCATTTCTGTGTAGTTGTAGCCTATCTTGTCGAGCAGCGCGCAGCGGCCGATCTCCATATATTTCACGTAGTTGAAATCTCGCCTGTGAAGTACCTGTCGAGAGTAAGTATGACTCTGTCGTTTGCGATCCCGCCGATAACCATATCATAATCGCCGACATCTTCACCCGAACGGCATTTGGCAACGAAATCGAGCCACTCTTTGTCGTAAGTGTCAAATCTTTTTATATTCCATCGGTCGAAATTGTCCGACAGTTCATAGGTGTTGAGCCATGCTGGTTGTCCTCTTCGTTTGAAACGCTGAGCATATCTCTCAGCCTGTTCATGAAGCGAAGTGAGGTAAAATCCTCGCCCGAAATCAAGGTATCTGCGAGAATGCTGCGTGTCGGGATGTTCCACGATCATATTTGACGAGTGATAAAGCCTCATGCCTCAAGCACTCCTTTTTCTCTCATGTAGTCAGTCAGATCTTCCATCAGATAGCGGGAACTGAATGTGTGAAGGACATCGTATGACGGAACGATGTAACCGTATAATATTCCAGAGTTTTTCAGTTTCATATAAACTTCCTGCTGAGACAGATTCAAAATCGCTGAAAGTTTCACAATGCAGTAAGTAACGAATTCCAGTGTTTTTTTATCCATGACAAAACTCCAAAAAACGAAAGATTATAGTTAAATTCGTTTTTTTTAGCAAAGTCTTTTGATTATTACCGTTACAAATTTTCCAGCGCTTTCTTTTCCTTTTCTTCGACTGTTTTGACTGCGTCGTTGAGTTTCTTTTCAGCTTCCTGCTTCATTTCGATCATTTTCTGCGCTTCAGTTGCGGGTGTGGGAACTTTTTTTTCGCAGGAAATCAGAAAAAGCGAGAACAAAAGAACGAAAATTGCGGCAAGTGATGATCTTTTCATTCCGGTCTCCTATTTCAAATATTTTACTGTTGCTTCCAGCGGTTTCTTTTCGGTGTGTCTGGGCGAAGGTTCAGCGTCTTCAGCCGGATAGCCGAGATCCATGAAGAGGACCGATCTTTCGTTTGCCGGGAGGTCGAACGCCTTTTCTAGCGCGGTGTTTCCGAACATGTTGCACCAGGTCGTGCCGAGCCCGAGTTCAGCCGCCTGAAGCATGATGTGGGTCGCGACGATACTGACATCCTCGATCCCGGCGTGGATCCCTTCCTCATTCGGGTTTTTCCAGTCTTCGTCTGTGTTGTAGGTGAAAATGAGGACTGTCGGCGCGTTGTAGCGGCACGGAGTCAGAGTGTCGAGTTTTGCGAGTTTTTCAGCGTCCTCAATGACGTAGATCCTCTGCGGCTGCTGGTTTTTCGCGGTCGGAGCGATGTTCCCCGCTTCGAGAATTTTGTCGAGGATCTCCTTTTCCACTTTTTTGTCCGAATAACTCCTGACAGAGTAACGTTTTTTCGCGAGTTCGATGAAATCCATGTTTCCTCCTTAGTTGTATATTATTTCCGCGCCGAATGGTTCGAGCGTGATCTCGATTTTGTTTTTCGCTTCTATCTCCTCTCCGGAAAAGAGCGTTCCGAGCTTGCCGCTCAGTTTCAGTTCCGACAAGTCGAGCTTGATCTTTTCCTCGTCTTCGCCGTTGTTGAAGAGGGCGATCACAGTGTCATCTCCCTGGATCATGGCGAAAGCGTAGATGTTTTCCGAAACAGCGAGGTCTTTTCTCGTTCCGTGCGTGAGAGCAGGGTGTCTTTTGCGGAAATTTCCGAGGATCTGAGTGTGCGCAAGGTTTTCTTTCTGGTTTTCGCTGAGATCGTCGCCGAAAAGAGCCATCCTTCTGTTGTCGGGGTCGTTCGCGCCCGGCATTCCGAACTCGTCGCCCTGATAGATTATCGGGATCCCGGGATGGGTGAACATGAACGTCAGAGCATTGCGCATTTTCTTGAAAGGAAGTTCCTCTTCAGGGAGTTCCGGAGAGTTTTCCCAGACTTTCTGGTCAGCTTCCGCGCCTCCCTGCGATGAAACGCCGTCAAAATCCTTGTTCGCAAGGCTGAGAGCCCTCGCTACATCGTGGTTTCCTATGAAATTGCCCATGATAGAGCCTTTGTAAAAATCGTTCTGATAGCGGTAGTCGTTGGTCTCGAGGAATTTGGAGAAAGTCCCGAGATCCTCGCTCTGAAGCAGGAACGTCCGTACGATGTGGTGGTAAAGCGGAAAGTCGAACTGCCCGTCGAGCTTGTTTTCGCCGAGGTAGTAGCCGATCTCGTCCCAGCCCATATCCCCGGTAAAAGTCTCTCCGATCATGTAGAAAAGGATCCCCGTAGTCGTGACTTTGCGCTGTATCGCCGTTTTCAGAGTCGTCGTGAAGTCGAGTTCCATGAGCCTTATCGCGTCAAGACGGAGTCCGTCGATGTCGAATTCCTGAATGAGCCAGATCAGGTGATTGATGACAGCTTCCATCGCCTCGTCGTTGCGATAGTTGATATCGGCGAGATAGTCGGTGAACCAGCAGTCGATAGGCCTTTCCCAGCCGCATGAATAGCCGCCGTTCGAATTTGCCGGAAGGCCGTCTTTCGCCATATTGAACCAGCCGCGGTTTTTGTAAGTCTTCCAGAGGTATGAATCGGTGTGGACGTGGTTCGGAACGAAGTCGAACATCACCCTGATACCTTTTTTGTGCGCTTTCTGAATGAGCTCGTGCAGCTTTTCCTCGCTTCCGAAGTGCTTTTCGATAGGGGAATCGAGCCCCGGAATGTGAAGTTCGTTCGTCCAGCCCGTAGCTATCGGCCAGTATGAGTGGTAAGCCGCGTAGTAACGGCTGTCTCCGCCCATTCCCTTGCCCGGATTTTCTGTATTCGCGACAGGAGAACTTATCCAGAGGACGTTGATTCCCATATCGGAAAAGTAGTTGTCGTCGATTTTGTCGATGATCCCCTGAAAGTCGCCTCCCTGCCAGTTCGCCTTTTCGTCGATATCGGGAAGGGGAGAGTCGTTGCTTTTGTCGCCGTTGCTGAAGCGGTCGGTCATAAGCTGGTACATGAAGGCGTTCTTCCATTCAAACGGTGTTTCCTCGATCCAGACCGGCACCGTGAGAACTTCCGCAGCGAAGCCGTCGGTATCGAAGATCCTGAAAAACCATGTGAATTTTCCGCTCTCTTCGGCATCGTGATCTATTGAGATCGTTCCTGTTTTTTTGTCAAAAGAATAGTCTGCCTTTTCTCTTCCGAGCAGGATCTCAGATTTGTTGAAATCGGGGTCTTTACCCGAGATACCGGCAGTGAACTTGATTCGGAACTTTATGTTTTTCCCCGAAATTTCAGGCCGCCCCGCAAGTTCTATTTTGGGATAGCGGCAGTCTTTCACCTCGAGCTTGCTGTAGCGGATATCCTTGTCGAACATCGTGAGCGGATTCGCCGGATCGAGGAAGGCTTTCGAAGTTTTTTTCGAGAAGAAAATGTAGGGGTAGCTGCCCGGAGCGAGGAAAAGTTCGGTGCTCCACACGCCGTCCTTGTATGTCATCGGGGTCGAAAGCGACCAGTTGTTGAAAGAGCTTTTGATGTATAAGTCGTCTTCGGCCCTTCCTGTGACTGAAACCGTGATCCCGTTGCAGTAACTTCCGCCCGTTCCGCTGCCGCAGGAAATGGACAGAAATGAAAAGAGTAACAATATCAGTGCGGTAGCTGTTTTTATAGAGTTGAAAGGAATACATGAATCGTCCATGTGTTTTCTCCTTCTTTTGGTTTTAGATTGAATCCTGCCTGAGCCGTTATCGAACCTATCGGCGAAGCGTAGAGCAGCCCGCCGCCCGAAGAGTAGCGGAAAAGCTCTCCTTGACCGACGTGATTCACCTCTTCCCAAAGGTTACCGATGTCGCAGAAGCCTACGAGATAGAGGTCGGTTATAAGTTTTACCCTGAGTTCGTTCCTCAGATACATGTAGAATTTGCCTTCTGCAGTTTCTCCCTTCTGGTCTTCAGGAAGAAGTTCGTTCGTGTAGAATCCGCGCATCGTCGTATTTCCGCCCAGCTTCAGGACATCGTCGGAAGAGAGCTCGCCGGAGTGGGGAAGAAGGAAGGCCGAACTAAGGAACGCGTGGTAGATCAGCCTGTCGGTAGGAACATGGTCGCCTGCGAAGTTCGTTCTGTAATGGAGAGGAATATATATCGCAAGACCGCCTTCAAAGAGCGAATACTGGTTCGTGTCACCGGCTACAGATGAGGTGTTCTGGTATCTGAGGGAAAGTTTCCACCCTTTTGTCGGGAAGAAAAGAGAATCGCGGAAGTCGATATAGCCTCTGATTTCGGGCGAAATCACAAGCCTCTGCAGGATCTCATAGCTGACATCGCCGCCCTCTGCGACTTCATAGTCCTTCTCGTAGCGGTATGCGACTTCGACACCGGTGGAAAGAAAATATCTGTTGCTGAAACGTCTGAAAATACTGAAATATAAACCGTTTTTGTCGATCATGTAGGGAAGGCCGCCGTTGCTGCGTATGTCGTGGATGTGGAATGCGTCGATCTGTGCCGAAAGCGGAACTTTCGGAATGTATGTATCCTGAAACAGAAACGTGAGATTGACTTTTCTTTCTGTCTTCTGCCAGTCCGTGAAGTCTTCCGAGTAGTATTTTTTGAAGCGGTCGTTCATGAAAAGCTCTATTTTTCTTGAAACCTTGAGGCTGAATTTTGAGGAAACGCCCGATTTGGCCATGTTTTTCCACTCGAATGTGCCGATCGCCCTGATACCTTCGTCCGTGCTGACTCCGACACCAGGAGAGACTCTGAAACGTTCCGATTCGCTGACGGTTACGACAAGATCTTTTTCTTCGTTCGGAAACTCCGGGTCGATGAAGTCGATGTCGACCGACTGGAAAATACCTGTCTGGAGCATGTTTCTCCGGCTGTACTGGAAGGAGTCTCCGTCAAGGACATCGCCCGGATCTATTCTCAGAATGTGGCGCACGACCCAAGTCGTCGTGAGATAGTTCCCCGCGATGACGACTTCGGTGATTTTCACTTTGAAAAGATACTCGACATTGAATGAAAGGAAAACCTTGTCACCTTCGGTCCTTTCTTCATGCGTGATAAGGTGAAAAATGTAGCCTTCGTCGGTGAGGAAATCGGTGATCCGCTTCTGGTAAGCCTGCACGATCCTCTCGTTGAAAGGAACAGGTTTCGGAAGTTTTATCTTCTTTTTCATCGCCTTGTCGAGCTTCTCGTCGCCGGAAAACGCCTCTACTCCGGAAAGGAAATACTGCGTGTTTTCCGTAACATCGATATTCAGGGAAAGTCTGCCGTCCTTGTCGATTATCTGCGCGTTCCCGACTTCGACATCGGCATAACCGCCGTTCTGATAGATCTTTTCGGTCATCTCCCTGATTTCCTCAAGGTATGCCTTCGGAATGGCATGAGGGGAATCGGGTTTTACGATCTTGTCTTTCCGGCTGTCTTTGAGAGTTTTTTCCCTTTGTCCGTCCGAATCGATATATCCGCCGCCGGTGGTCGTCCTGTTTATCATGACCCGCGGGAAGTTCTCTTCGTCGATCCTGTCTTCGATGAAGTCGGAAAGCCTCTCCGTCACGATTTTTCTGTTCCTTTCGTTGCCGACGCCGTTGATCACGATCTCGTTTATGAAGCGCCTCTCGTTTTCCTTTATTTTTACGTTGATAGTGCTGAAATCCTCGCCCGAAATAGTCTTTTCAAATATTTCAGCTTTTATTTCGGCATCGTGGAAACCGTAGGCCTGATAAAGTATTTCGAGCTTTTTCTGTATTCCGGCCGTGTCGAAGTGGTAGTTCGGAACATCCTTTATGACTTTTGTCACGGTGTCAGGCGAGAACCAGTAAGCCCCTTCGACATTTATCGAGAAATGGCTTCCCTTGCTGACTGTCAGCGCGACCGCTCCGTTCTTGCGCTTGTCGGAGGAAACCGAAATGTTGAGATACCCCTGTTCCTTGTAGCGGTCTGTCACGAAGTATTCGATCTCAGTGATGTTCTTGTCGGTGTAGGGCCGCCCTTTGAAAGCTGCTTCCAGGTCGAATTTCAGCTTTTTGAACTCGGTTTTGTTGAAAGAGCCTTTAAGAATGAACTTTTTTATCTTTTCCTGCGGCCCTTCCTTGATGTCGATAGTCATTTTTATCGCAGTGGGCGAGATTTTTTCCGTCGCGATGCTCACTCTGACCGAGAAATAGCCGTTCTCCCGGTAGTAGTAGATGATTTCTTCACGGATTTTAGTGAGGTTGTCCTCGAAATAGAGCGAGTTGAGCCCGATCCCCGAAGCGAGTTTCAGTTCTCTGTCGGTCAGATGGTAGTTCCCTTTGATTTTTATTTTTTCGATGATGAGCTGCGGAGTGCCTTTGATTGTGATCCTGACTTTTCCGTTTCCCGATTTTTCGGAGGAGACATCGATCTTTTCGAACTTTTTCGAAGCGTAGAGCAGTTTGACTGTACGTCTGATCTTTTTGATCGACAGAGGTTCTCCCTCCTTGATTTTAACAAGTCTCGCGAAGTCGGAATAGTTGAGCGGGCTGTCCCAGATCACTTCTTCGACTATATCAGCGCAATAAATCGCCGAAGTCATGAAAATAAGAAAAACGAATATGAGAAAACGAAACTTGCTCAAGCGGCTAACGGTAAAAAATCATTAAAACTCAATTTTTCTTTTCTCAGGTTCCTTGTTCTGCCTGAAGAAAATGAATGTGTGTCCGATCGAGCCGCAGCATTCGCATTTCAGCTTTTCTGTGATTTCGGCCGCGATCTCCTTTTTTTCGTCGATGTAGTCTATGAATTTGATCTTTATCAGCTCGTGGGCTGTCAGAGCCTCGTCGATCTGAGCTTCTACCTGTTCCGTATAGCCGTTCCTTCCGATGAGGACGACCGGACTCAGCGCATGTGCAAGACCGCGCAGATATTTTTTCTCTTTTCCGCTAAGTTTTTCCATCTAAATCTCCTGATAACTTTCCTTCAGTTTTTTGAAATCGGCCGAATCCATGAACCTTTCTAAGATCACGGCCGCCGCAGTCGAATCTATCTCGCCGGAGCGCTTTTTCTTGCGGTAGTTTTTCTTTTTCACGTTTTTTATTTTGACAGCCTCCTTCGAAGAGAGGAATTCGTCAACTCCGAAGAAGGGGATATTTTCGTAAATTTCCTTCAGTCTCCGTTCAAATCCTTTGACGACCGGCATGAATGAGCCTTCAAGACCGTTGCTCTGTATCGGATAACCGATTGCGAATGCCGCGATATCGAAATCGAGCATCTCTCCGAGCCTCTTCAGGTCGTCCTTTATCGAGTCCTTTCGTTCTAAAGTGCCGATGATTACCGGAAAATTCCATGTCGGATCGGTCGCTGCGACTCCGACGAACTTCATGCCTATGTCTAAAGAGACTACACGTTTAGTCATTATTTTTCCCTGAAAGCGAGGCGAGCTGTTCGAGCACGATCTCTTTGATTATGCTTCTCGCGTTCTTTTCAAGCCATGCCGATACTTCCGCTTTTATCACATCATCGGAAAGTTCCGGTTTTGTCTCTTCTTCTGCGGTGAAAGGCTTTGCCTCCGTCTCGTCTCCGAACAGCATATCCGTGTCGTTGTCGGTGTTGTTCTTTTGCGTTTCGACCGCTGTTTTCAGAGTCGGTTCTTCTTCAATGATCCTTTCAAATGCAGGCTTTTCCTCCTCTTTTTCGAGTGAAAGCGAACTGATGAAACTGTCCATATCTTTGTCGTTGAATGACGGCGGGGTGAAATTCCTGCTTTTTTCTTTTTCCGAAACATCTATCGCCGGCTTGAGCGTATCGGACAGGGCGTTGTTTTCTTCAGGTTTTTCCTGAGTTTTTTCTTCGTCTCCGAAAAGGTCTCCTTCCCCGAAAAAATCTGCGGCAGGATCTTCAGCTGTATCCTTTTCCTCATGCGGTTTCTCCGGTTCCGCTACAACAGCGTCTGAAGTGAGTTCGAAAGTCTCCTCCTCGTCTTCAAGACCGGAAAGAAGATCGTTTACCGCGTCATCTTCGTTAACGGTGTCTCCGCTCACTTGTTCTTCCTGTATTTCAGGAACGAGTCTGCCGAAAACTGTCAGTAATTCCGTGCGGTTGAAGTTTCTCGGAAGAGTCGGGATGTCTGGATTTTTTGTGTTCGTCGAAAGAAGGAAGGGGATCCCGGTAGATTTCATCATCTGGATTATCCCCTGCGGAAGAAGCGATTCTTCTGCTACGATGAGATTGAATTTTTCATGCTGGAGTTTTTCAAGAAAATCGTTGAGAGTGTCTTTCAGCATGATACGCCAGTCCGATTCGTTAGTGTAGTCCAGATACCTTTCCGTAATGACGGGATTCGTTTCTAAAACAAGAGCTGTCCTTGATGCCATTCTGTCCTCCTAAACTTGTATGAATGAAATATTTTCAAGATGATCTTTTATCGTTTTTATGTCTTCCGCAAGCGGGGAAGTGAAAAGGAACTCCTTGCCGGAAAGAGTAAATCCCAAAGTTCCTGCATGCAGCAGCTGGCGCCCCGAAGCGGCAAGCAGTTTGTTCAGCACCGGATCCGGCGATTTGCGCAAACCCCCGTAAAGCTCGTCGTTGAGTATCGGGTGCCCGAGGCAGTTCATGTGCATCCTGATCTGGTGAGTACGCCCTGTTTCCAGTGTGATTTTGAGAAGGGAAGCGTATTTTAACTCTTCTGTGACCTCGTAGTGGGTGACGGCCTTTCTGCCGTTTTTCACGTTCGGACTGAATCTGAGGCGGTTGTTAGGGTCTCTGCCGTGGAAAGTTTCTATTGTTCCTTTCGCCTCTTTCAGCTTTCCCCAGACAATGCAGGTGTATTCGCGGACGATGTCGTGGCGGGAGAATTTTTCCTGAAGCTCTGTCAGAGTCTTCTCGTTTTTTGCTACGACGAGAAGTCCCGTCGTGTCTTTGTCTATCCGGTGGACAAGGCCGGCTCTGAAATCAGGGTCGTCTTTCGATTTTTCCTGTAAATTCAGATAGTTGACAAGCCCGTTGAGTAAGGTGCCTTTTGGATGACCGTTTCCCGGATGGACGAGCAGCCCTGCCGGTTTGTTGACGATCAGGAAATCGTCGTTTTCGAAGACAATGTCGAGCGGAATGTTTTCGGGCTCTGCCGAAACTTGTTCAGGTGCTTCGGCCTCGAATTCCAAGGTGTCGCCTTTCGCGAATTTGGAGAAACTGCACTTCGTGACGATCTTCCCGTTCACGGAGAGGTTTTCATTGCGGATGTTGCGCTGCACAGAGGCTCTCGAAAGGCCGAGAATAGAGGAGACAAGAGCATCGACCCTCGTGTTTTCATCGCTCAAAAGTGAAAAAGTTACGCCGCCGTCGTAAATATCCAAAACAACCCCTTCATCAAAAATGGCCATAAATTATGGTTCCTGCGCGAAGAAAAGCAATAAATTTGTTTTTCCCTGTCTTTTTCTTAAAATCGCGGGCCAAGTTGTTTTGAGGGTGAGAAATGGCTGAATTTATCGAGACTTCTCCGGATGCTTTTCCAATTATAACCGTTGATTTGTTCAATAAATACGGCAGGTTGATAGTCGAAATGCCGAATTTCAGGGATGCTTCGGCTCTGTTTTCGGCTTTGTCGGCCTTCAGGCTCAGAACGCTCCTCTTTGCACCTCAGTTCCTGCTGCTTGAAAGGAGCGGGGAAGAGGCTGATGCGCAGAAGGCGTACGCCGAAATGGCCGCAAATCCCGATGTCATCGTGACGACTCCTCTCGGCGGCAGGCTTTTTCTCCCGGAAAACTCGACGGAACTCGTCTTTAAAAAGAACTCCTACTACAGGATCTCGGATGTTGTCCGCTCTCTCTCGGAGCTCGGTTACAGAAAGGTGCAGATCGTGCATGATGCCGGAGAATTTGCGGTAAGAGGCGACATAATCGATATCGGGATTTTTGTTGCCGGAAAGGGCGCACGTCTCGAATTTTTTGACGAAGAGCTCGAAAATATTTCACTTTTCTGGCTTTCCAACCAGAGGAACGGCAGACCGCTGGATGAAATTACAGTGCCGCAGCTCATGTTTCCCGATATTCTGCGGAGCGACTGGCAGAAAGTACTCGAAGAAAAGGCTGAAGGGCTTTCGATGCAGCAGATCCTTGAGACCGAAGAGCTCGTTTCTTCCGGAAGTATGCCGAAGTGGGACATCTTTCCGCTCATCGCGGGAGACGGGACAATTTATTCCCGGTTCAAGGCTAAAACTGTCCGCTTCGAAAAGCTGAAAGCCGAAACTTATATTCAGGATGATTTTGAAAAAATTGATACGGAAAGGAAAAAAAGAGTTTCAGAAGGCCATTTTATTCCGTTTGAAATAAAAAGCTGTTTTTCAGATGGATCGAGGGAGTTCGACATCGAAGTCAGTTCCTTTTTTTCTTCGGCTGAAGCGATCCGTAAATTTCCGGTCGTCCATAAAGCTGTTCCTGTGAAGCTGCAAAGCGACACGGCTTTTGTCCTTAATAAATTATCAAAGGAAAACAGTGGCTTGGTGATCTTCGCAAAACCGAATGAGGTCGATGTTTTGAAGGAAATCGGCGAGAAAAACGATATTCCTATGATCAATGTCGAGGTCCTCCCTGTTAATTTGAATTACGGCGATGTCTTTGTGATCGATAAAAAAGAGTGGTTCGCTCCCGATGAAATAATATCTATACCCGATTTCGGAACTGCTTTTGTCTCGTCTGATATATTCAAATTATCTGTTTCAAAAAATAAAAGAAAGGAAATAAAGCCTGAAGAAAATTTTGAAAACAGGATATTTGAACTTAATTCGCTTAAACCCGGAGAGATGGTCGTCCACTACAAGTTCGGGATCGGAGTTTACGAAGGGACTTCGGTCATGAACGGGACAGACTGCCTCGTCCTGCGCTACGAAAACGACGACAGGATCTATATACCAGTCTACAATATGCACTACATCTACCGCTACCGCTGGGAAGAAGGGGTTTTTCCGAAGATAAGCTCCATCAGGACGGCGCTCTGGCAGCAGACGATGTCGAGAGTAAAGCGGGAGATCGAGAAAGTCGCGTCTCAGATACTTGAACTTTATGCTCAGAGAAGTATCGACAGGGCTGAGCCGATGAAGGTGGAAACTCCGCTTTACGGCGAATTTTTGAGGGATTTTCCGTTCCGCGAAACGCCCGATCAGGCTCGTTCCATCAATGAACTCGAGCACGATCTTTCAGGCAGGGAGATAACAGACAGACTTCTGTGCGGGGACGTCGGATTCGGAAAGACCGAAGTCGCGATGCGCGGCTGCATGATAGCGGTCGCAAACGGCAGGCAGGCGGCAGTGCTTGCTCCTACGACAGTTCTCGCGTTCCAGCACTTGCGTACTTTTCAGGAGCGTTTCGCGAAACTTCCCGTCAGAGTCGAAATGCTTTCGCGCCTTTACGACAAGTCAAAGCAGAATCAGGTGCTGCGCGATCTCGAGGCGGGAAAGATCGATATAATTGTCGGCACGCACAGGCTGCTCGGAAAGGATGTGAAATTCCGCGATCTCGGTTTTCTTGTAATCGACGAGGAGCACCGTTTCGGTGTTACACACAAAGAGCTCATAAAAGAGATGAAGCGCGATGTCGCGACACTTTCGATGACTGCGACGCCTATCCCGAGGACTCTTCAGATGTCGCTTCTCGGAATAAGAAAATCTTCGTTCATCAAGACTGCGCCGAGCGACAGAAAAAATATCCAGACTTTTGTTCTCGAGTACAGCGAGGAGATCATCAAAGAGGCCGTCCTTGCCGAACTTGCGCGTGACGGGCAGGTCTATTTCGTCCACAACCGCATTGCAGGGCTTGACGACATAAAACTGCGGCTGACCCAGCTTATTCCCGGACTCAGGATAGCTGTCGCGCACGGTCAGATGGAGCCTGAACAGCTTGAAAAGGTGATGGTCTCCTTCGTAAACCGGGATTACGACTTGCTGCTGGCAACTTCTCTTATTGAATCTGGCATCGACATTCCGTTAGTCAATACGATCATCATAAACCGCGCCGACATGTTCGGAATGGCGCAGCTTTACCAGCTCAGGGGCAGAGTGGGGCGCTGGAACCGCGAGGCGAAGGCGTACCTTTTTGTGCCGAATCTGAACAATCTCACGCAGGAATCCTACGCACGTCTTTCGACGATCAAGCGCTTCGACAAGCTCGGACACGGCTACGATGTCGCGATGGAGGACCTCAACATCCGCGGCGGCGGCAACATTCTGGGAATAAGCCAGTCGGGAAAACTCAAAGGGGTCGGCTACGACATGTATCTCGAGATGCTGAAAAACAGGATCGACGAGCTGAAAAACGGAACTCCGCACATCGAAAACGAGTTCGAAATTTCGACCGATCTTAATGCAACGATTCCGGAAAGTTACATTTCTGACACAGAAGTCAGAATGGGATTTTATAGAAAAATCGCTGACTTGCGCTCGCTGGATGAACTTGGCTGGATAAAAGACACACTTCTTGAAATGTTCGGAAAGATCCCGGAAGAGACAGAAAATCTGATCTATCTCACCCGTATAAAAATTATGGCGATGAAGTGCGGTGCCGTTGCGATTTCAGTAGGAAAGAGCGAATTTACGATAACTCTCGGCGCTGCGTTCATTCCGAAAAACATGGATGCTCTTTTTGAACTGCTTGACAGTAACGAGGGCTCTTTCTGCCGTGAGAATTCGATAAGATTCAAAATTGAAAATATTCAAAAGATTGAAGAAATAGTCAATAAAATCAGTGAAGTATAAAAGGAAGGCCGGAGAAACCGCAACACACAAACGGTCCGCTACCGCTGCTTCCTCTCGGACCTGACGGGGTTTGCGGGGCTTGTTGTACGGCACCCGGCCACAATGGCGGAGAGGGTGGGATTCGAACCCACGGTAGGGGATAAGCCTACACACAATTTCCAATCGTGCTCCTTCGGCCTCTCGGACACCTCTCCAAGAACCGGAAAAAGGATAAAAAGATGGCGGAGAGATAGGGATTCGAACCCCAGGCACCCTGTAAAGAGCGCACCTGATTTCGAGTCAGGCTCCTTCGACCACTCGGACATCTCTCCGTGTTATTCAAGATTTCCGGATCCGGGCTGTTTTTTTGAAAGTTTCTGCTTTTCCCTGATTTCCCGGAAGAAACCAGAAAGAAGTTCCGCAGACTCTTCAGCCAGAATCCCTTCAACGACCTCCACCCTGTGATTTAAGCGTTCGTCTTCCAGAAGCGTGTAGAGCGATCTAACTCCTCCCGCTTTCGGGTCTCGCGCACCGAAGTAGACTTTCGGGATCCGCGACTGCACTATCGCACCGCTGCACATTATGCAGGGCTCCAATGTGACATAAAGCTCGCAATCCTCGAGCCGCCAGCTTTTAAGATAGGCTGCTGCTTCGGTTATCGCCTCGATTTCCGCGTGGGAAATGGGCGACTGGGCGGATTCTCGTTTGTTGAATCCTTTTCCGATTACTCTGTTTTCAAAGACCACTATCGCGCCGACGGGAACTTCTCCCATCTCTCTTGCTTTTTCAGCAAGTTCCAGCGCAATTTTCATATATTCGGTTTCTCTTGTCATCACCGGTATGGCGCGCCCAGGAGGACTCGAACCTCCAGCCTTTTGGTCCGTAGCCAAACGCTCTATCCAATTGGGCTATGGGCGCCCAAAAAAAAGTGGCGGAGAGGGAGGGATTCGGACCCTCGATGGAATTATTAGTCCCATACCCACTTAGCAGGCGAGCTCCTTCGGCCTCTCGGACACCTCTCCGCAATATCTGGCGGAAGAGGTAGGATTCGAACCCACGGACGCGTAAACGTCAACGGTTTTCAAGACCGCCGCCTTCGACCACTCGGCCACTCTTCCACGATTCATCTCGATGTTCAAAGAACAAAGCGGGGCAATGATTGTCAAAATTTGCAAAAAGTCAATAAAAATTTCTCTTTTTTTGACCTTGCCTCTCTGTTTACGGCAAATCCGGCTCCTTTTTTTCTTAAAATATTGATTTAAAATCAAAAAAGAGCATAATTTCGTCCTTGTCTGACGGTAACAAGATAGAAAACCATGTTTCCGTCGCTCTTTTTTAGGAGGTCAAAATGAGAAGAACAATAATCGCGGCAAACTGGAAAATGAACAATCTGATGAAAGATGCTATCACTTTCTTTTCAGAATTCGGAGATACGGCGCTCAAATCGGAGAACGAAGTTATCATCGCGCCGGCTTATCCCTATATCCCGCTTGCTTCGGCGCTTTCCAAAAATAGAAATATCGAGATCGCTGCTCAGGATGTCTATCCGAAAGCTGAAGGCGCTTTCACCGGCATGGTCGGCGGAAAAATGCTAGCCGATATCGGTGTTTCAGCCGTTATAATCGGTCACAGCGAGCGCCGCAGGATCTTCGGTGAAGCTCTCGAACTTATCCGCGAAAAGGTGAAATTCGTGCAGGAGAATGGTCTTCATCTTATTTTCTGTGTCGGTGAAACTCTGCCTGAAAGAGAAAACGGTTCGATGTTCGATGTTTTGAAAGAACAGATTTATTCCGCTTTTGACGATAATCTGACCCTTGCTCCGGAAAAGATCACCGTTGCCTACGAGCCGGTATGGGCAATCGGAACAGGCGTCACGGCGACTCCGGAACAGGCAGTCGAAATGCACGCTTTCATCCGCAAAATATTGAAAGAGAGATACGGATATGAAGATTCGAGGATCCTTTACGGCGGAAGTGTAAAACCTGAGAATATACAAGGACTTTTGAGCCATGAAGATATCGACGGCGCACTTGTCGGCGGCGCAAGCCTCAAGGCATCGTCTTTTATGAAATTAGTCAATTTTCAAGCGGTGAAATAATGAAAAGAAAGAGACTTATGGTCGCCGATATAGAAGACGGCGATATAATAATTCCAGATTCCAAGTGCTATTTTTTGGTCAAAAAATCGTCTGTAAAAGTCGGTAAAACCGGCAAAAAGTATATTGATCTCGACCTTTTCGACGGTGAGACGACCGTTGCGGGAAAAGTCTGGGATATCACCGAAGAGACCAACGAAGCAGTGCAGGCCGGTAACGTCATTCAGGTGCTTACGGGAAAAGTCGGGAAGTATCTTTCGAACATGCAGATAACGATAAACGACGCGGTAATCGTGCCGCCGGAAAAGATTGATTCGGAGTGTGCCGGGATCCTGCCTGAGTCGTTTTATACTTATGAAGAGCTCAAAAAACAGTGGGACGAGCTTATGGAAGTTCTTGTCCCAAAGCACCGCGAACTTGTGAACAAATTCATGGAAAACGAGAAGATCTGGCAGCTTTTTACGACGATTCCAGGCGGAAGAAGTATGCACCACGCCTGCCGCAGAGGGCTTTGGGAACATTCGGTTTCGGTCGCTCAGTCGGCGCTTGCGGTCTCTGACGTTTTCGATGAAAAATACGGTCTCGATATTTCGCTCGTCGTTCTGGCTTCGATGCTCCACGATGTCGGAAAAATCTTTGAATTCCAAGTAAATCCGGCTACTTCTATGGTCGATAAGTATTCCGACAGAGGCAAACTTTTAGGACACATTTACATGGGTGCGACATGGCTTGAAAAGCTGGTTTCGACCTGTTTCCCAGACGACAACGACCTTAAAATGGATCTCATTCACATAATCCTCAGTCACCACGGACAGTATGAATTCGGTTCACCGAAACGTCCGAAAACCCTCGAAGCGCTCATTGTTTCGACATGCGACAACCTTGATGCAAGCTGTGATGCGGTCAAATCCTGCTTCGGTGACAATATGGACGGGAACTGGACAAAACCTGTTTACATGATGGACAGAGCATTCTTCAGAAGACAGGACGGCGCTGAAAATCAGGAAGAAACGGAAGAACAAACTTTTAATAATTAACTTTTTGGGAGGAAAAAATGTCAAAAATTCGTGTTGCAATCAACGGCTTCGGCAGAATAGGAAGAGCTGTTTTCAGAATCGCTGAAGGAAGTGATCAGGTTGAAATCGTCGTCATAAATGATCTTACCGATCCTAAAACTCTGGCTCATCTCCTTAAGTATGACTCGGTTCACGGTATTTGGGATAAAGAGGTCTCGGCAGGAGAATCTTCGATCATAGTCAACGGCCGCGAAGTACAGATCCTTGCAGAAAAAGACCCGGAAAACCTTCCGTGGAGAGATATGAAAATAGACGTCGTTCTTGAGTGCACCGGCCGCTTCACTGCAAGGGAAAAGGCTAATCTGCACATCGAAGCAGGTGCAAGAAAAGTCCTCATTTCGGCTCCGGCAAAAGGCGAGGACATGACAGTCGTCTACGGCGTAAACGATTATCTTTACGACAAAGAGAGACACAACATCATTTCGAATGCAAGCTGCACCACGAACTGCCTTGCTCCGATAACCTACATCATGCACAAACATTTCGGGATCAAACACGGTCTTATGACCACGATCCACTCGTACACGAACGACCAGCGCATACTCGACCTTCCGCACAAAGATCTCCGCAGAGCGAGAGCAGGCGCAGTCAGCATGATCCCGACGACTACCGGCGCTGCAAAGGCTATCAGCCTCGTAATTCCGGAACTCAAGGGCAAACTTGACGGTATTTCGATAAGAGTCCCGACACCTAACGTAAGTGTTGTCGATGCAACTTTCGTCATTGAAAAGGAGACTACGGCTGAAGAAATCAATGCACTTATGAAGGAATACGCAGAAGGTCAGATGAAAGGCGTTCTCAGATACTGCGACGAGCCGCTCGTTTCGCACGATTTCAACGGCGATCCGCACTCTTCGATCCTTGACGCTCTCAACACTGCCGTAATGCAGGGAAATATGGTCAAACTGCTCAGCTGGTACGACAATGAATGGGGTTACAGCAACAGAATGTTCGACGTTCTGAAAAAACTTTTTGCTTAGACGGAGGATCTGATGGGTTTTTTTGATACTCTCGGGATCAAGTGCGTAAACGAACTCGCCATCAGGGAAAAGAGAGTCTTTCTTAGAACGGATTTCAATTTCCCGGTTGATGAAGACGGAAACATCGCCGATCTTGAAAGGATAAACAAGGCTGTTCCGACAATAAAGCATATTCTGGAACACAATGCGCGTCTTATTATCGCGTCTCACTTCGGCAGACCTGAGAGCGAAAAAGATGCACAGTTCACTCTTGAGCCTTTTGCTGCAAAGCTGGCGGAGATCCTCGAACAGGATATCTATTTCTTCGAGGATTGTGTCGGCATGGGCGCGATGCAGATGGTTAGAGATCTTAAGCCGGGACAGATACTCGTTCTTGAAAACCTCAGATTCAACAGCGAAGAGAAAAAGAATTCCTCTGCTTTTGCACGCGAGCTTGCGAAAATGTGCGACGTCTATATCAACGATGCTTTCGGTGTCTGCCACAGAAAAGACACTTCGATCGCTCTTCTTCCGCGTTTCATTGATACGAAAGGGGTAAGTTTTGCTGTCAAGCAGGAAGTCGAGGAACTCTCTAAATTCATAGGTCTGGAGCACGGAAGCGGACTCTGCATCATGCTCGGCGGATCGAATATTTCAGACAAAACCGGGCTTATACGTCCGATGCTCGATATGGCCGACAAGATCATTATCGGCGGTCCGCTCGCATACACTTTCATGGCTGCTCAGGGCGTTTACGTCGGTTCGGCTCCGGTCGACGAAGAAAAAATCCCGCTTGCAAAGGAGATCCTGAAAAGCGCGAAAGTCCGCAAAGTCGAAATCGTTCTTCCGGTTGACCATGTCATAGCTGAAACGGTCAATTCAACAGAACCGGCTGTATGTAAAACGGAATCCTTTCCTGAGGGAATGGCGCCTTTTGACATCGGACCTGAAACAGTTGAACTTTTTGCCGAAAAGATCGCCGAGTGCAGACATCTTTTCTGGAGCGGTCCGATGGGAGTTTACGAAAAACCGCAGTTCTCTGTCGGAAGTCTCAAGCTCGCTCAGAAGATCGCATCTCTTCCGATACACAAAGTCGCGGGCGGCGGAGATACTGAAGAGATGCTCAGAAAGGCAGGGTTTGCTGACAAATTCGACTATCTCTTCACAGGTGGAACGGCTGCGCTCGAATTTCTTAAAAGCGGCGGCATGATCCCGGGATTGGAAGCTCTTAAAGATTAAAATTAAAGGGGAAAATGGCAAGACTCACTATGGCGACATCGGCTGATTTCAAGCCGAGAGAAAAAAAACTGACGCAGAGCGAAGCCGCGAAGATCACCGAGAGCCGCAAGGTGAACCTTGGTTATTCGCAGGAGTGGCCGCGCCAGAAGCTCAGGATCTCCGATCTCTATCCTGATGAGCAGTTCCTTAAAGAAAATCTTATGCACGAGTATAAGTATTTCATTTTAATGGTCCTTCCGGTCATCATCACGTCAGCATTCGTTCTTGTACACAGAAACAACCTATACAACGAATTTCTCGCTTATCTCGAAGAGTTCCTTTCACAAATCTGGTGATTCCACATTGTTTTCATCTGAAAATCTGTCGATACAAAGTTAGAATCATGCTCGTATTTCTTGTTGTAAAATATTTCAAAAAGATTATAATTTTACACTTTGCAGAATGTTCCTTAAATCCTGTGTAATTTGTTTAACAATTTCATTGGAGGCTTATCATGACTAAAAAATCATTTCTGACACTAGTTTTAGCAATTTTTCTTGTTTTGATGCTTGCTGCCTGCGGAAACGACAAAAATAAAGAAGAATCTGAACACACAGATACTAGTGACACTGACACTGCAATCGTTCCCGACACAGATCCGTCTGATACCGGTGACACTGACACGCCAATCGTTCCTGACGAAGATCCGGCTGACACCGGAGATGCAGAGGTGGTTCCTGATGAAGACAACACTGATACCGGAAACGTCACTCAGGAAGGATGCACGATAAAATCATCTTTCGGAACCCGTTCCGTAAAAAGAGATATTGCCGAAACCTGCATCAAAGAGATTGCAAAAGCCGAAGACGCAGAATGCAGCTGGAGTCATAAGCATGAAACAGTAACAGCTATTCATATCGAATCTTTGCAAAAACTTAAAATCACTTTCGGCAAAGAATGCAAAGACAAAAATGGAGATGAGACCGTTGAATGTCCCGGTTTTATTCCGGAAACTTTGAAACTGGGAAGCCTCACGGGATGTGATGTTTACAGCATTGATCCTCTTACAGACTGCATTGCTCCGTGCGCGGATATCTATTTTTCAACAGGCGACGATACTTTCCACACAGTCTATGTGGGCGGTAATTATGACAGTGCTTTCATAAAATCATCGGATTCGATCAAAGAGGCATCGTTTGCTTCCACACTGAATACCGGCTCGAACAAAGCGGTTTTCACATGGTCAGAAAAGGCTGAAGACGGCACTGAAACCGAGAAAGCAGTGTCAGTGGAGATGAGAGTCGTTGATTCAGGCAGCGATACTGGTGACGACTTTGAAGCAGTTGATGTCGGCGAGTGCCGTCACGAAGAACCTGTTTTTTCTTTCAGAGACAGAATCTACACTGATGGAGGCTACTGGTGCAATGAATATGTCGAAGTTACAGATAAAACAGAAAACTCCATCCGTTTCAACTGGTTCGGCGAGATGCACTGCGGCGCGGACTGGGAATACGGCTATAAAGTCGAAGGAATCGAGGAAAATGTTCTGAAAGTCAGCATTCTGGAACGCGACACCGATGAAATTGCTGTTGACTGCGACAACTGCTGCTATCTTATGCCGATAGAATACACCGCTTCAAGTGCAGAAGAAATCGAATCACTCAAAGGAATCAAAATCAATTACGAAGGTAAAAACCACACTGCTTATTTCGAGATAAAGTAAAAAATCAAAAGTAGCAACTGAATATTCTAACTTTGCACATATCGGACATTTGAACTTTGCGCTGACATCGCAACTGAAAATCTTGACTTGATTATTTCAAAATATACTCTCACGCGAAAATTTGTTGTTTTAATAATCTATGGAGTTTGAAATGACTAAAATCATCGAATGTGTTCCCAATTTTTCAGAAGGAAGAGATATGGCCGTGATCGACAAGATCACTGCTGAAATCAAGAAGGTGAGCGGTGTCAGACTGCTTGACGTCGATCCGGGATACGATACGAACAGAACGGTCGTTACCTTTGTTGGCGAGCCAGAAGCTGTAAAACAGGCTGCTTTCGCCGCTGTAAAAAAGAGCCACGAACTCATTGACATGCGCCATCACAAAGGTGCTCATCCGCGTTTCGGAGCGTGCGATGTCTGCCCCGTTATTCCGGTAAGCGGTGTAACGATGGACGAATGTGTAGAGATTGCGCACGATCTCGGCAAAAGACTCGGCGAAGAGCTCGACTATCCGGTTTATTTCTACGAATATGCGGCTACAAGCCCCGAAAGAAGAAACCTTGCGACTGTCCGTTCCGGCGAATACGAAGGTCTTGAAGCAAAACTCAAAGACCCGAAATGGAAACCCGATTTCGGCCCGGCGGAATTCCGTCCGACAAAAGGCGCTACCGCTGTTTCGGCGCGTGATTTCCTCATCGCTTACAACATCAACCTCAACACGACGAACGCGAAAAAGGCTAACGCGATCGCTCTCAGACTTCGCGAGCAGGGCTACCCGGAAAAAGATGCAGACGGAAATCCGAAACTTGATGCAAACGGTAAAAAGATCATGCATCCGGGAATGTTCAAGAACTGCAAAGCTATCGGCTGGTATGTCGATGACTTCAAAAGAGCGCAGATTTCGATAAATCTCACGAATTACCACGTAACCAACATGTTCCACGTTTTTGACGCCGCTTCGAAACTTGCGGAAGAGAAGGGGCTCAGAGTCACAGGCAGCGAGATCGTCGGCGTTCTTCCGAAAGAAGCTCTTATCGAAGCGGGAATCCACTACCTTGAAAAACAGGGAAGCTGTGCGGGTCAGAGCGAAGCCGAGCTCATAAAAATCGCGGAACAGTCTTTGGGACTCAGCGATGTAGTCAAATTCAAACCCGAAGAAAAAGTCATCGAATACATGGTTAAGGAGACAAAAGGACTTTCCGATATCACGGTAACCGAGTTCTCCGACCTTCTGGCGAGTGACGCTCCGGCTCCTGGCGGCGGTTCAGTTGCTGCTCTCTGCGGCTCATTGGCTGCGGCGCTTGGAAGCATGGTCGCAAACCTCACTTACAACAAAAAAGGCTACAAAGAGCACAACGAAAAGATGAACACTGTCGCAAAAGATATGCAGGTAAGAAGAGCGGAACTTCTTCATCTCATCGACGAAGACACGAACGCTTTCAACATCATGATGGCGGCGATGAAAGCTCAGAACGCGGCTAAAAAAGCGGGAAATCCCGATGAGATCGCAGCTGCGGACAAAAATATGGACGAAGCGAACAAATACGCGATCTCGGTCCCGCTTCACGTTCTTGAAAAAACTTACGAACTTCTTCCTAACCTCAAGATCGTCGGCGAATTCGGCAACATCAACGCTGCAAGTGATGCCGGCGTAGGTGCGCTGCTTGTTCAGGCCGGTGTCAAGGCGGCAGCTCTCAACGTTAAGATCAACCTCAAGAATTTTGCGAAAGACGATCCTTTCTACGCTGAAACTTCGACTGCAATGAACAAAGTTCTTGCTGTTGTCGACAAGGAAGCAGAGGAAATTCTTGCGATCGTAGAGAAAAAAATCAGCTAAGGCATGAAACTCCACTCTCTTTTCACTTCGCTTCAGGGTGAAGGCCGTTTTCAGGGCTATCCGACTGAATTTATCAGATTCTTCGGATGCAATCTCAACTGCTCTTACTGCGACACGAAACAGACCCTTTCAGGAGATTCGTTTTACTTTGATACACCTGAGGCAGTCGCGGAAAAAATCAATAAATCGGATATCTTAGATGTCTGTATTACCGGCGGCGAGCCGCTGTGCCAGGAGGAAGAACTTCTTAAACTGCTGAAACTGCTCCGCGGAAAAAGAATATCAATCGAAACCAACGGAAGTTTTGATCTTGAGCCGCTTTACCGTGATTTTTCAACTGAAAACAAAGCTTCAGAGCTCTGGTTTTCGACAGACTGGAAAACTCCTTCATCGGGAAATCCGCTTTTCGACGAAAGGAATATCGGTTTTTTGAAAAAGAGCGTTTCTGGGTGGATCAAATTTGTCGTCGGAAATAAGGAAGATCTTGATTTTATTGATGAAAAACTTCCTCTTCTTGACGGGATCGAAACTTATCTGAGCCCTGTTTTCGAGAACGGGCGTGACTGGTTTTCATCAGTCGAAAAATTCGTCAAAAGTCATAAAAATATCAGACTGCAGCTTCAGCTGCACAAAATTTTAGGGATTGAGTAGATCTTTACTGGCGGTCTCTTCTTTTTCACGGTTTCTGTATTCGATGACCTTCTGACCGACGAAATCCATGAGTTCCTTTACGCCGTTTCTTGTGATGCCGCTTATTTCGAAGTAGGGCATATCTTTGACAAATTCGCGGAGTTCATCTCTCAGTTTTTCTTCTTCCTCGCCGTAGGAGTCTATTTTGTTGAGGACGATTATCTGCTCTCTCTTTGCAAGTTCCGGATCAAAGAGCTCAAGTTCTCGGTTTATCGTTTTTATGTCGTCAACTGGCGATTTTCTTGCCGGATTTATCTCGACGAGATGGATGAGAAAGCGCGATCTTTCGACGTGACGCAGGAATCTGTGACCGAGTCCGGCGCCGGTGTGTGCCCCTTCGATAAGTCCGGGAATGTCAGCAACTACAAACGGGATGAAGTCCTTTCCTTCGACCATACCTAAGTTCGGAACAAGCGTCGTGAAAGGATATTCGGCGATTTTAGGACGCGCGTTGCTGATAACGCTTATGAGAGTCGATTTGCCGACAGACGGGAAACCGATTATTCCGACATCTGCCATAAGTTTGAGTTCGAGACGCACTTTTTTCCGCTCGCCTGGAAGCCCTTCCTGAGCGTAATGCGGAGCTTTGTTGACGCTTGTTTTGAATTTCGCGTTTCCTCTGCCGCCGATGCCGCCGTGTGCAACGACGACTCTCTGTTTGTGCTTCGTTATGTCGGCGATAAGTTCCGAAGTTTCGTGGTCGAAGACAAAAGTTCCGAGCGGGATTTTGACGATCATGCTTTCGCCGCCGCGGCCGTACATGTTGGAACCCATTCCTTTCTGGCCGTTTTCAGCTTTGATCGTGCGCTGGTAGCGGATGTCGTAAAGGGTGATGACGTTCTCGTCGCCTTCAAAAATGACATCTCCGCCTTTGCCTCCGTCGCCGCCGTCGGGACCTCCGAGCGGAATGAAAGGCTCACGCCTGAAACTGACAGCTCCGGCACCGCCGTTGCCCGCGATAATATCGACTATTGCCTGATCGACAAACTTCATAACGACCTCTTGGTATGGAAAATAAAAAAAAACTCCCGTTGCCGGGAGTCTGAAATTCAAACGAAATGAAGATTATGCTTCGGTGACTACAGAAACTCTTCTTCTTGCTCTGCCGTTTTTGTAGAAAGTCTCATACTGAACGACACCCTCTTTAAGAGCGTAAATCGTGTAATCAGTACCAAGACCTACATTTTCGCCGGGGATCCATCTTGTTCCGACCTGACGGACGATGATGTTGCCCGGAATGACCGGCTCGCCGCCGAACTTTTTGATTCCGCGTCTCTGACCTGCACTGTCACGACCGTTTCTTGCACTTCCGCCGCTTTTCTTATGTGCCATGGTGTTCCTCCAAATTACTTAACAATTTCAAGAACTTTGAGCTGTGTGAAGCTCTGTCTGAAACCGTTTTTAACTTTGCTGGTTTTTCTTCTTCTTTTCTTGAAAACGATAACTTTTTTGCCTTTATAGTTTTTTACAACTTCAAGTTTTACCGTTACATCGTTAAGATAAGGTTTTCCAACCATAACATTGTCACCATCTGCAAAAAGAAGAACATTTTTGTTCTCGACAAGTTCGCCTTCTTTCTTGTCCAGATTGTAAACAGAAACCTTTTCTCCGGGGACAACCTTAAGCTGGTTGCCGCCGAAATCAATCATTGCGTACATAAAAACCCTCCAAAAATAAAGAGCACTCAAAAAAATAACGCGGGGATTCTACGCAAAGTTGCCTTAGTGTCAAGATTTTTTTGTTGTTTCGGTAAAAATGCAAATTAAATTGAAAATAATATTGTCCGGAATAGACTGACAGCCGATGTGTTGGATATCGGGGGGAAAAATGAAAAGATTTATTTTTTTAGCGATTGTTTCGGCCGTAATTTTTACTTTTGTCGCCTGTGGAGGCGGTAAAAAATCAAAACCGGAAGTTGATGACGGTCCGGTCGAAACCGAAGATTCTGATGTCGATGACGGCGAATCCGTTGTTCCGGACGGTGATGAAGATTTCTCCGAGGACGGAAATGGCAATGACGGCGATTCCGGCTATAAGCCTGGCGGCGACAGTGACAGCGACGGTGATTCCGACCAGCAGCCGGGCGGCGACAGTGACACGCCGGTTGTTCCGGATAATGACGATCCCGAGGCGAACGATCCGTGCGACCCGAATCCATGCACCGAAAAGAACAAAACTGTCTGCACGGCAACAGGAACTGGCTATACCTGCTCATGCGACAGACTGACCTGCGAGATAAACGGGGCGTGCATTGCCGACGGAGAGAGAAATCCCTCCAATTCGTGCGAAGAATGCAACCGCGACTATTCCAAAACTTCATGGTCCCATGTCGCTGACGGAAGAGACTGTGAAGCCAAAGATGGGCTTATGGGAAGCGGTATATGCCGCAGCGGCGTATGCGGCGGCTTCGGAACGTGCGACAACAGGGCTTACGGGCTCAAAGCAGGCGCTCCGTGCAACAAGGATGTCGAGTGCGAAACCGGTTACTGCTACACGTGGTATGATTATTCCGGAAGCGACAGCTACGGTTTTGTGAGAGCTTCAGTCTGCACGGGAACATGCAAAGAGGACGAAGACTGCCCGAACAACATGACCTGCCAGTTTATGGAAAGCAGAGGTTATCAGTGTATGCCTCTTTTTGTCGCAGGTGTCGAGAGACCGAGTCCCAAAATGAAGACTTTCGGACCGTGCAACGTGAATGAAGACTGTGAAGGGGGACTCTGCCTTTCATACGGCGAGGGAGAGAGCTTCTGTTCGAAAGAGTGCTCGAGCGATTCTTCATGCGGTTCATGCGGAAGGTGTAAAGACGACGGTGCTGATCACGGTTTCATTTATAATAAATACTGCGTTCCGCATGGAAGCGGTGAACTCGGCGACCACTGCCAGTCTGGAATGGACTGTGACAGCGGCGGCTGTTACGACGGATACTGCACAGTTTCGTGCAGCGGTTTTTTAGGAAGTCTCAAATGCAGCGGAAATTACGATTGCATGGAAGATGTTTATGCCTCGGGAACCAAAACCTGCATCGATTCGACGCGTTTCGATCTTCCTGACGGCACCTACTGCAACTACGACGACCAGTGCGCGAGCGGAGAGTGCATCGAGTTCGAAGGCGACAAGATCTGCGGTTCTCACTGTACCGACAGCGAAGTTACCGATCCTGAAACGGGCTCTGCAACGACTACAAAAACCTGTGCAAACGGCAGCCAGTGTCTTGCAGTGAAGAAAACAAGCGACTTCGGAAGTTACGCAGAATATATCTGTGCTCAGGACAAAATGCTGAAACGCGTGGAATTCGGCCAGGACTGCTATTCAGACTGGCAGTGCGCCGACGGATATTCATGTTTCGGAGGATATTTCTGCAGTAAAGCCTGCACGAAAGACAGCGAGTGTGAAATAGACAAGACTTGTTATGTTTACGGTCAGCAGGAATCTGAAGAAGGCGGTGATCCGCAGATCTTAGGTGTCTGCATTTCGAAAGAGCAGCAGAGTTTCAAACCCGGCGAATACTGTCCGTATGTCTGGTCGTGCGAAAACTGCTATACTGACTACACGATCCAGCAGTACTACTGCACGAAATCATGCGAAAGCGACTCCGACTGCTTCGACATAGGCGGCTGCTACGACGGAATCTGCCAGAAAGCATATCCTTACAGAAGCGATGTCTACGCTTCATGCCGTTTCGACGACGACTGCGAGAAGTTTACGAACTGTGAACACGGAACGTGTACGAGTTCATGTTCGTCAGATTCCAGCTGCGACGGTTATGATGCCGTTACTCCGACAGGAACGCAGAAAACATGCAGACCGTGCGAAACCGATACCGACTGCAAGAAGGTTTTCTATGACTACGGAATGTGCCTCACCGACTACGACGGCAACAAGTACTGCGTCGAAGACTGTGAGCAGAACTATACTCTCTGTCCGGAAGGAACGCGCTGCAACGGTCATTACTGCTATCCGGTTTCCGGTTCCTGCAAAGAGGGGAAGGCTTTCTGCAACAGCGAAAACAACTGCGCGGTCCCGACTTTGCTTGACGACTGGATCTGTGATGCTGACAAAGAATGCCTGAGCGGAAAGTGCTACGACAACTACTGCCAGAGCTTGACATGCTCGACCGATGAAGACTGCGGCTGCGGATTCAAAGAGTGCAGGAGCGGAAGCTGCGTTCCAAAGAAATCTCTCGGAACTCTCGAAACCGAGCCTAACAACGACGTGGCGTCAGCTCAGGAAGTTTCCAATGGTTTTGTCTTTGCCGGTTTCGGACACAAAAACAACGAAGAGGATTTCGACTACTTCAAGTTCAAAGCAAAAGCGGGTCAGTATCTCAAAGTAAGAACGCATCCTTACTGCGGCGAGAACAGAGCCGACACTTACATAGCTCTTCTGGATGAAAACGGTTCCCAGCTTGCTGTCAACGAAGATATGGACTATGCCCATTTTGCACAGCACTACTATTCGGAAATAATGGACTACAAGGCGCCGGCAGACGGTTATTACTATGTTCTGGTAAGACAGTCGCCGATGTACCGCCAGGCTCTTTACAACATGCCTTATATTCTTGAGATCGATTCGTTCGATCCTGATGCGAACAATACCTGCGAAGGAGCGAAGGAACTTGAACCGGGAACTTATCACGAAAGCGTCAAAAAGGCGCTCGATTCCGCAGATACGTCAAGCTGCACTGATTTTTATAGCTGGGGCCCTGACCTTTTCTACAAAGTAAATGTTCCGGCAGGAAAGATCATGACTCTGCGCGTAACTCCCGAATCCGGCGCTTTCGATCCGACGATATCGGTTCTTTCAGGCTGCGGTGAAATTGAGGATACATGCCTTGCAGGCAATGCTTTCGGCGGTTTCGGAGATCCTGAAGAAATAATCTACTACAATGATTCCGGATCCGATGCTGAATATATAATCGTTATAGATACAGCGGCTGCTCCGCTTGAATACGATTTTACGATCCAGCTTGATATCAATGACACACCGCCGGTTCCCGAAAACGACAAAATCGAAGGTGCTATAGCTCTCGAAGGGAAGGGAAACCTGCAGGGACTCACGATCTCGGCTGAGGATGACTATGCTCCGACTGCCGGAATCTGCGAAAATGCGTCACTTACCGGAAAGGATGTCGTCTATTCGATGAATATGGCTGCAGGAGACTATTTCCACGCTCAGATAAACGCGGCGTTCGCGGCTTCGATCTATGTCGTAAAATCGGATGACCTTGATACCTGCATCTACGGCGGCGGGCTCATCAACTTCGAAACTGACGCAACGACTGCCGGGATTTACTATCTCATAATCGATTCAAACGATGCAACAGCCTACGGAACATTCTCGATTTCTTACATCAAGGAAGCCACTGATAAAGATTCCTGCAAGGGAATATGTTCATCATCATACCGGATGTGCCTTCCCGACAAAACCGATCTCTGCATGTGCGATTCATCGCTTGGTCTGCTTTACACGGCAAACTGCGATTCCTACTGCCGTTCTGAAGATGTCGGAGGCCTCGGCGGATCGTGTGAAACGAGCTACACCGACAGCGGATCGATCGAGAGAAACGGCTGTGTATGCACCTACGACTGCTCTGATACCGAAAAAGTGGCGGAACTCTGCTCCGATCAGGAACCTTCGAACTGCACCTGCGGACCTGCTGACGCATGTTCATGGAAAAACAACGGAAGCTGCGACAAAATGTGCAGCGACTTCTTCCCGACAGACCATTTCGACGACTCTGCAGACTGCCAGTAAGTTCTGAGATTTAAAAAATCCGGAGTGCAGCATGAAAAAACTCTTTTTGGCCGCCTTCTTACTTATGTTTTTCGTTATGTTTGCCGAAGAGACAGTTTTTGTGCAGCTTAAGGATGATTCAAGAAAGTTCCTGAAAAGCGATTTCGAAAAGTGCGGAATAACTGATTCTTACAAGATAAAAAGGACGAATTTTTACGCATTTCACACTTGTTCCAAAGAAAATTCTCTGGATTGCATCTCGAAATCACCGCTTGTGAAAAAGGTGATTCCTGATAAAAAAATGAATATCGGATACAGAAGCAACGATCCTTTTTTTGCGAACCAGTGGCATCTTCTCAACACCGGGCAGCGAGGGATCGAAGGAAACGACGCAAAAGTCGCTGCTGCATGGGAGTATATTGAAAGTCTCGGGATAAAGCCTGGAAAAGGAGTGAAGATCGGCATAATCGACGATGCTTTCGATCTGCATCACCCCGATATGAAGGGTAAATATCTGAAAGGACTCGATCTGGTTGACGGCGACGATTATCCTTATGCCGATGCCAACGAGCCGCACGGAACCTGCGTCACAGGCGTTATCGCAGCAGTGAAAGACAATTCTCTCGGCGTTGCCGGTGCGTGCCCGGAGTGCAAAATCGTTCCTGTCCGTTCCGGTGATATGCTCGGCGAAGGTGAAAACATGGCGAATGCCTTCAATTTTGTTCTGGATCACGGAGCTCAGATAATTTCAAACAGTTGGGGGCCGGCCGATAACGGCGGAGCCGAAGATATGCCGGAAGTCATCAAGGAAATCGTGAAATACGCACGGGAAAAGGAGCGGAACGGACTCGGTGTCGTCATTTTTTTCGCTGCCGGGAACGGAAATGAAGACATCAGCGCTGAAGAGAGCTTCGACGGTTATGCCGCAAACGACGATGTCATCGCTGTGGGAGCGCTCAACGCCTACGGACAAAGGTCAAACTACAGCGATTTCGGCAGAGATCTCGACATTATGGCGCCCTCTTCCGATGTGGACGGCGATTATGTGTGGAACCCGTTTGCCTTCGACACGATAAAAGACGGGATCTGGACGATCGACGCACGGAGCTGGTACGGCTACTCGCAGAGCGACTACACCTCGTCTTTCGGCGGAACGAGCAGCGCTTCACCTCTTGCCGCAGCGGTTGCAGGGCTTATGATTTCGGCTTATCCGGAATTGAGCAGAGACGAGCTTTACGAGATCATCACAGCTAGCGCCGACAAAGTTTCGCCGGTCGATGCTGCATATGATGAAAACGGCTTCAGCGAAAAATACGGTTACGGCAGGATCAACGCTCTCGCCGCGCTTCAGCTGCTCTGCGAAAGGCATGAATGCAAGGGCGGACTTCCCGAAATCGAGGAAGAAACCTACGAACCTGAAGATCTTGAGATGGGAAGCGACATCGACGAATTCCCTGACGATTCGATGCTTCCTGTAAAAACGACGGAAAAAGGGTGCTCTGTGAGTATTTTATGATATCTCTTTTTCACGTAATATTTCTGAAAATCTCCGAAAATGTAAATTATTCCAGAGCTTTGAGGATCTCTTCAGCTAATTCTTCGGTGATTCCCGGAATTTCGGCTATTTCCTGAACAGTAGCCTTTTTTATTGCATCGATCGTGCGGAATTTTTTAAGCAGGGCGTTTTCGCGCGCTCTGCCGATCCCTTTGATTTTTGAAAAGGGGAGTTCGAGTCTTTCTTTGCGCTGCTCTCTGTTGAAAGTTATAGAAAAGCGGTGAGTTTCGTTCCTGATCGCTTTCAGAAGCATCGCGAAAGCGGCATCCTGCAGCACGAGTTCATTTCCGGATCCGTCGATCAGAAGTTCCATTCCCTTCACGTTGTGACGGTCTTTGATGATCCCCGCTACCGGAACGAAATCCTGGATTACCGATTTTACCGATGAAACCTGACCCTCGCCGCCGTCAATAAGAAGCAGTGATGGTTTTTCGAGCGAATTTTCCTGCCAGCGTTTGAGCAGACGTGTAGCAACTTCCCGCAGACTGCCGAAATCATCGACTCCTTTTACAGTTTTGATTTTGTATTTGCGGTATTTCTGCCTGTTGAATTTTCCGTTTTCCCACCACACAGCGCCGGCTACGTTGTATTCGCCGTAAAGTGTTGAAATGTCGAGGCACTGTATCGAAGAAACCGGCGTTTTGAGGAATTTCGAGATCACTGAAAGAGCTTTGTATGTCTTTTCCGTGTCGTTGAAGAAAACGCGTATGTTCTGTTCGATGTTGGTCTGCAGCATTTTGAGTATCTCGCCGCCGGCAGGGCCCGTTTTTCTGATTTTCCGCTGCAGAATTGCCGAGATCTCATCTTTCGTCAGCGTTTCGGGAAAGAGAAAAATTTTGTCCGGAGTCTCTTTTCCGGAATAGAACGAGGTGAGGAACGTCGCTGTCCAGCTTGACATTTCTTCGAATATTCCGGAAGCGGAACAGGATTTGAGCGAGAGCAGTTTTCCTTCGCTGTAACGCGCCGCTGCGGCAAAAAGTGTATCGCCGACTCTTTTGAAGCAGAAGAAGTCTTCGGCGCCGCTTCCTGAAAATTCGACGCTGTACTTTCGTCTGATATCAGGCAGAAGTTCTAATAAATCACGCAATTTAGCCGCTTTTTCAAAATTGAGGGCTTCTGCGTTCAAAACGATTTTTTCCTGAATTATTCTTGAAATTTCATTCCACTTTTTCCCTTGCAGGATTTCAATCGTGTTTTTTACGTTTTCGAGATATGCCGCTCTGTCGGCATCTTTCCTGCACGGAGCCGGGCATAGGCCGAGTTCGAAGTTTATGCACCCTTTCGGACGCTTGTTCGAGCAGTATTTGAGCGGATAGAGCGTCTGTATCAGCTTCTTCAGCGAATTTAAAAGGTTGACTTGAGTGAAAGGACCTCTGAAATATTTCAGTTTCCTGCTGAGATGCCTTGTGGAAATGAGGCGCGGCCACTCTTCATCGGTAACAGCGAGATAGGGATATGTTTTGTCGTCCTTGAGATCGATATTGAAAAGCGGCTGCCTGTTTTTTATCAGCAGATTTTCGAGAACAAGTGCTTCGGTTTCCGAGTTCGTGAGGATGATTTCGACGCTTCCTGCTTTTTTCATCAGCGATTCGACCATGGGGCGGCTGTCGGTCCCGGAAATATACTGCGAAACGCGCGCTTTCAGGTTTTTAGCCTTGCCGATATATATCACTTTGCCGAGTTTGTTCTTGAACTGGTAAACTCCGGGAGTTTCCGGCAGCTTTTTGAGCAGATTTTCGTCGATTATGTAGGAATTTCCGATGTTTTCCATAGTCGATGAAAGAAATTAAAACGACACTGTTTTGCCTTTGCAGTATTTGTGACGATCAGCTCACTCAATAGTGAGAATTTTCACACACTCGTTGTTGTCCCAATAATAGTCTTCCCCGCATTCGCATGAGTATCCGCTCTCACTCTCCGGGTTTGTAAGACATCTTCCTGTCGCATTTTCAACCGAAGCGCATGTGTTTCCATCGCACAAGTCCACACCGCCTGAAACGCAGCGGACATCAGCAACATAATAAGTTGTACCTTCTTTACCTATCGGCATCGATGAAATTGAGGCTTCGGTAAAATCGATCCCGTTGACTGTTTCATCTTCATTGATATCGGAAGTCCAGGAATACGAGATGTCGCCGAAGAGCGAATATCTGCCGCTCAAATCTATCGCACAAGAATCCTCTTCACAGTTACTGAGAAGCGTTTGAAGTTCCGCCGTCGTAGGAAGTCGCCAGAAGTTTTCCGGATCTTCTTCCGTATTAAGAGATGCGCAGTGATCATAAGCATCCGGCCAGTTCATTGCGTCCGGCGCAAGTTCAGACCATGTGAGTCCTGTAGCCGGATCGCTGTAAGGAGCAGTCACATAATCAGGCAGAGTTTCGTCAAGAACGCACCTTTGGAGAAGTTCATAAATGGAAGGAGATTCTATGCTGTATAAAACGCCATGAGCGACATCTACACCCCAGAGCATCGGATTCTCCTCATCCTCTCCGCTATAATCCCATTCATCGCGTGTCAAAGTGCCTGAGAGTATGATGCCGAAATCATTCAAAGTTGTCTTTGAAACCGTATCACCGCTGCATGCCGCTTCATCGAAGTAAGAAGTTGCGAAATGTTCATCCGTTACGCCGCAGTTTCCGCCGTTTTTAAGTTTTTCAGTCGTAACAGTCTTGCGGATCTCTTTCAGTGTCGGAAGGCGCCACTTGTTAGAGCCGTTTTCATTAAGATAGCGGCACATTGCGGCAACGCCATACATATAAACACTCTTTTCATAACTGCTGTTTCTGGGTTTATCGGAATACGACGAGATATAATATTTATCAAAATCTGCAAAAATTTCAGGATAGAGTCTCGATGACCAGATAGTTCCGTTTTCATCTTTGCAAGGTCCGGTGCCGGTGCCGTCACACTCAGGAACTTCAGTCCTTTCATCAAGATCGCTTCTTACACAGAGGACCGAGAAACCGTCTCCTTCCGCGATATCGTCTCTTTTAATGCTTTTCAATTCAGGTTGAACCGGGTAATCATCGTCGCCGCTTCCTTCATAATCTCCGTACGGAGCGAATGCTCCTCCATCCATATAGAGAATCCATACATAATAATCGACAGGTGCCGGAGTCGAACTCCAGAATGTATCAGGCGTCATACCCGGGAATGAAGATATAACTTCATCTTCATCAACAATTTCCGCCGATAATTTAGAATAGTCTATAAGCGTTGCAAGTTCGTTCATGTTCGGAAGTCTCCAATCAGAGTGCCCTGCGTATTCAAGGTTTTCGCAGTAGGAAAGCGCCTCTTTCCAAGTCGCCTTCTTGACCGGTTCTTTCTGCCAGAAAAGGTTCGTGGCTGAATCCGAAACCATCTCATCGCCGTTTTCTGTAACGGTAGAATAGTTTTCAGCATTTGCCTCGCCGTATTTTTCTCCGCTTACGCACATGAGGTATCCTTCATACGAATACGAACTTCTGGCAAGATTCATCATGCGGGCGATCACACCTTCGGACAGCAGATAGAAATAATTTTCGACCGAGGTCAGGATAATATCGGGGATGTATTCGTCGGAAACATCTCGATCCAGGGAGCCGTTTCCTCCATAAAGTCTATAAAGTTCTGCAAAATAAACCGGATCGATCCTGCTGCTGTAAAGCATTCCGTGATCGGCGAGAGATGCAAGTTCCTGCGGCTCCGGAAGTCTCCAGTCTTCGATCCCGCCGTAGGAAACGGCACATTCGTCTTTCATTTCTTCGTAAGTTCCGCTTCTTCCTGTAAGCCACCAGGTGAGGCCCGTCACATCGTCTTTGATGAAAGGCGGATCCTGAACCGTTGCCCGTAATTCCACTTCGTGCTCTTCAGGATTTCCGATTTCGGTGTAGCTGTGCGGGACGCAGCCTTTTCTTGCGGCATACTGCGCATCCTGACCGTAGAAATCGTTATCTTCCTTCGGGCAGAGGATCTGTTTTCCCTCGCCGTCAATGCAGATCGCCATGCCAGTGCAGAGCACTTTGGAATAAACTTTCAGGCAATCGTCAGAGCAGGTCGAACCGATTCCGTCACCGGTTTCAGCCTTGTCGCATTTCTCGTTGCTTTGAACTATGCCGTCTCCGCAGTAGGAAACCGAACCTTCCGCGATCTGACAGTTCGACGTGCAGACTGTGCATGATGTTTCGCCGTAAACACATGCGGTCTGGCCGTTATCCGTTCCTTTGTCGCATGCTTCATCGGGATCAACAATGCCGTTTCCGCATTCAGCGACATAAACGTCGTTGTCTTCGTCAGCAACCGGTTCGTCAGCATCTTCGGGTTCGTCGGGAATTTCATCTTCGTCGGAGATTTCATCATCGTCTGCAACCGGCTCGTCGATTATGTCGTTATCTGTGATTTCATCATCTTTTCCGGGCTCTTCTGTCGGCTCTTCGACAGGTTTTTCCTCATCTTCGACATCAACAAAGAAAAAGGCGTAAGCTGTGAAGTGACCGGTCGTCATCATGATGGGATCACCTGCAGCCGTTGTCATGATGGGATCACCTGCAGCCGTAACCATGATGGGATCACCTGCAGCTGCATTCATGATGGGATCACCTGCAGCAGTCGTCAGATTTCCGTTGCTGAGCATGATCGGGTCGCCTGCAGCTGTTGTCATGATCGGATCGCCTGCAGCGTCCTTGCTGACTTTTACTGCAGCTCCTGTTTTGCTATAGCTCCATTGGCCTTCTTCCTCCTTGTAAACCGCAGCAGTGACGACTTTTTTCTTGGCCGCCCTGAGTTCTGCACCGGTTCCTGTGCTTATCATCGAAATAAAAACAGGTTTTTTGAAAATCGTGCCCGTTGGTTCGAATTCGACCACTTTGCTGATCACCGTTTTGTCTTCAGTTCCAGGATAATCCTCAGCATCATAGATTCTCATCGTGATAGTCGTGTCGCTTTCAAGAGCGCCGGCCGGGATTTCGATCGCTACCGATTCATCGGAATTCGTGATCGTTCCGCCTTCTTCGGCTGGGATTTCCTTCGCAACCTCTTCTTCGAACGATGGTTTTTCATCATTTTGTTCGGGTTTGTTTTTTTTCTTGCTGCTGCAGGAAGCGAGCGCAAAAAGCGAAACAAAAACTAAAATCAAACAAAGCACGCGTTTCATGAAAACCTCCTTTAAAAAACTTCCTTCTTTTGTTCTTCTCTCCACCGGAGAGCGGTCAGAAGTAAAGTCAAAGCGTAATAATTATTGAATTTTTGAATAAAAAAACAAGAAAAAATTATATGAGAAAAGGGGAAACACTGAAATCTTGCGGAAAAACTTGAAGCCGCGCAGAACGCGGATAAAATCTGCGGGTTTATTGTTTGTTGTGGAGTTTTTTTTATGCTTGTTTCGGTTTTCATTCCTTTCTGCAACGAAGAGAACAATTTAGCGGAAATCATTGACAGAACTGAAAAGGGGGCCAAGGCTGCAAATGTCGATGTCGAACTTGTGATGGTGGATGACGGTTCGACTGACGGCAGCGCGGCAGTTGTCGAAAAAGCGGCTGAAACGAGGCCGTGGGTGCGTCTTTTCAGGCATCGGAAGAACAGAGGACTCACCGAGGCGATGAACACCGGTTTCAAGGAATGCCGCGGCGAGATAATAGTTTTCCTTCCGGCAGATCTCGAATCTTATCCGGATGAAGACATTCCGGCGCTGATCAAGGCTTTTGAGCCGGGTGTGGACATTGTCTGCGGAAAAAGGGAGAAAAGGCGCGAGTTTAAAGTTTTTTTGTCGAGAATATATAACGAAATCAGCAGATTTCTTTTCGGAATATCTTTGAGCGACATGAACTGGATCAAGGCTTTCAGACGCGTTTGTCTCGAAGATCTCGAGCTTCGCAGCGACTGGCACCGTTTTATCGTCCAGATCCTCCACGCAAAAGGCTATAACGCGGTCGAAGTTCCCGTTCTGTGGCACAGACGCAAAAGCGGTCACAGCCATTTCGGTCTCAAAAGGATCCCGATTTCGTTTTTTGATTCGGTAGCGGTCAAATTCATTCTGACTTTCACAAAAGCTCCGATGCGTATCTTCGGTTCGATGGGATTCATTCAGATTTTTGTTTCGCTGCTGACCGTCGCATGGCTGCTTTACGACCAGTTCGTGCTCGGAAATCCGGTTTTCAGGATGCGTCCGCTCCTTTATTTCAGCCTTGGGCTCTTTTTGTCAGGGCTTATTTTCATTTTTATGGGTTTTCTGGCGGAACTCATCGTAAGCATTCGTGACGACATTAAGAAAATGAAAGATGACTGGGGGAAAAAATGAAGAAAATATCTACACTTGTTGCACTCATTCTGATTTTTGCCACGCTTCTTCCCTTTTATTTCGTCAGAAAGCACCTGATTGAAAACGAAAAGCCGAAAGTTGAGACGATCGCGGCTTATCCGGAGCCTGATTTTGCCAAAATAATGTTTCTGGGACTTAACGCTTTCACAGCCGATCTTCTGTTTGCAAGGTCGCAGTATTATTACGGAAGTCACTATGTTACCGACAGAACTTATCCTTTGCTCGAACAGATGGTGCGGGTCGTTCTTGCACTCAATCCGAGTCTTGAATATGTGATCGCTTTCGGTGATGCGGCGATTTCTTCAATGAGGACCGAACATGCGATCGAATCGGCTAATTCGCTGCTCAGGCTGGGACACGAACTTTATCCGGACGATTACTACTATGTGTTCAATCAGGGATATAACTACTTCATTTATCTGAACGATATGGAAAAGGCTTATCCGTTGATGTATCAGGGCGCGAGCATGAAAAACGCGCCGCAGAAGGTTATCTGGCTCGTAAACCATGTCGCGACGATGGGCGGCGGATACAGGCTCGGCTATGAATACACGAAGGACAGGCTCGAAAAGACGAAAGACAAAAATATGCGCGACCAGTTCGAAAAGGAGCTCCGGCACTTTGCAAATCTTCTGTTTTTGAGCGAGGCTGCCGAAGAATATTACAAAAAATACAAAAAATCGCCCGACAGAGAACTTAAAGAGCTGGTCTCGTCTCAGCTGATAGAAAAAATCCCTGAAGATGTCTACGGCGGAGAATACTACTACGACGAAGGCGACAGGATCGTAAAAACCACGACACAGGGCGACCGTCATTACGTTCAGAAACAGGCTGAAAAACAAAAAAAGGCGGAAGAAAACGGGAAAAAATCGGAAGAAACCGGTGAAAAAGAGTCTGCCGTAGAAAAAGAGAATTCAGAAAAATCAGATAAATAATACCGGAAATTATTTGGCTGAAGCGGCCATTTCGGCTTTTCTTCTTTTTTCGGCTTTAGCCATGAACCAGATCGCAAGGAAGATGAATCCGAGCGATACCCAGTCGATGAGTGCCGGATATTTGCCGCCGAAAACAGCTGCGAAAATGACTGTCGAAAGTGTTCCCGCGATGAGCGATGTCAGACGGTTCGCAAGGTTCGCGAAAGTCGCCGTTCTTCCTTTGAACATGAAGATGAAAACTGAGAAGAACGCGTTGATGCCGTAAGCGGTTCCGACAAGTCCTGCCCAGATCGCCCAGTCCCAGTTCGTGTTGAAGAAAGCTTTCGAGAATGGATCGATCCTCGGGCCTGTTACACCGAATTTTCCTGCCGCGATGAGGACGCAGATCGTTACAAGGAGCATTGTGGTGAAAGAAGCGATCTGTTCGATTGCGAAGAATGCCTTGTTGTTGTCCTTTTTCGCCGCTTTTTCTTCAGCAGGACGGGTGTTTTTGTAGTAGTTCATGATGTAGATCCTGAACATGTAAGCCAGAATGTAGCTGAAGAAAATGACCATGAACGGGATCGACGAGAACGGGCTCTCCTTGCCGTCGCTGCCGCCTGTGAAAGCCTTGATGAGCACTGCGAAAAGGGCGATGCACATCGCGATATTTTCTTCCATGAAGACCTTTTTCTTCAAAATGCCCTGTTTGATCTGTATCGCATCAACGATCCTGCCGATGATGATGACCGAGCCGCGCATGATGATCATTGCGACCATGACCGAAATGTGATCGAAAGTGTAGAGCAGGGTGGTCGTCGGAACTACGACAGCGGTGCAGATACCTGAAAAAACGATGTAGGGCAGTTCGCTCGGCATCGTTATGCCGCAGACTGTGATTTTTCTGACTGAGTCGAGACGGTACCAGCGCAGGATCAGAACGATTGCGGTGACGAGAACTGTTGATGCCAGCGTGCTGTAGAAAAGGTATTCCATGCCGGGAAGTCCGGGAAAACCTTCGCCCGTTTTGAGGAAAAATTTAACGCCGACACCAGTTATGATGTAGAAAAAGAAGTAGCAGAAGCAAAGCTGCAAGAGTCTTGAGGTCGATCCTGAATTATTGTCTGACAAGTTGTTCTCCTTTAATGTTATTGGTTAATAATATTGATTACTTCATTGATTACTTCTTTTGGCAGGCGATTACTTTGTCTGAGGTGATGTCGCCGTTGTTTGATGTCGTTCCGACATACATCGGGGCATTTTTGTAACTGTAAAGGTCAACTTCGCCTTTTATCGTGATCGTATATGCTCCGGTCGTATATGTTTCGGTAAGAGCTGTGCCTGAAAGTTCTACATAGCCGTACCCGAAAGCGTGATCGCACGCATCGGCTTCATTGTCAACGTTTTCTGAAACATACATGTTTACATTGTCGTTTTTGCCAAGTCCGACCAGATAAGTTCCAGGAGCGTGAGCGTCTATTACGAATAGTACATCGGGTGTTTTTCCGCTTACGGCATTTGAGTTGTATGTCTGACGGAGAAGGATGAGACTGCTGTCAGTGGTCAGCTGGGCAAATGCGAACGATGCATCAGATGGAGCTGTAGCATCGGGAATATTGCCGTTCGAACCAAAGTTGCCCGTTACGAAAGTACTGATGTATGTGCCTTCTGAGAAATTTGTCAGTCCTGCTTCGTGAAGATGGACGAAACTGCCGTTGATTATTGCATGACCGTAAGGTGTGTCAAAACTTTCATCGCCTTTTCGTCCGCATTTTACGTAAAGTTCCTGACAGCGTTTCAAATCGTCGATTTCAGTATAAGTAGGACATTTCTGATTGCGTTCATAAATGTCGTTTTGAGCATCGGCTGATCCTCTTGCATAGCAGTTGCTGCTGCAGTTGGCAGAGTCGCACTGATCCTGACATTCAACGATTCCGGCGCAGGTTTCTATCGGAGTATTGTCTTCCGGTTCAGAGTCCGTATCATCGTCGTTCTCTTCCGTGTCGGTATCTTCGTCAGTTTCGGTATCTTCTTCGTTCGGTTCGTTGTCGGTTTCTTCAGTTGCAGTATCTGGTTCATCTGTATCTGTGTCTGTGTCCGAAGTGTCAGGCAGATCTTCGGACGATGTGTCGGAGTTGTCGTTGCCAGAGTCCGCGGGATCGCTGCTGCTTCCGGAATCGGTGCAGCTGTATGAGCCGCTTGCAGTTTGTCTGCAGTATTGACCGAAATTGAGGTTGCAGCTCTTTTTGGTCTGCCACGAAAGACTCTGACAAATCAGTATCTGTGCACCGTCCGCTGAGCATGTTTCAGCTCCTTCTACTGAGCATGAGCCGCCGACAGCGCTTGCTACTTCGTCTTCTCCGGAACAGGAAACGGCAAAAACCGCTGCCAGAACCATAAATACGGCAAATAAAATCTTTTTCATAAAACTCTCCAAAAAAACTAATCATAAACCTTTCAATCATACTTGGAAAAGGCTTTTTTGTCAAACGTAATACGATTTTGTCCCGTTTTCGATTTAATTTGCAAAATATCGGAAGATTCCTAAAATATTGTGTTTTTGATTTTTATCATTCAATTTCAGGAGGTCGTTATGATTGACATCAACTGCAAAACTACAATCGGCATCAACGGATTCGGAAGAATCGGAAAACTTACGCTTTGGAACATGCTTTTAAAGGATGATTTTGACAGAATCGTCATCAACCTCGGGCGTGAAGCGGGAAAATCGCTTGCAAATCTCGTGGATTATGCGATCTACGATTCGACTTACGGCAATCTTCACACGTTCCTTTTCGGTTTCGGCAGCACGAAAGAGCCTGATATCGAAATAACCGACGAGGTAAACGGCGAAGTCAATTTCTACGGCAAAAAAGTCAAATTCCTGAGAAGTGAAAGAAATCCCGAAAGGATCCCGTGGGGCCAGGAAGGAGCCAGAGTCGTCATCGATACGACAGGAAAATTCGTCGATCCGACCGATGAATCTTCGCCGAACGGTACTCTCAGAGGCCACATCGCAGGCGGCGCGAGAAAAGTAATACTTTCGGCTCCGTTCAAACTCAAAGGAAAATCGAAAACCCTTCCTGAAGACGCAGTTATGATGGTTTACGGTGTCAACCACAGAAATTTCGATCCGATGAACCACCACATAATTTCGGCAGCATCCTGCACGACGACCGCGCTTGCACACATGATGAAACCTCTTCTCGATCACGAAGAGACTTCGGCGATCCTCACCGCAAGTATGTCGACGATCCACTCGATGACCAATTCGCAGAACGTTCTCGATGCTGTTCCTTCGAGCGGAACGAGCGATCTCCGCAAAAACAGAGCTGCCGGCTACAACATCATCCTTTCGACGACAGGCGCCGCAAAGGCTCTTGAATACATCCTTCCTGTAATGAAAAACATCGGTTTTATGGCTGATTCAGTCCGCGTTCCGGTCCCGACGGTCTCTCTTATCAACCTCAACCTCACTTTCCACACGCCGCTTGACAAGGACGGTTTCCCGAAAATCAACCGCGATTTCATAAACAACGTTTACCGTGAAGCTGCAGCAGGAATGCAGAAGGATCTGCTTTATCTTTCGGAAAGACAGAATGTCTCGAGCGACCTCAAAGGACAGATGGCTGCATGCGTAATCGAAGGCAACGACACCCACACGAGAACAGGTTTCGTCGATATTCCGCCGTTGTCAAATGTTCCTGTCACCCATGCGAAGATTTTCGGCTGGTACGACAACGAACTCGGCAGCTATGTAAACTGCCTTACCAAACTTGCGGTCTATATTTCAAAAGCTATTGCATAGTTTAACATCTTTTTTCCAGCTTTTTTCAACTCCTTTTTTCCGGAGGTAAAAATGTCTTATATCGAATTTCCGAAGTGGATCCCTTATCTTCTCTGGTCGCTTGTCGCGGCGGCAGGTATTTATTTCATCTACATCGTCTACAACTACAAGCGCGGGCTCAAAACTTCGCCGCGTGAGATCTGGTTCGTTTCGATTTCGCAGATCATCGAATACACCGCATATTCCATTATGCTGATGACGCTCACGCTCTTTCTTTCGAGCGATCTTGGCTTAAGCGATGTCGCGGCCGGAAACTACATGGGAACGTGGAATTTAGCCTATACGCTCCTTATTTTCGGCGTAGGTTCGCTTGTTGACGCAGTAGGCATCAAGAAAGTGCTTCTTATCGGCACCATACTTGCGATATTTTCGAGATTTTTTCTCTTCCTTACGACCAATTTCTGGGTCGTAACGCTTCTCGGCTTCGTTCCGCAGGCTGTTTCTGTCGCTTTCATGAGCCCTGTCATTTCGGTCGCCCTCAAAAGATACACAAAATCTGACACTTCTGCTCTCGGATTCGCGATGTTCTACACTTTGATGAACGTCGGTTTCGCGATGGGCGGACTTATTTTTGACGGTATCCGCGAAGTTTACGGCGAATACGGCAACATCGCCATCCCGCTTCTGGGCGAGATCTCGACTTACCGTTTCATCCTTCTTGTCGCGTTCCTCATCAGCATCCCGACACTTTTCTTTGTAGCGATAATCCGTGACAACATCGACCTCAACGACGAAGGTCAGCTTGTAAAGCACATCGAAAACGAGCGTGAAAAGAAGGAAGGAAACATGCTTGTTTCGATCTTCGATTCGATAAAAAATTCGTTCGCAGATGCAGGCAAGATCTTTGTAACAGTGGCGAAGCAGAAGGCTTTCTGGAAGTTCATGGCGCTTCTCGCGATACTTTTGGGTGTAAACTACGTTTTCTACCATTTCCACTACACCTTCCCGAAATACGGTATCCGCGTTCTCGGCGAAGGTGCGAAGATAGGCAACATCTACGGCGTTCTGAACCCTGTTATCGTCATTTTCTTTGTTCCGACGATCGCATGGCTCACGAGAAAGTGGAGTGCCTACAAAATGATAACGATCGGTTCTCTGATCTCGGCCGCATCGGTATTTTTCGTCGTTCTGCCTGATGAATTCTATGCTCCGATCGCAGATTCGGTCTTTGGCAGACTCATCTGGCAGAAATGGCTCGCTCTTCCCGACGGCTCTTCGCTTTCAACGATCGCGATCTGCTTAGGCTTATGCTTCTTCGTCGTTCTTTTCACGATAGGAGAAGCTATCTGGTCGCCGAGGCTTATGGAATACACCGCTAAGATCGCGCCGAAAGGGCAGGAGGCAAGTTACCTCAGCCTTTCGCTTCTTCCGAAATTCATCTCGCAGCCTCTCGTCGCATGGATGTCGGGAGCACTTCTTTCGGCCTACACGCCTGCAACCGAAGTTGTGAATGAAGCAGGTGTGAAGACCTTGCAGGTCGGAGATATCTCGCACCACTACATGATCTGGATCTGGGTCGGCGCAGTCGCCGTAATCTCACCGCTCGGAATGATCCTTTTCGGCAGATTCTTAAGAGGAAAGGAAGAATCGTAATTCCTTGATTTTATTGGGTTTTGCCGTAGAGACGTTTCATGAAACGTCTCTACATCTTTTTGATGATCCCGAAATAGATGTGGATCGTTGTCAGGAAGAAAACCGGAATCACGAATGCGGCTGTGATGAGATATCCGATCAGCATTGCCGCCGGCCCGATGAGGGCGAGAACGAAGTATACAAACAGGTAGGTGTCGCGTCTCGAGAAGTATTTCAGGAAGTTGAGAAGATCCATTTTTGCATAGACAGGCGCGGTGAGATCGACTCTTTTGACGACGCGTTTTTTCTTCTCGAACCAGAATGTGAAAGAGAATATGTTTGTCGTTTTTCTGATGACGATGACATCGAAGTAGCTGACGAAGTTGTGATACCAGTTGATCGCTACCGAAAGCCACGCGATCCAGATAGGCCATGTTTCAAGGTAAGGCTGGAGAGCAGCTGATGATACAGGGTTTGCCGTGTAGTAGTGTGCAAGCCCATAACCGAGACCGATCGTGAGCGATGTGTTTACGAAGGAATCTCCGACTGTGTCGAGCCACTGTCCGAAATCGCTTGTTTTGTAGGTGAGGCGCGCCACTTTTCCGTCACAGTCGTCGATGACTGAGGCTATCTGAGCGCAGAGGGTGCCCAAAATTATTGCGAGGCGCGAGCCGCTGAAAGCGACGAAACCCGACATTACGCCGACTATTATTGAGCACCATGTGACCATGTTCGGCGTGAAGCGCAGCGGGATCCACAGATTTCTTGTGAGGAATATCGCCATGACCATGTTTATGCTGCGTGAAACAAGGCCGTTCGTTGGTTTGCGCATCTCTTCGAAAAGTTCGAAATCAAGCCGTTTTTTTGCCTCTTTCGAATCAACTACGACGCGATATCCCGGGCCTGTGAATGTCGAAATGTTTTCAGGAAAAACGCCGTTTTTAAGGAATGCGGCTATATCTTCTCTGTGTTTTTCCGCATCAAAGAAGCCGAACATTCCTCCTTTTTCGAAGCGGTCTTCAGTGCTTTCGAAATACTGCTGCTCGACTGCGAGTTTGTGAATGAAAAAGGCGCCGTTTACAAAAAGCCATTTGCCCGAAAAATCGCGTGTCGTGGTTTCATCAACAGTGACGACTTCTTTCGCGCCGTAAGCCTGCGCAATGTGGATCTGCCTTTCAAGAAGCGTGAGTCCGAGCAGTTTCGTGCTCAGATCGTAGGGAACGTTTTTTCCTGTGTATATTGCGACTGAAAAATCCATAACTCCTCCTTAACTTAAACAACGAACGGCACAAGCGCCGAAAGCGCGAAAAGATATATCGCAAAAGGATAAAGTATAGTTTTTTTCATCATGAAAACGAGAAGTTTGAGTGCTGCCAGACTTGCGGCGAAGGAAGTGACGAAGCCGACGATCGAAGGAATTGGATCGATAAATGCAAAGCCTCCTTTAACAACTTCAAGGAGAAGTGCGCCTAAAATCGCGGGGATCGCAAGCATGAACGAAAATTCGACAGCTTCTGCGGCGGGCATTTTTCTGAAAAGGGCACCCGTTATCGTCGAACCTGAGCGCGAAACGCCGGGAAGGACAGCTATTCCCTGAAAAAATCCGATGACAAGGGCATCCTTCCACGAAATTTCCTTGTCGGGAATCGCTTTTTTGAAAAACGACTGCGCGATAAGAAGGAGTATCGCCGTGAAAGCAAAAGCGACCGTGAGATAAACTGGCTCTTCCTTGATAGATTTCATCACCGGCTTGGTAACAACGAGCATTGCAGTCGTAACTATCGTGCTGCAAAGTATCATCATCACGTATTTATGCGATTTGTTGTAAGTCGTTGAAAGGCACTCTTTTGTGAGCGTGAGCAGCTTTTTTCTGAAAAAAATGAAGACTGCAAGAAGCGACGCCACATGCAGCAGAATGTCGTAAAGAAGCGGGACATCCTTGTGTCCGAGCAGTTTTTCAACGAGAACTAAGTGTCCCGAAGAGCTTACCGGCAGAAACTCCGTGAGCCCCTGCAGGATCCCCAGAATGATTGAATCTAAAATCGTCATTTTATGCCTCCTTATTTTGCCCCAACTCCTCCCCTAAGTTAGGGGAGGTGCCGCTTGCGGCGGTGGAGTGTGTTGTATTTCCCAAAAACTCTCCCTCTAAGTTAGAGGGAGTGCCCGTAGGGCGAGGGCGTGTGTTTGTATTTATAGTCTTTTGTTGCATTTTATTCCTCAAACGGACAAACATTGTTTTCTTTGCAGTAGCAGTCCCAATCACGAAGAGTGAAAGAGACTTCTCCTTTATATAACTGCCATTTTTCTGAAAATGTCGGGAAAGCCATGTCTTCGGTTGGCCAGTCATGTTCGACAGGGCAGTAAAGTTTGTTTTTGTCAAAACGATAGAAACACCCGACAAGGTTGCTTGGTTCTTCAGGAGGAATTGATGTTGCCATCATCAAATTACCTTCGATTTTATTCGGTCTTGCCAGCCTTCCGACAACAATTTCTTTGTAAACCGGTTCTTTTCCGTCTTCAAATTTGACTTCAACGAGAACTCCTCCGGGCAGTGTGTAGCTGTAAAAAACAAGTCTGTTTTTGTCATTTTCATCAATTCTCGGGCTGTGACCGAGTTCATATCCGCTATCAAGTTTTCTCGTCACTTTTATGCACTCTTTTATGCTTGATGGATATTTGCTCAGGTCGCAGTAATATATCTGCCTTTCTGCAACATCATCATTTATGATGAAGGAAAGTCTGTCGTCAACGATATTTCCTTCCTGAACTTTGCTGATATTGAGACTGTGCCATTCCCAGTTGTCAGCTTTTGCATATTTTACATCACACTTGTTGCCTTTGCCTTCGCATACCTGAATCAAAACCCAGTCTTTGCCGACAAAAGGCGGACGAGAGAAATTTGAATTATGATTTTCATTGTCATAAATAAATTCATAAAAATATTCATCTCCTTTTTTTAAGACGGAAATAACGTAAGTTTGGTGTCCTGAATCGTTCCATGCTCTAGTGTTGGAAACGAGAACCACATATCTTCCGCGATTGAAAATATGGGGAGCGAAGTTCGCCCCTAAGGTTGTATATTCATCTTTTTCAGGATCATATTCAACAGTCCTGCCTGCATGATAGCTATACTCCATTTCCATTCCCACAAGGCCTTCGCTCATTCCGTGACTCCAAATACCCCCCATGTCTGCTCTATACCCGTGAACCGTAACATTTCTGTCACAAACACTTCTTAAGCCAGAATCGGTGTCTGATGTCATATCCGGCAATTTACATGGCCAAGGATAGCATTCCCGCTTACTGTATTGACCTGGGTTCTCTTTTTCAGCTTTAAGATAAACCTGATATTCTTCCCAGTTGTCCCATTCCCAGATGTTGCGGACACACTGCGGATCGTTTTCTGTCGGCGTGTCGCAGCCGGGACGGCAGAAAGTTGGTTTGCCGTTCGCATCCTTGAACGGAAACGGTGTTTTTATCGTGTTTTCGTTGTAACGGAGATCGAGACATTCGACTTTTTCAGATGTGTCGGAATTTGTGTCAGTATCTGTTGTTTCATCAGAATCGTCAACGATTTCAGAACCTTGGGAGTCTGAATCGTCATCAACTGTTTCGATGTCACCAGAATTGGAATCAGTATCAGATATTGTGTCGGAATCGTTGGAAGAATGGGAGGATGTACAGGAAACAGCAAAAAAAGATATTAGGAAAACAAGAGAGGTAAATGCAGATTTTTTCATTTAATTTTTCCTTTGATTTTGACACACGCCCCTGTCTGCTAACGCATCCACCCCCTCTAGCTTAGAGGGGGAATCGATAAACTCCTCCCCTAAGTTAGGGGAGGTGCCGCCTGCGGCGGTGGAGTGTGTTGTATTCGGTTGTGTATTTTTATTTTCACACACGCCCCCGTCTGCTAACGCATCCACCCCCTCTAGCTTAGAGGGGGAATCGATAAACTCCTCCCCTAAGTTAGGGGAGGTGCCGCTTGCGGCGGTGGAGTGTGTTTCTTCCAGTACATTCAATATAGCGTTCACAATGGAGTCCGGTTCCTGAAACACTTTTTTGTTTTCGAATCTTATGGTCTGAATGGCGAAATTGTCAGCCAGATATTTGTCTCTTTCCAAGTCTTTTATATCCACAAAATCGTGATAATTTCCATCTAATTCGATTGCGAGCTTGAGTTTCGGACAGTAGAAATCAAGAATAAAATTTCCAATACTGAATTGGCGGCGGAATTGAAGTCCGGCTATTTTCTTTTCTTTTAAGATATTCCAAAGAGCTGCTTCAGCCGGTGTTGAGTTGTTGCGTAATTTTCTGCGGAAATTTTTTATGGCACTGGTGTTTTTTGCTCTTTCTTTCTGACACATGCCGGTTTCTGACACACGCCCCTGCCTTTCAGGCACCCCCTCTAACTTAGAGGGTGAATCGATAAACTCCTCCCCTAACTTAGGGGAGGTGCCGCCTGCGGCGGTGGAGTGTGTTGTATTCGGTTGTGTATTTTTATTTTGACACACGCCCCTGTCTGCTAACGCATCCACCCCCTCTAGCTTAGAGGGGGAATTTGAGAAAGATTTGATTGACAAAAATACCTCTATTTATCAAAAAAAGCCGCGATTTTGCCGAAAAATCCGTCGAATCCGGAGTTTGACATGATGACTGTTACGGTGTTTTCGCCGCTGTTTGCCCTGACCCAGTTGACTGTGTCGTTTATGTCTTTGAGATAAACCGCTTTATCAGGGGTTTCTGCGTTTATCGTTGCGACTACGCGCTCGGGCTCGAACCTGTTTTCAGGCGGGAACTTGAATGCTTTCGGCGGGAAGCCGACAACGACTTTGTCCGCTTTTTTGAAGATCTCGGTATACTGTTTTTCAAAGACGTCCTGGCCGTTCGAGTTCGTTGCGGGGTCGAAAACGACATTGATCTTTTTTTCGGGGAAGAAGTCGATGAACGATTCAAGCGTGAGTTTTACAGCTGTCGGATGGTGCGCGAAATCGCTGTAAATAAGTCCGCCGTTGATCGAACCCAGGTATTCCTGGCGGCGTTTGATACCCTTCAAGGTCCTGATGGTTTCAAGGATCTTCGCATCTTTGAGATCGAATCCTTCGCATTTGAGGAAGGAGACGAGCGCGCCCAAATTCATCAGGTTCTGCATTCCGAAAAGGGGAGTCTCGAAGAAATATTTTTCGCCGTTTTTGAATGTTGCCGAGAAGTACATCAGGTTGCCGTGCCTTTCCTCGAATTTTACGAAAAGATCGGCCGATTTGTCTGAAATGGAGTAGGTGAAAAGCTTCTCTGCCGGAATCAATTCGCGCAGTTTAAGGTTGTAGTCGAAATCAAGCGAAAGAATGACTCTTTTCTTAGTGATATCAACAAGTTTTTTGAAATTTTTGAAGATCGAGTCTACTGAATCGTAGATGTCTGCGTGATCGAATTCTATCGAAGTTACGATCGTGGTCTCGGGTTTGTAGTGGAGGAATTTCGGCCCTTTGTCGAAAAACGCGGTGTCGTATTCGTCGCCTTCGATGACAAAATATCCCGCACCTTCGCTGAAAGCTGCGTTCGTGCCCGAAAATTCAGGTATCCCGCCTATCATGTAGGACGGATCTTTTCCGATTCCAGCCAAAACTTCGCTGAAAACGGTCGTCGTCGTGGTTTTTCCGTGGGTTCCCGAAATTACGACGGGCGATTTGCCGTCAAGAAGGAAATCTTCCATAAGAGAAGGCATCGAGTAGTAGGGGATCCCGCATTTCATGATGAAGGCAGCCTCTTCCGATTTGCCGTTGAGGGCGTTTCCGACAACGATGAGGTCTGGTTTTTCCTCTTTCACAAGGTCAAAAAACTTTTCCATCGGGTAGCACGGAATCTTTTCTTCTTCAAGCTTCGTGCTTACCGGCGGATAGTATTCAAGGTCGGTGCCGATGACGTTTGCCCCGGAGCGTTTGCAGATGATCGCGAGCGAACTTACACCTGTTCCGCAGATCCTCGCGAACAAAACCTTTTTTCCTTTGAGTTCCATGGTTCCTCCTTATTTAAATTTTCAAATAAAACCGAGAAAAACAGCAGATTATAGCGATATTTTCAAGAATATCGAGAAGAAAAAGCCCTGAAATCACTCTTTTTATAAAAAAATTGTTTTTTTAACTGACTGCCCTGATCCAGCAGGTGAATATCACTGAAACAAAGAGTAAGGCCGATATGTTCTGTGCGGTTCTGCCGGGAAGGTCGCGCTTTGAAAAAAGTGCTCCGAATATCATTCCTGCGGGAAGTCCTGCGACAAAGCCGAAAAGGTGCGCCAAAACGTCGCTTTTTTCACTGCTTCCGAGCATGGCCAATAGACCGAGTGCGGCTCCGAAAGGGATCCAGCGGCCGAGTTTTTTCTCACGGAAACTGTCGAAAAACTGCAATCCTGCCAAAACTCCGATCACACCGAAAACAGAGGTCGAAGCGCCGATCGAATTGTGCGCGCTGCCGTAGAAAAAGGCGTTCATGACGTTTCCGGCAAAACCTGTGAAAAGGGCGAAAAGCAGTGCGGAACCGGTCCCTGTCATGGTCGAAAGAGCCCAGAGGACGATCCCGCCGAAAAAAATGTTCGAAAAAAGGTGCTTGTAGTCGCCGTGGAGGGTGAGAGCGGTGACAGCTCTGAAAAATTCCCCTTCGGTTATTGCGGAAGCGCTCGATCTGCCCGCTTTTATAAGTTCCAAGTGGTCAAATTCATAGATGAAAACGTGAAACGCGGCAAGAAGCACGAGAGTCAGAACGAGTTCAGTATAATTGACTTTCTGAAAACGTATGTGGGCGAATTTATTGTGAATTTTTTCTATTCTGCCTGATTCTTCGTAGCTTTTTATTTCGTTTTTCGCCTTTTCGTAGTTACTCATATCGACTTCTATCTGCCATGAATTCCAGCGGAAAACGGCGTTGTTTTCGATTCCTAATGAATCGAGAAGAAGTGAATATTCCCGCGCAGTTTTTTTGTTGGGAGCAGCTATATACAGGAAATTATTTTGAGTTTCTTCCATGAACGCTATTTGCCGAAGTATTCTTCGATCTTGTGGTGCTTGAGCCCTGTTTCCTGATTGATTTCAAGAACATAGTTTGCAAAAACTTTGTCGTATTTCGTGACGGAGTTTTCTTTGTCGGGCCAGCGGATCTCGATCTCTTCGATTTCGCAGATCTCTCCCAGACCGATGATCTGAAGGTGGTCATTCTGGAAACCGTTGAGGCCGTATGCACCCTGAACTTCGCGGACGAACTGCCTGCCGCCCGCTTTGACGATGATTTTGGCACCGATCGCATCGCGGTTTGCAGTAGAACCGGAGATATCGATTATGACTTTGTTGGCATCCTGCCCGGTATCGTTGCGGAGCACTTTTATCCACTGCTTTTCAGGTTTGTTCTTAGCGTCGGCATCGCTTGCTGACCAGCGCATGAACGATGTTCCGATGATAAGGTCGTAGTCGCCGTCTCTGTCGATATCGACGAATGCGCCGCCGTGAGCACGTGCCACCTGTGCCTCAGCTTCGGAAGCTGTATCTTTGAATTTTCCGTCGGACTGCTGCTGGAAAAGCATTGATTTCGTTCCCGGATAATCGGAACTCAGAATGTAGATGTCGAGTTTTCCGTCGTTGTCGAAATCGGCTGCAAAACCGCCGAGGTCACCGTCGTTCCATGAACCTGAGCGTTTTCTTGTAATGCCGCTTTCCTCTTCAGAAAGGCGTTTAAGAGGTTTTTCCGGAAAGCCGTCGTTTATGATGAGCTGCGATTTGTCGCTGGCCTGACCGATATGCCAGTGTGCAAGTTCGATCTGGAAAAGATCGGTGTCTCCGTCGCCGTCGAAGTCGCCGCAGAGAGTTCCTGCACTGTTTCCGCCGAGGCGGTAAGGCTGATCGTCGAAACCGGGTGTCCAACCGCTTGTTCCTATGCCGCTGCAGTCGATCTTCGCTCCTTTCGATACCGAGCAGTAATCGCTGTCTTTGTTTGATGCATCTGCGCAGTAGCACGCGAAAAACTGGTCGTCGCCGTAGTTTTCGTTGTCATCGTGTGCGAAATTCGAGCTTATCGAAAGGTCTTCAAAAGTGCCGTTGCCTTTGTTCCTGTAAAGCATGTTGTAGGATCTTCCGTAGCTTGAAGTGAGAATGTCGGCAAAACCGTCGCCGTCGACATCGCATGCGCTGACACCCCAAGTCGGCTTGTTGAATTTGCCGTTCAAAAGATTTTCTTCGTTGTAGACATCGGTTTCAAGTCCGCTTGTTCCGTCAGCGATATTCTGAAATTTTCCGTTTCCTAGACCTTTCATAAGCGTGTCGGGTTCGCACGAATCAAGGTAGCCGTATCTGTTATACTGTCTGCCGATGAAAAGGTCTATCATGCCGTCGTGGTCATAGTCGAGGAATGCCGCACCCGCAATAGCTTCAAACATATCGTCATAAACGAAATTTCCTCCGACATATTTGAATGTTCCGTCGCCGTTTCCGAGGTAAACGCGTGAGTAGTCGTTCTTGAACTGTTCGTTTGAAAGGGTGTCGTTATCGACATAGACGACATTGAAAGCATCCTGGAAACCGTCATTGTTCATATCGGCGAAAACGACATAAGTCGATGCCGCGCCGTTCGTTCCGTCTTTCGCTGCAAAAAGTCCGCTTGAGAAGGTAACGTCTTCAAAATTTCTGCCTTTCATGTTTTTCAGAAGTTTGTAAAGATTCTGCGGTTCGTTCTGATCTTCACGGGTTTTTGAAGTCATAGATGTATAGACATCCGGCCATTTGTCGCCGTCGATATCGGCAACCGTTATCTGTGTGCCGAGGGCGTTGAGTTTCTGAACACCCATTTCTTCCGAAATATCGGTAAATTTCAGTGCGTAAGGACCTGCTTTCGGAGTCAGGCATATCGGCTCAACGACTTCTTCATCAGTCTGATCCTCGTCGTTTACAGCGTTTTCATCGTTTGCCGCATCTTCGTCGGTTTCAGATTTTGAGCTGCTTCCGCATGCAGCAACGGAAAAAACAAGCAAAAAAAGTAAAAAATAAATTTTTTTCATAGAAATCTCCTTTTTGAATATCAAAAAAAGCAAAGACCGGTGATTATAGCAGAAATCCAAATAAAACAAATAAGTTTCCTTATTCCGAAAAAAGATCTCAAGCTCTTGTTTTATTTCCGACTTTCCGTAAAGTATCCGTTCGGTTGGTGTATTGCTTTTATTCAGAAACGAAAAAGGGTATGATAAAATCTGAAGATGATGTCGAAACTGAAATATATTCAGCACTTGGAAAAGAAGAAAAAATCATAGCTTATGTTTTAAACGAGGATGGCGAATTCGTCTTATCTGCTGTCGCAAAAGATGACGCAAACGAAACATATTTAACAATTTCATTGGAGAAAAGCCATGATTAAAAAATCATTCCTGGCACTTGTTTCTGTTATTTTTCTTGTTTTGATGATTGCTGCCTGCGGAAACGACAAAAACAAAGATGAATCTGAAAACACCGACACAGGAGACACGGACACGACAGCCGTTACCGACACAGATCCGACTGATACCGGAGACAAAGAAACTGTGTCTGACACAGATCCGACTGATACAGGAGATGCAGAGGTGGTTCCTGATGAAGACAACACAGACACTGAAAACACCACACATGAAGGATGCACCATCAAATCATCTTTTGGGACACATTCTTTGAAAAAGGATATTAAAGATATCTGCATCAAAGAGATTGCTGCCGCTCTTTTTCCGGAATGCGGATGGCAGGACAGTGAGGAACGCACATCCGACCATATTGCGTTTTTACAGCGGCTTGAAGTTACTTTCGGCAATGAATGCAAAGACAAAAACAATGAAGACAAATCGGTGGAATGTCCGGGATTTATTCCTCAATCTTTGAAACTCTCTCAACTTGCCGGATGCGATGTATACAGCATTGACCCTTATTCTGCCTGCATCGCTCCGTGTGCAGACCTCTATTTCTCAACCGACAACGATAACTTCAAGACAGTTTATGCCGGCTCCGCCTACATTTATGATAAAATCCGTAATTTTATAAAATCATCGGGCGAAGGCGGTGTTTCTCTTGAATCGATATTCGAAATCGGCACAAACGAAGCTGTTTTTACATGGTCTGAAAAAGCTGAAGACGGTACTGAAATCGAGAGAAAAATATCTGTAGAAATGGAGATCTCGGACCCTGATAAATGCAAGGACCGTGACGGAAGGCAATATTACGAGGGTGATTTAATTCCTGAAAAATGCGGAATTATGGTCTGTGAAGAAAAAGGATGGGAGGTTTATTACAATAATAGACCTGAATGCCAAATCTGCAATAAGGAAGAGTCTGAAACAAAGTATTGGACATGCCATGATTATACTACCGTACTTGAATGGTGCAATTGTGAGGAAGACAAAGAAACCAGCGATAAATGGGGCGAAGAATGGGGCAAATGGAGCTGTATCGACAGAATCGATCTTCAGTGCCCTCCCCGAATTGAAAAATGCGAGGACAGTGAAGGAAGAATATATCAGCATAACGACAAAATTGCCTTGGAGTGCGATTATGTCTACTGCACATATAACGGCTGGCAGACATCGGGCGAGCCTCCGCTCTGTGAACTTACTTGTCCGAATATAATCGGCGAGAAAAGAAAATGGCTGTGCGCCGACGGAGTAACCGAAGTCGACTGGTGCGAATGTGTCGAAGACGAAGAATTCGGCGGAATATGGACTTACATTGAGAGAGCCGATCTCAACTGCCCGACAGAATAATTTCTAACCCAAGCTCTTGTTTTATTTCCGACTTTCCGTAAAATATCCGTCCGGTTGGTGTTTTGCTTTTATTAAGAGGTAAAAAATGAAAAAATTTTTGGTTGTTTTAATGGTCATGCTTACCGCATTATTCTTTACTGCATGCGGTGTAAGCGATGAGGAAGAAGAATCTGTCGTCAACAACGACAGCGATTCAGACGACAGTCACGGCGGAAACGGCGGTTCCGGCGAAGAGGGAGAGGAAGGCGATTCCGAAAATCCCGATGCTGATTTTGAAGAGATCCACGAAGGCGGGATCTATGTTACCTGCACGCCTGGCGAGACGCGTCCGTGTTATGAAGGTCCGAGCGGTACTGACGGTGTCGGTACATGCAAAGCGGGTATAGCGACATGTGTCGAGGATGGAACCGACTGGAGCGAATGCGTCGGTCAGGTACTTCCGGGACCCGAAATCTGCGGCAACGGCATAGACGAAAACTGTGACGGTGAGGATATGACCGAGGAAAATGCTGTCGATTACGACGGCGACGGTTACACATACTGCAACGGCGACTGCTGTGAAACAGGATGGGAAGCAGGATGCAACGGAACCGATTCTCCTGAAAGAGTCAACTCCGGTGCATTTGAAATGAGGGACAACTATGTTGACGATAACTGCAACGGTCAGATCGACGAGGTCGAGCACTGCGATGCAGGACTTTCGCTCACTATCGGCGATTATGCAGGCAATGCTGAAAAGCTCGCAAAGGCGATGGGTGCATGCGCAGGTCTTATTTCGGCTGAACTTTCACTTGCAGGAACGCCTGTAAGCGAGATGATAGACACTAACCCGAATGCGTGCAGCAATGACGGCGGCTGCTCATACAATCCGACAGAGAGAATGAGCAGAGATATGCCGTACTACGAAAGCGATGCCCAGACTTTTGCAGTTACGAGCGTATTCGGCTCACAGATGTTTCCTGAAGACGGAAGCAATATGCTTGCAGTTCTCTCTACCGGTCCGTGGAACAATCCGACGATGAATGCAAGTATCGCTACTATCGGTGCCGGTGACATGCAGACGGCAAGCAAGATTCCTGAAGACTGGATCAACGTGATGCCCGGCTGCGAGATCCCGAAAGCTCCTTCGTGCGGCGGTCAGGCTGCACAGAACGGTCTTACCAACCAGTGCGCAGGCAAGGAGATCCCATCTGTTCAGGATCCGATCATGCTCACTTTGAAGATGAAAGTCCCGGCAAATGCAAGAGCGTTCGAGTTCAGTCTTTTCTTCATGTCGATCGAATACCCGAGCACGGTCTGCAGCGACAACAACTACAACGATTTCTTCATCGCGCTGCTTGATTCGACATACAACGAGAAAAACCCTGGTGCTGAATACCAGAATCCTTACGATAAAAACCTTGCTAAAGACGAGTACGGCAATCCGGTCGGCGTAGACCTTGCTCCGGCAGGTCTTTTTAAAGCCTGCAACCCGAACTGCGGCGGCGGCGGACTTATCGGCGGCATGACGAACAGCATCAACAAATGGGGATTCTGCACCGGAGACGAACTTCTTAACGGAACAGGTTTCGGTACGGAAGGAAAATCAGGTATGGTAGGCTGCAACGACGGACACGGCGGCACAGGCTGGCTCAGAGTCGTAGGAAACGTAGAGCCGAACGAGGAAATTACTTTGAGACTGGCACTTTGGGAACAGGGAACTGTTGGTTACGGCCCGGATCATTCATGGGATTCAACAGTTGTTCTTGACGGTTTCACATGGCTTCCAAGTCCTGCAAAACCGGGTGTTTCACCTAAATAACATCAAAAAATCTTAAATCTTTAAATCAGAGGTCTGCAAATGTTTTCAAGAATGTCCGTTCCTTATCTCCACGATTCCCACAGCCACTTCACGCTCTATGCAGGAATGTTCAAATCTGTATGCCTGAAAGAGGTGAGGACCAAAGAAGAAGCCCTTGATCTTTTCAAAAAATTCGAGGACGGAAAACTTAATTCGGCTTACGGCTGGAACAGCGGTTTCTATTCATTTGAAAAGGCCGAACTTGACAAGTTTCCGCCGCTAATAATTTCGAATCTGTCGCTTCACGGTTTTGTTATGAACGAAGGTGCGAAAAAGCTGCTTCGCCCTGATTTTGCCGAGATAATCGACAACTACGAAAATCCCGACTGGTGCGAAGAACACGTGACTGAACTTCTCCTTTTTTTCGTTCAGATCCTGCCGTCGACTATTGAAACGATGCAGGAATTTGCAGATTTTCTGCTCAAAGAATGCGGAGTTTATGAAATCGAAGATATGCTGCTTCCGACGCAGGAAATATTCGAAACCATCGACAAATCTGAACTCAAAAACCGCGTTTCGTTCTGGGCCGACATCAATACTTTCCGCAAGCTTCCCGATCCGACAAAAAAGAGGATCAGAGGGATCAAACTTTTTACAGACGGCGCGAACGGTTCAGCTACAGCCGCTTTGAGCAGGCCTTACAAAAACGGAAACAAAGGAGTCCTGACTCACACTTTGGCTGAACTTGTTGAACTGCTTGAAGAAGCCGGCCTGACAGCAAACGGCGTCGCGATCCACGCTTTGGGAGACATCGCCGCGAAACAGGTGGTCGATGCCGCGGAAATAGTGAGAAAGCACGGAAGTAGCCAGTTTATAAGGCTTGAACACGCCCAGTTTATCAATCTTGAAACGGCGAAAAGGGCGAAAAATCTTGGAATCGTTCTTTCGATGCAGCCCAATTTCACCGAAGATTCGCTTATCTACGCAGACAGGCTGCCGGAAGGATTTATCGAAAGGAACAACCCTTTCAGAATTCTTATCGACAAAGCTGGTTTTGTTCCCGGCAAGGATATGTTTTTCGGTTCCGACGGAATGCCGCACGGCGTGAAATTCGCGCTGCAGCAATCCCTTCGCCCCGTTTTTGAAGGGCAGAGGTTGACTTTGAGCGAATTTATCGCAGGATACTGCGTTGATGAAAAACTCGGAAGTTTTGAATTCGACCCTGCGGAAATTTTCGGTTAGGAGGCTGGAATGAAAAAATCGAGAGTCATAACTTTGGGAAAAGTGAAGATCGGCGGCGGAAATCCGCCTGTGATACAGACAATGATAACGACTCCTCTGACAAGAAAGGATGAGGCACTTGCCGAGGCGAACCGTGCGCTTGACCTTGGCTGCAATGTTGTCAGAACGGCGTTCAAACACATTGACGAGCTCAACGGCCTTCAATATTTGGTAGCAAATTTCAAAGGCGAGATAATCGCCGACATCCATTTTGATTACAAACTTGCCCTCGCCGCAATAGAAGCAGGAGTGAGCGGAGTTCGCTTCAATCCGGGCAATGTCGGAGGTGCTGACAAAGTAGATGCGATAATCGAAGCGGCGAAAAAACGCCCAGAACTTGCCGTAAGGATCGGTGTCAACGGCGGTTCGCTCGATAAAAACATCCTCAAAAAATACGGCGGAGTAACTTGGGAGGGTCTTGTCGAAAGCTCGCTTTTCTGGGCAGACTACATTGAAAAAGAGCATAATTTCTTCAATTTCAAAATTTCGGCCAAAGCTTCGAATGTCATGGAAACAGTGGCGGCATGCCGCAGGATCCGCGAGAACAGCGACGCTCCGCTTCATGTCGGGATCACCGAAGCAGGCGGCGGAAAACACGGAATAATCAAAGGAACTGCCGGAATTGCGATCCTTTTGAATGAAGGTTTGGTTGACACGTTCAGAGTGAGCCTGACAGCGCCTATCGAAGAGGAACTCAGGACTGCAAACATGATCCTGAAATCGCTCGGGATCTTAAAAACCGGAGGCGAGATCGTAAGCTGCCCGACATGCGGCAGGACTCACGGCAAAGTGATCGAATACTACAACCGTCTTGAAGCGTGGTTCGACGAAGAAAAATGGTGGATGAAACCTGCTCTCAAAGTCGCTGTCATGGGCTGCGAAGTCAACGGCCCGGGAGAAGCGCGTGAAGCCGATCTCGGCATCGCTTTGGGAAAAGAGTGTGCCCTCTATTTCGAAAAAGGGGAGATCGTCAAAAAATTCGATGACCAGGATGAAGCTTTTTCTTTTCTGATCGGGGAAATCCAGGAAATCTGGGGTCGATAAGAACGTTATTATCGTTATTATCGATTCGCGCCGTCGGAATAACGTTATAACGGTATCACGGTATAACGATCCTGATTTTCGGCGCATCGAACCCAATCGACAAAATCGAAAATCAAATTTTCAAACTGATCGTCAACCCGTGGCCTATTGGCAGGATCGTGCTGAAAAGTTTTTTGTGGGCGAAAACGGCGCGGTTGTAGTCGTGGGTGTAGTCGCCAAGTCCGCTGCGGACAGTTTCTGTGACTCTGAAAAGAGAGTCGTCGGCTGCGATTATCCCACCTTTCTTGCAGAGTTTTACGGTCGATTCAAGAAGCATCGGATACAAATATTTGCCGCAGTCCTGAAAAATGAGATCGAATTTTTCCCCAATTTCTAGAAGTTCGGCGACTTTTGTCTCCGCTTTGCCGTGATAAAGTTCGATTATGTCGCCGTAGCCTGATGCCGCGATATTTTTTTCCGCTTCTGCGAAGATCCTGTCGTGACCTTCGACGGTGATGATCTTTCCGCCTGTTTTTCTCAGTGCCGAAGCCATCCAGATCGCCGAATATCCGTTGCTTGTCCCGAGTTCGAGGACCGATTTTATCTTCTTTGCCTGAATCAGAAAAACGAGAAATTTCCCCACTTCGATTTCGATCATCGGCTGGATGTCGTTTCTGCTCCTGTTCGATTTCTCGAGTTCGTCGAGAAAAGCTGAGTCGTGTTTTATGAAATCTCTTAAATACTGCGCCGTTCTTGCGTCCATAGCCAACTCCTGCAAAACAAACCGCTGCTTTATAGGTCATAGAGAAAAAAATCGAAAGAATTTTTACTATAAAAGTTGAGTTGATCTTACTTATGGTTTAAAAAAAGGTGCTTTTTTGAGAGGTTGTCATGAAGCATGTTTCACTAAAAAACAACATCACGAAAACGGTTTCGCTCGACGCAATGTCTCCCGATTTTATCTATGAACAGAATGAGTCCCAGTCCGGTTGGAAATACGACGTCAAGGAGGAGCTCGGTCGCGGCGGAATCGGCAAAGTCATGGTCGCTTTCGATCACACGATAGGCCGTGAAATAGCTTTGAAAGAGCTTATCAGCAGCGGAGAGGACGGCAGGATACCCTCTTTGGACAAAATGAGAAGCGATGAAGCCCGCTTTTTGAGAGAGGCATGTGTCACGGGACAGCTCGAACATCCCGGCATAGTTCCCGTTTATGAAATCGGGAGGAAACCGGATGAAAACCGTTACTACACTATGCGTCTTGTCCGCGGAGTGACGCTTTCTCAGGCTATAAAAGATGCAGGAACGCTTGAAAAAAGGTTGAGGCTGCTGCCTCATTTCCGCGACATCTGCAACGCCATAGCATATTCGCACAGCAGAGGTGTGATCCACCGTGATATAAAACCTGAAAACATTATGATCGGGGAATTCGGTGAAACGGTCGTTCTTGACTGGGGGCTTGCGAAGGTGAAAGGCGAGGGTGACGCGGCAGACAGCGAACTTCGTGAAGAGCTCAACCTTCTCAAAGTCAAAAATATCGGGATGACCATCAAGGGAAAGGCGATAGGAACTCCTGCCTATATGTCTCCCGAACAGGCGAGGGGCGATATTGCCGCGATAGACGAGCGCAGCGACATTTATTCTCTCGGGGCAGTCCTTTACGAAATTCTCACTGGTCTTCCCCCTTTTACCGGAAAGGACGTCCAGGAGATCCTTGAAAACGTCAAATCGGGTGTCCCTGTCGATATAACCGTTTACGAACCCGCTTCGCCGCCGGATCTCTGCGCCGTAGTTGAAAAAACGCTTACCAAAGATCCTGCTTCGCGTTATCAGTCGGCATTAGAGGTCGCGAAAGAGGTCGAAAATTTCATGTCAGGCGGCAAGATCGCAGCCTATGAATACAGTTCGCTGGAGCTCGTCAAGCGCTTTGTCGTAAAAAACAAGTCGCTTTCCGTTCTTGTGCTGGTGCTTTTTGCCGTTATGATTTCTGCTTCGGTAGCCGTTTTCAAGGCTTACCGCGATTCTGTCGAAAATGAAAGGGCGGCTCACCTCAACCTTTCTCTCGGCTACCTTGAATACGCCGAAAAACTTCTGAAGGAGGGAATGTATTCCGATTCCGAAATTTTCGCTGCGGCGTCGCTCTACAATTCCCCTTTCAATCCTATGAGCCCGTGGAGCTATCCTGATTCGTATCTTGCTGAAAATATTGGCGAAAGCCAGGAACATATGCTTGAGATACAGTCTCTGCTCTACCTTTCGAGAGTCTACGGCAACAACGCTTTCAAAGGAAATCTTGCAAGTGTCGATTTCGATGCAAGGAACGTTGCTGTTTCGCCGGACGCGTCTCTTTTTGCGGTTTCAGGCAAAAGAAAGGAAGTGAGGGTCTATTCGGCAGACGGAACTGAAAAATTCAAGTTGAACGGTCACAAGGACGAGGTGAGTGCGGTAGCGTTTTCTTCCGACGGCAAGTTCATCGCGACAGGCAGCTGGGACAACAACCTTATTCTTTGGAACGCTTCTGACGGTGCGCAGATAAAATCGCTTCCGACTCTCGCCGGAGAGATCTATGCGCTTTCGTTTTCTCCGAGAAACAAGTTCATCGCATTCGGCGGAACTGAAAAAACGCTCTGGGTCGTAAAAACTGACGATCTGACCCTTTCTTCTGCCGGCAGATTCGAGCTTGAAAACACTGTCCGCAGCATAGACTGGGCTCCTGACGGAAAAAAGATACTTGTTTCAGACAGCTCGGGAAAGATATACCTGATCACGCGGAGCGGAATCGAAAAAGTTTTTGAATTTCACTCCGAACCGACTGTGGCAGTCCATTTCCTTAACGACGGAAACCGCTTCGTCTCTGTAAGCTACGACAAAAGATTCGCTCTCTGGAGTGTCAGTTTCGATAAACCACTGAATGTTCTTGAGCACTGGGACGCCTTTTTTTCGCTTGATATCTCGAATGACGGAACGTTTGCTGCTGCGGCGACGCGTGACGGAACGATAAAGCTGATAAATCTTGCGACAAGACAGGTCGACGACCTTCGGGACCATGTCGGATCGGTATATTCGGTAATGTTTCTGCCGATGGGAAATTCGCTCGTTTCGGTAGGCGAGGACCGTTTCATCAAGCTGTGGCGCACCGATTTGACTAAGGAGATGCAGCGTCTGCGCGGACATACGACCTATATTCCGTCGCTCGCATATTCTCCGGATGACAGACTTCTTGCTTCTTCAAGCTGGGATTACACGATAAAGCTGTGGAATATAGCCACCGAATCTGCGATTTCTTCTTTCGGCGTGGAAGGAACGGTTCCTTACAGTCTGGCTTTTTCTCCTGACGGACAGTTCCTGGCTTCCGGTGATTCTGACGGAGTGCTGCGTTTCTGGAACCCGCTCACGGGAAAGATCATTTTTTCGTATCCGCTCCATACGGATCAGATTTCTGCGATAAGTTTCTTCAACAAAGGAAAAAGCATAATTTCTTCGGGAAAAGACAAGAAGGTGAAGATCTTCAACCTTTCAGAAAGGCGCGTCTCAAAGGTTTTCGACCACGAAAATCCGGTCAACACTGTTGCAGTATCGGCTGACGGAACACTTGCCGCAAGTGCCGGAAGGAACGGTGAGATAAACTTCTGGAGCCTTCAGGAAGGGAAACTTCTCTTCGGGACCAAAGGGGGAAACGGAAAATCGGTCCTTTCGCTTGCAATTTCTCCTGACAATACAGTCGCCATTTCGGCCGATGAAGACGGTGTTATAAACAAGTGGGATGTGAAATCAAAGAAGATAGTTGAAACTTTTAAGGAAAATTCGGGAATAGTCAATGCTGTAGCGTTTTCCGAAGACGGAAAAATGTTCATTTCTGCAGGCCGTGCGGTTGTCATCAGAAATACCGCAGATTCCCAGAAGATCATGCAGTTCGACCTTCAGTATTCTGCCTACAGTGTCGCGTTCGAGCGCGGTGGAAGATACTTTGCGGTAAGCGACGGAGCGGTCATCAAGCGCTATCCGGTCATTTCCGAAATGTGGAAGCTTGATCCTGCGAAACTTCTTGAAGAGACGCAGAAAGATGCCGGAAAGAAACTCGAAGGCTTCAAACTTGTTCCGTTTTAAGGAGGAATAATGTCGGAAATAAAAAAATTAGGAGCACTTCTTAAAGAAAAAAACATCAGTATCAGCGGAGCGGAATCCTGCACTGGCGGCATGGTCGCTGCTGAGATAACATCGGTCGACGGTATTTCTGCGGTATTCAATGAAAGTTTCGTCACCTATTCAAACGATGCCAAACACCGTAATCTTGGAGTTTCGTCCGAAACTCTTGAAAAATTCGGAGCCGTAAGCGAAGAGTGCGCAAGAGAAATGGCGGAAGGTGCCGCGGCAAGAAGCGGAGCCGACATCGCGTTTTCGGTCACTGGAATTGCCGGTCCGACAGGGGGAACAAAGGAAAAACCTGTAGGAACTGTCTGCTTCGGTCTCTTTTTCAAAGGAAAAACCATTTCAAAAACGGCTCATTTTGACGGAGACAGAGAGAGTGTCAGAAAAGCATCTGTCGATTTTATTATAGATTTGATGATATCTGAACTGCTTTAAGATTACTCTTCTTCGCCTGCTTCAAGTACTGCAAGGAAAGCTTCCTGCGGGATCTCGACGTTTCCGAGCTGTTTCATCCGCTTCTTTCCTTCCTTCTGCTTTTCGAGAAGTTTTCTCTTTCGCGATACGTCACCGCCGTAGCATTTCGATGTGACATCCTTTCTGTAAGCCTTGACTGTTTCGCGTGAAATTACGGTCGAGCCTATTGCTGCCTGTATCGCTACATCGTACATCTGTCTCGGTATGACGCGGCGCATTTTCATTACGAGAGAGCGTCCCATCTGGTATGAGTTGTCTTTGTGGACGATGACTGAGAGCGCGTCGACCGGCTCTCCGTTGATGAGAATGTCCATTTTGACGAGATTCGACTTTTCGTAGCGGTCGAATTCGTAGTCGAGAGATGCAAATCCGCGCGAGATCGATTTCAGTTTGTCGTAAAAGTCGTAAACTATCTCGCTGAGCGGCATTTCGTATTCGAGAATGACTCTGTCTGCCGCCTGATAGATCATGTTTTTCTGCTTGCCGCGCTTGTCTAAGCAGAGTTTTACGAGCCCGCCGATAAATTCCGCCGGAGTAAATACCGACGCTTTGACGATAGGCTCTTCGATGTGGGCGATTATCTGCGGTTTCGGGAGTTTGTCGGGGTTTTCGACGATGACTTCCTCTCCGTTCGTGAGGACGACTTTGTATGCAACGCTGGGAGCTGTCGTAATGAGTTCAAGGCCGAATTCGCGCTCAAGCCTCTCTTTTACGATCTCAAGGTGGAGCATTCCTAAAAATCCGCAGCGGAAGCCGTAACCCAAAGCTGTCGAATTTTCAGGCTCGTAGGAAAAACTCGAATCGTTGAGAGCGAGTTTCTCGACTGCGCGTTTCACTTCCTCGTATTTTGAAGTTTCAACGGGGAAAACTCCGCAGAAAACCATCTGTTTCATCGGTTTGAAGCCGGGAAGGGGAGTAGTCGTCGGATCACTTGTTAAAGTTATCGTTTCCCCGATCCTGACATCGTGGATAGTCTTGATCCCGGCGGCTATAACGCCGACTTCACCTGCCGAAAGCGAATCCACTTTCTTGAGGAAAGGCATATATTTCGCGATCTCGATGACTTCATAATCGGCGTCCGAGTGCATGAGATGGATGATGTCGCCCGTTTTGATCTCGCCGTCGAACATCCTCACCATCATTCTGACTCCGACGTATGCGTCAAACCAGCTGTCGAACACAAGAGCCCTCGTTTTCATTGAAGGATCGGTCTTCGGAGCGGGGATCTCTGTGACGATTTTGTCTAAAAGTTCACGTACTCCTACACCGGTTTTTGCCGAAACGAGAGAAGCGTCATCGGTGTCGATCCCGATTATATCAGCGATTTCCGTTTTCGTTTTTTCGACATCGGCGCTTGGAAGGTCGATTTTGTTGATTACAGGCACAATTGCGAGGTCGTTGTCGATCGCCATATAGACATTTGCCAGAGTCTGAGCCTCGACTCCCTGCGTCGCGTCAACGACAAGCAGAGCTCCTTCGCAGCTCGTGAGTGCACGGCTCACTTCGTAGGAAAAATCGACATGTCCCGGAGTGTCGATGAAGTTGAACTCGTATTTTTCGCCTTTGTATTCGTGAAAAACCGTGACAGCGCGCGCCTTGATCGTGATCCCGCGCTCTTTTTCGAGCTCCATATCGTCGAGGAATTGCTCTGTCATCTCGCGCTCGCTTAAGCCGCCCGTCATTTCGAGAAGTCTGTCGGAAAGAGTCGATTTTCCGTGGTCTATATGTGCTACGATCGAAAAATTCCTGATATTATTGATGTTTTTCATACTAACCTTGGTAAAAGTTAATAAAAACCGCGCGTTTATATATGAAAAGTTGAGATTTTACAAGAAGTTGCGTTTTTTTTGATTCGTTTTTCCCTGATTGAGCGCTATATTTGCATTTATAAGGTTTTTTAGTATAATATCCGGCTTTTGATTTTGTTCAGGAAGAGGATTTTTATGGATAATACGCCTAAAAGCAATGCTGAAACGGAAAATCCGGTCACCAAAGTGGAAAATAAGCGCATACAGATCACGATAGAAGATTTTATAAAAATATTGCGTGACAATAAAAAACTTTACTGTATTTCGTCACTTATCACATTCGCTGTTATTGTTTTCGTTTTCCTTTTTGTCATAACTCCGGTTTACAGCGTCAATTCTTCGATAGAAATAAGAAGCACGCAGGGTTCGACTTCAATTTCCCCGTTTGACATGATGTCTCAGTTCATAGGCGGCGTCATGTCGAACAGCAGAAGTATAGATTTTGAACTTCTCAAGAGCAGGACGCTTATGGATTCCGTCATCCAAAAGGATAATCTTCAGATGAATGTCAGGAAGAAAAACAACTCGATGTTCGTTCATTACTGGAGTAAATTTTTCGGCGAAAAAGCAGAGGATGCTTTTGTGATTTTTAAGAAGATCCCCGAACCTTTGAAAGTCGGAAGCGGAGAGATAACGGCATCGGAAGACGGTTATGTTATAGAATTCGGCGGGACGCAGGCAGAATGCCGCTGGAATGAGGACTGCCTTTTAGGCAAAGATACTGTTTCTGTCGAAAAAATCGGAAGTTTTAATTTCCCTGTAAAATATAAGTTCGAATATGAATCAATAATATTTGCGAGGAAGCGTTTTGCCCAGTCTCTGCTTGTCGACAATGCGGCTGACTCTGGAGCGCTTAATCTGAAAAAAGGCGGTGATGCGGAACTTATCCTCCTTGTCTTTACACATGAAAGTCCCCTCATGTCGGTGAGAGTGCTGAATGATCTCATTGATGCCTATATCGTAAAAAAAAGCGAGTGGGAAAAAGATGATGCCGAGTCTAAGCAGCTTTATATAAACGGCAGGCTTGAAGAACTTTCTCTCGGGATACAGGAAAAAGCTGAAAAAATGATATTGTTCCAGCAGAAGGAGCATACGATAATGCCTGAACTCGAATTTCCGGAACTGCTTAAAAAGCAGGAGGCTATGAAGGTTCAGCAGGAAGAATTCAAGTTCAAAAGAAAAATCCTTGAAAATACATTGAAAAACATCGAAAAGGATTCCGGTAAACCGATAACGCTTCCGATAGAAGAGTCTTCGGTGCAGGAGGCGCTGAAATATCACAACGCCCTTATTTTCAAACGCAACGAGCTTTCCCAGCGCGTAACTGAAGAACACCCGCTCAAAGTTGCGGCCGATGAGGAGATAAAGGAGAGCGAGAGTGCTCTGAAAAATGTTATCAGAACAAGTATAACCCAGTATGATAAAGGGGAGAAGCTGCTCGGCGAACTTCTTAATATGATGTCGGACGGCCAGGAAAAACTTCCCGAAAACCTTCTTGTTTTTGCAAATCTGAAGCGTGATGTCGAGCTTGCAGAAAGGGTTTACGTGACTCTTTCCGCAAAATTGTATGAATCTTCGATCTCTCCGAATATCGGAATCCTTCCCGTAAGAGTTGTGGATTTCCCGGATCCGCAGGTCCTGCGTTCTTTCCCCAAGTCTGTAATTTTTGCTGCTATAACTTTGATTGCTACTATTTTGTCAGGATTTTTTGTGGTTTTTGCAAAGGAATTCTTTAAATCTGCAAGGGAAATCCTGAAATAGATGAGCTTTCTTAAAAAAATGTAATTTTATTATTTAGTCGAGGCGGAAATGGCATTTGTCCACTTGCACTTACACACTATTTATTCGTTTCTCGACGGTCTTGTGAAGCCGGCCGAGCTTGCGAAAAAGCTGACAAAGCTGGGGATGAACGCGGTTGCGATCACGGACCACGGAAATATGCACGGTGTCGTCGATTTCTATACGACGATGATCGGAAAGGATGAAAAAGGAAACTTCAACAAGATCGAAAATGCCGTGATCAAGCCGATAATCGGCATGGAAGCCTATATTTCGGCTAACGACAGAAGGGAAAAGGTGGCTAAAGACGCATTTCACCTTCTTCTGCTTGCCGAAAACGAGAAAGGGTACAAAAATCTGTGCTATATGGCGTCGACCGCATTTGTTGACGGATTTTACTACAAACCGCGTATCGACCGCGCTTTGATAAAGGACCACGCAGAAGGGATCATCGCGACGAGTGCGTGTCTGGGCGGAGAGATCCCTCAAGCCATTGCCAAGGGAAGATACGACGACGCAAAGCGGATAGCGCTTGAATACATCGAACTTTTCGGCAAAAACAACTTCTTCATCGAACTTCAGGTAAACGGAATGAAAGAGCAGGAGGAAGCCAATCCTCTGCTCATAAAACTTGCACGGGAACTCGGAGTGGGGCTTGTCGCGACGAACGATGTCCACTATTTAAGTCCTGAACACGCCGAAGCTCAGGATATCCTTTTCTGCATAAACGAAAAGAAAAAGGTGACCGATACTGACAGAATGCACCACGAGACGGCAGCCTTCTATCTCAAAAGCGAAGAGGAGATGCGCGAACTTTTCAGTGTTTACGGCGAGGCCGGGACAGAAGCGATAGAAAATACCGTAAAAATTGCCGAAAGGTGCAATGTCCAGCTTGATCTGGGGCACAACTACCTGCCGATTTTCGATACAGGCGACAAAAGTCCGGCGCAGTTCCTTCGCGATATGGCGGAGCAGGGACTTGAAGAGAGATTTTTGGAGCTGGGAACGCCCGAAGACAAAAAACAGGCTTACCGCGACAGGCTTGAATACGAGCTCGGCGTTATCATCAGAATGGATTTTCCCGGCTATTTCCTGATAGTCTCCGACTTCATACGCTGGGCGAAAAACCACGGCATTCCGGTAGGTCCGGGACGTGGCAGCGGTGCAGGTTCGCTTGTCGCATACTGCACGAGGATCACCGATCTCGATCCTCTCAGATATGAGCTCCTTTTCGAAAGATTCCTCAATCCTGAGCGAATTTCGATGCCCGATTTCGACGTCGACTTCTGTCAGGACAACCGTGAACGCGTTATCGAGTATGTCGAGAGTAAATACGGATTCGAAAATGTCGCCCAGATCGCCACTTTCGGTCAGCTCAAGGCTAAATCGGCGATCCGCGATGTCGCGAGAGCACTCGATATCCCGATAAGCACAGCCGACAAACTGGCGAAGATCGTTCCCGAGGCCTTTGCAGATATGTATTCTCCGCAATACCTTAAAAAAACTAAAGACATTACGAAAAAACTTATAGAAAAATACAATGTTCCGGCTGATACAGCCGCCGATCCGGACAAACTTAACAAAGCGATAGGAAGTCTGAAAATCGCTTCTGAAGACACTGAAGAGATCAAGTCTCTCAGATCGGCGATCGAGGCTTTTGCGAACGAAAGGCAGGTCATCCGCGACAATCCCGATTTTTCGAAGATCATCAAGATCGCCGTGCAGATCGAAGGTCTGCTGCGCCAGCCTGGAAAGCACGCATGCGGACTTGTCATCGGTCAGAAGCCGATTTACGAGTATTCACCGATATTTGTCGATAAAGACAACTATCACGTAACGCAGTATGAAAAAACGACAGTCGAACTTGTAGGTCTGGTCAAATTCGACTTCCTCGGGCTCAAGACGCTTACGATGATAAACCATGCCGTGTCGCTCGTTAAAAAGAAAAAACCTGATTTCGACATATCCAAGATCCCGCTTGACGATGCCGCGACTTACAAATACATCTGCGAGAACAGCACGAAAGGGATATTCCAGATGGAAAGCGGAGGTTTCGAGAAGATGATCCACCAGATGAAACCTGACCGCATCGAAGATCTGATCGCAGCTGTTGCACTTTACCGGCCGGGACCTATGGATATCATTCCGAACTATATCCGCAGAAAGCACGGAAAAGAACCGATAGAATACGATCATCCATGGCTGAGCGAGATCCTGAGCGAAACTTACGGGCTTATGGTCTATCAGGAGCAGGTCATGCAGATCTCCCGCCGTCTTGCAGGTTTCTCGATGGGGCAGGCAGACGGTCTGCGTAAGGCGATGGGTAAAAAAATCGCGGCGAAAATGGCCGAGGCGAAGGTCAAATTCATCGACGGAGCCAAGAATAACGGGATCTCCGAAGAGACTGCACAGCTGGTCTTCGAGCACATGGAAAAGTTTGCAAGCTACGGCTTCAACAAGTCGCATGCCGCGTGTTACGGATACATTTCATACCAGACGGCTTATCTCAAGACGCACTATCCGACGGAATTCCTTACTGCATTGATCACTTCCGAAGCCGGAAATGCAAACAAGGTCTTCATGTATATCAGCGATGCGAGAGACCACGGGATCAAAGTATGTCTTCCCGACATAAACAAAAGTTTCAACAGCTTTACGATAGAGGAAAACACTATCCGGTACGGTTTCGGAGCAGTTAAAAACGTCGGCGAAGCGGCGGTAGAAGAGATAATAAAGGAGCGCGAGAAGAACGGCGACTTCAAATCGCTTATCGACTTCACGAGCAGGATGAGCCAGTCCAAAGTCAATTCGAGAGCTATAGAGTTCCTGATAAAAGCGGGTGCTTTTGATTTTACTGGGATCAACAGAGGACTTCTCCTTGCAATGCTTCCGAATGCGCTGAAAGAGGGCAGCCTTGCGGCTGAAGACAAGGACAGAGGACAGCTCAGCCTTTTTGCCGCGTTTTCAGACGATGCTTCGGACAGCGGTGCTTCCGGTATGACTGATGAAGAGCTTCTTAGGCGTGTGGACAAAAACGAGGCGCTTGATGTTTTTGATTCGCTCGCTCTTGAACGCGAAGTTCTGGGTATTTACCTTTCAAATCATCCGGCGAGATTTTTCCGCAAGGATTTCCGTGACCTGGGACTGAGCTCAATAGCCGGCGTCATTGAAGATGTCGAATCCGGAAAGCGCTTCTACGGGCCGCGCAGCGACACTTGGGTCCCCGGTATAATCACTACCGAAATCAAGCCGGCAAAGAGCAAGGACGGCAGGGAATACTATCTCAAAGGGATACTTGAAAGTGAAGACAGTGCAGTCGAGTTTTCGATAAACAAAATCGAAAATGCTTTGGGAAATCCGGATGTCGCAAAACTTTCTTCAAAAGTTCCGCTGATTTTCAGAGTACGCGGCAAAGCGGTCATGACCGGTGAAGACGAGGAGAAAACTCTTGAAAAAGTGGTCTTTTCGATCAGCGATCTCAAGGAAGATGTAAAAACTGTCGATCAGTTCATGCTGTACTGCCAGAATAACGACCCGGGTTTCGATCCGGTATTGTTCTATGAGTGTACCGAAGATGAATTTATGAAAAATAAAGATCTTCTGAATAAAATTTTCTCAGATAAACTTCCTGCTTTCAAAATAAAACTGAATATAAAAATAAATTTCGGCGATGCAGGAGACAGTATCCTTCTTGAAAAATACGGCAATATAGATTTGTCGAAACTTGCGCAGTACAAATCGGTGCTGGGATACGATCAGCTTTATCTGAAAGTTAAGTGAAAATAAGCGGCGGAAACTCAAAACTTCTTTACTTTGAAATTTCTGCGACTATACTTTTGCGTTTTTTGTTTTTGTTATTTTAAGGGAAGGAACAATGTTTCAATTAGATAATCTTTTATCGATTTTTACAAGCGATATTGCAATAGATTTGGGAACGGCGAACACTTTGATCTATGTCAAGGGCGAGGGGATAGTCAGGAACGAACCGAGCGTCGTAGCCGTTCAGGAAAAGGATTCAAGAGGTGCGAAATCAGTCCGCGCGGTCGGTCGGGAAGCTAAGGAAATGATAGGCAAGGCTCCGGTAAACATCAGTGTTATCAGGCCTTTGAAAGACGGCGTCATCGCAGATTTCGAGGTCGCGAGCCAGATGCTCCGCTACTTCATAAAGCATGCATACAAACACGGCAGTTTTATTAAACCGAGGATCGCGATAGGTGTTCCATACGGCATAACCGAAGTTGAAAAAAGGACTGTCCGCGAGGCTGCGCTCGGTGCGGGAGCGAGAGAGGTTTTCCTTGTCGAACAGCCGATGGCTGCTGCAGTCGGTGCGAATATGCCGGTTACCGAGCCGACAGGCAACATGATCGTTGATATCGGCGGCGGAACGACCGAAGTCGCCGTTATTTCACTTGCCGGTATCGTTTATTCCAAATCGGTGAAGTCAGCCGGTGACAAGATGGATGAAAGCATCATCGAATACATTAAGAAAAAATATAATCTCGCGATAGGCGAAAGGATGGCCGAGCAGATAAAGTGCACTATCGGAAACGCTTATCCTGACGAATCCCGTGAATTTATGGAAGTCAAAGGACTCGACCTTGTTGCCGGACTTCCGAAAACGATAGAGATCCACAGCGACGAGATCAGGGAAAGCCTGTCAGAAGTAGTAAAAGCTATCGTCGCAGCGGTCAAAACCGTTCTCGACAATACACCGCCGGAACTTGCAGCCGATATCGTTGACAAAGGCATCGTTCTTGCCGGCGGCGGCGCGCTTCTGAAGAATCTGGACATTCTTATCCGCGAAGATACCAACCTTCCCGTTATAATTGCTGAAGATCCGCTGAAATCAGTAGTTCTGGGAACCGGTAAGATACTTGAAAATATTTCACTTTTGAAAACTGTATCCTTGTACTGATATTGAATAAAAAAAAGATCGTCCGTTATATTTTTATTACCTCTTTCTTTCTTGTTCTGCTTGTTCCGCAGTTCTTTTTAGAGTATAATTCACGCTTTTATTTCATAGACGACATCCAGATGCTGCTTCGCGGCCAGGTGGAGAATCTCCGCGAAACTCTCAGAATAATTGTCGATCTTAAAAACGTCGGGCATCAGAATAAAATTTTAGAGCAGGAAGTTTCTGAACTGAAAGTCAGACTGCTTATGAATGACGCTATCAGAAAGGAGAACGAAGAACTTTCAAAACTGCTGAAACTTAAGGACAGTTACGGAAAATATACGATTATTCCTGCGAAAATATTGAACTATTCTGAACTTAACCCTAACAGGATATCGATAAGTTACGAAGAACAGTATGCAAAGCTCATGGCGGAAAAATCGACGGTCGTTTCGAGTATGGGGCTGGTCGGACTCGTCACCTCTTTCCACGGTGCAAGGGCTGAAGTCGAGCTCATAACTTCAAAAGCGTTCACGATCCCGGCAGTTCTTGAAAACAGAGAGGAATGCACCGCGATCCTGCGTGGAAACGGACAGTCGCTTTCCGTTCTTTTCTTAGACAAGCTCTGCAATTCTCCCGAAGCCGACGGAAAAAAGATGCTCAGCGCGAATCTCAGCGAAAACTATACGATCCCATATATTCCGATCGCGATAATCGGCAACCTGAAAGAAGACGAAAGCAACATCCTTTTCATGAAAGGCGAGGCTATCCCGCTTTTCAAAAAGGGTAAGCTGAACCATATCTTTATTGTGGTCGGAGCGAATACCGGCGACAACAGGTCTTTGTTTTAATTGTCGGGGTGATTCATGAAGCTCTCTCTTCTGATTCCGGTATATAACGAGGAAAGAACGCTCGATATGATTTTCGATAAAGTTTTTGCGATCGGAGAGTCGCCTTTGATAGATGAACTCGAAGTCATTGCAGTCGATGACTGTTCAAAGGATAACTCTTTTAATTTATTGAAAAAATACGAAGCTGACGGCAAAATAAGGCTCTTCCGTCACGAAAAAAATCAGGGAAAGGGGGCGGCAATCAGAACTGCTGTATCGAATGCGACGGGTGATTATGTAGTCTTTCAGGACGCAGATCTCGAATACGACCCGCAGGATCTTCTGAAAATGCTCGACTATGCCGTCAAAAACAATGTCGATGTCCTTTACGGAAGCCGTTTTCTGGGAAAAAAGACGAGCCCGCTCGGAAAATTTCACTATTTCGTGAATGCCGGACTCACGACTTTATCCAATCTTTTCACAGGTTTGTCTCTTACGGACATGGAAACCTGCTACAAAATGTTCAAAGGCGAAGTTTTGAAAGAAATAAACATCGAAGAAGACCGCTTCGGCCTCGAACCTGAAATAACGGCTAAAACGGCAAAAATCTGTGCCGCAAAAAATCTTATAATCAAGGAATTTCCGATCAGCTACAACCCGCGCAAATCGGATGAAGGCAAAAAAATCGGAGCCAAAGACGGCCTGAGAGCCGTTTATATCATTTTAAAATACGGATTCTTCGAATAAAACGTTACGTCGTGACGTCGTTTCGGCGTGACGGTTTGAGGCGTTCTTGTCGACGGTGCGAATCGTTATAACGATAATATCGATAATCCCGTTATTCCGAAGCCTCTTCGTTGAAGGTGTCAAGCATTGTTTTTACGGTTTCGGGCGGAAGTCTGAAGTGGAGTCCTTTCGGGATTTCAAGAAGTTCGTGCGGATAAAAGGTTTCGATCCCGACAAAATTCATGTTTTTGTCGAGAATAGCCGCTTTTCCCTTTCTTCCTGTCGTTCTGAAAACGTCAAGAGAGCATGCAAGCTGTTTTTTGCCGATTACTCTGAGAACGGTTCCAGGCGGGAATATTCCGAGTGCGCTGAAAAGTGCTTTGACTGTGACTTTTGCCAGACAGCGCATATCTGCCATTTTGAAAAGCTGTTCTATCGCTTCCGGACGTTTCATCGGCATTGTTTGTCTTGCGGGCCACCAGCGCGTCGCCAGATCGTAGTAGTCGCATACTTTTATGAGTTCGCCGAGAGGTGTCGACATTATCGGCTTTTCCGGCGGGATAGGCTTGCAGTCGAAAGTGTATGTAGTGTGATGGAGACCTGCAGTGATAGCTGCTTCCATCATGGCGAAGTTGAGTGAATTGAGTCGGCTGAGGACCGCAAAACCGTTCTGGCAGTGTTCGACGACTTCTCCGCGTGAATCCTCGGGAATGTCTATGTCATGAAAGTATGCAGCCATTCCTATTCTCGTCAGCATTGAGCGGTCGATACCGAGCTGGACTCCCGCGGCTATGCTGAGTATCGCCGTGTTTGTCAGGTGGGTCGCTATCAGTTTGCCGCGAAGGCTGTTGATCGAAGCAAGGACCATGATGTGCGATTCCTGCGAATCTGTCGAACCGTCGCAGATCATGTCTATCGTGTTCTGGATGTTTCTCATCGCCTTTTTGAGCGGCATCGGACGGTTCTCGCTGATTTTTGTCTTGAACATCGAGTGGTCTAAAACCATGTTGCGGTAGGTGAGACGTGCGAGCTGGCTTTTGTTCAGAATATTGAAAAGATCGTCGCCGCTTGAGCTGTCGCGCTGCGTTATCTGGATCTTTATCCCTTTGTTTTTCAGTCTTTGCTCGAATTGTGCGAATCTTGTGTCCAATTTGGAGTTCGCCTTTATGATTTCCTGTCCGATAAGCATGAATTCGACGATTTCGCTGATTCCGCTTGCTTTCTGGAATATTATCGTTGCGATCTGAAGTTCAATGAAAAAATTCTCCATTTCGTCAAAAGAGATGTTCATTCCTCTTTTTCTTCTGACCCTTACGTCGTTGAGCAGGAAATCGTTGCCGTTGAAAGTGAAATCGAACAGAGCCTCTGTCGCAAAGAAGAATTTGAGGGTCTCGTTCAGTTTTTCGGTGTTTTTCTCGACAGTGTCGTTTCCTGCACCGTAAAGCCTCAGCGATTTCAGAAGGGCGTTTGCTGCAACTGTGAAATCATACATCTTTTCTCTTTCGATACGGTCGGAATTTTCAAAAAATTCCGCGGAGATGACATTGTTGTGAAGTTCTTCGCTCATAAGTATTTATCCTTGATTCTGCTGACTATTTTTACTGTTTCCTTGTTGCCTGAAGCGAGGGATTTTTCAATGAATTTCTTCACTTCGGGATCGTTCCTGTAATAAAAAACCGCACTATAGAACTCCTCTTTCGCATTGGTCACCGATTTATTGAAAAGACTTCCCGAAGCGGTGAGCATGCCTGTTGCGGCAGGGAAGAGTTCTCCGAATATTTCCGGTTTGAGAAGACGGCAGAATTCATGAAGTTCGTCGGTCTTCATCTTTGACAGAGTGTTTATATCGGCTGCACGGACGATGAATTTGGAAAAGTGCGTCATCGTCGTCGCTTTCTGTATCGCCTGTATCGCTTTAAGTCTTAAGTCATGTTCTTCAGTCAGCAGCTGCTGTCCTATAAGGTCGAAAAGATCGTAGCGGCGCATCGATATTATCGTCTGGAACAGGTTTTCCGTTTCGTCAGGCTCAAGTTTTTTGAGGTTGTGGGGCTGGAGCAGACGGTTGATTATAGGTCTTACCGCAACATTGTCCCTGAGTTCGAGGATCTTTTCTATTGCGGCGGTCCTTACGTCGCGGGCAGATGAAAATACTGCTCTTTCAAGTGCCGGAAGAGCCTCTTCGATAGAAAATTCCATGAGTAGTGCAAGTGCTTCGATACGCGCCTGTTTCTGCGGATGCGACAGTGTTCCCCTGATTGCCGGAAGGATCCTTGCATCCTTTTTCTCTTTCATCATCGCAAGGGCATTGCGGACGATTTTCCAGTCAGAATGTCTTGTGAGTGCGAGAAGATCGTCGGAGATCGGCATATATTCGGTGCAGCTTTTTATGATCGCGATTCTGGTCTCTTTTGATTCGATGCTGTTGATCTTCGAAAGGAGGAACTCGATCTTTCTTGAGGGGATCATCGCGAAAAGTTTTCCGATCACAGCGATCTCATCCTGGGGAATATCCTCGACAGTAAAGAAGAAATCGCTTAAAAACTCTTCGTTTTCAAGGTCCGAAAAAGTCTCTTTTATTTTTTTTGAATATTCCGGCTGAGAGGTCTTCAGCTGTTCGGCGATGTTTTTCAGTGTCTGGATGAAGAGGATGGCACCGCTGACCGAACCGAAGAGAAGCAGTTTCTCCCAGAGTGAAACGGCCGTGTCGAGAAGTTCTTTTCCCGCCTTTGTCCCCTGACTGCTCGTAAGTCTCGCAGAAAGCTCTTTGAGAAAGCGGTTGACAACGAAAGAGTCGCTGTTTCTTTTGAGAGCTTCGTCGAATTTGAACATCTCCATTTTGCCGACGATGTAGTTCGAAAGCCTCTGGTTCAGCAGTTCTTTTCTTTCGTTGAAATCTATTTTGATGTCTTCCTTCAGGATAAGGTCGGAATATTTCTCGAAATCGGTCGTCTCGAAATTGGGTGCTTTCGCCATATCATACGTCGAATTTCCGCTTCCTGCCTTGCCGTCTTCGCGGTCAACTTCGCCGATGCCGTCAAATCCGGGACCATAGGAAAGTTCTTCAACGAGAAACGGGGAAAAGGTGTTTTCAGAATCGTTCGCTATCGAAATATTCTGCTTTATGAGCTCGTCTTCCGTGATATAGCCGATGTTCGTGAAGTTGTGATCCCAGAGCAGTGTGGAAAGGTCGTAGTCTTCGTTTGCGAAAAGGGTGCACTGTGCAAGAATGTCGAAAAGCTGGTTGACTTCATCTATCGTGGTTCCTTTCTGGAAAAAAATCTCGCGCAGACCGTCGTTGTAAAGGAAGAAAACGACTTCGCGGTCTCTCTCTCCGGTATCGAGAAGATGATTTCCGATCATAAAGCCGTTTGTCGATATCCTGAGCGAAATAGAAGGAATATCGGCAAGGATCTCGTCTAATTTGCTTTTGAAGTAATTCGCGAACCTTGAAAATGCCGGATTCGTTCGCGGATAGAGCCTGTAACCGCGGATGACCTTGTTGAAAAGCCCGACAAGTTCTTTTGTCAGCTTGACCAGCTCGTGGTCGTCAAACAATTTGTCCGCATTATCCTTGAAAAAATCAAAAATTTCTCTTTTCTTATCGCTGACTTTTACCATCTTTCAAAACCTCGAAAATTTCCGCGTATTTTAGCGTTTGAAAGATAAAGCACAATTTTTTTCCGCTGTTTTTGGATCTGTGCAGGTAAAAAATTGTTTCTTGGTCAGTTTTTTGCATAATATTTCGATTTTTTTGAGGTTCGGATATGAAAAAAATATTACAGTTTTTGTTTTTTTTCTTGTTTTTACAAACTCTTGCCGCCGTTGAGGACGCATCTCTTCTGAAATCGGACGAAACTCAGAAAACATACGAAAGAAAGGCGGTCATGGGTTTCGGCGACATCGGCTTCATGCAGGATGCCGTGCGTGTCCCGATGCGCTACTGCGAATACAACGAAAAGGGCGAGGGAAGGTGCATTCCGTGGACTTTTTCGGTGAATTATCCGCTTAACGAAAGCGAAAAACTTAAAGCTGCGAAGATTTTCTACCAGTGGACGATCACAAACCGCTTTGACAAGATAATTCTTGGCGACAACGTTGCTTTCATGCGGACAAAAGGCGGTGAGGTGAAGATCGATCTTGGTGGAAAGATCCCGACTTTCCGTGCCGGAACGACCGAAAGGGAATCTTTCAGGCGTCATTTGGAGCACTACCTCAATACGGATGTCAGAAAAGTTTTCGGGAATCTGCTTGATGCAAGTGCTGAGCAGCGTTATTCCGAACTTCCCGAGAAAGAGCAGGAGACTTTCATGCTGACAAAGGCGAAGGAACTTGGTCTTTCGGCGGCTTTTGTCAAAAATCTTCTCAATTCATCTTACGTTTTCGCGGCTCATGTCGCTCCGATAGGCGGAGCCGGCAGAGTGATCCGCTCGAGACACAAATCGGCCGTAACGGGGCTTCATTACTATTCGTTCGATGTCGAGATCGAACTTTCGGTAAACGTTGTTTTCATGATTTACCGCTACAACTACGAGACAAAACGCTTCGAGCATTACGGCGATATCGTGGGTCATTCGGGCGGGATATCAGGTTCGACCGACACCGCGCTTCAGATAATTCCGACTCCGTCGCAGGTCATGTCAGTTTTCAACGACACTTTCCTCACCGCGATAAAGGCGGCTTCGCTGAACGCAAACTATCAGCTTAAGCAGGATGACAATTTCGCTATTTTCATGCCGGTAAAAAGCAGCGACGGCAAAAAAATCGAAAGCAGTTTCGGAGTTATGGAAGATATCCGTGTCGACCATCCTTTCGAAATTCTTGAAACTGTTGACGGCAAAACTCAGCGCAAAGGTTTCGCCCGTGCCCGTGAAGTTTCTCTCAACTGCAAGGATGGCGCCGCACCGACAATAATCAAAGTGACGAACGGTGACGCGGAAGAAGGCGACCAGCTGCGGGAATATCCGTGGACAGGCCTCTATTTTAATTTCGGACTGGAAAACAGCGGAGTTGCAATATCGGTATTGCAGAAAAATAGTGAAGAACAAAGACAATACGGTGAAGTCGGAAGTTTTCTAATCGGTCCTGGTTTTCATCTCGGAACAACGGTAGATCTTGGTTATGTGCTGAACAGATCTGCTCTAAGCGAATTTTATTTGAGCGCATTTCTTGATTTGAACTTTACCCCAGGCATAGCAGAATGGGCTCCTGAAGGACTTTATCTTACACAAAGTGTTTATTCATGGCTGGGCGGTGGTCTGGGTATCTCTAAAAGGTTTTATGTCGGTTCTGCCGGATTTTTCATTGCGCCGGCTATCGATGCTTCTTATCACGGCACTCTGAACGATGATTGGAATTTTCAGCATTTTATTATAACTCCCCAGATCCAATTAGGTTTCAGTGCGACTCCGAGTTTTGATTTCATAATCAAGGCGGGCTGGAATGTCGGATTCCTCACAAAAGCGGAACACGAAGAAGAGGATGTTTCAAGCAGATACTCAGGTTTTGTCCACGGGCTTTACGCATCGCTCGACTTCAACTTCCATCTTCCGATAGTGAGCGCGATGGCGAGAATGTATACGCCCTCTTCAAATGTGTGCAGGTGATAAATGAAATATTTTATGGAGGAAAAAATGAGAAAGTTTTTGGTATTAATGCTTGTTTTGGCGCTCTGCCTTGCCGGTTGTTCCAACAAATGCGATTTCAAAAAGCAGCAGACACCGGCTCTTTACGAAGCGACTTTCGTCGAAAGCAGCGGCACCGGCGAAATGATGATCAAGGCGACCGGTATCGGCTGCTCGGTAGAAGAGGCGCTGGAAGAAGCCAAAAAGACTGCTGTCTGGTTCGTTCTTGAAGGCGGTGACAAGCCTATCCTCAAAACGCAGGCTGAAAAAACGAGAGCTTACGGCCTTGAAATGCAGATGTATGCGAATCCGGTCAAATATATCCGCTGGATCTCCGACATAAAATCGAAGAAAAAAGAGGGCGGAAAAACAAAAGTCACCTATCTTTTCAAAATCGATGTCGCGATGATCCAGCAGGAGCTCGCGGCTGCCGAAATAATCACTTCGACCGAGGATCTGGGCGAAAGCATGGGGCTTCCGACAGTTTCGGTTTTTGCCGATAAGGGCGGTGATTTCGCAAAAACAGCCGTCAGCGCGCTTCAGGAATACTTCCAGGACAACTCTTTCGAAGTTTACAAGGCTGCTCAGGGCGACACCGTGAACAAAATCGTTGCCAAAATGGCAGCTTTGGAAGGAGCCGAGACCGATCCGATGCACGATATGGCGCTTTCTTTGGGAACTGATGTTTATGCGAAAGTAAACTATTCCGGAGTTCAGGGGACTGCAGGAACGAAGGCTTCGGTCGCTGTCGAAGTTTTTGAGACTGCAAGCGGCAAAATGCTCGCAACGACGACAGGTTTTTCGGATGAAAGAAGAGTCAGTGACGCCAACGCGCTTGTTCAGGAAGCTGTAAACGACGCCGGCGCGAAAGTTGTCAGCCAGATAAGAAAAGAGTGGATGGAGATGGTGAAAAAAGGAAAACCCTTCAAACTTGCGGTTCTTTCGAACAGCACCGACGGCGCGGCAGTCGATGAAGCAGTATATAGCGCGCTCAAAGGGCTTTCAACAAGGCAGATCAAGCGTCAGGCAGGCGGTAAATCGACATTCTCCTACCTCGTTTATCTCAAGGACATTCCGAACGCTTACGAGTTTTTCCTTGCGCTCAAGAAGGCTTACAGCGGCCCGGGACAGCTTGAGAAAGTGAGCGATGCAGGCTCATTCCTCGTTATCAAGGCGGCAGGAAACGGTGAAATCGAACTTACGATAGAGTAGGGGTTAAATGAAAAATACGTTTTTTTGTAATTTGCTGTTTTTACTAATGATTTTTCTGGCTTCGTGCGCGACTGCGGCAAAGTCCGAGAGTTATGGAAGTGTAAGACAGAATGCGTTCGATGCTTTTGCCGAACTCGAAGGAAAAGAGGCTGCTGCATCGAAAGATGAAAAAAGCTCAATGGATTCGGTAAAAGACAGAGGAGAAGCAGCTTTTGACGAGGTCGGAAGCGGCGAAGAACCTCTTTTTGCGGCAGTCCTCAAAGGAACTGGAACGGGCGAAGACGAAAAGTCAGCTAAAAACGACGCTCTTTCTCAGCTCGCAAATTCGATAGTTGCCGACATAGTTTCCAAAACGGTGATAAGCCAGGAGGAGCGGGACGGAAAATATACCGAATCATTGAAAAACGACATACTTATCCGATCGAATGTCTTCTTGAAGGGAGTTCTTTTCACAAAACCTGTGAAAAAAGAGGGATTTGTTGAAGTTACTGCGTTTATGACGCAGAATTCGATAGTAAATACGATAACTTATCTTCTTAAGACCATGCCGGAAGACATTGAGACGCTTTCTCCTGAAAAGTATGACGATGTTCTCACGATGATCTATCTTTCATATTCGCTGCTTTACGCCGTAACGGATCGTCAGATCCCTGAAAGATCAAAGTATATCACGGCGCTCGGCACTCTGAAAGCCGAGGTCGAAAAGCTGGCTTCACACGGCTCTGTCTATTTTCAGGCTACTTCGGATGTTAAGGGAGAAGTTGAGATCGCCGGGAAGTCATACGAACTCAACAAAAAGATATTCCTTAAACCGGCAAACTATAAATTTTCAGTAAAATTAAACGGATATAAAAATGTCAGCGGCTCGGTGAATCTTTCTAAAGGGGACAAAAAATTCGTCGAAATCCCCCTTGTTCCTGAGCTTTCGGGTAAAAAAGAGATATTTCTTAGTGTCGAAAGTCCTGTCATAATGACCGGTGACATTGAAAAGGCGCTGCTTGACTTCGGCATTGTTCCGACTCAGAAAGAGGAGCTTCCGCATCATGTTACAATTGTCGTCAAAACCGCATCTGTCCAAGTCGACGGCTATGAAAGAGTGATAGTTTCAGTCGATATCGACACATTCAAAAACGGTGAAAAATTCAAAGTCGCGCACTACGAACACAAACCGTTTTTCGTCACGGCGCAGAACAGATCCGAAAAAGTGAAGGAAGAGAGCCGAAAGATTTCTTCCGCTGTCGTAAAGAAGTTCCTTTCTTCAATAGATCTCAAAGAATTTTTCGGTGAATCGGAATAAACGCCGTTTAAAGCTAAAATCTGTCCTGATATTCTTGAAATAAAGTTTTTATCTGCTACCGTGCCCCGATGCTTTTGTTAATTCTTTAATTGGAGGAGAAAATGAACTTCAGAAAATTTGACGGTAATTTTGACAACATTGATTTCCTGAGCCTGCTTATGATCGACATAAACGGCTCAATCAGACACGTTACGCTTCCGAAAGGTTATATTTCAGACAAAATTTTTGAAAAAGGTATCGGTTTTGATGCATCGAACTTCGGGTATGCAAAAGTCGACAAATCAGACATGGTCGCAAAACCCGATATGACGACAGCTTTCGTCGAAGAGAAGGAAGGACACACGATAGTCCACGTTTTCTGCGATGTTTATCTCACGACAGGCGAGCCTTTTGACCAGTATCCGCGCAACATCGCGAAGAAAACCGCGGCTTACCTCAAGGAACAGAAGATCGCAGACGACGCGAAAGTCCTCATCGAACTTGAGTTCCACGCTTTCGACAGCGTCCGCTATTCAAGCGAATATTCCCACAGTTTCTACGAAGTCCAGAGCCAGGAAGGGATCGGCCCGGACTACAGCGATGCACCGCGTTTCGGGATCCAGCAGGGCTATCACAGACTTTTCCCGGCTGACAAATACTTCGACATGAGAAACGACATCGTCGCTGCAATGGGCGAAGTCGGAATCCCTGTTAAATACCACCATCACGAAGTCAGCGCTTCCCAGCTTGAAATCGAGCTCAACTTCATCAGCCTTGCAGAAGCAGGCGACAAAGTTTCTCTTGCTAAATGGATAATCGTAAGCGTTGCCAGAGAGCACGGGATTTTCGTAACGTTCATGCCGAAACCTGTTTATAACATCGCAGGAAACGGAATGCATGTTCACCAGTTCCTTGTCAAAAACGGTGCTTCGTTCTTTGCAGGCGACGGTCTGCACGGTCTTTCAAAAGAAGCTCTTTCCTACACGGCCGGCATTCTCGACCACAGCCTTACCGGATCGCTTCTTGCTTTCTCGAATCCGAGCACGAACTCATACAAACGCCTTGTTCCTGGCTTTGAAGCTCCTGTCAGCGCAACATTTGCGAAAGGATCGCGTGAAGCATCGATCAGGATCCCCGGCTACCTTGCAAAAGGCGAAGAGAGGATCGAATACAGGACCGGTGACGCGACAGCGAACATTTACTATTTCCTCAGCGCAATGATCCTTGCAGGTGTCGACGGCATCAAAAAAGGCCGCGATCCGCTTGAAAGCAAATACCACGACAAGGAAAACGGCAAAATGTTCCCGCTCAACCTCAACGCAGTCCTTGACGGTCTCGCAGCCGATAACGAATACCTCCTTCCCGCATTCCCGAAGGCACTCATCGACCTCTGGATCAAGGAGAAAAAAGAGGAAGCACGCTTCGTCTACAACGCTCCGACACCTCAGGAATACGAGCTTTACTTCAATATCTAAGATCTGAAATCTTTCACCGAAATTCTGGGCTCATTTTTCGTGTCCACTTTTTCTTGACTAGTACCACCAGTTCCTTCAGATTTCCAACAACTAAATAATGACTTGATAACAGTATTGCATAGCATCATTCAAGCATTACACGAAGAAGGCGTGACACTTTAATAGCTTCTACAAATTCAACCGCTAAGCAAGCGAAGCAGCCCTCTCCGGCACTTTGTGCCACCTCTCCCAGAGTGAGAGGCAAGAAGTGTGAGCCAAGAATTACAGACAAGACATCAGCACTCCGACAAGACAAAAAAAAGAGGGCCCGAAGACCCCCTTCTAAAAAGTGAATCCGTTGTTAAAGCTTACGAAGCCATAACTTAATTGCCTTGGTCAATTTTACACCCCATGCTATAACTGTCCCATTTGTATCCTTCTTTGCAGGCGCATTCACCTGTTTCTTCGTTCTTTACAGTATTTGCATAGACACATGAGTATGAACAGAGATCTTCCATTGAATTGACATATTTGGGATCATCCGGAGTCCGGTCTGTGTTATAAAAGGCAATAATTTCTTTTTCATTTGTGGTCAGTTCTGCGTCTATACCGATCTTTATTTTTTCTCCGAGTTCGAAATTTTTTTTGTCTCCGAGACAAAGCTGAGTTCTGCCTTTTCCTGAATCATAAGTAGCGTTGCCGTGAGATTTGTTTATGGCGACAATACATGCTTTTAGCCTGCTGGCTTCTTTCCATCCGACTATTTCCGTTGAAAATATTTCAACTATCGGAGCTTCGAAATTCAATCTTCCGTTCGGGTCTGTTTTAAGATTTTCGTCTTCTGTAGCAGTTAAAATATCCTTTGGAATTACTGCATTGACTAAAACAAGATCTCCCCAATTCTCATTGAATGATTTTTCCGCTGTGATGAGTAAACTTCCGTTATCTTGTGATATGGCGCTAAAGAAAACATAATAATCTCTTTTGCTGTTTTGAGTGAAATCATATTCGGCCTCTGTTCCTTCGAGATCGATTTCCATGGAGAGATACTCATTGTCAGGTTTCACAAGACGTTCGTTTGACAGTTCAGCAACTATGTCAATGTCACTTTTTGTTCTCAATCTGTAGTATTCGCTGAATGAAGAAGTTTCGAAAGAGTCGTCTATTTCGCACTCCTCGTAGGCTGGATCTGTGTCATCTATTGCGTCAGTGTCATCGATTGCATCTGTGTCATCAGTCATGTCAGTGTCATCGATTGTATCTGTGTCATCAGTCGGATCTGTATCATCGATTATGTCGGTGTCGTCGGTGTCCGTTATTTCGTTATCTGGAATATCGTTATCAGAAGTGTCTGTATCATCAGTCGTGTGTGTATCTATATCGTCAGGTTCATTTATGCAGGTGTTGCTTTCCGTATCGCATATAAATCCTTCATTACAGGTTTCGTTAGGGTAGCATATTCCGCCTAGTTCGCCTCTTTTGGCAGTGTCGTTTTTGGACCCGTCGCCGCAGGCAATCACAAAAAATGCAGAAATCATGGTTATAATCAGGATTCTTTTCATTTCGTTTGCCTCATTTTACGCATCTGAAACTTTCTATAAAACTATCCAAATTCTTTATGCTTCCGGTTGAGAAATCTACATACCAGATACCTTGTCCGTTGATAGTGGACGAGTTTTCTGTAACGGAAGAGGAAATAAATCTTCCTGTATCACCGAATTTGCTGTATCCGCCTTCTGAATTTTCTGCGCATCCGTTGCAGGTTTCGTCACTGCAGGATAATTCGAGGCAGCTTTCTGAAACTCTGCACTCCCCTCCAAAAACAGTTGCACCACAGTTCTGAATAAGTGTTCTCAGCTCGTCAATTGTGGGCAGGTGCCAGTTGTTGTATCCACCGTAATGAGAACCAGGACAGCTTTGAATAGCTGAATACCTTGTTCCTGACTGCGCCTCAGACCAAATGTATCCTGTAGCAGAATCAATGCACGGAGTGTCGCTTGTCGGACTGCATTCCGGTAGATTCGGATCCGGTTTACACTCGGAATCGGTCCAGACATATCCTGATTCGCATACAAAGCGGCACTCGCTCTGGCTGCCTTCCTCGTTGTAGACGCCTTCAGAGGATGGTTTCCACTCCGATCCGTCAAAAGACTGCTCGATTCTGGAAACGGTATTCCACTGAGCGTTTTTGGGTAGTCCGATACAGTCAGCAACTCTGAAATAGTTTTCTCTCGGTTCGCAGGCATTGGCTGATACATGCCAAATATAGTCTGAATAACATTGGCAGTAGTAGCTCTCTTTGTCCAGCACGACACACTGACCAGTCGAATTTTTAACATATTTGCATTGGTTGGGTTTGCAGGGATTCCAGTCTGATCTGATGCAACGGACTTTCATACTTGCTGTTATATGAGCCCAGACGGGAATAGGACTACCAAAATCCATATACCAGAATGTGTCCCATGCGCCGCCTTTGGAAGTGGAAGACCAGAGACTATCCGTGTCTCCCAATTTGCTGTATTTTGTTTTCCATTCTGAAGGACAATATTTACTGGAACAATTTTCTTCCCAACACGAAATACCTGTGCAGAGATCAGTTACTTCGCACGCGCCACCTGGTTCCATGGTCGGGCAGTGTTGAACAAGAGTTCTCAGTTCACTGATCGTTGGAAGACGCCAATCGGTATATTCACCTTCAGAAAGACCCGGGCAATATTCTATGTCAGCCTGGTCTTGACTTATTTTATTAGTTGATTTATTGGACCAGACATATCCTATCGTTGAGTCAATGCAGGGAGTAACGCTTGTCGAAGAGCATTCCGGCAGTTCTTCGCATTTTTCTTCGTTCCAGAAATATCCTTCGTTGCATTTGCAGCCATATTGAAGTTTAGACAATGGCCTGTCGATGCATTCCCCAGTTGAATATTCATCTGCAGTGCAGGGATTCGGTCTGCACGGATCATCTGGATATGGATCCTCGATGATTTCCGCGTCATTATCATCTTTTTCTTCGGCTTGCTGGTCAGTGGTCTCTTCATCATTTTGTTCGGTTCGTTGGTCGGTAGTATCTTCGTCGTTTTGTTCGGCATTTATGCAAATATTGTTTTTCTCATCACAGACAAGCCCTTTGTCGCAGGTTTTATTAGGATAGCATATTCCGTTGATCTTACCTTCGTTTTCGGGAATTTTTTCTCCGTCGGAATTTTTGCATCCAATAAAGAATATCGATAAAATCAAAACAATAAAGATAGATTCTTTCATTTTTTAACCTCAAAAAACTGTGGTATTTTAAGTACTTTTTAGGGGATGGCAAGTTTTTGCGCTCCGGCAAGACAAAAAAAAGAGGGTCTTCCGACCCCCTTTCAAAAATTGAATCCGTTGTTCCGGCTTACGAAGCCATCATGATTCCGCCGACGAGAGCGAAAAGCGCGAACGACTCAACGATACCGGGAGCCGCGAAGCTCATACCGAAAACTGACGGTTTCTTGGAAACTGCGAGAATTGCGCTGGAGCAGGCTTTGCCCTGGAAAATTGCGCTGACCATGAATGCAAGGCCGCAAGCGAGTCCGATTCCGAAGATCGCGAAATCGTTTTCTGCTTTGAGTGCGCCCTGAAGGATGATCATGAGTGCGAAGCCGTAAATCGACTGAGACGCGGGCATTGCGGAAAGTGCTACGAATTTTGCGTGGCCTTCTTCAACTTTCGCCATTGCGCCGTGAGAAGTCATACCTGCAAGACCGCAGCCGATCGAGCTTCCGATTGCTGCAAGACCGAGGCAGAGAGCCGGACCGAAATTCTGGAAATTTTCAAAAATCATTTTTTTCTCCCTGAAAAAAGTTATTAATCGTTGCCTTTAGCATTTGCTGTTAAATTCTTGAACGGAACGAACTTTCTGCCGCTGCCGTCAAAACACCATCTGTACCATTCGAGGAAATTGAGCCTGAGCCCGTGGATCACGCCGCCCATGAGGCAGAGCGCGATGTTGAGCAGATGCCCGAAAACCGCGATCAGCGGGGCGAAAATGTAACCTACTACACCAAGATCAAGAACCTGGCCTGCCAGATTGTTGAAAGTCTGGGCGAGCAGCGCACCGGACAAACCGAGAGCGAAAAGCCTGATGTAGCTCAGGATGTCGCTGAAGAACTGAACGCCGTTGTAAAGCCCGAAGAACGAAGCATAAAGCATCTTGAACGGGTTGAAAGTCTTTGCCTGGATAGCATAGAGAACAACAAGTATTCCCGCGAAAACTTCTAGCGTTAGAAGTCCGTTTGCGCTTATCGCAGCGGGGTCAGCCGCATTGAAAACGGTGCTTCCGCCCTTGTCGAACGCATACCAGAAGAAGAAAGACCAGATGCCGCCTATCCAAGCGATGTTGATGAGCGGAGTGATGAAGTCTTTTTCGTCCTTGGCCGCGCGAAGCCCTCTCAAAATGAGGGAAAGGCAGATGTGGATCATACCGATGAGGACTGAAAGCTGCATCATGAATTTCGTCGTATCGGGATTTGTCTTATCGATTTTGATGAAATCCATGTTCTTGCAGAAAGTGATGAGCGGTGCCTCGAACGCTTTCGGGAACCAGCCGAAGAATGCGCCCGTAAGAATGCCGTAAACCGCCGTAGCTCCAGTGAGAACGAGCGAAAGGTTGATGAAGCGTTTCATAGCCGCACCCGGATTTTTCAGCTTTATCTTGAGGAAAAGCATGAAAACGAAAAGGAGAAGTCCGTAGCCGCCGTCGCCCACGATCATCGCGAAGAAAAGGGTGAACGAGAAGAATACCCACGAGCTCGGATCCCAGTCGTTGTATGCCGGCGTGTCGTAGATGTTGACGAGGTCGCGGCCCATTTCGTCGACTGCCTTTTTCGAGTCGATAAGCGTCGGGATCGTCTCGTCTTTTTCCGGCTCGATCTCGATTATTGCCGCACATTCGTTTTCAAAAGTCTTTTTCAGGTTTGCGAGTTCACCTTTCGGGCACCATGCCTGAAGAAGGAAAACTTTGTCGTCAAATTCGCTGACAGTTCCTTTTGCTGCGCGGTTGAAGCTGATCTTGTCGAGTTCGGCGAGATAGTTGTCGTAAAGTTCGCCGCGTTTTGCCGCGAGATCGAAGATCGCCGATTCTGTGCCGTTCTGCTTCTCTTTGAGCTCCGTTATCGCCTTTTTGAGGCCTGCAAGGTCTTCTTCAACAACGATTTCGGAGCATTTTCTGAGCTGGACCGGCTCTTTCGCGCAAGTGAGGAAAAATACGCTCGAATTATCGGAATAAATCTTGAAAACGGCGAGAACTTTTTCAAAGTTGATTTCGTCCGCACTCTTTTCCGGGCATTCCCAGATCTGTATCTTTACGTTGCCCTTATTTTCGATGAGGCGGATGTCGTCAAGCGAGAAATCGCCGAGTTTTTCGATAGTTGAAAGCTTGTTGCCGAGAAGCGTGAGTTCGTCCTTGATCTTTTTGCACGAAGCGTCAAGTTCGATGATTTTATTTGCCAGTTCAGAGCCGTGGAGATTTGTTTCGCTGCGGGAGCCTTTAGCGTTTTCCATCGCGCCGTATTTGTCGGCAAGTTTGAGTGCCGAAAGGGCGGTGTCAGCGTCAGCGGTTGTAACAAAACGGCCGTCTGTCCTGAACTCTTTGCCTTTGTAGGGCATGACTTCGACAACGCCCGCCTTCTGCAGCGTTTTTATTATCTCGTCTTTCTTTTTCTGCGGTCCGACCAGCAGAAGTTTCTGCATTTTACTAATCATTTACACTGCCTCCGCAAATTGTTCGTCTTTGCGTTTAAGCTTGTCTTTCGCGATTTTAGCGTTGCAGATCGCCGCGATCTCCTGGTCGCCGAGGAAAATGGAGATCTTCTTGATGTTTTCCTTGCACTCGGGGATTTTCCTCTTTTCGAAGAGGTTTACCTTGATGCTCGTCTGACGCAGTTCTTCCGAAAGAAGGTCGAAACGTTCCCTGACGATCTTCAGTTTTTCCCTTTCAGCTGCAAGGGCGCGGAGTTCCTCGAAGGCTCTGTCAAGCCAGATCGGATTAGCGAAAAATGAGTATTCGAACGGCTTGAACTTTACATCCTTGAAGACTCTGACATCGACTCCGGCGATATTTTCGGTGTCGGTGACGACTTCGTCGACTGCAACGAGCTGATAGATGTTCAGCGTCAGCTTCTGGCTCAGCATCGCCGCCCATTTCGCGACGAAATTTTTTCTTCTCTCGATCTCAGCCTCGACTGCCGCCGCCATGTTGCGGGAGTTCTCGACTTCCGCTTGTAACTGCTGTTTTTTGAGCTGGAGCGTGGGAAGATATTTGCTGAGCTGCGCCAGAAGGTTCTTCTGAGTTTTCAGCTCTGTTTTGTTCAGTTTTATTACTGCCATTTACTTATCCCATTTACCGTATTTCTCAATCCATGTGTTCTTGAGACCTGTCTCGTTGCGGTCGAAGCACTGAGCGAGGATCGTCCAGCCGAGGTCAAGCTGCTCCTCGATGTCGAGGTTGACCTGGAGGTCCATCATCTTCTTCTCGAATGTTTCGGCGTAAGCGAGAAGTTTCTTGTCCCAGCCTGAAAGTCTGAAGCCCATCGACTCTCTGTCACGCGCCTTTTTCGCATCGGCGTAAAGCCTGATCATAGCGTTTGCAAGGTCGCCGTGGTCTTCTCTCGTGACTTTTCCCATGACCTGCTGTTTAAGACGGCTGAGCGAGCCGAACGGGTCGATCCTGCCGCCGTGGAGATAGAACTGACCTTCCGTGATGTAGCCCGTGTTGTCGGGAACCGGGTGGGTGACGTCGTTACCAGGCATCGTGGTGACTGCGATGATCGTGATCGAGCCTGATCCTTCGATGTCTACTGCCTTTTCGTATCTCGAAGCGAGGTCGGAGTAGAGCGAACCCGGATAACCACGGTTCGAAGGGACCATATCCATAGAAATCGAAATCTCTTTGAGCGAGTCGCTGAAAGAGGTCATATCGGTAAGAAGAACAAGGACGTTTTTGTCTTTGATCGCGAACTGTTCCGCAGCTGCAAGCGCCATGTCGGGAACGAGGACGCACTCAACGACCGGGTCGGAAGCGAGGTGGATGAACATCGAAGTCTTTTCCATAGCTCCCGTTCTCGTGAAGTAGTCCTTGAAGAACTGGTAGTCGTCGAATTTGAGACCCATGCCGCCCAGGATGATGATGTCGGCGTCTGTCTGGCTCGCGATCCTTGCAAGAAGTTCGTTGTAGGGCTCGCCTGAAATCGAGAAAATAGGGATCTTCTGGCTGATGACGAGCGCGTTGAACATGTCGATCATCGGGATGTTCGTTTTGACGAATCTCTTCGGGACGATCCTTTTCGACGGGTTGAATGAAGGACCGCCGATGTCGATTTTTTCAGCCATGATCTCGGGGCCGTTGTCGATCGGTTCGCCGCTGCCGTTGAAGACTCTTCCGAGCATGCTTTCGCCGCAGTTTACCTGCATCGGCTTGCTGAGGAAGCGGATCTGGTCGCCCGTGCCGACGCCTTTCGTTCCGGCGAAGATCTGAAGGCTGACTCTGTCGCCGTTGAAACCGATGACCTGTCCCAGAGTCGATCTGCCGTCGCTCATTTTGATCTGGGCAAGCTCTCCCAGCATAACGCCTTCGGCTCTTACCTGAGCGATACTTCCTTTGATTCTTTCAATTCGGTTGTATGTCTTTACCATCTTATTCCCCCTCAATCATGTTGAGTATTTCCTGTTTCTTTTCGCCGTAGATCGAAGCTTCACGCGGAAGGTAGTTGAGCTGGATTATCTTGTCGGTGAGGTCGAGGAAGTAGTTTCTCGCCTTTTCCCTGTCGTCGAACTTGAAGTTCTTGTCGAGGACTTTCGAGATGATGCCCAGCTGCTCGTTCTGCCTGTCCATGCTTGTTGCCGTATCGACCTTGTCGTAAGCGTTCTGCTGCAGGTAAACCGCATCGTAGAACTCGCCTTTGAGGTAGGTTACCATATCGTCGATGCTGATACCTTCTTCGCCGACGACCGACATCTTTTTGCCGATATCGTCGCTTTCGATAATCATTTTCTGCGCTTTTTCGATGATTTTGAGTCTTGTTTTCATCGTTTCATCGCCGTGGGCCGCGAATCTCTCGCCGTATTTTGACCAGCTGATGAGAGGATCGATCGCCGGGAATCTTCTGGCATCCGATCTCTGTCTGCTGAGGCCGAGGAAGCAGCCGACGACAGCAAGAGTCGAAAGAGTTACGGGCTCTTCGAAGTTACCGCCTGCGGGGCTTACCGATCCGCCGATCGTAAGCGAACCCTGCTCGCCGTTGTAGAGCTTGATCACGCCGGCTCTTTCATAAAGTTCCGAAATTCTGGAAGCGAGGTAAGCCGGGAAAGCCTCTTCGCCCGGGATCTCTTCAAGTCTTCCCGACATTTCACGGAGAGCCTGTGCCCATCTCGAAGTCGAGTCTGCAAGAAGAAGGCAGTCGATACCCATCTGTCTGTAGTATTCTGCAATCGCAACGCCCATGTAGATCGAGCTTTCACGCGCCGCAACTGGCATTGAAGAAGTGTTGCAGATGATGCAGGTCCTGTCCATGAGCTTCTTTCCGGTCTGCGGATCGTCAAGGTGCGGGAATTCACGAAGAATTTCAACGACTTCACCTGCACGCTCGCCGCATGCAACGATGATAACGATCTGAGTCGTCGCATACTTTGAAATCTGGTGCTGAAGAACCGTTTTTCCTGCGCCGAATGGTCCGGGAGTGCAGAACGTTCCGCCTTTGGCAACCGGGAACGGACCGTCGATGATGCGCTGCGAAGTGACGAGCTGTTCGGTCGGAAGAAGTCTTTCACCGAAGCGGAGCGCGAATTTCGCAGGCCACAGATTTATCATGTTGACCGAACGGACGTTTCCTTTTTCGTCTTCGATCTTCGCGATCTCCTGCTCGACAGTGTATTCGCCGGGAGCAGCTATCGATTTTACGATACCTTTACCTATGAAATTGAAAGGAACCATGATCTGGTGCTTGATGTTCTCTTCGGGAACCCAGCCGAGGAAGTGAGCTCTGTAGACGACATCGCCCACTTTAGCCGTCGGATTCCACTGCCACTTGACGTTGCGGGGAAGCGGAGGAAGGTAGATGCCTCTTTTGAGGAAGTATCCTGCAGCTTCTGCAATATCTTCAAGCGGGTTCTGAAGACCGTCGAAGACTCTTTTCAGAAGTCCCGGTCCGAGTTCGACGGAGAGAAGTTCCTTCTCGAAAACGACTTCGTCGCCGTATCTGATGCCGTCGGTCGGTTCGAAGATCTGGACTTTCGCTTCGTTTCCGTTGATCTCGATGACCTCGCCCTTGAGCGACTGGCCGCCGGTCTTAACAAAAACAACTTCATTCTGACGGATCGTTCCGTCGAATTTTACGGTAACAAGGTTGCCCTGCGCGGCAATGATTGTCCCTTTTGTTTTTTCATCCATTTGTAGTCTCCTATCAATAATTTCCCTTAATTATGTTCTCAAGTATCTGCATTCCGGCTTCGTCGTTCTGCGTAGTCCATCTGTCTTTGAGCTGGAAACCGATGATATAGCCGTAGATTATGTGGTCGGCAAAAGGTTTATCCTGACCGACTTCGTCAAGAAGCGCGAAACGGATCCTGTCAAGCTCTCTTTCAACTTCGAGCGGAGTTTTGCTTTTGTCGAAAAGAGCAACGATCTCAGCGACTTCCGGAAAATATCCTTTAAGTCCCAGATCGGCGTTGTTCCTGTTTTCGAGTATCATTTTGACGGCATCGGCGTCGCCTTTCAGATTTTTGTCGAGGTCTGCGCCGCTTTTCATCATTCTGACAGCCGAAATTATCGTGCTCATTATCATCATGTTCGTGCCGTAGCGGGCAAGGAAAGCGTTTTTGTTTCCGCTCATCATTGTGTAGTAGCCGGTATAAAGCTCTTCGATGTGCGAAGCCCGCTCTTCATTCGTCTTCCAGGTTTCAAAAAAGTCTTCGACAAATTCGGGATAGACGAAATCGGGAGTGTTGTGCTTCGGATCGTCAACGAAAAGTTCGAGTTCTTCCGGCTTCGTTATCCCTGCGCGGTAGAAGTCGATTTTTCCGTCGGCGGTGTTGCCGCCTGCACCCGTCTTGGATTTTATCAGCAGTTCCATGTTTCTGAGGTCGTCAAGAAGAAGGATGCTGCAGATCCCCTCGCGCAGAGGTTCAAGCTGCATGTCGAATTCTTCAAGAAGTTCCGCCAGAGAGCATGGAAGGTCACCGTCCCAGGTCAGATGCGGCAGAGCGGCTATCGTGTAGTGATTAAACTTCATGCTTAATCACCCCGCTATTTCGAGAACAGAGCTTTTCTAAGTTCGGGTCTGATGTATTCAGTAAGCAGTTCTGTAACCGATTCGTCGGTGAAATCGTAGCGGAGCGCTCCGTCCGACGCTTTGACGGCGAATCCGCTCGGAAGGGTCTCGTCGCCGAGTTTTATTCCTTTTGCGCCCATTGCGTCGATCTGGCTTTTTACGTAGGAAGCGAGTTTTTCCTTGAGTGCAGCCGGAAGTTCGATTGCGAACGAACCTTTGTCGGCATATATTTTAAGGAATTCCGAAACGAACTCCTTGATGAGCGCTTCGCTCTTCATAGCCTCTTTTACAGGAGTTGCTACAGCCGCCGTGAGAACCTCTTTCTCAAGAACGAGTTTGAGCTTGTCGACAGACTGTTTCGCCGCGATTTTAAGAGCCGATTCAGTGTTGTGTTTCATCGTCTCCGCTTCTTTTTTCGCGTTTTCGATTATCGACTCCGCCTCTTTTTTGGCGTCTGCAATAATTTTTGCGGATTCCTTTTTCGCATCGGAAATAATGGTGGCCTTTTCCTGCTCGGCAGGTTCAAGAACGGAAGATTTAAGGAAATCGGTGATGTCCTTAATTTTGCTGTCGGTAACATTGAGTTTCGTGTTTTGAGCTTCGCCCATTTTTGCCTCCAAAGTTATGTTTAAACACATTCAACCAATTCAACAGCGGCTATCTTAATTTCGGCAATGTAAAAGTCAAATAAAAGAAAGTTGCTGAAATTGCTAAATAAAATAGCAACTTTACAATGCTTGTTCAGGAAAAATTTTACTTTATGAATTTTTTGGACGAATTTTTGAAAAAAGCTAATCCCCGTAATTTTCGCGGACAAAGTAGTTGTTTCCGATTAGCAGAGCCTCTTTTTTCGCTTCATCGATATCTGCGAACATCATTTCACGGGCAAGTTCCTCGACAGATGTTTCGGCTTTCCAGCCGAGCGTTTTTTCAGCTTTTTCCGGATTCCCGAGAAGGATATCTACTTCGGTCGGACGGAAATAGCGCGGATCGACACTGATTATTTCCTGACCTTTCTTGATTTTGATTTCTTTAGTAAATTCAGATAGTTTTGCTGTATCGATATCTTCGATGACACCTTTTTCGTCAACTCCTTTTCCTGCAAACGCGACCTTTATTCCGACACAATCGAAAACCAGTCTTACGAAATCGCGGATAGAAGAAGTCCGGCCTGTAGCTATGACGAAATCATCAGGTCTTTCATGCTGAAGAATGAGCCACATCGCCTTGACGTAGTCTTTCGCGTGTCCCCAGTCACGTTTCGCATCAAGGTTGCCGAGATAAAGCATGTCCTGAAGACCGAGGATGATCCTTGCTGCGGCACGGGTGATCTTTCTTGTGACGAAAGTTTCGCCTCGGCGCGGTGATTCATGGTTGAAAAGTATGCCGTTGCTGGCGAAAATCCCGTATGATTCACGGTAGTTGACTGTTATCCAGTATGCGTAGATCTTTGCTGCCGCGTAAGGGCTTCTCGGATAGAAGGGCGTTTTTTCGCTCTGCGGGATCTCTGCGACTTTGCCGAAAAGCTCAGAGGTCGAAGCCTGATAGAATCTCGTTGTTTTCTCCATTCCGAGGATCCTGATCCCTTCGAGGAGCCTCAAAGTTCCCAGGGCGTCTGAATTCGCGGTGTATTCGGCAGTCTCGAACGAAACTTTGACGTGCGACTGCGCCGCAAGATTGTAAATTTCATCAGGTTTGACTTCCTGCATTATTCTGATGAGGTTCGTAGCGTCGGTGAGATCGCCGTAGTGCAGTGTGAACTTCCTGTTTTTATCGTGGATATCTTTATAGATGTGGTCGATCCTGTCGGTGTTGAAGGATGAACTTCTCCTTTTTATGCCGTGGACTTCATAACCTTTTTCAAGCAGAAATTCAGCTAAATAGGAGCCGTCCTGTCCAGTGATCCCCGTGATAAGCGCTTTTTTCGTCATCGTTTTTCTCCAAATAAAACAGCAAAAACGCAAAATTTTATTGAGCGGCGTCTCTTAGTCAAGAAATGGATAAAAATCGTAATTTTGAAAAATCCGGCTATAATGCCTGCGATTTATTTCTCGCTTTTTGGATAAGAATTTTATATTGTTAAATAAATTCAAGGGGTTATTTGATGGCAAAGGATGAGACAAAAAAGCTGGGGACCTTTTTGGGAGTTTATACTCCGACGATTCTCACGATTTTCGGCGTCATCATGTATATGCGTGCCGGAGAACTCGTCGGAAAGATGGGGCTCTGGCCGATGGTTTTCATCGTTCTTATCTCCAATTCGATAACATTGATAACCACACTGTCGTTTTCGTCTATCGCAACCAACAAAAAAGTGGGTGTCGGCGGCGCATATTACATCGTTTCGAGAAGTCTCGGATTTGAGATCGGCGGCGCGGTCGGACTTCCGCTTTTCCTTTCGCAGGCACTTTCGATAACACTCTATTCGTTCGGTCTCGCCGAAGTCATAAAGATGCTTTTTGACACTTCATTTTCGCTTTATGCTGTAACTTTCGGGATAATCGCGATAGTTGCGGCAGTTTCATTCGTCGGAGCCGGCTTTGCGATGAAAACGCAGATCCCTGTTATGATTTTCGTAGCAGTTTCAATACTTTTCCTGATAATCGGCGCATTTATGAAAGGGAGTTTCATCGGTTGTTTTTCGACTTTCCCGACAAGTGCCGGAGAAATTTTCCAAAAACGCGGCGACCTTTCGTTTTTCACGGCGATGGCGATATTTTTTCCTGCCGTGAGCGGCATTATGGCGGGTCTGGGACTTTCGGGAGACCTCGAAAATCCGCAGAAATCGATCCCGGTAGGTGCGATCGCAGCGACTCTCACCGGTTTTGCGTTTTATGTTACGCTTCCTCTTTTTCTTTCGATGGGTGCTACTCCCGAAGAGATGCTTCAGGACCAGATGATATGGTCAAGGATTTCGCCTGTAAACGGCAATATCGTAATTCTTCCGGGGCTTTTCGGTGCGATTTTTTCAAGTGCCGTAGGTTCGATGCTCGGTGCTCCGAGAACTTTCATCGCGATGGCGTGTGATCAGGTCGGAAACAAAAAGGCGCTCGGCTTTCTGAAATCGAAAAAAGGGGAGTACGCCTCCTTCGCTCTTTCGCTTATCATTGCCTGCGGCGCCGTTTTTCTCGGCGACCTCAACACCGTTGCTTCGATCCTTACCATATTTTTCCTTACAGTTTACGGAATCGTCAACATAACTGCTGCGCTTGAGACTTTGAGCAATGAGCCTTCATGGCGTCCGCAGTTCAAAATCCCTGCGATAATCAGTCTTGTCGGCGGAGTCGCCTGCATAATCGTAATGTTCCTGATCGATCCGCTGCTCAGCATCGTCGCGATAATTATCGAAGTCATACTTTACTTTATTCTGAGACGTGTCGCGGCGCAAAATTCGGCAACAGGAGATGCGAGGCGCGGTGTTTACGAAAATCTTGTCAAAAATTCGCTTATCCAGCTCAAAGATCTCAAAATGACTCCGAGAAACTGGCGTCCCTACATTCAGGTTTTCATAAACGACAACGAAAAACAACTCAAACTTGTCGGTTTTGCATCTGATTTCGGTCTAAGCAGCGGAATAGTCACGGTCACGAAAATCATATTCGGCAGGCTTGGCGAAGAAAACATCGAAATCGATAAAGAAGTCGATTTTATGGAGGAATTTTACAAAAAGAACTCCCTTTCGGTTTTTCCGGAAGTCACTGTTATGGAAAATTTCGAAGACGGTGTCCTTTCGGCTGTTCAGTCAAACGGAATGGCAGGGCTCCGCTCCAATACGATAATGATGTGCTGGCCAGACAATGTCGATTTCTATCTTCCGCGCTATCTTGCGGTAATGCGCCGGATGGCCGCTCTGAAAAAATCGACGGTCATCGGCAAAGTTTCATCTGATTTCAATGTGAAAAACACTCAGAAAACGATCCATGTCTGGTGGGGCGGTTTGCAGAGAAACGGCGATCTGATGCTGCTTCTGGCTTATCTTCTTACCAAGTCTTCGGCCTGGGATAACGCGGTAATAAAACTTCTCAGAATGATTCCCGATGAATCTGCGAAAGAAAGCGCCGAAGCAGAACTCAGAAAACTTTCGGCCGATTCGAGGATCGCAGCAGAGCCGATGATAATCATTAAGGAAAAGGATGAACTTTTCGAGCATGTCTTAAGCCGCGTCAGCAGTTCGGCAGATGTTGTTTTCCTCGGTCTGAATACGCCGGAAAAAGGTGAGGAAGAGGGCTATGCGGAGAAACTCAAAATTTTTGCAGAACCTCTGAAAGCAGTGTTTTTCATCAAAAATTCAGGAATTTTCCAAGGGCAGCTGCTTGAGACCGGGGAAGAAAAGAATCGTTCTTATCGATAAAGTTCGACGCCGCCAGATTTTGTCGTTATAACGTTATAACGGGATAACGGAATACCGACACGGGGCGGCGAACCGGTAATAACGATAACGACAATTTTGACTTGAAAGGCATTTTGGTTCATAATGCCCCGTTTTTTGTCTACGGAGAGAAATGGGAAGTTTACGAGAGACAAACGACGAACTTAATGTCAGGCTGATCAAAGAGTTCAAAAAGCTGAAATTCATTATGGAAAAATCATCTGAAAATGAAGATGAGGATATTTTCCGCTGGCGGTTCGGCAAGTTTGAAAAGCCTTATAAAATCTATGATTCATGGCAGAAAAAGCGTGAATCTTCACCTCAGATATTTGTCTGGTTCGTCTTTTCCGTGATATTTTACTACGTCACGCTGCTCGAAAGGTTCGACGATTTTTCTGAAAAATATGTCGGCTGGCTGCGTCAGAAGGATACTAAGTCCCGCTTTATAATATTCTTTGTTTTTACTGTTTTTATTGCGTGGCTCCTGATTCCCGATTCCGGAAAGGAAAGTTATCCTGTGGAAGAAAAAAATATAGGTCACATTATCGATCATTCCATAGTTGCCGACAAGGACTACACCATAATAAACGAGGAAGAGACAGCGAAAAATCAGGAACGGGCGCAGAAAGACGTGCCGAACACCTACGATTTCGTCGATCAGAGGAAGAATCTGGACGCTCTCAGCGAAGCTTTCAAAATGATGCGCGAGGCGGCAAAAGAGAACATAAAGGAGACGATCGTTGCAAAAAATCTTCCGTTCCCGCCTGAATTTCACGACATTCTTGCAGATTATGTAATAAATTCCGGCAACAACAGCGATCTCAGGGAGTTCAAAACCGGGCTTCCGGCTGTTTTCATGAAAAAACGCGGCGATTTCGAGCGGATAATCGGTACACCGCTCTCCAACCACGTTTTCAGAGATCTCTCCGACAATATTTTTCCGGCACGGATCCCGGAGGCTATAGCCGAAATTTCGGACTACTTCAACCAGAACGACTACTATATACTGCGAGAAGGGATCCCGGCCGACTACGTTCCAAAGCATATCGTAGTCAAAAAAAAGGATTCGTATTCGCAGGAGGTCTCTCCCGATGCGATCAAAATCAATTCGCTTTTCGTCCAGACAGGCAAAATAATCAATTCTGTGGCTCTCAAAGCGGAGATCCTTCACACTAAGGACAAGCTCAATATGTCCGATTTTACGGATCACGGTTTTGAAATCGTCGCTGAAGTCGGCTCATGGACGATGAAGGATTCTATTTTCTACAACGCCGAAATCACGGAATACAACAAAATCGAAGCGAAAAACAACGCTCAGAAATCTGAACGCAAGATCGTGAGAGGCGAGCGTGTCATTTCGTCCAAAGCTGTGATCACGAAAGAGGATATCGAAGTTTTCAAAGTCATGCAGGAACAGTCCGACAACATTTCCGGCGAACATTTCTTTTTCGGCAATTTCTTCTACATCGCTGCTTTCATTTCGATAGTTTTCCTCGTTTTTACGCGCTCGATCGGCAAATTCAAATACCGCAACAAAGATCTTCTGCTGATGACTTTGCTGATGTCGGTCGCGCTTTTTCTGCTGCGCTACGCTATGCCATGGATCCAGGAAGTCACCATCGACAACAAGGCGGTATACTTCTTCTTTCCGCTGCCGTTCTTTGTTGCTGCGGTTAGGGTCCTTGTCAATACCGAAACGGCGTGCTTTTTCCTTTTTGTTCTTTCTGCCGCGCTAACGATGCTGTTCCCTGAAAACTACTTCATTCCGGTTTTCTATATCTTCAGTTCGCTTACTTTCATGTATATCATCTTCCATGTCGAATCTTCGAGCCAGATCATGTGGCAGGCTTTCAAGTTTTCGATCTTTGCCATGGGACTCGCTCTTGTGGTTTGTATGCTTGACCTCTCCCTGAACCACAGCGGTATAGACGTCTTCAAATCCATCTTATGCGCATTTGTCGCGGCGATACTTTCCGGCGGTCTGCTCACGATAATGATCCCGCTTTTCGAATCGACTTTGGACTACGTAACGAACATCAAATATGTCGGCTATTCGACGATGAGCAACGAACTTATCAAGCAGATGTCGGTCTATGCCAACGGAACCTACCAGCACTCGCTCACTGTTGCGTCGCTTGTCGAAGTTGCGGCCCGTGAACTCGGGCTGAATCCGCTCAAATGCAAGGTCATGGCTTATTTCCACGATATCGGAAAGCTTGAGCGTCCTGAATATTTCACGGAAAACCAGCGGGACAAAAAGAATGCGCACGACAGTTACAGGCCGACGATGTCTGCGAGGATCATCACCAACCACGTGAAATACGGTCTCGAGCTTGCAAAAAAATATCATCTCGGAGAAGAGATCGAATCGGCGATAGTCGAGCATCACGGCACGACACTTGTCGGATATTTCTACAAAAAAGCGAAAGAGGCCGACCCGAATGTCTCCGAAGCCGAATTCAAGTATGCGGGACCTGCGCCTCAATCGAAGGAAACGGCGCTTCTGATGATCGCCGACAGCTGCGAGGCCGCGATCCGTTCTCTGGACAAGAAGACCGAAAACGGTATCAAAACAAGGGTCCAGGAGATAATGGCGGGCAAAATCAAAGAAAACCAGTTCGTTCACTGCAACCTGACGACAAAAGATCTCCAGACGATAGAGGATTCTCTGGTCAACACATTCTCCGGAATATATCACGGCAGGGTCAAATATCCGCAGGACAAGGCTAAAGATCAGCCTGCTACGGCTGACCAGAAGGAACAGAAGGAGCCTAAGGATCAGCCTGCGGCGGCTGACCAGAAGGAACAAAAGGAGCCCAAGGATCAGCCTGCGGCGACCGAACAGAATGCGCAGCCTGTTGCAGCCGATCAGAAAGAGCAGGAGACAAAATGAAGACAGCATTTTTTTCGGAATGTGACTATGCCCCCGGTGATCTGAAAGCCGGTATGCGCAAGGCGATAAAACTTGCGCTGAAATACAAAGATCTGAAGGTGAGCGATCCGTACGAAGTTTCAGTGATTTTCACCGATGAAGAAGGGATCCGGGAAATAAATAACAATTACAGGCATATAGACAGAGCAACAGACGTCATTTCCTTTGCTTTTGCGGAAGGCGATGGGGCTGAGTACGCACCTTTTCTTTTAGGTGATATCTTCATCTGCACGGATGTCGTTGCAAGTCATGCCGGAAAGTACGGAACGACTTTTGAAGAAGAGATGATCTTCATGGTCGTTCACGGCATTCTCCACCTTTTGGGTTTCGATCATCACAAGGCTGCGGAACGCGCAAAGATGCGTGAAGCTGAAATCGTGGTCATGAAGCAGATTTTTCCGCAGTGGAAAGGGCGCGGCGAAGAGTAAATGTCGAAAATAAAGATCTCAGCCGCAGCTTTTTTCTTCATTTTCTGTTTTGCACTCAGTTTTCCTTTCGTTATTCCGGGGAGCAGCGAGCCGGTTTTTCTGCATCAATTTATGGGATGGGCTCTCATTTTTCTGGTGATTCCGCTCTTTTTTCATGTTTTGAACAGCTGTACGACATTCAAGAAAAAGGTTCTTGCGATATATCTCATAACGATGCCGGCGAATGCCTTCGTTTTTTACTGGATATTCTATTCCCTTCATATTTACGGCGGCTTGGGTGTGATCGAAGGCATCCTTGCGCTGATCCTGATGTTCCTGATCCTCGGCACCTACTGGCTTCTGTTTTTCGTTCTCTGCCGGTTCTTTGCCAAAAGGGCTGCTGTACCCGGTACTTTCGGTGCTGCAATAACAGCAGAAGAGGGCTCTCCGCTTCCGCTCAAGCCATGGTTCATTGCGGTTTTATGGACTGCGGTCGAATTCCTGCGCACGTTTTTTCCGGTCGATTTTTTCTGGGCAGCGCTCGGACATTCGCAGTATTCCAATAAAATCATACTGCAGTGGGCTTCGCTCGGTTCCGTCTACATAATTTCGTTCATGATCGTGTGGATCTCGCTTTACGCCTACACGATCTTCTTCAAAAAGAACAATAAAAAAGAGGGCATCGTTCTGACGGTCGTGATGACGATCCTTTTTTCGTATTCGGCTTACAAACTGATTTCATTCAAGTCGGCTGTTCCTGAAAAAGAGATAAAAGTCGCGCTGATGCAGCCTGCGATAAACCAGTACGACATCAACGCGAAAGAAGAGACAGTTTTCGAGATGCTCAGTGTTTTTATCGACCAGCTCAACAGTTTCGACCGCGATACCGACCTTGTCGTCTGGTACGAAGCGGCGATGCCCCTCAGGATACCGATAGGTTTCGATAACTTCGACTACGTCATGGAGCGCTATTTTGCGCGGGCATACAACTTTCCGAAGCAGATCGTCGGTTTGGACATGGTCGACAGGACCGATATGAGCTACTACAATGCGGCAGGTTTTGTTCAGGACGGAAAAATCCGTGAGATTTATAAGAAAATCAAACTTGCCCCCTTCGGTGAATACCTTCCTTACAGCAATGTCCTGCGTTCACTCGGACTTTCGATACTCGTTCCCGAATTTTCGGGCGATTTCGTCCGTGGAACTGAATACACAGTTTACGATTACGGTGATTTCAAGGCCTCGATCCTTATCTGCTACGACGGAACTTTCAGCGAAAACGTCGCCGGTTTTGTTGAAAACGGAGCTGAAATTTTAGTCAACATCAGCAACGACGCATGGTTCGGCGATTCGAGCGAAACCTTCCAGCACGGGATGTTCTATCCTTTCCGCGCGGTCGAAACCGGCAGAACGATCGTCCGCAGCGCGAATGTCGGGATCAGTGAAGTCCTTCTTCCAGACGGAACGATCGAAAACGCAACGAGATTCCTCGAAAGAACGACGATAAACCGCAAAGTTCCTATTTATAAAATCGATACCGTCTATCAGACATTCGGAAACTGGTTCATCTGGCTCGTCTATATCACTTTCGGGCTTTTCCTGCTGGACAGGCTCGGGAGAACAGAGAAAAAAACGGGAAAGAGCGCGCCGTCGGCGTCACGTCGTCACGGCGTTACGTCGTCACGATAAAACAACGTCACGACGTCACGATGTCACGTCGTAACGACAAGACCTTGTTTTTTTTCAGCTTCTCATTAAAATTCCCCGGTTTTTTTATTTTTCGAGGTGAAAAATGAACAGTATCTACATTCTTGTTTTTTCGCTTTTGTGGGTTGTCGTCGCTTACTTCTGGTACGGTAACAATGTTATCAAAAAGAAACTTATCGACCCAGTCGACGAAAATCCGACTCCTTCGCACGCTTTGAAGGACAATGTCGATTTTTATCCTGCTCCTTCGATAGTCCTTTTCGGACATCACTTCTCATCCATCGCAGGCGCAGGTCCGATCGTAGGTCCGATCACGGCTGTAGTATTCTTCGGATGGGGTCCTGCCGCGATATGGCTTCTTGTCGCAGGTGTTTTCATCGGCGCGGTCCACGACTATCTTTCGCTTATGATCTCTGTCCGTCATCAGGGAGTCAGCATTCCCGATAATGCCGAAAAATATGTTTCAAAAAGGGCAAAATTCCTCTTTTTGGTTTTTGTATGGCTCACGATCGTCCTTGTCATCGCTGTTTTCGGCAACATGGCTGCAGTTTCGCTCATCAAAAAGCCTGAACTTGTGATACCGACATTTGCGCTTATCCCGCTTGCGATGCTTTTCGGTGTCATCAACAAAAACAGATGGCTTCCGCTCTGGGCGAATACGATAATCGCGATCGCCGGACTTGTGTTCCTCATCTGGCTCGGATTTCAGGTCCCGCTTATGATCGGTTCGGAAAAGACAGCTTATCAGATCTGGTTCACGCTTCTCATGGTTTACGGCTTTGTCGCTTCGATAACGCCGGTCTGGATACTGCTTCAGCCGCGTGACTATATTTCGAGCTGGGTCCTCATAATCGGTATAACCCTTGCATTCGTCGGAATTTTCATCGTCCATCCCGACATGAACGCTCCTTTTGTTATCGAAGAAACATTCAAAGATTCCGCACAGGGTCCGCTTGTTCCGTTCCTTTTCATAATCATTGCATGCGGCGCTGTTTCGGGTTTCCACAGCATCATTGCTTCGGGAACGACTTCAAAGCAGCTTGACAAAGAGAAAGACGCGATGTTCGTCGGTTTCGGCGGAATGCTCATGGAAACGATCATCGGCATCGTCTGCGTCATTATTGCAGGCGCTGCGTTAAAGTGGGGAACAGGAGAAGGCGAACTTCAGAACATTTTTAAATCAGGCGGTCCGCTCACTGTTTACGGGAAAGGTTTCGGCAGACTTACATCCTTTATTTTCAATAGTGAAGTCGGTCCTGTCATCGGCGTTACTATCGTCAATGTCTTCATCATGACGACTCTCGACACAAGTGTCAGACTTGCGAGATTCCTCACGAACGAGATGATCGGCGACAAACTTCCGGCGAAACTTCAGAACAAGTACTTCTACACGGTAGTCGCTATAATTCCGGCATTCCTGCTCGGTATCACCGATTCATGGGCAAGCGTATGGCCTCTTTTCGGCGCGGCAAACCAGCTTGTTGCGGCACTTGTTTTCATAATCCTCACCGCTTACTTCTATTCGAAGAACAAACCGATCCGCTACACGCTCTGGACAACGATCTTCATGCTTGCCATGACGATTTTCGCGCTCTGCTGGATGATCTGGAAATACTTTGTCACGGCTCCGAACTATTTCCTGGGTTCGGTCGCGGTTGTCCTTGTCGTACTGGCAGTGCTTATGATTGTCGAAGGCTGCAAAAAGATCGGTGCGGCTAAAAAGGCATAGTTTTAAGGAGTTCAAATGTTCACGGCTCAAATCATCATTTACATTCTTCTCGGTTTCGCCGCGGAAATGATTGACGGTTCGCTCGGCATGGGTTACGGCGTAAGTTCCAACACTTTTTTGAGGACTGCCGGCGTTCCGAGCGCGATATCAAGCGCATGCGTCCACGTTTCCGAGATCTTCACCACTCTCGTTTCGGGGCTTTCGCACCTCAAAATGAAGAATGTCCACAAGGGACTTTTCTTCCGCCTTCTTTTCACCGGAATTTTAGGCGGGATCGTCGGCGCGTATCTCCTTGTCAACTTCGAAAGCAGGGAACTCGATATCGTTATCGACATCTATCTTCTCATCATGGGCGGATTCATCTTTTCCAAAATTTTCAGGAAGTTGGGAAAGCCGCGTGAATACGGAAACTACACTATCCCGCTCGGATTTGCAGGCGGTTTCACGGATGCAATGGGCGGCGGCGGCTGGGGCCCGGTAGTCACGAGCACGCTCTTAGCTTCAGGCCACGATGTCCCGAGAACGATAGGCACAGTCAACACAGCGGAGTTTTTCGTCACGATCGCCGAAACCACGACTTTTGTCGCAATGATAGGCGACTTCAAAAACTACACGCAGATTATCGTCGGTCTCATCATCGGCGGAATGATCGCGGCTCCGCTCGGAGCGTATCTCTGCAAAAAGATCCCCGTTAAACTCATGCTTGGTCTTGTCGGAGTTCTTGTAGTAATTCTCAATACTTACAAGCTTCTCAAACACACTGGAGCAATTTAGGTCCCGTTAATACCCGCTGCTTGACTGCAGATTATTGATCGTCTTCGTTTTCGGTCAGTTTTTCGTATAGGAATTTTTTGATTCTGCTTATGTCTTCAGAGTCGGTCGCATCGTAGAAAAAACCGTTTCTTAGCGGCTGCTTTATTTTGATTTTTCCTTTTTTGGAAAAGAGCGGAATGATGTGGTGTTTGTCGCAGCCGTTTCCTATGAGCAGGGTTTCGACGAATTTTTTTCTTTCTTCCCAGCCTTTTTCAGTCGAGTCGATTATGTGAAGGATCAGGTCTGATGCGGCGATCTCTGAAAAAGTTGCGTTGAATGCGTCGGTTATGTCGTTCGACATGTTCGAGATGAATCCGACCGTATCAAGCAGGAAAAGCGGTTTGCCGAAAAGGCTGAACTTTCTTATTTTCGGGTCGATCGAGCTGAAAAACCTGTTGCTTTCTTTTGTCGCCTCCTCGTTTAAAAGGGCGTTGAAAAGAGTTGATTTGCCTGCGTTCGTGTAGCCGACGATGGCTACTGTCGCGATCTGGCTTCTCTTCCTGAATTTGCGCTGGAAATCGAGGCGTGAAAACTCGTTTTCAAGCTGTTTGCGCACGTTCTTTTCTTTGTTTTTGAGGATGCGTTTGCGTTCTTCCTCTTTAGTTTCGCCCGGTCCTTTGAGCCCGATACCGCCTTTGATCCGGCTAAGTCCCGTTATCTTTTTGCGGAAATTGGCCTTTTCCTTTGCAACTACGGCGCTTGCGAGTTTGAGTTTGCCTCCTGTTCCTTCGGCACGGGCGTTGAATATCGAAATGATGAGGTCGTCGCGCGAAAGTATCGTTCTATCGGTCTTTTCCTCGAGTTTGGCAAGCAGCGATGCTGAAGAATCGGAAAAAACGATAACTGCGCACTCCTGCGGTACATTTTTCAGAAGTTCTGTTATCCGGTTTATGCCGTTTTTCAGAGACTGCTCAGAAACGATGAAGGAATCTGTGACGGAAAATCCTGCGTCTTCAGCGAGTTTTATATTTTCTGCAATGCTTGATGAAGTGCTTTCCGACGAGAAAAACGCTGCTGTCGGATTGTCGCAGAGCTCATTTTTTTTCGGTTCTTTGAAAAGGAAAAAGGGAGATGATATTTTTTGAAGTTTGGCAGCACTTTTATAAAAAAGCGTAATATCTTCAGGGATTTTGTCGTCATCGTAGGTGATGATGCCTAAATATTTCAGCAGTTTTCCGTTCATGAAGCTGCGGGTTTCGACTATTTTCGGCGCAGTTTTTGAGGCAATAATAAGAGTGTCGAAGTCGTTGGATGGTTTCAGCTTCTCCAGAAAATCGAAAAGATCCCAGTTGGAGACGAAAATGCGGCTCTGTATGAGCGCTCCTTTTGAAAGAAACATCAACTTTATTGTGTTTAAAGGATTTTCTTTAATAGTTTTAAGGATTTGGTTTTGGTCAAAAATCAATCGTAGAACCTGAATTCGCTGAACTGTTTTTCAAAATTTTCTTCGCATTGCTTCAGATACGAATCGGTTTCGCGGCTGGAAGCTGAGTTGTAGAACATATCTATCAGAGTTCTGTCGCCTAAAAGGAGATCCATTGCCGGTATTTTGTCGATAAATTCGTAAGGTTTCGCACGGAAGAAACCGTCGTCCCCGAGCATTCTGCGGAAAACCTGAATTATCGAGATGTAAGCTCTGAACGGTTTGACTTTTTCGCGGTCGGTCAATGCGATATATACGCCGCCGCAGCGCTTCATTGAGAGTTTCTGGAACATCGGGCGGAATTCCATGGGAATGAAAGTGATCCCCGGAATATTTTCTTTGTCGAGCTCTTTTTTCAGCTTGAACGGATCAAGTCCGTGTGTTCCGGCAAGGAGAAAAGGCATCGTCGTGCCGCGCCCTTCCGAAAGTTCAGTCCCTTCGAGAAGACAGCCGCCGGGGTAGAGTATAGCAGCGTCGACCGTCGGCATATTGGGAGATGTCGGAAGCCATGGATAGTCGTAATCGTCTGCGAACGAATTTCGGCTCCACCCTTGCAGCCTGGCGGTTTTGAAAGGGAAGTCGTATTTTTTTAGTTTGTAGTAGTATGACGCGATCTCGCCTGAAGTCATGCCGTGGCGGTGGAAAAGGGGAACATAGCCGACAAAACTTTTGTAATTCGTGTCGTCGAGAAGCGAGCCTTCAAACGCGCCGCCTATCGGGTTCATTCTGTCAAGAACGATCAGTTCGCGCGGGATTTCCTGAAGTTTATCCATGAAGATCGCGAGAGTCGCAAGATAGGTGTAATAGCGCGATCCGATATCCTGAATGTCGTAGACGACAGTGTCGAAAAGGTCGAAAAGGGAAGTGTCCGGAGAAAGAGTCCCGGCATTGTTCCCGTAAAGCGAAAAAACCGGTATGTCGTTGATTTTATTCTCTGTTCCTACACATTCCATATCCTGTGCGACAGGAAAATATCCGTGCTCTGGGCTGAAAACTGCGGTTACGCTTATGCCTGAGCCTGTCATCTTTTCAACGAGTGAAACGCCGTCTTTATTTATAGAGGTATAATTTGCTATAAGGGCGACTTTTTTGCCTTTCAGCGAGGAAAAATCGAAGGAGTCTATGCCTTGAAGCAGTTTTTTGCGCGAAGTCAATTCTGCTCCTCCTGTTTTTCTTCAGGGTTGAAATCTGTAGGATTGTTGAGGGAAACGGCGATCTTGCGTGTTGCGAGAAAACCGATCAGAACGAAAAAAACACTCGAAATCCAAAGCAGCCATGGAAGACGGCGCATGAAAATCAGACCGCAGAGGAAAATGAAATATAAAATGAAGAAGATCCTTGCGATCTTGTTTTTCGGGATTTTTATTTTCGGGTATTTGAACGGAAGAAGCATGAGACAGGCCTGAATCAGCATCATTCCGGCAACAATATCGGTAGAGAGGAGAAATTTGAAACTCGGATTTTCTATTGCGAAAACCATGTATGCCGCGAGCATTCCGCCGGACTGAGTCGAAGTGAGACCGCTGAAATAGTCGTGATCTTCGCTTTGGAATGAGTTGTATCTGGCGAGACGTACAGCACAGAAAATGACATAAAGAGGAACTACAGCGACAAAGTATGGGTATTCCAATATTTTTCCGCCGGGGATCTCTTTGCTGAAGTAAGAAAAAACAAGGATGGCGGGAGCTAACGAAAACGAAACGAAGTCGGAAAACGAGTCGAATTCAACTCCGAATTCGCTTGATGCGTTGAAAAGCCGCGCCGTCGTTCCGTCAAGTTTGTCCAGTACAGTAGAAAGCATTACGAGCCACGCCGCGTTTATGTAATCTCCGCTTATTGAATAAAAAATAGAAACCAGGCCGATAAGCATATTGGTGCCGGTAAAAAAGTTGGGGATAAGTATTTTAGGATTTCCTTTCAGCATACAAACCTCTAAAAAAAATTATTAAAAGCGCGAAAACCTGAAAACTATGCTCAAATAACGGGTTTTGTCAATTTGTGACGCCGCCGTTTTTTTGCCGCCGTCTTTTTTTGTCGATATTCCGATATTCCGATATTTCGACATATCGACCGGCGGCAAAACGTAACGACGAAACGACGTGACGTCGTAACGATAAAAAAGGTCACATCGAAAAAAAAGAGCGGCTGTGGTGAAAAAATCTTTCAGTAAAATCCGTCATTTGCACAAAAAAGTGAAAAAAGTGAAAAAATAATTTGACATTCACTTCAGAATCACTAAGATCCGCCCCGCTTTTTTGAGAGGTCATTGAAAACTGAGCAGCAGGAAAAGAGACACACAGCGAATAATTGGGTCTTTAAACAGACCTTTGAGAATGAGAAAAGGATTTAACTGGAGAGTTTGATCCTGGCTCAGGACGAACGCTGGCGGCGTGCTTAATACATGCAAGTCGAGCGAGCTGCTTCGGCAGCGAGCGGCGCACGGGTGAGTAACGCGTAGATGATCTACCCTCGAGACTGAGATACCTCCGGGAAACTGGAGTTAATACCAGATAACGCACATTGGTTGGTTCTGATGTGTTAAAGCGGTGCAAGT